>Ga0105044_10016084_pt1 | contig 10099 bp, 8 predicted proteins | sample MAT01_FD_78092 | JGI IMG/M metagenome (GOLD analysis project Ga0105044, IMG submission 78092) | Freshwater microbial communities from Lake Fryxell liftoff mats and glacier meltwater in Antarctica - MAT-01 | ecosystem: Environmental > Aquatic > Freshwater > Ice > Liftoff microbial mat | place...
CTCGGCGGCGTCATGGTCGGACTGTCGGTCGGTGCCGCGGCCAAAGTGGCGGGTCATCGGGTGCGGCGTCGCCACGAAGCGGGCCTCGATCGCCTGTTGGATCGCCCGCTGGGCCTCCGTGAGCACTCGGTCGCCACCCATGATGGCGGGACCGTCCATCTGGTCGAGGCCGCCGGGGACGGTCGGCCCGTGATGCTGCTCCACGGGGTGACGTTGCAATGGTGGGTGTGGTCGGCGCTGATCACCGAACTCCGCGACACCCACCGGGTCCTGGCGTGGGACATGCGAGGGCACGGTCAGTCGGTGGCCGGCACCGAGGGCGTATCGATCGAGGCCGCGGCCCACGATCTGGCCACGGTGCTCGAGACCTTGGACCTGAAGGAAGTGATCGTGGTGGGCCACTCCATGGGCGGGATGGAGTTGGGACGGTTCGCCGTCCAGCACCCCGAGGTCCTGGCCGAGCGGGTCGCAGGATCTGTCTTCCTGGCGACCAGCGCCTCGTCGTCGTCCATCCGTGGCATCGCCGGCGGGTTGATTGCGTTCTCGGCCGCGACCAGCCGCGGCGCGGTCGCAGGCCTTCGCAACCCGAGGTTGGCTCTGCGTTGGCGTGACAACGATGCCACCGCTGCGCTCGTGCGGTTCGCCTTCGGTCGCCGTCCGACGGCCAAGATGGTCGACGACGTCCGTCGCATGCTGGCGGACATGCCCCAACAGAGCCTGGCCGAGGCCGGAGCGAGCATCGCCGATCACGACGTGAGATCCGAGGTCCACGCCGTCAGGATTCCGACCCTGGTGATCGTGGGCGATCGTGACACCCTGACGCCGCCGAGACATGCCCGTGAGTTGGCCCGTCTGATCGACGGCGCCGAGCTGCAGGTGCTGCCCAGCGTGGGCCACCAGGTCATGCAGGAGGCACCTGAGCTCCTGGCCGAGTCGATCGAGAAGTTCTCGGCTCGGCTGGACGCCGACCCCCCCGGTCATGGTTGACCCGGCCGGCTTCTCCACGCTCACCGCCAACCTGGGGATCAAGGACGACACCACCGACCTGCTCCTGGTCTCGTGTGATCTGCCCACCAGTACCGCTGGGGTGTTCACTCGCTCGAGGTTCGCCGGGCCCAGTGTCGAACTGTCCCGGTCGGTCGCCATGAGCGGGCAGTCACGGGGCCTGGTCGTGGTGTCCAAGAACGCCAACGTTGCCAACGGGGAACAGGGGCGCTCGGATGCGGCCGAACTCCAGGCGCTCACCGCTACCCACCTCGGCGCGCCGGCGGGCGCCATTGCGGTGGCCTCGACGGGCGTCATCGGTCGGCCCTACCCCATGGATCGGGTCCGGTCCGGATTCGCCGAGCTGGGAGTCCCGACCACCGCTGACTTCGAGGCCGCCGCGCAGGCGATCATGACGACCGACACCAAGCCGAAGCTCGTGCGGGCAGCCGTGGGTGATGGTTCGATCGTGGGGATCGCCAAAGGGGTCGGCATGATCGAACCGGACATGGCCACGCTGTTGACCTTCTTCTTCACCGACGTCGGAACGACTGATCTCGATGCCGTACTCCGCTCGGTGTGCGAGTCGACCTTCAATGCGCTGTCCATCGATACGGACACCTCGACCAGCGACACCGCCATGGTCTTCGCCAACACCTCGGCGGGTGTCGCCCCGTCCGACGAGTTCGCCTCGGCGCTCCACCAGGTGGCACTGGGCCTGGTGCGGATGATCGCCGCAGATGGGGAGGGCGCCACCAAGGTGATCGAGGCCACCGTCACCGGCGCTCGGGATGCGGCACAGGCACGCCGGGTGGCCAAGTCGATCGTGAACAGCCCGCTGGTCAAGACCGCCGTGCACGGCTCGGATCCGAACTGGGGTCGGATCGCCATGGCAGTCGGCAAGTGTCACGACTGCGACGACGTGGACGCCGAACGGGTTCGGATCCGGATCGGTGAAACGGCCATGTACCCGCCGGCGGCCGGTCTCACGGCGTTGGCCACGGCGGCCGCCTACATGCGCGGCGCCACCACGATCATGGCCGTGGACCTGGGCGTGGCGGGCGGGACGTTCACCGCGTATGGCTGCGACCTGACCGACGGTTACGTGCGGATCAACGCGGACTACACCACCTGACCGTGCCCCGAACCGACTGGCATCCGGTCCTGGCCGCCGAGCTGGAGGAGTCCTACTGGGCCGACCTGACCGAGTTCGTCCGCACCGAACGCGATCAGCACACCGTGTATCCGCCTCCTGAGGAGGTCTTCGCCGCGTTGCACCTCACTCCGTTGGCCGATGTTCGGGTGGTGATCCTCGGACAGGACCCGTACCACGGTCCCGGTCAAGCCCACGGCCTCTGCTTCTCGGTCGGAGTCGGGGTCGGGATCCCGCCGTCGTTGCGGAACATCCGCGCCGAGTTGGCCGACGATCTCGGTCTGGCCATCCCCGAGCACGGGTCCCTGGCGGCATGGGCCCGCCACGGTGTGCTCCTGCTCAACGCCACACTGACGGTGCGTGCCCACGAGGCGGCGTCACACCAGGGCCACGGCTGGGAGCGATTCACCGACCAGGTGATCCGAGCGGTCTCGGCCAAGGAGGAGCCGGTGGTGTTCGTGCTCTGGGGGGCCAGCGCCCGGTCCAAGGCGGCGTTGATCGACACCACCCGACACCGGGTGATCGCGTCGGCTCATCCATCCCCGCTCTCCGCACATCGAGGGTTCCTCGGGTCACGACCGTTCTCGCAGGCGAACCAACTGCTCACCGACGCTGGGCGGCCTCCCGTGGACTGGTCCCTCGACTGACGCAGCTCGGGGGGGTGTCGGGCGCCCATTGCGTCGTGGACTGTTCAGGGATTGCATCGATGGCACGAGCCGGCCGGCGCATGCCCCGAGCGTGACATGGTCTCGGAGTGGCCACACCGGGTGTCCGCACACCCGAAGCGTTCGGCGGCCACCAACTCGGTCGGCTGTCCACACCACTCGCAGGGCAGTCCCTTCTCGAGGTCGACGACACCCCAGCCCCCCACGCCACAGTCCGGGCACCTGTTCACCAGTCGTATCGCCAATCGCTCGGCCAGTTCGGTCAGGGCTCGTTGGCGGGTCGGGTTGAGATGGGCGCGCATGTCGGACTGGATCAGGGCGTGGCCGCCAGCGGCAACACACGAGGCCAACGCATCGCTCAGTACGGCACGATCCTGGACACCTTTGGCCACCGGATGGAGGCCCGGTCCCGACGAGATGATCACCGCATGCCCCGGGAATCCGACCGAGGTCAGAAAAGCCTCGGGGATCTCAGGGTTGTCCACGACGACGTGGGAGAAGTTGGTGTCGGTACACACCAGTTGTTCCACCACCTCGATCCCCTCGCGGCCGTCGATGAACACGGCCAGCTCGACCCCGGCAGCCAGGAAGGGCAGTTCCGGATGGGGCCCGAACGATCCCTCGCTGGCCACGCCGAAGCGGGCGTCGGTGTGACTCATCGCCCAGCGGGCCTTGCGTCGAAGGGTGTCGAGCGCGGTTCCCTCCCGTTCGACCTCCGGTGTGAACGTGCCGAGCCGATCGGTGTCGACCGCTGCCACGATCAGGTCGACGTCCAGGGCCCGGACCAAGGCCGGCCCGAACTGGCGTTCCTTGCCATGCTTGGTCGCCATGGCCGCAACCACACCGCTCCAGGGGTGCGGGGCGGAGGCGATTGTCATCGGGATGGGGCGCTGGAGGTCAACTGCTCACCGGATCCCACCTCAACCCGCCGACGTAGCGGTGCGAGACGGACCCGGTGTCGTCCATGGCCAGCAACCGCAGCCATCCGTTCTGGCACAGGTCGTTGACCGACGGGTGCGCGGCCAGCACGTTGTTCATGGCGTCGATGGGTGCCTCGATGATGACGTTCAGCTTGAGCGGTTCGTGCTGAAGTCCTTCGCCGTCGTGGACCGACTGCCACGGCAGCCCGACCCGGAGATCACCGGCGTTGCCTTCGAGGACTCCCAGTCGGCCGACCACGTTGTGCAACGTCTTGTTGCCCGATCCGAACAGGTCGTTCTCCACCGTGGATGCGAAGTACTGCAGGCTGATCCAGCTGGCCACGACCATGGGGGCCGTCATGACCAGTTCCAGTACGCCGAACCCCTCGTCCTGTCGCCAGTCATAGGAGTGCAGGAACGAGCGACCGCCCAGGTCGAGATTCTGGGTCCGGGTCCGCGGAGCGACGATGAACGCCCGGCAGCCCGCCAGGCCCCATTCCGGACGCACCTGAGCCCAGTCGGCGCTGCGAGCGATGACCGCGGCATCGATCGGCCCGGCGGCGGGGATCCCGAGACGTCGGGCCCGCTCGATCCGTGACCGGTGACCGGCCTCGGCGAGCTGTGCCTCCAACGCGTCGAGGCGTGCGGCGTGGGTGCCCGGCACGGCGGCCCGGTCGTACAACGTGATCTGGTCGGTGGTGGTGTCGTGCTGGCCGGCGACGAACCAGGTGTCCTCCGGGATCGTGAGATTGCGCGCCACCAGGGCTGCGCGCACTGCGGGGTCGTTCAGGACGGCCACGGCGACCCGGGAGTTGGCCTCGCCCGTGTGGCCACCGCAGGCGCCGCAGTCCAGTCCGGTGTCGTAGGGATTGTTGACCGTGGTGGCGCCATGGCCGTTGATCAACACGAGCGGAGACAGGTCATCGGCCAGCGACATGGCCCGCAATGCTCCCTCGGCCAGTTGGATGCGGGATTCGAGCGGGATGCCGACGTTGGCCGAGGTCGGTCCGGGCTCCAGGCTCGGGCCCTTCTGATCGACGGCCCATGCGGAGAGCGCTTCGTCTTCGGGGCGTCGGATCGGCCGGGTCCGTCCGTACCCGTCGGTGAACAGCTTGGGCAGGTAGATCAGGCCGACAGGACCGACGAAGCTGAAGCACGAGACGGCGCCCATCTTGAAGGACTTCCAGGCCTTTCGGACATGGTGGCGAAGCCGCCTCGCCTCGGTGACCTCGTCGAGTCGGGCCGGGTCGTTGACCGTCTCGAGCACCGTGAAGCCGGGTGTCAGCAGGACCGGGCACTGGGTCTCCCCGCGGTCGTGCGCAAGGGGGATGTACTCGATGGCGAACCCGAAGAATCCGGCGAATCCGATCGTGTCGACGTCATCGGTCACCGATTCGAGGTTGCGACGGAAGACCTCCGATCGCACATCGATGCAGAACACGGCCTGGGCCTCGGCCCGGCCGACTCGTTCGGCCGGCGCGGCCGGTTGTGAACGGATCTGTTCGATGATGCGTCGCTGCTCGGCTGCGTCGAACGCATCCTGCAGCACCAGGCGGCGAGCCAGCGCGGGGCGGATGGTCGGTCGTTCGCCGATGGTTCGCAGCCGCGCAGTTGCCAGGCCCCACGCCTGGGAGACCCCGTGGCCGACCAGGGCGTCCCGCAACCCGAGTTCCCAGCTGAGCAGGACGGCCAGGAACTCGACGATCGTGTCATCCTGGCCACCGTACAGTTCGGCGTCCCACACGATGCGGGCTGCGTGGGCCGACCAGCCGCCGACCTGCAACAGCACGGCGTGCAGATAGAGCTCGCGCACATCGCCGCCGATGCCGAGTTCGTGCAGAGCGTGCTCGCACGCGTCGATCGGATCCGCCGGCAGCGAACGCACGAAGGCCCGAAAACCGGCCAGCCCCATGACCTCCGGCGTGCGGTCGATACTGGCGTCCTCCCGCCAGGAGGCGAAGACCGAGCGGCGTTCGTCGGCCGAGCGCCACATGGCCTGGCCGTCGTCGAAGTAGGCCGATGCCCACCCCGAGATCCGGTCGATGGTGAGCCTGGTCCAGTCCTTGCCCGTGTGCTGCGTCGCCACTCGTGCGACGGTGGGCACCTGAACCGCTGCCGCCTGGTCGTCGTCCAGCGAGGAGCGGACCAGAGTGAGGAACTCGGCGACGTCGAGCGTCGCCAACGATTCGCTTCCGGCCAACGCCACGGCCAGGTCGTCGTGGTTGACGCGCCCTTGGTCGACGGCATCGAGGTAGTAGCTCGCTGGCATCGTGCTCCTCGCGCCGGCCGCGCTGGCCAGGCGTTCGGCAGCCTCGCCGAAGCTCCGGTCGGCCATCCCGAGGTAGGGGTTCACTGCCACGAAGCTCTCCAGTGGGAACAGCGGGGCGATCCGCCGGCAGGCGGCTCGTACTGAGTCCTCGACACTGTCCGAGAGGATGGTCAGGGTCTCGGGGGCATCGATCTGCTGCACGCTCAGGGCTCCGGTTTCGTTGTACTCGGTTGGGCTGTTCAAGGTTGGGCTGTTCTGGGTGGCGATGGCCAGGGGTTCTGCGCTCATGACGGGCGCTCGGTCGACGGGGCGGGGATTCGCAGGGCGCCGACTGCCCGGTCGAACAGGGCGTTGGCATAGAAGCCGTTGCGGAAGTGGATGGCCAGGGCCCGCCGTCGTTGGCTCATGGTCCGAGTCGGCTCCAGGACCTGGAGCAGGATGACTGCGCCGAACGTCACGACGACCAAGCCGATCAGGGCCAACTGAAGGGCGCTGCGCGGTCCGTCGGTCGGGGTGATGCTCTCGAGGATGCGGTGCGCTCCGGCTTCCAGGGTGAAGAACGCGGTGGTGACCGCCAAGGCCAGCATCCCGGCTCGGAGGGTGCCGGCCAGTCCGCCGGTCGAGTCCATGGCCGGCGCCACGATCTGCGTGGTGCCCAGGACCAGGATCGCTCCGATGGCCAGCAACACGGGCTCATCGGTGAGCGAGACACCCCAGACCAGAGCGAGCACCACGTACATCCCGAGGGCGACGGCCACACTGCCGGCGACGCGGACGGGGCTACCCAGCCGTTTCGGTGTGGTGACCTTGGCGGCTCGGACCTCGTCGATCACGCTGCCGGAGGAGAGGAACGCGTGCGCCTTGTAGAACGAGTGGGCCACCAGGTGGAGCAGGGCTGCGGGGTAGACGCCCATTCCGCAGACCAGCAGCATGAAGCCCATGTGGGCGGCGCTCGAATAGCCGAGGGCCACCTTGACTGACGGCTGGGTCAACAACACCACCGACGCGAACACCGCGGTGAAGCCGCCCACCACGATCAGCATGGTGGTCGCCAGTCGTGCCCCATCGAGCACGAATGCCATTCGGATGGCCAGGAACGGTCCGGCGTTCAAGATGCCGGCGTGCAGGAGTGCGGAGACCGGTGTCGGGGTCTCCATGACCTCGACCAGCCAGCCGTGGGTCGGGAACTGGGCGGACTTCAACAGGGCGGCGACGGCGAGGCACAACGCACCAGCCTCGAGTGAGCCGACCCCCCAACCGTTCTGCGGGGCCGTGCGAGCCGCATCGAACATCGTCTCGAGGTTCCCGGTGCCGAAGCGGTGGAACAGGAGCGCCGCGGCCGCCACGAGAAAGAGGTCCCCGATCCGGGCGGCAACGAACTTCTTCCGGGCGGCCACCACCGCTCGACGCCGGTCCCGATAGAAGAGCAGGAGTTGGTGCAGGGCCAGGCTGGTGGTCACCCAGGCGACGACGAGCAACGCAATGTTGCCGGACAGCACCAGCACCTCGACCGAGGCGATGGTGGCCACCAGCCATCCGAGGAACCTGCCGTGCCGGTCATCGCCGTCGAGGTAGGTGCACGAGTACCGGAAGATGACCACAGCGAGCAGCGCGATCATCCCGAGCATCACGGTGCTCAGCGCATCGAGTCGCACCGAGATCCCGAGTCCGTCGATCCCGATCGTGGGGCTCTCGATGAGTCCGTTGGTGAACGTGGCCACTCCGGCCACTGCGGCGACGGCGACGCCGAACCATGAGGCGATGGCACCGATCAGCTGGGTCTGGGCCGGTCGTGCTCCCCGTTGGGTCGATGCGACGGCGGCCACGAGAAGGAAGGCGAGGGGTGCGGCGAGCACCAGGAACGCAAGCGCTGAAGTCATAGGAAGCACTATACGTGAGTTGTAAGTTACGAATCAAACTTCGTAGGTTCGCCCCGCGATCCCGCCGTCAGAGGTGCTCGCTCGGTTGCTCCGCTCGGCCCGCGTCTCGGCATCGAGTGCCCGGACGGTGGCATCGGCCGCCTCCCGGCGGGCGGTGAGACGTGACCGGACCTCGGGATCGCTCACCGCCAGGATCCGGGCTGCGAGCAGCGCGGCATTGGCGGCGCCGTCGACGGCGACGGTGGCCACCGGGACCCCGGACGGCATCTGTGCCATGGACAGCAGGGCATCCAGGCCATCCAAGTGGGCGAGCGCGACGGGAACGCCGATCACCGGGAGGTCCGTCACCGATGCCAGCATTCCCGGAAGGTGGGCGGCACCGCCGGCGCCGGCGATGATCACCGACAGTCCCCGTTCCGAAGCGGTCTGGCCGTAGGCGATCATGGCGGTCGGTGTCCGATGAGCGGAGATGATTCGGACCTCGTGCGGCACCTGGAGCTCGGTGAGCAGGTCGGCCGCCACCGCCATGATCCGCAGGTCGCTGGTCGAACCCATGGCGATACCCACCACGGGCGGGGTGGTCTCGATGCTGTCCATGGTCACTGATCGTGGCCCATCGGCGTCGCTCCCGCGCTATTTGTCGGTGGCGCCGGTCGTCGCACCAACGGCGGGCTGACCAGGTCCGGCCCCCGCCTCGATGGCTGTGGCCGCCCGCTGCGCCCGGGCTCGGAGCGCCGAGACATCGTGGCCGACCGAGGTGACGTGACCGATCTTGCGTTGCGGCCGAGCGGTCTTGCCGTACAAGTGGACGTGATCTCCCCCGACGGACAGTGCGGCGGCCAGGCCGTCACCGGTGGGATCCGCAGCGCCGGCGATGTTCACCATGACCGCTGCCGGGTGCAGCGGCGAGGTGTCGCCGAGGGGGAGTCCGGCCACGGCTCGGACGTGTTGTTCGAACTGCGAGGTGACGCAAGCCTCGATCGTGAGGTGGCCGCTGTTGTGCGGCCGGGGGGCCAGTTCGTTGATGATCAACTGCCCACCGACCAGGAAGAGCTCGACGGCCAGGACACCGACCGAGTCGGTCTCGTGGGCGATCTGCACCGCCAGATCGCGGGCCCGCCGGTCCAGAACGGGATCGAGGTCCGGGTCCATGACGACCGTGTGGCACATCCCCTCGACCTGTTCGGTGATCAGCGTGGGGTAGGTCATCGTCTCGCCGGTGACGGATCGGGCGACCAGCACGGCCAGCTCGAGATCCAGGGCCAGGAGCGGCTCGGCCACGACCACCGACTGGCACCCGGCGACGAACGACTCGGCCTCTCGTTGATCATCGGTCATCAGCACGCCTCGACCGTCGAAGCCTCCCGTTGCGGCCTTCCACACCACCGGGCCACCCCAGAGCTTCAGGGTGTCGCCGACCTGCGCCGGCGACCGGAGGATGACGTACTCGGGAACCGGGAAGCCGGCGCGCCCCAAGAGGCGCCGCTGCCTGGCCTTGTCGGTGTAGCGAAAGGTGAACGGACCAGGCCGAAGCTCCACCCCGGTCGCCACGAGGTCGGCCAGCGGGGCCAGGGAGGACGGCTCGGTGTCGAATGTCGCCACGTCGATGAGTTCGGCGAAACGGCTCGCTGCGTCAGGGTCGCCGAGATCCCCGACCACCGAGTTGCCCCACCACGATGTGGACTCGTCGGTCGACCGGCGAAGAACGCAGACCTCGATGCCGAGGGGGAGTGCCGCCTCGATCATCATCCGGCACAACTGGCCACCGCCGACGATGCCGACTCGGGGGAGTCCCACCAGCCTCACACCGCAGCGGTGGGCGATGTCGACCCGTTCGCCGTCGGGGCGCCGAGGGTGTCGAGCAGCTCGTTGGCGGTGTGCCCTGCCTCGAGGGGGTGGCGCAGGGCTCGGTCCCCGGTCACGGTGTACACGTTGCGGCGACCGACTCGCTCTCGGCGGACGTAGCCGGACTCGACCAGGTCGGTGACGATCTTCTGCGCTGCCCGTTCGGTGATGCCGACCTTCTGCGCGATCTCCCAACCTCGCTGGTTGGGATCCCGTGCCAGGCAGATCAGGACGTGCCCGTGGTTCGTCAGGAAGGTCCAATCGCGATCGATGGTCTCTGTTGCCGCAGTTTCTGTTGCCATAGCTGCCTCCGGCGTCCGAGAGGGCGAGGCTGCAGTGTACCCCGAAGTACGACCTGGAATTCGTACGTTCGAGTTCGGCAA
>Ga0105044_10016085_pt1 | contig 10099 bp, 5 predicted proteins | sample MAT01_FD_78092 | JGI IMG/M metagenome (GOLD analysis project Ga0105044, IMG submission 78092) | Freshwater microbial communities from Lake Fryxell liftoff mats and glacier meltwater in Antarctica - MAT-01 | ecosystem: Environmental > Aquatic > Freshwater > Ice > Liftoff microbial mat | place...
CACCCGCGCCAAGGCGTTTGAGTGGAATGGCGGAGAGATAGCCATCTTTTGTTTTTTCGTCGAGCGCATCGGTCATTTCCGTGGCGATGAAGCCGGGTGCTACCGCGTTGCAGCGGATGCCGCGTGAGCCATATTCTTTGGCGATGGACTTGGAGAAACCGATAATCCCGGCTTTAGACGCGGCGTAATTCGCTTGTCCCTGCTGACCAAAAACGCCGACCACCGAACTCATGTTGATGATGCTGCCGCCTGTACGAATCATAGGCTTGAGCGCGTGTCTGGTCATATTGAACACGGATTTAAGGTTGGTCTGAATGACCTCATCCCATTGCTGCTCGGTCATGCGAAGCATAAGCGTGTCGCGGGTGATGCCGGCGTTGTTGACCACAATGTCGAGTTTGCCAAAGTCGGCCAGTACCTGAGCAATGAGGGCTTCGGCTTGGGCGAAATCGCCCGCGTCGCTTTGGTAGGATTTGGCGGCAGATCCCAATTCATCGGCCAGTTTTTCAGCCCGGGCTTGTGAAGAAGGGGATACATAAGTGAAAGCGACTTTTGCGCCTTGTTCAACAAATTTGCGCACCAGGGCTTCGCCGATGCCGCGCGAACCACCGGTGATGAGGGCTATTTTTCCGTCTAATAGATTCATGATTGATGTGGATGTGGTGAAATGGGGATGGAGAGATTTTTTGCCCTCCTTCGCCTACGACTTGCGGCAAAGTTGAGAAAAGTTGGGAAAATATGCGGTGGCTAATTCTATTCAATTGCCCACATGAAAACGTTCCCCATTAACGGGAAACTCAACCCTGCCATGGTCATGATTCCACCAAAGACCATCAACGCTTCCGGCGATCTTGGGTGTTCCCCCAAAAAAGCAGTACAAAATGGGATGAGCGACATCCAGAAAAGCATGAAGTTGTTGTACCACAGCAACTTACCATCGCTTTTTTTTAAGGAATGAAAAAAAGCGTGGTGGTTTACCCAAAAGATACCAACAATCACAAAAATCATGGCATCTCAACACTCCGCCAAATTCACCGAAATATTGATCGCCAAACCTCCATCCGCGGTCTCCTTGTATTTCGTGCTCATGTCGGCAGCCGTTTCTTTCATCGTTTTAATCACGGCATCCAGGCTGACTTTGGCTTTACTTGGATCGCCTTCCAGGGCAATTTGACAGGCGGTAATGGCCTTCATAGCCCCCATGGTGTTGCGTTCAATACAAGGGATTTGCACCAGTCCGCCAATAGGGTCGCAGGTCATGCCAAGGTGGTGTTCCATGGCAATTTCGGCGGCCATCATCACTTGGCCGTAGGAGCCGCCGAGACATTCGGTGAGCGCTCCTGCTGCCATGGCGGAAGATACCCCGATTTCGGCTTGACAACCACCCATGGCCGCGGAGATGGTCGCGCCCTTTTTGAAAAGACTACCCAACTCGCCCGCAGTGAGCATAAATTTTACGATGTCTTCTTCTACAAAGGAGTCGCTGAAACAAACGTGGTACATCAGCACAGCTGGTATAACGCCCGCAGCACCATTGGTAGGCGCAGTGACGACGCGACTGAACGCAGCGTTTTCCTCGTTGACCGCAAGCGCAAAACAACTCACCCATTTCAGGATTTCCTGAAACGTATGCCCACCCCGACTTATCTGCCGCACCCAATCGTCGGCATTGCGGTAGGGCTTCCCGGCCAAAAGCCTGCGACTAAGGGGCGCGGCGCGGCGGGTAACTTCAAGGCCGCCCGGAAGGATGCCATCGGTGTGGCAGCCCTTGTAAATGCAATCGCGCATCACAATCCAAATTGCCATCATATCTGCGCGGATCTGCTCAGGACTGCGCCACGAAAGTTCGTTTTGCCAAACGATCTCTGACACGTTTTTCCCTTCTTGCTTACACCAATTATCCAGTTCTTCTGCCAGGTCAATTGGGAAAGGCAAACGCATCTCAGACACTGCGTTTTGCTCTCCCTCCTTCACCACAAAACCTCCGCCCACAGAATAATAGGTTTGTGAAACGCCCTCCCCGTTTTTGTAAAAAGCCCTGAAAATGAGTCCGTTGGAATGGTAAGGCAAACTTTGTTCAAAAAGAAAAACGATGTCCTGTTCGGGGTCAAAAGGGATATCGCTGTGACCACCCAGACGAAGAATTTTGGTGGCTTGGATTTGCCCTACTTTGGTCTGCACATCCTCTACAGGAATGGTCACGGGATCGTCTCCATGAAGGCCGAGCATAACCGCGAGGTCAGTGCCGTGTCCTTTGCCTGTTTTGGCAAGCGAACCATAGAGCTCGACCTGAACATGGCTGACTTCCGGGACGTTTATTTCGCGTAAAAAACGTTGGGCGGCACGCCAGGGGCCCATCGTGTGCGAGCTGCTGGGACCGATGCCTATTTTGAAAATGTCGAAGACGGATATTCTTTCCATTGAGACGATTGAGACGATTGGTTCGATTGGGGTGATTGATTCGATTGGGAGCGCAAAAGAACAAAATAGAGCAAAGTTATTTGGAGTTTTCTCATATTTCGGCCTCAAATTTTATCTTGTTGGAACGATTAATTTTAACTGGCTATCCGCATATTGTGTATCCACCGCTCTGTACCAACATTTGACATGACAAGCGTGAGTACACTACATGCAGACAGTCAATTAATTTTGTTAAATTCGTAATCAAACAAGAGACCCAACAATAGCAATCGAATCAATCAAACCAATCGTTTCAATGCCCACCGACCCATACGCCGCCCTCCGAATCCCCGATTATCGCCGCTTCCTCGCGATGCGCCTGATGACTACGCTGACGGTTCAGATCATGTCGGTCTCTGTGGGTTATTATGTGTACGAACTGACCAACGACCCATTGATGCTGGGCTTCATTGGTTTGGCAGAGGCATTGCCAGCCATTGGTATCAGCCTTTGGGCCGGGCATTTGGCTGATAAATACAATCGCCGGAACTTGCTGGTGGGCTGTATATCGGTGCTGCTGATTTGTTCGATGGCGCTGCTAACCGTCGCATTGGGGCAGTCTTTGTTGAGTACCCCTACCCTACTGACTTGTATCTATGGCATCATGTTTTGCACCGGGATTGCCCGGGGATTTTTCAGCCCAACCAACTTTGCATTTTTACCCCAAGTTGTGGACAGAGAACGGCTTCAAAACGCGATCAGTTGGAACAGCAGCACTTGGGAAGTTGCAAGCATTACCGGTCTTGGGATTGGAGGTTTAATCTATGGTTTCGGTGGCGTCGCAGTGGCATTTGGCACGATGAGCGGCTTGTGTGTCCTTGCATTGGTATTTATGTTGCAAATTTCATCGCGCGCTGTACCCACATTTGACCGCAGCGAAACCGCCTTGACGCGCATAAAAGCAGGTCTGGATTTTGTATTCAGCAAACAAGTGATTATCGCCTCTATTGCCATGGACTTGTTTGCGGTATTTTTCGGCGGAGCGGTGGCCTTGATGCCTGTTTTTGCCAAGGACATTTTGAAAGTTGGTCCTGAAGGGGCTGGTATTCTTCGCGCAGCAATGGCCGTGGGCGCTATCGCCATGGCAATTTTTCTAGCGCACCGGCCTTTGGGCAAAGGCGCCGGGAAAATCATGCTGGCTTCTGTTGCAGGCTTTGGACTGTGCATCATCACTTTTGGACTCAGCACGAATTTTTATCTGTCCTTTGGAGTGATGGTGCTTGCAGGAGTATTTGACGAGGTGAGTGTTTTCATTCGTTCAGCCCTGGTGCAATTTCAAACACCGGAGCACATGAAAGGAAGGGTATCCTCGGTAAGTTCGATTTTTATCACCTCCAGCAATGAACTGGGTGCCTTTGAGAGCGGATTGGCAGCCCGCGCGTTTGGCACCGTGCCTTCCGTCGTGTTTGGAGGACTTATGACCTTAGTAGTCGTGGGTATTACCTGGTGGCGCGCACCCAAACTACGCGATTACGATTTTCAGGGCGCCAAAGGAAGTGCGGCAGATTTTGAAGGAGAAACACCCTCAGGAACGGTGTCAAAATAACTTCCCAATTTGATGCCATTCTTTTGTCGGAATAGGTTTTAGGAACGCTGCACCAAGATTACTGGCTTCAGCAGCTGGGTTGATGTCCACCGTTGCGATGACAGGATTCGTTTGGGCGGGGCAATCGCCACAAGGTTCCTTTGAATCATAATTGCCCAAGTAGCAAATGTTTGAACAATTGTTTGGAAGGCAGGCTTTGGAGTTCTTTCGGCAACAGGGAAATCCAGTCCGTTTTGTAGCGAAGGGTTGCCACGTTGTCAAATGCTGTCGCGCTGAGCTTGAGCGCAAGACCGGTGAGGTAAAGTTTTTCCTTGTCGGCTTGCAAAAGGTTCTTATTGGTCATACTGCCAAAATAGATTGGTTTGACTGGCGTACTTCTCGATGGCTTAGGATTCAATATCTGAGCTAAAAAATCGCTCATTGAGCAATCTTTTGGAATCCAAAGCAGGCCTTCCATACCAATTAAAATTTCCCGATACTTCTGGTTCTCAAGCAGTTGAAAACTGATTACATGAACATCCGGACGCACATCGAGTGCATATTGAAGCAGCATGGCCGGGTAGGTATCGCTTTCCTGTTGCGTGAAAAGCAGCGCGTTTTGTTCCACCGACATAAGGGCGTTGTAGTTCCAGTTGAGCAATCCTGGGGAGTATTGTCCGCTGGCATACCATTCTTTACAGATAGCAGCTATTTGGGTGCGATCGCCAGCGGTTTCAGCCGCTCGAAGTCGGTTTTCAAAGTCGCCAGAAGAGGCGAATAGCGGAAAAAGAAGGCATGTCAGAATGTAAAACAGGCCGGTGAGCAATAGTTTCATAGACTTAATTTTTTAGACGCTGGATTTTTGGTTGTTGGATTTTTAGAGTTTAGACTTTTAAACCTAGTGTATTTTAGGTGTCCAATGTCTTTTGTCCAAAGTCCCTCCATCCATAGTCAGTGAAAAGATATAACCGTTTACACGCGGGTTGGCCAGACGTTCAATTTTCGGAGGAATTTTTCAAAAAAAAAGCACGAAGCCCCACTCAGGGACTCCGTGCTATATTTTTTTCTACTGTAAAAACTAGCTGACATGCGCCTCGTAAGCTGCCGCATCCATCAACCCATCAAGGTCAGCCGGATTGGCCACTTCAATTTTCACAAGCCAGCCGTCGCCGTAAGGATCGCTGTTCACCAGCGATGGATCGCCTGAATCGCTCACTTTTGCATTGAATTCCAATACTTTGGACTTCACAGGCATAAAAAGATCGGAAGTGGTTTTCACCGCTTCTACGGTCCCGAAGATTTCGTTAGCGGCTACCGTTTGGCCGACGGTTTCTACTTCGATATACACGAGCTCGCCGAGTTCGCCCTGAGCGTAATCAGTGATGCCGACATAAGCAATGTTGCCGCTCTCGACGCGGACCCACTCGTGGTCTTCCGTGTATTTGCAGTTGGCAGGAAAGGACATTTCGTAAGTGTTAAGTGATGAGTGATAAGTGATGAGTGATAACGAAACCTGTGAGATTTTGTCAAACCGCATAGGCCTGGGCAAACGAATTTCGAAAGCCGGGCAAAAGTAGCACTTTTGAGAAGGGGGCAAATTTTGGAAAGGAAAAAATATAGCAAGGAGTCCTTTTTATCAAGAAAAACTCCGCTTGCGCGACAATCCTGCCTAAAAATCGAAATGTTGCGGGTGTGGTTTGGACGTTTCAAGGAAAGTCTCATTCTTTGACCGCCCAATCACCGCGTTCTAAGTTAACTCACCATAATCGTGTTTTTGATTTTCTATGAAATACCAGCCACTCAGCCCCGATCTTTTCAAAACCAACCGCAAGCGCTTCACCGCCGAAATGAAGCCTGGCACGGTCGCCATTTTCAATTCAAACGACCAGGCACCTCGCAACGGTGATGCCTACCATAACTTCCGGCAAAACTCAGGGCTATTCTGGCTCACAGGCATTGACCAGGAAGAAACGATGCTGCTGCTTTTCCCTGGCTGCCCGCGCGAGCAACACGAGGAAGTGCTCATCATCCGCCGAACCAACGAACACCTTGCGGTATGGGAGGGTCACAAATACACCAAGGAGGAAGCCACGGCTGCTTCGGGCATTGAAAAGGTGTATTTCCTAGATGAAGCCGACAAGGAAATCAACGAACTCATTTTGCTTTCAGAAAGTATCTATTTGAATCTCAATGAGAACGATCGTTTTCTGTCGCCTGTGGTGTACCGCGATTTGCGCTATGCCCACGAAATTCAGGCGCGTTACCCTGCGCATACCATCCTCCGAAGCCAACCCATTTTGAAGCGATTGACGACGATCAAAACCCAATGGGAAGTGGAAGCAACTCAGCAGGCGATTGACATCACGGAAAAGGCGTTCAAACGGGTTATGAAATTCGTGAAACCAGATATTTGGGAACATGAAATCGAGGCCGAAATCATCCATGAATTCATCCGAAACCGCGCCACGGGGCACGCCTATACTCCGATCATCGGCTCCGGCAAAAGCGCCTGTGTGTTGCACTACATCGAGAACAACCGACAATGCATGGACGGCGATGTGCTGCTCATGGACTTTGGCGCCGAATACGCCAACTATAATGCCGATCTCACGCGCTCTATCCCAGTGAATGGCCGTTTCTCCAAGCGCCAACGGGCCGTGTACGATGCTGTGCTAAGGGTATTGAAAGCTGCGCGGGCCATGTTGGTGCCTGGGACTAAATTTGTCGAATACACAAAAGAAGTGGGCAAAATCATGGAGGGCGAACTGCTCGGTCTTGGCCTCATCTCAAAAGACGACATTGCCAAGCAGGACAAAGAATGGCCAGCTTATAAAAAATACTTCATGCACGGCACGAGCCACCATTTGGGTCTCGACGTTCACGACCTCTTTTTCCGCTACGATACGTTCCGGGCGGGCAATGTTTTTACTTGCGAGCCTGGTATCTACATCCCCGAAGAAAACCTCGGTATTCGCATCGAAAACAACATTGTAATTACAGAAAACGGGAATATTGACCTGTTCAAAAACATTCCAATGGAAGCAGAGGAGATTGAGGATTGGATGAACTAGGAAATGTCCAATGTCCATGCAGGAATGTCCAATTTCCAACAAGGAATGTCCAATTTCCAAGTAAGCAATAAGCAGACATTCGTTCCTTGAAATCAATGGCTTAGCATCCACTTGGAAATTGGACATTCCTTGTTGGAAATTGGACATTCCTGCCTGGACATTCCTTAATTCCGGGCCTGTGCCTGTTTTCTTGCCCGCTGGAATTCCTTGTAGCTCTTGAGCATTTCCTTGCTGGGCTTCTCGCCAGTATCCACCACTGCCCATTAGGGTCACCCGGAAAGCTGCCTGGGTGGAGGGAGTGCTGGTGACTAAAAAACTCAATATCCCTGCAAAATCCCTTTTTCCATCGGCGGCACTCCGCGCTTCATCCAACTCGGCTCCGGTGCGTCCTTTAAATAGTGGTCAAAAAACTGTTGCATCCGCTTCTGAAAATCAACCCGATTCTGAATTTTTACGGGCCAGTGCGGCTCGTCGTTATAGTTTAGGAGCCAGGCGGGTTTGCCCAATCTACGCAGGCCAGAGAAAAGTTCGATGCCCTGATACCAGGGTACTGCGCCGTCTTTGTCGTTGTGCAAAATCAACAGCGGTGTTTCCACCTTGTCGAGGGCAAAAAGTGGTGAGTTTTCGATGTACTGCTTGGGTTTTTCCCAAAGCGAACCTCCGATTCGGCTTTGCTGGTGCTCGTACTGGAATGCGCGGTTCAGCCCCGACTCCCAACGGATGCCGCCATACGCGGAGGTCATGTTTGCCACGGGTGCCCCCGCCTCAGCGCATGCGAACAAATTGGTGCGCGTCACCAGATAAGCTGCCTGGTATCCGCCCCAGGAATGGCCTTGCAATGCCACCCGCTTTGGATCTACAAATCCTTTGGAGATCAAAGAAGTAACCCCACTCATTATGGCGTCGTAAGCCGATTCGCCGGGATAACCAATTCGATATGGAATGTCTGGAGCGAACACGAGATAGCCACGGCTTGTGTAAACGGTATAATTGATCTGCGAACGGTGAAAATCAGGTGCGCGATGGCTGTGCAGGTTGTCGGAAAGTTTTTCGTAAAAATTGACAATCATCGGGTACTGCTTCTTGGGATCGAAGCCCTCTGGCTTCACGAGCAGTCCCTTGATCTTTTCGCCAGTCAGCGAGATCCATTCCACCGATTCGATGCTCCCCCAATTGTATTCCGACTGCTGCGGGTTGGCATTGGAAATGATCTTTTCGCCGACATCTGCAGAGGCATAAATCAAATTGGGGAAGGTGGCATAGTTCTCCCTTGAATACAGAAAAACTTCATCGTACCGCGCTTTCAAAACGTTGCGGGTATAGGCAAAACCTTCTGCCCACTTCTCCTTGAGGAATGGAACGGTCATCCCCGGTTTCGCAGCATTGTCCTGGGGCAGGTTCAGCCAGGTGTAGCCTTCGGACTTTGTAAGGTCATTGAACTTGTGCAGCAAAATGGGAGCTTTGGATTTGATACTGCGCTCCTCTGGGTCAAGTTTTATGTATCTTAAAATTGTTTGTGTTTCGCGGCCATCGGTTACCCGTTGCGGCTTCTTTTTCCCGTCCGGGTCAATTTTCCACAGATCGTATTTGTCATAAATCAATACCGCTTCATCACCATCGAGCCAAGCAGCCAAGCCATGTTCGTTTGGGTAGTCTGGCACGTCTGTTTCTTCGTTAAAAAACGGCACGGTACCGTTGTCAGTCAGTCGTGCAATGGTAGCTGTGCTGGCATTCCAGGCAAACCAAGCGGTATCCGAATCGCTCCACCAGACGATGTACTTGGAAGCCGGCGAGAGCCGCGGATTGCATCGCAAATCTTTGACTATCCTCTTTTGATCGCCCGATTCGAGATTCACTGCGAAAAGATCCTTGTGTGCCGTGCCCTCAGAAGTGATGTACTTCGTATAGGGCTCTTCCGAGATGCCCAGTGCAAGGTTGGCGTTCCTCTGCTCTTGAAAACGGATCTCAGGCAAATCAGGAGAACCGAGCGGAACAAAGCGGTTTTGCTTGGTATGGAACACGACGGGATAGGAGCGTTTCTTTTCGTTCTCGAGGCGAATTTCCTCCTGTGTGTAAAGCCGTTTATCGTTCCAAGTCCATACTTCCACGTCCACAATTTCCTCTTTTAAAAGCGTGGTGTCATTCAAAACCGAAGGAGGCGCGATGCCAAAGTATAGTTTGGTGCCATCGTCGGAAAACACAGGGCGGGCGTTTTCGCTGATGGACCATTGTTGAGGTTGTTGAGAGGGTTGAGGGGGTTGAGATTTTGGCAGGAAGTCGCTTTGTGGGCCAGCGATGATTTTGGCGGAATCCTGGTCGGTTTTCTCCCTCCTACGCTCTGGCTCCGGCGAGTAAAAATAGGCAAGTTGCCAGGGGCGAACGCGGGCTTTTGAGGTGTCAATGTCGGCCACAAAGGCTGCTTGTCGGCCAAAATCATCCAACGAAAGTTGCTGGAATTTTCCCTTGGCGCGCAGCAGTGGACGGAGGCTATATGGTTCTAAGTCAATTAAGTAAACCCCGTTTTGAAAGGCTTTTGGGTTGGCAGAAAAAGGCAAGGTGTCACCTTTTCCGGTGGTATTCAGGAGTAACCTCGGCCCGCGTTTGGCCAGGGCAAATTCTTTGACATAAGCGATCGTGTCCTGAAATCCTTTTGGCAAATTGCGCACGATGAGGCGGTAACCGTTGTCTTTGTCTTCTTTTTTTGGGGTTTTCTTCTTGGCCTTACTCGCGCCATTTGGAGGAGTTGGTGAAGGAACAATCGCAGTTTTGATCGTATCCGATTTCACTGCGGACGTGTCTTTTTTTGCAGGCGCAGGCTTTTCCATCTCTATTTGGAAGGCCAACCAACCGCTCCATTTTTCGGGCAAGGAGAAGTTTTTGAGTCGCGGGATTTTCTCCAGTTTTCCGTTGCTGAGATCAAAAATACAGAGCGTGTCCTTAGGCAAATCCTCGTCTTTCACTTTTTTGCGGCGCAGGGCTTTAAGCGTGTCAAGCGCAGGTTTTATCTTGAATACCAACAACTTGGAGTCGTCGCTGAACTGCG
>Ga0105044_10016089_pt1 | contig 10097 bp, 8 predicted proteins | sample MAT01_FD_78092 | JGI IMG/M metagenome (GOLD analysis project Ga0105044, IMG submission 78092) | Freshwater microbial communities from Lake Fryxell liftoff mats and glacier meltwater in Antarctica - MAT-01 | ecosystem: Environmental > Aquatic > Freshwater > Ice > Liftoff microbial mat | place...
ATCATGGTCGAAAGTTGATTGCTTCCTGCTATATTTATAAGACCTTCAATATCTTGCATTTCTAACAATGGATCTGAAAAATGAAGTGCAATATGAGGTTCTTCTCCATTTACCGCTTTTACCAAATCTACTTTAAAAGTTCCTAAAGCAGGAATAATTCTCACTTCTGTTTTTTTGTCTTCACTGCCAATTCCAGCTCCATCATATCTTATGTTTACGGCAGATTCTACTGCTGTTCTTGCAATGTTTTCAATTCTCAGATAATGACTTTTTTGATCTTTCGATTGACTCCAGTTAACCAACAACGATTTATTATTTTGGCGAATGGTAAAGCACTTCTTCACACTGTCTAAACCAACCTTATCGGCAGTGGAAAAAACTCCATCCATGTATTGTTTCGAATAATCGCTTGCGTCATAGGTTTCAGGATATTTCAATTGTAAATCTCCTGATTGTTGAATAGTTTTGAATGAAAATGCAAAGTCTTTTAATTTTTCAGGAACCTTTAGTACGTCCTCTAATTTAAAATGTCCTGTGTATAAAATTCCACTTGGTAAGCGTTGTTCGGGAACAAATTCAATGGTCGTTGCATCAATCCATCTGGTTTTTCCTTTGATGTTAGGTTCGAAGGTAAAGAAATTTTCAGGTAGAAAGGTGCCAAACTCCAACGTGCTATTCACTTCTTGTGCTAATTGAATTTTAATTTTAGTAGCAGTTGATACAATACCACCCGTATAAGCTGAAATATAGGGAATAAATGCAGGATCTACTTTTATCCAATTGATTTGTTTTTTTCCACAAGAAATGGAGAAAAGTGCAGGAATAAGAAAAAGTGAAAATAGAGTTCTAAAAGAAAGGCGAGGCATAGTTTAGTTTGGATTTTAAAAAGCGATTAAATGTAGTTTTTTGCAAAAATCTAAACGGTGTTTGTTCAAAACTATTTTTCGGTTTTAGGTGATTTCTGTAAAAGAAAGGTTAATTTTGAAACTCATTTAATACGTATCATATGGCAGTTGAAGTACAAGGAAAACTTGTGAGCATTTTAAATCCAGTTACAGGCGAAGGCCGCAACGGAGCTTGGTCTAAACAAGAATTTATTTTAGAAACATTCGAACAATACCCGAAGAAAATCTGTATTTCTGCATGGGGCGAGAAAATTGACCAATTGAAGAGATTCAGAATTGGAGACGATGTAAAAGCGAGTATCAACATTGAATCACGTCCAAGTGCAAACGGAGACCGATGGTTTACAGAAATTCGCGCTTGGAAACTAGATCCTGCGGGACAAGCAACTCAGCAATTCGCGCAACCTACACAGCAATATGCTGCACCACAATATGCTGCACCTGCTCAAAACTTTCAGGCTCCTAACCAAGGAGCTCCACAGTATTCGGCACCAGCACCTAACGGTAATTTCCAAGCAGCTGAAACTCCTGCACCTAACAATTTCTTTTCTAGCGAAGGAGAAGACGATTTACCATTTTAAATTTAATTTTTGAAAGAGGTACTTGATTTTTTAGCTTCTCTTGAAACCAATAACAACAGAGATTGGTTTTTAGCAAACAAGAAAAAATATGAATCCGCCAAATCTACTGTCGCACAGGCGGTAGATTTGGTAATTCAGAATATCACTAAGTTCGACCCATCTGTGGCTGAGCTAACTTCCAAAAATTGTATCTTTAGAATAAACCGAGATGTTAGATTTTCTGCAAACAAGAATCCTTATAAAAACAACATGGGCGCTTGGATTGCAAAAGGTGGAAAAAAATCATATTACGCTGGTTATTACTTGCATTTTCAAGCAGAAAATTCGTTTGTAGCTGCAGGCGTTTTTATGCCAGAACCTCCTCAATTGAATGCTATTCGCCAAGAAATTTACTTTAATCATGCAGCTTTTTCTAAAGTACTAAATGAGAAATCGTTTCAGCAACATTTTCCTCAACTCGACGATTACCAACTCAAAAATGCTCCCAAAGGTTTCGATAAAGAGCACGAAGCCGTTCATTTATTGAAGTATAAAAGTTATGTAGTTTCTAAGAAATTAACGGACAAAGAAGTATGTTCAGCGGATTTTATAAAAATTATAGTAGAGCAATACAAAAGTGCATTTCCATTGGTAAAGTATATCAATGAAGCCTTGGAAATGAAAGAGGAGTAAAGAAGAAGATTTTCTCCTAAATACGCTACTTTCAATCAAGTATTGAATTTGAAAGTGGTATCTTAAAGGTGCAAGTAAAAGCTGAATTAGGATTAACAAATGGAAAGGAAGTCTTAGGAAAATACAGTCAATTGGCTGTAGCATTTAGTAACAACGACAAATTAATTCATATTACATCTTGTCCAGAATACCGTGATACGTTGGAAAAAACAAAAATAAATTTTGAAAATGTAATTTTGTTCATCACTCTGACATTGCCAGTTATCTTAATTTATTTAGGATTAAGTTAGAAGGAAATTGAGTCAAAACTTCAATGAACCTGAAATTGATGCAGTTGACAATGAACATTTTTCGCACTGTCGCAAAGACATCAAGAGATTTTATAGACAGACTCTGAATAGAATAAAAAAGCCGTCGAATATCAACAGCTTTTCTTAGTCAAAAAATAACAATTTAGAATTCAGGATTAAAACTTGATAAATATCTTTCATCACCTTTTTCGGACTTTAAAGCATAGTAAGATGTAAAATTCAATGCTGAATTCGATGCGTTTGTCAAATTAAAAATTTTATTATCAAAAGTTTGTATAGGCATTTGGCCACCCCAGATTAAGCTTCCGCTTGAATTATAAGAGCAAAGTAATGAGTTATCTGTAAATTTCTTAGACTCTAAGTTATCACTGAATGCCCCAGTTTGTTGGATATAAAAAATACCTTTTATAACTGAAAAACCACTTAGATGACTGCACTTATGTACAATTTCCATAATTTGACGAGGGTCGGTTGGCTGAGTTAATGTTTGAGCATCAGTTAAGTTTACTGGAATTTGAATAGAAATTTTACTCAATTGCTTACTTAACAAGTCATAAGAATAAACTTCACTGCTCAAAGGAAATAGGGCATAGAATGTTTGCCCTTCCATACAAGTAGCAGCATCGTAAAGTAATGGCAAGTAAAACTCATCAGAATAATTCAGCGGCAAAGAAATAGGAATAAATTCAGTTTTACTTGTTTTAAGGTTATAACTTGCAAACTTTGGTAAAGTATATTCATCCTTTGAATTGTAATCTTCTGCGCATTGAATTGGAAAAACCAATGTTTTACTTTGGGATTCAAATTGAATTGCACTTTTAGGATTTGAAGAGATTTGAAAATTTTTGTTGTTAAAAACTAAAGGTAATTGAATTGAGTTTTCTATTTGCCCTAGTGAATTGCAAATAAGTAAAATAGTTGAGTCATTGTGCCATAAAAATTGATTTTCATTTAATACAACACACGATGAAGGTTTAGCACTTAAAATAGAACTTACCTCAGGAAAACTGAAAGTTTCCGTTGATTGCTCCGATTGTAAATTATATTTAAGTACTTTAAACTTTTCATTATTCACCATATAAGCATAATTGCCAATCACTTTTTGAAAACTAAAACCTTTATCTTCATTAATGGCTGAAAAAGAAGGTAAAGTTGTTTCCTTTAAAAACGCAAACGGGAAAGTTTCAGATGTTGTTGCACTTTCTTTTGACTGAATGTATTCCTTTATAGAAGAGTAACTTTTTGAATTTGATTTATTCTTATCGGATGCACAAGATGCCATTAAGATTATCAAGAAAATAGATAAAAAAGTATATTTCATTTTAGAAGTTTTTTAGGTGTGAATAAAATGTATGATTAGGCCCAAGGTGAACATTGCCATTCCCAAGGAGATATGATTTCTTAAAAATATAGGATCATTGCAACTCATATCACAAAAATATTTTGAAAATAAGCGTCCCCTAATATATTCTTATTTTTACAAACAGAGTCATTAAAATAATCTTTAAAATACTCGTTATGTAATAATTATTTTTGGAGTCACTTATTATAACTAATATAATGCTGTAATGGGAATGTATATATTTCTTAAGAAACAAAAATTAATTTTCAAAGCTGTTCTACAGTTTGTTAAAAGTGATAAAATTTTAAAATAATCTGCTCAATATTCAATTTTAAAAAGTTAAATCACTTATTTTACACTAAACCAATCTATCTACATTATTACCTGTGAAAAATAAATTAAACAGTATATCCATCTTTTTTATCTTTCTTTTTCAAATTGCTGCTTCCACTAACAAAGCACAAGTTTATGGTCAACATGGAATGGTAGTTTCTTCCAATGCCATTGCCTCTCAAGTTGGAATTGACATCTTGAAAAAAGGGGGAAATGCAATAGATGCGAGTATTGCGACCGCTTTTGCATTAGAAGTAACGCACCCAAGCGCAGGTAATATTGGTGGTGGTGGTTTTTTAGTGTTTATGCAAGCTTCCGGTGAAGTTACAACCATAGATTTTCGAGAAAAAGCACCCTTAGCAGCTTCTCCAACAATGTTTTTAGACAAGAATGGAAAATTAATAAAAGAGAGCAACCATGAAGGTTTGAAAGCTGTTGGAGTTCCTGGGACAGTTGCTGGTTTGTACTTAGCACATCAAAAATATGGCAAACTAAAATGGGCAGATTTACTGCAGCCATCAGTAGATTTAGCAAAAAGCGGATTTACAATGCCTCGGGGCTTGTATATGGAAGCTTCTAAACTGCTGGCAGTAGAGGATTCTAATCAATTTATTCAAGATTATTTTAAAAGTACTGAAAATAAAATCACCAAACCGGGCAAGATTTGGAAACAACCTGCATTAGCAAAAACGCTCGAAACAATTCGTGATAAAGGAAAAGATGGTTTTTATAAAGGAGAAGTTGCACAAAAAATTGCTGATTTTATGCAGCAAAATGGAGGAATTATAACATTAAAAGATTTAGAGCAATACACTGCAATTGAACGCAAACCCATCAAAGGAAAATACAAAGATTTCGATATTTATTCCATGGGGCCGCCCAGTTCTGGTGGTGTTGCATTAATAGAAATGATGAATATGATGGAATTGGCAAATTTAGATTCCATCCAATTTAATTCTACTGAATACGTGCATCTAATTGCAGAAGTAATGCGAAGGGCATACGCAGACAGGGCAGAGTTTTTAGGTGACCCAGATTTTAATTTGAACATGCCTTTAGACAAATTAACTTCTAAGGAATTTGCAAAGTTACGATTTGAAAATATTGATAAAAACAAAGCATCTGTAAGCGATTCATCCGCGTTTGGACATCCTTATGACGGTAACAATACCACTCATTTTTCTGTAGTTGATACAGATGGAAATGCAGTTTCCTTAACATATACATTAGAAGACTCCTATGGCTGTCGTTTAGGTGATCCTCAACTTGGATTTATCTTTAATAATGAAATGGGAGATTTTAATCCAGTTGCTGGAATCACCAACAACAAAGGCCAAATTGGAACTGCTGCAAACCTTATTGCTCCTCAAAAAAGAATGCTTTCTAGCATGACGCCCACAATTGTTGCAAAGAATGGAAAACCTTTTTTAATTATCGGCTCTCCAGGCGGTCGAACCATTATCAATACCGTTTTTCAAACTGTTGTGAATGTGTTAGCTTATAACATGCAGGTCGATAAAGCCATTGAAGCTATGAAGATTCATCACCAATGGCTTCCTAATGAAATTGTGTATGAAAAACATTTGATGTCGCCCGATACCAAAGCAGCGCTCGAAATGAAAGGCCATCGCTTGCGTGAAGTAAACAATTTAGGTTCTCTTATGGGAATTACTTACGATGAAAAACGCAATGTCTATATTGGTGCAGCAGATTCCTCAAGTCCTGATGGAGGAGCAGTCGGTTATTGATACAGATTTAAACTTCAAACCTTAAAATGAAAAAACGACACCTAAAGAAACAAAATTTCTAACAACTCATCAAAAGGATAAATTGCCGCATAATTGGGTGCATTTACTGCTTCGGCCGACAATTCTAAAAACACGGGCCTATTATCTACGTAGTTTATGGATATTTGAATGTTTCCGTACAACTGTTCGTGCATATCATCTATAGAAAAAGCTGGAACATGCGGTCTTAAAATATGCCTGTCAACTTTTTCGTTGTAACCAGCTCTTGCAACAATTTGCCGCTCGCTCACATACAAATTGTAACCAATGCGCATAATTCTGTCCCTAAAATAGTCTTGCAAACGCGGTAAGACTTCTTTACCCATTGGTTCAATAAATGGAATCAGCACGTTGCTTTGGTCCTTATTTGAAAAATAGCGAATCGGTAAATCTCCTGAAACACCCAATTTGCTGAGTGTAAAAGAAGTATAAAGGTTTTTAAGAACTTCCGTCTCTTTTTTCTGTTCTAACCATTTATTGTAATTCTGTTTAAATGCGTGGCTTCTTACCAACATTTCATTGCGCACGGGCTTTTCTTCAGGATGATTCCTTTCGAACAGTGTTGCAACAAAATGTTTTATTGACTCAAACATCTATTTATCAGTATCTAATATTAATTTACTTCAACTTATTAATTACCTATCTCCAATATTTACATAATTTCGAGCCGTTGCTCCAGTATATATTTGACGAGGACGAGAAATTGGTTCTTTGTTCTCAATCATTTCTTTCCACTGAGCAATCCAACCTGGTAAACGGCCCAATGCAAACATTACAGTAAACATATCCGTAGGAATTCCCATTGCGCGGTAAATAATACCTGAATAAAAATCAACATTGGGATATAATTTTCTTTCTACAAAGTAAGAGTCGTTTAATGCAGCTTCTTCCAATTGTTTTGCAATATCAAGCATAGGATCTTTAACACCCAATTTGTTTAACATTTGGTCGCAAGCTGTTTTAATTAAACTTGCTCTTGGATCGAAATTTTTGTAAACGCGATGCCCAAAGCCCATCAAGCGGGAATTATCGTTTTTATCCTTCGCTCTGTCAATAAACTTCTTCACATTTCCCCCATCTTTTTGTATTTCTTCGAGCATTTCTATTACTGATTGATTTGCTCCTCCGTGCAATGGTCCCCACAAAGCACAAATTCCGGCAGAAGTAGATGCATATAAATTTGCCTGAGAAGAACCTACCATTCTTACAGTTGATGTAGAACAATTTTGCTCATGGTCGGCATGTAAAATCAACAATTTATCTAATGCATTTACAATTACTGGGTCTGCTTCGTAATCTTCTGTAGGCATTGCAAACATCATGTGCATGAAATTTTCTACATAGTTTAAGTTATTCTTTGGATACATGGCTGGATGCCCTACAGAATTTTTGTAAGCCCAAGCTGAAATGGTACTAAATTTAGCCAATAAACGAATAATAGTTAAATCTATCTGTTCTTTACTTTGATTTGCAGTCATCGAATCTGGGTAAAATGTACTCAGTGAACAGGTAATTGAAGCTACAACGCCCATTGGGTGGGCCTTTGCAGGATATGCTTCATAAAAACGCTTCATGTCCTCATGAATCAACGTATGTCTTGTAATAGAGGTAGAAAATGTATCCAATTCTGCTTTGCTAGGAAGTTTACCATAAATTAAAAGATAAGCAACTTCTATAAAAGTAGATTTGGCAGCCAATTGCTCAATTGGATAGCCTCTGTACCTTAAAACCCCTTGTTCACCGTCTAAAAATGTTATTTCACTTTTTGTGGCTCCAGAGTTCTTAAAACCAGAATCTAAAGTAATGAATTCCGTTTGATCGCGAAGTTTTGTAATATCAATAGCTTTTTCATTTTCTGAACCAACCACAACAGGCAGTTCAAAAGTAGTTCCATCAAGAGTTAAAGAGGCAGTGTTAGACATATAGAATTAAGTGAATTATTAATTCTGCAAATAAACGAAGCAAATTGGTTTTTAGTTCATTAAAAAAGTAATTATTTATAAAAAAAAATATTTTTTTGGCGGCTTTTCCGGCTATCACTCAAAGTTTGTGTTTCCCACCGCACAGTCTCGCACACAACACAAAGCTTATCCGTTCTATCCGGGCCGTGGCATCAAGGATTAATGGGTTTCTTGTAGAGTTTTTACATTCATTTTTGGAAAAAGGAATAAATTTTCTTACAATTGTGATACAACTTTAAAACTTAAAAGTCGTTACGCAATAGTTTTTTCAATAAGTTTTTCAAATGAAGATATCAATAATAGCAGGTATTGCCTTTGTATTTCATCTTAATTCTCTTTTTGCCCAAGATCCGCAATTTACGCAGCACTTTTCAGTGGGCATCTATAACAACCCAGCATTTACTGGAAGTGCAGGCAAAGCTAGATTAACTGCTGCGTATCGAAATCAATGGACTAGTTTAAGCGGAGGCGGTTTTAATACCAGCTTTCTTTCATTCGACATCAGTAAAGAAAAATTACCAGTTGATATCGGAATTTTTTCAATGCATGATAGGGCAGGAGGAGGTACCTTAAATACGACTCAAGTCGGTATTAGCCTTGGAAGAGGATTTAAAATTTTTAAAAATATTTCATTGCGAATAGGACTCTCTGGAGCAATTGCGAATAGACGCTTAAACACTAAAAATTTAATATTTGCAGGCAATATAGATCCCATTTTCAATTCCCAATTTTACAATTCGAATTATGCAATTATAAATTACGGAATGATTTTGCATAGTCGTACATTTCTTCTTGGATTTTCGGCTAATAACCTCAATGAACCCTATCGAAGTTTTTATTTAACAAACTCAAGATTGCCTATCAGATACATTGCGCAGGGTGCTGTGAGAGTTACACCGGAAAATCCTGAAAACTTATCTGGCCTTTTTCTAACAATAAACTATTTGAAACAAAGCGAGTTTACAAGTTTTTTACCAGGTCTTTCGTATAGGTATAAATCAATAAAAGCAGGTTTGGCCGTAAGAGATGAAGACGCATTCATTGCTAATGCAGCTTATTCAGGCAAAAAATTAAGTATAGGCTATAGTTATGATTACACTATTTCCAAATTAACCAATCAAACTGGAGGTTCACATGAAATCACCTTAAATTTTACTTTTGGTAAATTAAATGAAAAGCGACCAGGTATAAGTTTTATTAGTAGTTTGTTTTAGAAAAAAAAGGCTATCTATTTTCTAACAACCTTAATTTTAATGTAAAATAAGTAAAAGCTTACTTTCTAACTTAATTCTTTTCTGTTTTTTTTGAAAAAGGAATATAATTTCTTAGAATTGCAGGACAACTTCAACCTCTTAAAGTCTTCAAGCATTGGTGTTTTTAGTAAACCTTAAAAATGAAAATAATAGTCTTTATTGCCTTTTTATTCCATCTCAATTCTCTTTTTGCACAAGATCCGCATTTTACGCAGCACTTTTCTGTAGGCATTTATAACAACCCAGCATTTACTGGAAGTGCGGGTAAAGCTAGATTAACTGCTGCTTATAGAAATCAATGGCCCAATATGCCTGCAAACTATCAAACCAGTTACTTATCTTTCGATATTAGTAGAGAAAAACTACCTATTGATATTGGTTTTTTCGCCTTAAATGATAGGGCAGGCGGAGGAACACTAAAGACTTTTCAAGCAGGAATTAGCCTTGGAAGATCAATAAAGTTGTTTAATAATGTTTCTTTAAGATTGGGAGTTTCTGGTGCATTAGTTACGAGAGCTTTAGATGCAAGTAAGTTAACTTTTGGCGATCAAATAGATAGCAGATTTGGTTTTGTAGTTCCTACTAGTTCATCCGTAACTAGTAAAAGAACTAACTTTTTGAATTTAAATGCTGGACTTATTTTGCATAGTAATCGTTTTTTAGCGGGCTATTCTATTTCTAATCTAAATGAACCCAATCAAAGCATTTTTTTTTCTAATTCTACCTTGTTTATGTGGCACACGTTGCAAGGAGCATATCGAATAAATATGAACAATAAGGAGAACTTATCTGGTTTTTACCTTTCTGCAATGTATAGTAAACAAAGAAACTTTAGTGGTTTTTTACCAGGAATCATTTACAGATACAAGTCAATAAGAGCCGGTTTAGCATATAGAAATGAGGATGCATATATAATAAACGCAGCTTATTCAGGCAAAAAATTAAGTATAGG
>Ga0105044_10016093_pt1 | contig 10096 bp, 3 predicted proteins | sample MAT01_FD_78092 | JGI IMG/M metagenome (GOLD analysis project Ga0105044, IMG submission 78092) | Freshwater microbial communities from Lake Fryxell liftoff mats and glacier meltwater in Antarctica - MAT-01 | ecosystem: Environmental > Aquatic > Freshwater > Ice > Liftoff microbial mat | place...
ACCAGCGGTGACATCAGCCGCCTGGACATTGAGGATTCGCTCAAATTCAACAACGCCCTGACCGTGCTGAGCGTCAACGCCAGCCAGCTCAAGCTCCTCCTAGAACATGGAATCGCCGCCAGCACTGGCACCGGAGCCGACCGGGCCACCCCGGGTCAGTTCTGCCAGTTGGCCGGTGTCGTCGTGGTGGTCGATCTGACCCAACCCGCCCAACGGTACACCAGCGCCAACAACGTGATCTCCACGGTTTCGGAAGGTCAACGCATCCGCTTTGCCGCACTCCTCGATGAGGCGGGTCAACCTGCGGAAGTGCTGGTGGCTGATGGCGAAGTACTGAACCCGGCCCGAACTCTCCGCCTGGTGACCTTGAACTTTCTCGCCAATCCTGGAGCCGCTGGATCGGATTTTGGAGGAGACAGCTACCCGTTCCCTTACCTCAACCGCCTCAACGGCGATCTGGCGTACGATCGACGTGACCTAAACTCGGCCGCACTGACCCCGCCCCTGCCGCCCACCTTCCCGGCGCTTGCCTCCTTCGCCCTGCCCGGCACTGAGCAGGACGCCTTGGCCGAGTATCTACAGGCTTTCCACAAGCTCACGCCCTTCGCCGTGGCCGACACCACCGTGGATCGCGACCGTCGTCTGGTTCAGGGAACCGCCGACACGGACGAAGACGGCTTTTCCAACGGCGAGGAAGCCTCCTTGTTCGCCCTGGGCATGAACCCCGACCGTACCGCCACTCCCGGACAGACCAACGCCCTGCTTCGCCTCCGCCGCCAGGGTCAGTCCGACGTCGTGGGAACACCGTCCGCGTTCGATCTCTTCACTTCGCTCCAGGTGGACGAAGCCCGCCTGGGTGGCCGGAACGACGTGGTCTCGGATCCCACTCCCTACGGGCTATATGCTGCTCCGCGGGCGGACCTCCGTCTGGATGGCTTGGTCCTGCCCTTCACCAACAACGCGTTGGTCACGTTCAAGCTCCAATCGTCGGATGACTTCTCCACCTGGACCGACGCCGCGGTGGTGCCTAGTGTCCAGATCGATCTGACTACGCCCGCCAAGTACTTCCGATTCCGGGCGGAGTAATTGCAATGAGCGCTTAAGCGGGGACTAAGATGCGCCGGATTTCGGGCGGCTGGTGAGGCGCACAGAGGGAACATATCCGCAGTGATCTACGACCGACGGGCAAGGAAGCCAGACGTTCGAAAGACCAGCGAATTCGGCCCCTCTTAATCGCGAGTTGGAATAAGCCGGTTAACGGAAGGATCTTCTGTTTCAGGGCGAGGAATCAGTGGGGGTGGCAAAGGGGCGACGTTCCGACGTTCCGGCGGATCGAGCGGACTTTGCCCGTCGAGTGGGCGGTGGGTTAGCCCAAAAACAAAAAGCCCGCTCACTTCGAAGGAATGAGTGGGCTCTGGGAAATGAGTTCGGAGAATTTCGGCCCGCTTAGGCGGTGCTTTACTGAAGACGTTTTTTTGAAGATCGCGCACGGAGTAGAGTTTGGGGGTTAACCCTCGCAGGCGCTGGGCGCCGTTCGAACGTTTCGGTCCGAGGCGTTGCCGCTGGGCCTTGCAGAGTTCCTCAATAAATTCTCGCATATACCCCAAGAATTGCTCCCGCACGACCGGCCCAAAAATGGACTCCCGTTTCACCACCCGGGAAACGCAGTGGAACAGATGGCGAGCACTGCCCGGCTGACCCTTGTTTCGACCTTGGCGCATGCCCCTAGTTCAACCTCCCTGACCCCTCCGCGCTATCGCCACATTTAACCGGTCAAGGCCCCCACCCGACGCAAAACATTCTCCCGTTAGGGGGTCTGGCCCCTGGTTCGCTCTCCGACCCGCTGCCGACGTAGGGATAGACGGTCGCCTCCCGGATCTGGCGCAACGGCACGCTCAGGTTGCCGCGGAAGATCTCGGCGCGAAAGGATTCCGGGCCACGGAAGAAACCGTGGGCCAACCCCTCGACCTCGCGCACGCTGAGTTTTTAAACGCGGAGCGCCGGGACGAACTGATGGATGTCCGCGGGACGGACGTTCGGCAGGCGCCGAAACGGGCCTAGCGACTAGAGGTAGGAATAGACCGGGAAATCCTCGGCGAAGTGGATCTCGCGGACCCGGGGAGAGAGTTGGGCGATCAAGCCCCGGCGGAGGCTAACCCAGGCTTTGCTGCGGGCGAGTTGCTCGACGATCTGTCAGTTCAGTAACTTCAGGCCGCGGGACCGGCGATGACCACCGCTTCGTCGCGGAAGAATTCCTCAGTGCCGGCGGTCCAGCGGATGCGCACCCGCCAGAGCCCCGGCCGTAGCTCACGGGCATCAATCTGCTGCCGGCCGGCGTTGCCTAGCTCATTTATCCGGCCGCAGCAACATCGCGAGGCTTGCATCTCACGCCGGATTCCCTATGACGAACCCAACCCCGACTGTCTCGATTGGCCCACCCGTCTACCTTTGGTCTGCCGCTCTCGCAAAACATCAATTCAGGTTCCCCCCACTCCCATGCGAATCTTTACAACCGGTCGGGTGCTGGCTGCGTTTTGTGCCGCTGCGATGTGCAGCCAAGCTGCCACGCCGTCACTGTCGCTCCAGCAACTCACGTCCGACCAGATTCAGCTCACCTGGCCCGCCGAGGCCGCGAATTTCGCGCTGGAGCAGGCCGACGGGCTCGCCTTCCCCGCAGCGTGGCTCGCGGTCAACGCGGTGCCGACCAGTGCGGGCGGCGTCTTCTCCGTCACGCTCCCGCTGGGTGCCCAGACGCGCTTCTTCCGCCTGCGCGGCACTGCGCCCGTGGTCACAACCGTAATTGAAACCTCCCCCGCCGCGGGCGAGTTGGGTGTGGCCGTGACTCGCGAGACGATCTTCCGCTTCAGCGCCCCGCTCGCGGCGGAAACGCTGCTGACCGGCCAGGAGCTCTTCGCCGAGTTCGGCGGCCGCCAATGGCTGGCGCGCACGGAACTGTCCTCCGACGGCCGCACCGCCACCCTGTTCTTCCTCGAGAATCTTCCGGCCAGCGCCCGGGTTCGCGTCACCCTCGACGGCAATCGGCTCCGCGATGCGGACGGACTCGCACTCGACGCCGACGGCGACGGTCAGCCTGGCGGGATGCGGATGGTCGAGTTCGACACGTCCGGCCTCGGCGGCCTGCCGGGTACCGCCGTCATCGGCCATGTCTTTGCCTCGGCGAAGCAGGCGGACGGCAGCAACCAGCCGCTGGTCAACGCCACCATCACGGTGAATGGGGCGGAGCAATCCCTGCGCACGACCACAGACGAGACAGGTTACTTCAAGCTCGAGCCTGCCCCTGCCGGACGCTTCTTCGTCCATATTGACGGCCGCACGGTGTTGGGCAGCCAGTGGCCGGACGGCGCCTACTATCCCTTTATCGGTAAGGCCTGGAGCGCCGTCGCGGGCCGGACCAACAACCTGGCCGGTGGCAGCGGCGAAATCTTTCTCCCCCTCATCCAGAGCGACGCGCTCCAGCCCGTCAGCGCCACCGAGGAAACCCGGATCACCTTCAGCCCCTCCGTCCTGGCCGCCAACCCCGCCCTGGCGGGCGTCGAGATCATGGTCCCGGCCAATGCGCTCTTCGCCGACAACGGCGCCCGCGGCGGCAAGGTGGGCATTGCGCCCGTGCCCCCGGACCGTTTGCCCGAACCGTTGCCCTCCGGCTTGAGCCTCCCGCTCGTCATCACCATCCAGACCGACGGCGGCTCCAACTTCGATGTGCCGGTGCCGGTAAAGTTTCCGAACCTGCCCGATCCAGTAAGCGGCGTGAAACTTCCCCCGGGTGGCAAGACGGTTCTATGGAGCTTCAACCACGACAGCGGGCACTGGGAACCGCAGGGCAGCATGACCATCACGGCTGACGGTCAGTTCGCCGTGACCGATCCCGGCGTGGGCGTGCGTCAGCCCGGCTGGCACAGCATCAATCTCGGCAGCGGCGGCGGCGGGCCGGATCCGGCGCCACCCGGCCCACCGCCACCGCCCGGACCGTGCGACGGCGCGTTTGATTGCGATCAGGACGGGTGCCTCGAATCGGCGATCGAGTGCGATAAAGAGGATTGTGACAAATATCTTAAGGAGATCCTGCGGCTGGAGGAGTATTGCTCCCTCAACGTCGCCATCCGCAACAAGCGGGATGCCTTTCTTTGCGGCCTGCCGCTGATTGATTGTCCGGATCCCGCCTGGCAGGAAAAATGGGACCGCTGCCGCGAAGCCATCGCCGATGCCCAATTCCAATACACCCAGTGCCTGCTGGCCCAGGGCGCTTTCTCGGAGGACCGCAAATCCAGCCTTCGCCCGGCCAGCCCGTCGGAGGATGATCCCCGCTTCGCGCAGGAGCGGGCCCTGACTGCCGCCGCGGTTGTGCCGGTAAACCTGCTCCTGGGCAGCCCGCAATGGACCCAAATGGAGCCGCGCGAACTGGACGTATGGGCCGCGCTGTTTACCGCCCTTGCCGAGGCCGCCCGGCCCGAGAGCCCGGCTGGCCTGCAGATCAATGAAGCGGAAAGCACCGTCCTCTTCGCCCTCCCGTTGCCGACGAACCTGACGCCGACGCTCGTGCAGACCGCCATCGCCCGCCTCAACGTCTACCGGAACAACACGCTGGCCGCGGCCGAGCGCATGCAAATTGACAACGCCAGCGCCGCCTATGCCACCTTGTGGGCGCAATACCGGGCCGCCGGGTGGAGGACGACTTCCGACGGGCATTACCAGATCGCCGACGAGCAGTCGGCCGCCGCCGCGGCGTCATCGGCGAAGACCTTTGCGCGCAATCGCCGGCTCCATTTCCGCCTCGCCGACCTGGCTACGGGATTCGAGCTCCGGGGCCAGCTCAATGCCGCCGGCCGTTTTGACAACGTGATCCTAGTCCCGGACACCTACTACACCATCGAGTACCTTGATCCCGTCACCGGCGCGACCGGCAGCGCGCTGTTCCGTTCCGCAGTCTCGGGTCAGGAAACGTCGATCCCGGCCACCCCGATGACCATCCCCACCGGCTTGGCGGACACCGACGGGGACGGCCTGCCCGACGCGCTGGAGGGCATCCCCGGCACCCGCGCCGATCTGGCCGACACCGACGGCGATGGCGCAGGCGACTGGGCGGAACTCCAGGCGAATTCCGATCCAGCGAACGGCACCGCCTTGTCCCTGGGGCTGGTCAATGCCGCCACCACGTCGCAGGCCGTGGTGGAGGTGGCGGTGGGCGGTGATTTCGCCGTGGCCGGGGTCGGCGTGGTAGGTTCCAGCGCGCCCGTGGTCAGCGTGTTCAACGTGCGCGATCCCCTGAACCCCGTGAAGGTGGCGGAACTTTCCGGCGGTGGAGGAATCCAGACCCTCGCCGCCGACGGCGGGCGCGCCGCATTTACCGATCACGCAAATCAGCTCCACCTCGTCGAACTCGAAGCGCCGGGCGGCCCGCGGGTCAGCGCCATCGTGCCCATGCCGGGACGGGCGCTGGTGGCGCTCGGCGCCGGGCGCGTGTTCACCGCCCCGCAGAGCGGGACACCCCGAATCGAGATGCGTGACGCGGTCACGGGCGCCGTGATCGCGCAGGTCCCGGCGGCGAACCCGGCGCTAACCAAACTCCTGGTCCACGACGGTGTTCTTTACGCCACGGCGGTCGACACGCTCGGCCTCTGGGAGATTCAGGCCGCCGCCCTCGTCGCCCGCGGCACCCTCCGGTTGACGAATGACATTCTGCCCGGCCGGGTCGGCCTCAGCCTCTTCGTCGAAGACGGCCGCGCCTACGTCGGCACCTTCAAGGGCTACCGCGTGGTGGATGTGTCCAACGCCGGTGCGCCCGTGCTGATCGGCACTTCGGCCAAAGCCCAGGCACCCGTACTTGCCCTCGCCCACAACGGCTCCGGGCGGCTGGTGGCCACCAGCCTAAACGGCTTGTCTGAGCCCCGCCTTTCGCTCTACGGCGCTACCAATCCGACGGTCACCACCAACCTGCTCGCGAACTGGCTCACCGCCGGTCTCGCCCGGGGCCTCGTCTTGCACCGCGGCTTCGCGCTCGTGGCGGACACCCAGGCCGGCCTTTCCACGGTCAACTACCTCGCGCCCGAGCGCGGCACGAATCCGCCCACCATCGCCCTGCGCGCCCGCGTCACCGTGCCGCCGGACCGGCAGGAAGGCGGCCGCGACTTCGGCGTTGTTGCCGTCACCACCGACGACGTACAGGTGCGCGACGTCGAGTTTTACGTGGACGACGTGCGGCAGCAGCTCGACGGCGGCCATCCGTTCACAGCCACCCTGCGGGCGCCGCTCGTCGCGCCCGGCAAGACCACCTTCACCGTGCGCGCCAAGGCCACGGACACCGCCGGCAACTCGGCCTGGAGCATTAGCCTCGTGCTCAAGCTGGAACCCGACATGACGCCGCCTAAGCTGCTCGCCGTCACGCCCGACGACAACACGGTCTGGCTCCCGGGCGAGCTGACCTCGGTCACCGCCACCTTCAGCGAAGCGATGAGCGCGGCCTCGCTCGGCACGGCGTTTCGGGTATTCGCGCTCGGGCCCGATGAAGCCGAAGGTACCGCCGATGACGTACTGATGCCCGCCACCCTCGCGTATCCCGTGGGGGACGACCAAACCGCGTGGCTGACGTTCGCGCCGGCGCTGCCTGCGGGCCGCTACTTCGCCCGGGTTACCACGGCGGCAACGGATGTCTTTAACAACGCCATCGCCGGCGGCCGGGTGTGGCGCTTCGAGGCGCGCGGCGCCCTCACGTTCAGCGATCCCGCCGCCACCGCCTGGCTTACGGCGGTCAACTGGCTGCCGGCCCGCGTGCCGGACGAACGGGACATCGCCTTCGTGCCCGTCGGCAACGCGGGACGGACGGTTGCGTCCGGCGGCGACCTCGTCGCCGGCCGGCTCGACCTACGTTCAGGGCTGACGCTGGGCGAGCCGGCGAACCCGTTCGCCGCCCACAAGCTGACCGTCCGCACGCGGGCCGAACTCGCCGCGCCGGTCCGGCTCTACGGCAACTCCTCGCTGAACGGTCCGGGCGTCTTTCACAACACCAGCACGCTGGAGCTGCTCGATGAGGGCGATGGCTCGCTGGTGGGGGCAACCCTGCTCAACGACGGCGTCGTGCGCGTTGTGCGGAGCAACGAGTTCTCCGGCCTTTACCTGCGCAATGGGGCCCGGTTCGTCAACCAACCGGGCGGCCTCCTCGAGCTGGTCGGCCCTGCGGCGGTCAACCGCGATATCTTCAACGTTCCCACGGTCGAGAATTCCGGGCGCATCGTGAAACGCGGCGCCGGCGCGACAGTATTCGCTCCCGGAATCTTCATTCACACCGGACTGGTGCGGGTGGAAGGCGGTGAACTGATGGTGCGGGTGGACAGCGGATCTATCCTCGGCGGGGCCTTTGAAGCTGCGGCCGGCACCCGGCTCGGCTTTACCGTGGGCAACTTCACGAGCCTCCCCGGCAATCCGCTGGACCTGGGCCCCAACTCGCGTCTTTCCGGCGCGGGCGACATCCGCTTCGAGGGCAGCCCGACGGTCCAAGGCGCGGTCGACCTCGATGGGTCGCTGGAGACCTGGGCCGATGCGCGCTTCTCTGGCCCGGTGCGGGTCGGCACGCGGTACGTAAACCGGTTCGGTGAAGCCACCTTCAGCGGGCAGTTCGCCGAGTTCACCGGCCCGGTGCTGAGCCATGGAAGGACCGTCTTCGCCACCGCCAGCGAGGCGCGGCTGCAGGATCTCACGGTGGCGGAAAACGGGGGCCTGACGGCCAACGGCATCGTGTTGGTTCAGGGCACGCTGTCGGTCAGCAACAAGGCAACCTTCGCCGGCCCCCGCCGCTTGAGCGTGTTCGGCCCGGCCAACTTCCAAGGGACTATCTCAGGCGTACAACTGACACTGGAGCTGGGCGGAGTAACAACCTTCCTGCCGGGCGCCAGCTTGAACCTGGGCAACGCCCGCGTGGTCGCCCAGCTCGGCAGCGAACTCCGGCTGGATGGTCTGACCTCGCTCACCGCCGCGGAACTGCGCGTCTTCGGCAGGCTGACCAAGACCTCCGCCGACCCGCTGGCCATCGCCGCCGGCCTCACGGGCACCGGTGAGTTCGAAGTTGCCGGCGGCAGTGTTGATCTCGCCGGCCAAGGGACCTTTCGCGGCACACTGCTCGTCGGTCCACAGGCCAGCCTGCGCTTCACCGGACTGAACCAGATCTTCGACACCGGCTCGTCACTGATCTGCGAGGGCCAGGTCGTCAGCACCCGCCAGGCCGGCGGTCAAAGCGGCGCGAGCAACATCATCCGCGGCGAGTTCAGCGCGGCCAGCGTCCTGATTGGCGGCCGGCTCCTCCGTTTCGACGGCAACTACACCCTCCCTGAAGTTATCGTGGACGACGGCGAATTCGGCGGCGACGGCACCGTGACCGCGCAGAAGCTGGTGCTTATCAATAACGTCTTCTTCGTCGGCACCGGCACCAACCGCCTGTTCGGCGCGACGGGCTGGAGCAACTATGTGGTTTTGAAGGACACGCGCACCTTCGAGAACTTTGGCCACGTCGTGGTGCAGGACGAGGGCCGGCTGGTGGTCAGCGACGCTCCCCGTTTCTTCAACCGGACCGGGGCGATTCTCGAGTTCCGCAACGACAATGAATTCATCAACTCGCGCACCATGCCGCTCGTTAACGAGGGAACGCTGCTCAAGTCCGCCGGCGACGGACAGACCACCATCGCCGGCAAGATCACTAACTCCGGCACCATCGAACTCCGCACGGGCCGGCTGCAGCTCGACAACAACAACCCGATCACGCAGACGGCCGGACTGCTCTGGCTGAACGGCGGGGTGCTCCGCGGTGGCGCGATCATCAGTGGCGGACTTTTCCGCGGCAACACGACCGGCCCGGAGTCCATCCGCAGCCTGCGCCTCAGCGGTACCGCCGAACTGGAGATCGCCGCACCGGGAAGCGAGCTGGGCCAGCTCGCCGCCAGCAGCTTCAGCCAGGACACCACCGGCGTGATGCACCTCGACATCGCTGGTGCCACCACGGCCGGCGTGGATTTTGATGAACTGTTCGTCAACGCCAGCCCCGCCTTTCGCGGCCGCCTCAACCTCCGCCTGCGCAATGGCTACCAGCCGCCGCTCGGACAGAAGTTCGCTGTCCTCCGCTGGGCCGGCGCCCGCAACGGCTCGTTTGACTCGGTGACAGGCGAAGGTGTGCCCGCGGGACGTAAGTGGAAGATCAACTACGAAGCCACCCAGGCGACGGTGGAATTGGCAGTCGAATGATCCGCGGCCCGGGCGGAAGCCATTCGAAGGATCGCCCTCGTGTCTGGCCGCACGCGGGCCTCCGCCTCCGCGGGAGTGGAGCTTCCGCGGGAGTGGAGCTTCCGCGGGAGTGGAGCTTCCGCTTCAACCCGCCAGAATGCAGACCAGTGCTCCACCGCGCTGGACGCGCTACTTTACCGCGCTGCTTCGCATGAAGGCGGGGAGCGCGGTTTTGCCCGCGCGCGCGGCGACCACCGCGCCCACGAGTCTCTGGTGGCCTTCTCCTGCAAGATCCGTTGGTTCTGTCCCTCGGCGCCATCAACGCAAAGTCCTCGCCACCGCAGCCCACCTCATGGACCACCCCCTCCTCCCCATCGCCCACCGGAATGTCGTTCTGGCTCTCCCCAAGCTTTTCCGCCCGATGTTTCTCCGGGACCGCGGCCTGCTCAAACGACTCCCACCGTCGCCCAGCAAGATCCTTCGGCACCTCAATCGTTGCTGCGGGCCAGCGCGGTTTGCCCCGGCCCGGACGCCCCCGCCTGCATCCCTCAAGGAACCGAACCCGAGCGGCCACTGTGAAATTCCACACCTCCGACCGCGCCGTCACACCGGGTCAGGCGTGCGTCTTCTATAGCGGTGAGGAAGGCGATCTCGTGCTGGAGGATGGGTGGATTTCGCGTGGATGAGGCTCGATAGTATGCGTACTTGGTTGGCAGCGCTGGTTTGCTTCTCGCTCTGGGTTCACCGGGCTGGGCTTGCTTCAGAAAAACGGACAGTAAAAAGGGACTATTTGGTTAAGGATTTTTGAGTTCGAAATCAGCTGGGGATTGGAAGTCTAGAGCGCTGTGGAGGCGTTGGCGGTTATAGAAGG
>Ga0105044_10016095_pt1 | contig 10096 bp, 12 predicted proteins | sample MAT01_FD_78092 | JGI IMG/M metagenome (GOLD analysis project Ga0105044, IMG submission 78092) | Freshwater microbial communities from Lake Fryxell liftoff mats and glacier meltwater in Antarctica - MAT-01 | ecosystem: Environmental > Aquatic > Freshwater > Ice > Liftoff microbial mat | place...
CAACGATGAACCCGATCCCGCAAGGTTTGCCGATCCATGCCGCAACTTTCCGCAGCCAGCTTCCGGTCGACGCCATCAAGCAAAAGCGCAATCGCCAACATGCGCCGAGCGTCCTTGGCGGCCTTGGCGTCCTTGCTCTTGGCCGCCGCCAAACGCAACTCTTGCACCGCCATATTTGTCCGCGTGATCTTCACAGCCATCAAAACCCCCCTCGCTTCGAGACCAGAGAATCAGATTGCATGGGCCTTGGAAATTCACAAACGAGTCAGGCCAAGGGTCCGTTGGTATGAGCCATGAGGCGGTGCAAGGGGAGGGTGGACATTGGAACATCGCAAACGAGCTGTGCCGCATCCTTGAAATCGAGGCTCCGAACGGCAGGCGACTGCCCGAAGAGCGTCGGCGCGTTGCCGAAGCTATCGGGGCCGGGTCCATGCTGATCATTGACGAGGCGCAATACCTCGTCCAGCGCAACACGCGCGGCAAGGATGACTGGCAAGCACATCATGGCATCAAGCCGAAAGGGTCGATGCAATGAGCGCGCGAATGATCACCCTGAGCCTTACCCTCGCAGTGGCGCGCGCCATCGAGCGGGCAACCGAAGGCCTGCCCTACCTTCTGCCCTCCGCCGAAGGGGCGTTCCGATATGTCTGGAGCGGCCTTTCCAGCGGCTCGCTGGATGGGCATAAAGGCGTTCTTTGCGTCCTGGAACTGTGCGCCCGTTCGCTTGGGGCAGTCGCAGAAAACGAGGGCGATGCAATCGCCATGCTGCAAGAGCATATCCGCATGGCGATTGCCGCTGACTGGGCCAGAAGCAAGGATGACGAAAAGTGGCCATCCGCATGACGATCAGTCCGAAGCAGAACAAGCTCCTCCATGTCGTCAAGAAGAAGCTTGGGTGGAACGACGACACCCGTCTCTGTCCCCGTGCGGATCGCAGGAGTGACCAGTGCGACAGAGCTTGCGCAAGACGACTTCGATACGCTCAGGGCCTTTGCGGAGCATTCGGGCTTCCGTCCGCTGGCTAAAGGCGGGCAGAACTTCGGCAACCGGCCTGGCATGGCAACCCATGCACAGCTTGAGCTGATCCGTGAACTATGGCGCGAAGTGCACAGGCAGGCGGAATGCGACGAGGCGGCTCTGGCCGGTTGGCTCGGGAAGTATGCCAAGATCAGCTCTTTGCGGTTCCTGACCTTCGAGGGCGCTTGCAAGGTCATCACCGCGTTGCGGACGTGAAAGGCGCGACCGAAGCGCGCCGCCTGACCGAAGGCAGCAAAGGCAAGGGGCGGGTCCGGAAGGCTCCGCCCCTTGGCGTTTCAGGAGCGGGCCGTGGAAGGGCCTTCTACCTGCCCGGCCCTTGCACCCTGCGAAACCCAGTAACCCCATTCGAAAACGCCGGAATTGCTTTTGATTCTGCAATCCCAGTTGCATTGGCAGATGACATGCGAATGGATTTCGATGAAGGACACGCAAAAGATGCGGGTGGCAGGGCCTCCCACCCGGATAAATCCGGAAACCCTGCATGGCGCTCCGATCCTAAGATCGTGCTACGGCTGGGAGATTCGTCACCGCGTCACACCCGCACAGGAAGTATAGCTCATGTATTCCATTGACCTCAACCGCGACACCTTCACTCCCGCGCTGGAAAAGCTCGCTTCGGGCCTGGCCGACATGTCGCCTGTCATGCAACAAATCGGCGAGTATCTTCTTGCATCGACGAAGGATCGCTTCGAGGAAGGCAAGGCGCCATCCGGTGAGCCTTGGGCACCAAAGAGCCCGGGTACGATCAAGACGAGACGAACATCATCGCGACTCTTTCGGAGTGGCTTGAACGCGCAGCTCGCGGCGGCACCTGACTCCCCTTCCGGCTCCTGCGCCCGAATTGAAGCCTGCGCCGGTTCGTGATATCGCTCTTCACGTCGTGCGGGCATCGAACCGCGTTGCAAGGGCATCGAAACGCTTCGGGCGTTCGGCAGGGGCCGCACCAGACCCGCACTTTCTAGCTTGGCGCTTCCCCGCAAACCGTTGCGGGTTATCCCGGCTTTCCCGCGGATACACCGTTTCCCAAGAGGGCGGCGCAGTCGCGCGCGCCCGTATCCCACCGTGAAAAGGTCTCCTGATGATCGTCAACAGCGCAGCACTCGGCCTCGCCTTAAAAGGCTTTGAAACCATCTACTCCGAAGCCAATCTGGCGGCAGTGTCACAGTATGCCCGCGTTGCGATGGACGTGCCGTCTTCGGCGCAGAGCGAGGATTGCGGCTGGCTCGGGCAATGGCCGAACATGCGCGAGTGGATCGGCGCGCGCCATGTGAACAACCTCTCCGCCTCGGGCTTCACGATCAAGAACCGGCTTTTCGAATCCACCGTTTCTATCAAGCGCACCGATATCGAGGATGATCGTCTTGGCCTCTTCGCGCCGGTCTTCCGCGAAATGGCGGCCACCGCCAAGCGCCACCCCGACGAGATCGTCTTCGGCCTCCTGAAACAGGGCTTCGCGACGAACGCTTGCGACGGGCAGTTCTTCTTCGACGCTGACCATCCGGTCCTTGACGAAACCGGCGCGACCGTTTCGGTTGCCAACACCGAAGGCGGCTCGGGCGCGCCCTGGTTCCTTCTGGACACAACGCGCGCCATGCGCCCGGTGATCTGGCAGACCCGCACGCTCTGTGAGCTGCAACATCTGGACGGTACGAGTGACGAGAATGTCCTGCTGCGCGACGAATTCCTCTACGGCGTCCGCGCGCGCCTGAATGCGGGCTTCGGCCTGTGGCAGCTCGCCTGGGGATCGAGGCAACCCCTGACCCCGGCCAGCTACGCCGCTGCCCGTGCCGCGATGCAGGCTTTCCGGGGCGATGGCGGGCGGCTTCTGGGCATCATGCCGAACCTTCTGGCCGTCTCGCCCGCGAACGAGGAAGCGGCGCGCAAGATCGTCAATTCGCAGCTCATCAACGCGGGCGAAAGCAACCTCCGGGGCCGGTTCTGCAGAGCTGCTTGTCTCGCCCAGGCTGGCCTGAGGCACAGGCGATGCGCGGCCTTGAACTCGGCACCTGCGACCGCGCCCTTGCACCCGGTGACGCGGTTTCCGAATGGGTCCACCTGCTTCCTGCCGGGGATATCGAAGGGCGCGGCCGGATCCTCGATCAGGGCGCGGCCGAGACCCTGGCCGCGGGCAGCGGGGGCTATGTAGAGGTCCTCGAGATAGCAGTCGTCGCCCGGCACCCAGGTGGAGGGGTGATGAATGTGGATGGCAAAGCCCGCGACCAAACCCTCATGCAGGGCAAGGCGCATCTTGACCGCAGAGCCCGGGTCCATCAGGCGGCGGAAGGTGAGTGTGCTCACCTCAAGCGCAAGGTCCGCCTGATAGAAGGCGAGGTAGTCGGCCCAGAGGCTGCGCCAGACGGACTCATCCGCAGGGACCGCGTCGCGGATTTCGGTCATGCCAGTTTTGCCAGGATGCGAGCCCAGGAGCGGATGCCGCGGTGGAAGCTTTCGACGTCATATTTCTCGTTCGGGGAATGGATCTGGTCATCATCCCGGGCAAAGCCGATCAGCATCGCATCGACGCCCAGATAGGTGCGGAAATACCCCGCAACGGGGATCGACCCGCCCGAGCCGACATAGGCCGCAGGCACGCCCCATTCTTCGCTCAGGGCGGTACGCGCCGCCTCGAACGCCGGGTTGGCGATGGACATGACCCCCGCCGGGCCGGTGCTATGGTCGTGCCAGGCGATCTTGCAATCGGCAGGAAGCTGCGCTTCGACCCAGGCGCGGAAGGCCGCGCGGATTCTGACCGGGTCCTGGCGCGAGACGAGCCGGAAGCTGACCTTGGCATGCGCTTGGGACGGCAACACCGTCTTGAACCCGTCGCCGGTATAGCCGCCCCAGATGCCGTTCACCTCGGCCGTGGGGCGGGACCAGATCATCTCGAGCGGGGTGCGGTCCTGCTCGCCTGCGGGGACCGAGAGCGCGACATCGCCGAGGAACTTGGCGTGGTCAAAGGACAGCGCCTGCCACTGGGCGCGGATCGCTTCGGGGAGTTCATCGACGTCGTCGTAAAAGCCGGGGATCCGGATGCGCCCCTTGTCGTCGTGCAGATTGCCGAGGATGCGGGCGAGAACCCGGATCGGATTGATGGCGAGCCCGCCGTACATGCCGGAGTGCAGGTCCTTGTCGGGTCCGGTGAGGGTGATTTCCTCGCCCGCGAGGCCGCGCAGCATGGTGGTGATGGCGGGGACGGTATTTTCATGCATCCCGGTGTCGCAGATCATCGCGATGTCGGCGCGAAGCTCATTTGCGTTTTCCTGCAGGAAGGGGATGAGCGAGGGAGAGCCGGATTCCTCTTCGCCTTCCAGAAAGACCGTCAGGCGGCAGGGCAGGCTGCCGTTCACCGCGCGCCAGGCACGGAAAGCTTCGAGGAAGGTCATTAGCTGACCCTTGTCGTCCGAGGCACCGCGGGCACGGATGACCGGTCCGGTCGCCGTCTCCTCGATCGCGGGGTCGAACGGGGGGCGGTGCCACAGGGACAAGGGGTCCACGGGCTGCACGTCGTAATGTCCGTAGAACATCAGGTGCGGGCCGCCGGATCCGCCATGCGCCACCACCATCGGATGGCCGGGGGTGGTGCGAACGCTCGCCTCGAACCCCATCGATTGCAGGTCGGCCACCAGCACTTCGGCGGCTTTCAGGCAGTCGGACTTGTAGGCGGGGTCAGTAGAGATCGAGGGGATGCGCAACAGCGCCATCAGCCGGTCGAGCGCCTCGGGCAGGGTTTCGTCGATGCGGGCGAGGGTGGCGTCGAGGGCGTTTGAGACGGCGGGCATGGTACTCTCCGGAATGTGATCGGCGGGGGCGGGCGGAGCAGAGCCTATCAGGTGGGGGGGGACTGTCCAGAGCCCGGGGGTTGCGCTAGATCGGCGCCATATGTGGTTGCGAGGGATATGGCGATGATCGGGCAGATGGGTTTGGCGCTGCTGGTGCTGTTGGTGGCAGGGGGGGCGCAGGCAGATGTGGTGCCTGAGACGGCAGTGGTCGGCTCCGCCCGGGTGACGCTGTTGCCATTGCAGTTCCTGACGCCGGAGGAGTTGGCGGCCCTTCGGTTGGTGTTGACCAACGAGCAGGCGCTGCAGCTGTTCGTGCCGGGAAAGGGCGGTTTTGCGGCGCTGGCCGTCAACCCTGAAGACGGGTTCATTCGCAATGGGGACGTAGTGAAATCTGCGGTGGCACTGGCGGAACTTCCCGATGCTGCGACCGCGGCGGCCGCGGCGGTCGGGGCGTGCGAGCTGGCGAAGATTGCAGCGGAGCCTTGCGTCGTGGTGCTGACGGTCGAACCGGCGCAATGACACCTGAGCGGGGGGCGACATTTCGTCCCCTGTCCACAGGTGGGTCTGCGCTCCAGATGATGCGTGGGATGGCTTGACGCAGATCAACGACGCACCCTTGCAGGACGGTACACCCGGTCACAGGACCTGGCAGGAGACGACAAATGAACTATGACCTCGCGCTGGATCAATCCATCGGACGTCTGCACAACGAGGGGCGCTACCGCACCTTCATCGACATCGAGCGTAGCCAGGGGCATTTCCCACATGCGGTCTGGACCCGGCCGGATGGCTCGCAGAAGGACATCACTGTCTGGTGCGGCAACGATTACCTTGGCATGGGGCAGCACCCCGAGGTTCTGGCTGCGATGCATGAGGCACTGGAGTCGACTGGCGCAGGCTCGGGCGGGACGCGCAACATCTCGGGCACCACGGTTTATCACCGGCGGCTCGAGGCGGAATTGGCCGACCTGCACGCCAAGGAAGCGGCTCTCGTATTCTCCAGCGCCTACATCGCCAACGATGCGACGCTGAGCACGCTTCGCGCGATCTTTCCCGGTCTGATCATCTATTCCGACGCGCTGAACCATGCCTCGATGATCGAAGGCGTGCGGCGGGGGGGCGGGCCGAAGCGGATTTTCCGGCACAATGACGTGGCCCACCTGCGCGCCCTCATCGCCTCGGACGATCCAGCGGCGCCGAAGCTGGTAGCTTTCGAGTCGATCTATTCGATGGACGGCGACTTCGGTCCCATAAAGGCGATCTGCGATCTGGCGGAAGAGTTCGGCGCGCTGACTTATATCGACGAGGTCCATGCTGTGGGCATGTACGGCCCCCGCGGCGCGGGTGTGGCGGAGCGTGACGGTCAAATGCACCGGATCGACATCATCAACGGCACGCTGGCCAAGGCCTATGGCGTGTTCGGGGGCTATATTGCTGCTTCGGCCAGGATGGTGGATGCTGTGCGCTCTTACGCGCCCGGGTTTATCTTTACGACCAGCCTGCCGCCTGCGGTTGCAGCGGGGGCTGCCGCTTCGGTGCGCGTTCTAAAGATGGCACAGCATCTGCGCGATACGCATCAGTCCAAGGCCCGCATCCTGAAATTGCGCCTGAAGGGGCTGGGCTTGCCGATCATCGACCACGGAAGCCACATCGTGCCCGTGCATGTGGGCGATCCGGTGCACTGCAAGATGCTTTCCGACATGCTCCTGGAACGCTACGGCATTTATGTACAGCCGATCAATTTCCCCACGGTACCGCGCGGCACCGAACGGCTGCGATTTACTCCGTCACCCGTGCATGATCATCAACAAATTGAGCACCTTGTGCGCGCAATGGACGCGCTGTGGATGCATTGTGCGCTAAATCGCGCCGAGGCCTCTGCGTGATCACGCGGCTGTGTGCAGAATCGCTTGCGTCGTGCTAGCGTCAGGCTATTAGCAGGACCCATGAGTCGCGGAAGAACCGACTGGGGTTCGTTGGGGCAGCAGGGGACAGGAGTCGCATGATCGGTTGGAGGTCAAAACCTTCCACGACCGAATCGGTGAAGCCGAAAGGCTTCGACGATTTCGAGTTGCGACTCGGGGATCTCATGCGTGGCGAGCGGGCGACCATCGGCAAGTCGCTTCTCGACGTGCAGCGTGAGCTTAAGATCAAGGCGACCTACATCGCAGCCATCGAAAATGCGGATGTTTCAGCCTTCGAAACACCGGGTTTCGTTGCGGGTTACGTGCGTTCGTATGCGCGCTATCTGGGTATGAACCCGGAATGGGCATTCGAGAAATTCTGTTCTGAGGCCAATTTCTCCGTCGCCCATGGGATGTCGGCCGCTGCTGCACCCGGGCGCGCGGCCCAGGCCAGAAACCGCGCGTCGGTCGAGTTTTCCGACCCGCTCGGCAATCCCAATGCAACCTTTGTACCGCGCGCGGAAAGCATGTTGTCGCGGGTGGAACCCGGGGCAATAGGGTCGATGCTGGTTTTGGTGACGCTGATTTCCGGCCTGGTCTACGGCGGCTGGTCGCTGCTGCAGGAGGTGCAGCGCGTGCAACTCGCTCCGGTAGAGCAAGCCCCGACCGTTGTGGCCGAGATCGATCCCCTGGGTGCTTCGACCTTGGGGCGCACACTTGTGGTGCAGCCTCAGCCGCGGGAAAATGGCGCAGACCTCGCCGCAGTGGCAGACCCTGCCGCGCCCGACCTGATGGGCCGCCTTTATCGCCCCCAAGCGCTTGATGTGCCGGTGCTGACCGCGCGGGACGGCCCGATTGCGGCGATTGACACCCGCCCTGCAGAAACCGGGTCGGCGGTCGACGCAGCCTTGGCCGAGGCGCTTGCAGTCGTCCCCGTGCAGGTCGTGGCCTCGGTTCAGCCCGGGGTCGAAATCCTGGCCGTGCGCCCGTCCTGGGTGCGGGTGAATGCCGCCGACGGCACGGTGCTGTTCGAGAAAATCCTCGACGCAGGCGAGCGTTACGCCGTGCCATTGCTGGAGGAGGCGCCGGTCTTCCGGACCGGCAATTCCGGCTCTATCTACTTTGTGGTGAATGGACAGACCTATGGCCCCGTCGCGCCCGGAGCGCAAGTTGTCAAGGGCGTCGCCCTTTCCGCCGAGGCGCTGACGGCGACCTTTGCCGCAGCTGACCTCGAAGCGGATGCCGACCTTGGTCGTTTCGCAACAGATGTCGCCGATGCTTCCGAGGTGGTGCCGGTTCCCGCCTCGGAATAGTCGCGCCACCCACTTTCCGTGCCACAGACCCTCGGCGCCTTGTTGCTGTTCCGGGCAGGTCGGCCTATCTTGCGGTAAAGTCCTTCGGAGCATCTGGCATGACGCAAAACCCAATCCGCCCCTGGCGCAACATCGACCGGCGGATATCACGACAAATCCGGGTTGGCAAAGTGCTGGTCGGTGGCGATGCGCCGATTTCCGTGCAGACCATGACGAATACGCTGACAACGGATATCGCCGGCACCATCGAGCAAATTCAGCGATGTGCAGTCGCCGGAGCCGATATCGTCCGGGTGTCTACCCCGGACGAAGAAAGCACTCGAGCATTGCACGAGATCGTGCGCGAGTCGCCCGTGCCAATCGTCGCTGACATCCATTTTCACTACAAACGCGCCATCGAAGCGGCCGAGGCCGGTGCTGCCTGCCTGCGGATCAACCCCGGCAACATTGGCTCCGCCGCGCGCGTGCGCGAAGTGGTCAGGGCTGCCAAGGACCACGGCTGTTCGATCCGCATTGGGGTGAACGCCGGTTCGCTGGAGAAGCATCTGCTGGAGAAGTATGGCGAGCCATGCCCGGATGCGATGGTCGAAAGTGGGATGGATCATATCAAGCTGTTGCAGGACAACGATTTTCACGAATTCAAGATCTCGGTCAAGGCGTCGGACGTCTTCATGGCCGCCGCCGCCTATCAGCAGCTGGCCACAATGACGGATGCCCCGATCCATCTGGGCATCACCGAAGCAGGCGGTCTCGTGTCGGGCACGGTGAAGTCGGCAATCGGCCTTGGCAGCCTCTTGTGGTTCGGCATCGGCGATACGATCCGTGTTTCTCTTTCGGCAGATCCGGTCGAAGAGGTGAAGGTCGGGTTCGAGATTCTGAAGTCTCTCGGCCTCAGGCACCGGGGGGTTACCATCATCTCCTGCCCGTCTTGCGCACGGCAGGGCTTCGACGTGATAAAGACGGTAAACGCGCTGGAAAACCGGCTCGCACACATCACCACCTCACTCAGCCTGTCGATCATCGGCTGTGTGGTAAATGGCCCCGGTGAAGCGCTGATGACGGATGTGGGGTTCACCGGCGGCGGCGCCGGGTCCGGAATGGTCTATCTTGCTGGCAAGCAGAGCCATAAGCTTGGCAACGACAAGATGGTCGATCACATCGTGGAACTGGTTGAGAAGAAGGCAGCAGAGATAGAAGCAGCTGCAGAGAAAGAAGCGGCAGAGTAGATATTTTCTTTATATATCAAGGTATTGCGCGTAAAATCTAAGATTCTTCTTTAACCCTTACGCTCATCTGCGACGATCGCGCGCATGGCCTCGAGCGGTGCATAACCGCGCAGCAGGGTGCCTCCCACGACGAAGGTCGGTGTGCCGTTGATCGCCATGGCTTCTCCGAGGCCGTGGTTTGCCTGGATGACAGCAGCAACCTCGGGCGTATCCATCAGAGAAAGGATCGGGCCGGGATCATGTCCAAGTTCGCTCGCGAGCCGCGCCAGTCTTTCGGGCGTGGCATCGCCGCGCAATGTGATCAGCGCGTCATGCGCGATCTCATACGCCTCTGGCCCGTGCAACTGCAGAACAGCGATAGCAAAACGGGAGGAGCTCAGCGATTGCTCGCCCAGAATCGGATATTCCTTCATGATCAGCCGGATTTTGCCGTCGGTTTTCACCAACTCTATCACTTCGGAATGCGCCTTGCGGCAATAGCTGCAGCGATAGTCGACAAATTCCACGATGGTAATGTCACCCTCGGGATTGCCGCCGACCCAGCTTGCCGCGTCGTTGAACAGCGGATCGTGATACTCCACCAGCAGCGCCGCATCCCGGTCAGCCTCGACCTGCGCGTCGCGGGCGCGTAAAACGTCCAGCGCCTCAACCAGGACCTCGGGATTCTCGATCAGATAGGCCCGCACCTCTTCGCGAAAGACCTTGCGCTCGGCGTCAGTCATGTCGGCGGCGTTGGCGCTGCCGGCACCGACAGCGAGGATCAGGGACAAGAGCAAAGGGCGAAACAAGACAGGCATCAGGTTCTCCGTCAAGGGAAGTCATCGCGCGGGTTGACG
>Ga0105044_10016098_pt1 | contig 10094 bp, 6 predicted proteins | sample MAT01_FD_78092 | JGI IMG/M metagenome (GOLD analysis project Ga0105044, IMG submission 78092) | Freshwater microbial communities from Lake Fryxell liftoff mats and glacier meltwater in Antarctica - MAT-01 | ecosystem: Environmental > Aquatic > Freshwater > Ice > Liftoff microbial mat | place...
CCGAGCGCATCGTCGAAGCGCGCGGCCTGCTGAAGCCACCTGGCTGACCGGCACCGCCGGCAACCCTGCTGCACTGCACCAACAGCAGGCGGCCGTGGGCGCTGCTGGTGCGTGGCAACGCCGGCGGTTGCGGTCTTCCCCAGGCGGCGGGCCTGGCATGCAACCTGCATGAGCTGTTGTCATATCGACCACAACGGCGTGGTCGGTGCACACAGGTTTCGGGCAAAGGCGTCCGACTCGCAAGGCACACGGTTCAACGTGCGTCTTGCAGTCGCGGCGCCTTTTTTGTTGTCTTTTTGCAGGAGTGGTCCATGTCGGGTCGAGAGGGTCTCATGAGCGAAAACCGCAGGCAGTTCATCAAGGGTTCGGCTGCACTGGCGGCCACGTCGGCGGCCGCTACCGGTGCCTGGGCGGCGGGTTCCGACGCACCCGAAAAGAAAGAAGTGCGCATCGGCTTCATCCCGCTGACCGACTGCGCCAGCGTGGTGATGGCCTCGGTGCTGAAGTTCGACGAAAAGTACGGCGTCAAGATCATCCCCACCAAGGAAGCGAGTTGGGCCGGCGTGCGAGACAAGCTGGTCAACGGCGAGCTCGACATGGCGCATGTGCTCTATGGCCTGGTTTACGGCGTGCACCTGGGCATCGGCGGGCCAAAGAAGGACATGGCCGTGCTGATGACGCTCAACCAGAACGGCCAGGCGATCACGCTGTCGAAGAAGCTGGCCGACAAGGGCGCGGTCGATGTCGCCAGCCTGGCCAGAGTGATGGCCGCCGACAAGCGCGACTACACCTTCGCGCAGACCTTCCCGACCGGCACCCACGCGATGTGGTTGTATTACTGGCTGGCCGCCGGCGGTGTGAACCCGCTGCGCGACACCAAGGTCATCACCGTGCCGCCGCCGCAGATGGTGGCCAACATGCGGGTCGGCAACATGGACGGCTTCTGCGTCGGCGAGCCGTGGAACCACCGCGCGATCATCGATGGCATCGGCATCACCGCAGCCACCTCGCAGGACGTTTGGCCCGACCACCCCGAGAAGGTGCTGGGCACCACCGGCGACTTCGTCAAGAAGTACCCGAATACGGCGCGTGCCGTCACTATGGCCGTGCTGGAAGCCAGCCGCTGGATCGACGCCAGCCTGGCCAACAAGAACAAGATGGCCGAGACGATCGCCGAGAAGAGCTACGTCAACACCAGCGTCGACGCCATCAACCAGCGCATCCTGGGCCGCTACCAGAACGGCATGGGCAAGACCTGGGACGACCCCAACCACATGAAGTTCTTCAACGACGGGCTGGTCAACTACCCCTACCTGTCGGACGGCATGTGGTTCCTGACCCAGCACAAACGCTGGGGCCTGCTGAAGGACCACCCCGACTACCTGGCGGTGGCGAAGCAGATCAACCAGATCGAGATCTACAAGCAGGCCGCGGCGCAGGTCAAGGTGAGCCTGCCGAAGAGCGACATGCGCAGCAGCAAGCTGATCGACGGCGTGGTGTGGGACGGCAGCAACCCGGCCAGGTACGCCGACAGCTTCAAGATCCGCGCGGCGCCTGCCGCCTGAGTTGAAATTCTCTTTGCCGCCACCGGAGGCCACCATGGTCAGTGCCGTCTTTCATTCGCCGCGTGACAGCGCGCTGCCCGCCGATGCCGCCGCGCCCGTGCGCAGCGCCATCGACGCGAAATCGCGGAAAGCGCTGAAGCAGCGGACGCCAGCGCCTGCCCTGCCGCGCGACCCGTTCGACTGGCGCGGCCTCGGCGCCAGGGTGCTGCCGCCCTTGCTCGGCATGGCGCTGCTGGTGGCGATCTGGGCCGTGCTGACGCAGAAGAGCACCACGTTCCCGACGCCGCTGGCGGTCTTCGATGCGGCGGTCAAACTGTTTGCCGACCCGTTCTACAGCAAGGGGCCGAACGACCAGGGCATCGGCTGGAACGTGCTGTATTCGCTGGAGCGTGTGGCGCTGGGCTTCGGCCTGGCCGCCGTGGTCGGCATCCCGCTGGGCTTTCTGATCGGCCGCTTCAAGGTGCTGAACGCGGCGGTGGCGCCGATCGTCAGCCTGCTCAAGCCGGTGTCGCCGCTGGCCTGGCTGCCGATCGGTCTGCTGGTGTTTCAAAGCGCCAACCCGGCGGCGATCTGGACCATCTTCATCTGCTCGATCTGGCCGATGGTGATCAACACCGCAGTGGGCGTGCAGCGGGTGCCCGAGGACTACCTCAACGTGGCGCGTGTGCTGAAGCTCAGCGAATGGAAGATCGCCACGCGCATCCTGCTGCCCTCGGTCATGCCCTACATGCTGACCGGCGTGCGCCTGAGCGTCGGCACGGCCTGGCTGGTGATCGTCGCCGCCGAGATGCTGACCGGCGGCGTCGGCATCGGATTCTGGGTCTGGGACGAGTGGAACAACCTGAACGTGGCTCACATCATCGTCGCCATCTTCGTCATCGGCATCGTCGGCCTGCTGCTCGAATGGGCGCTGCTGGCGGTGGCCAAACGCTTCGATTACAGCTGAACTGGCACGCACCATGACTGTCAACGCCACCCCGGCCCTCAACACCCGGCGCACCCTGCAGATCCAGGACGCCGGCATGGTGTTCCCGACCAAGCGCGGGCCCTACGTGGCGCTGCGCGACATCAACCTCGACGTGCAGCGCGGCGAGTTCGTCACGCTGATCGGCCACTCGGGCTGCGGCAAGAGCACGCTGCTGAACCTGGTGGCGGGCCTGACCACGCCGACGAGCGGCCTGCTGCTGCTGGAAGAGCGCGAACTCAAGGGCCCCGGCCCCGACCGCGGCGTGGTGTTCCAGAACCATTCGCTGCTGCCCTGGCTCAGCTGCCTGGACAACGTGCTGCTGGCCGTGGAACGTGTCTTCGGCGACAGGGAAAACAAGCGGCAACTGCACGACCGCGCGCTGGCCGCGCTCGAACTGGTGGGCATGAGTCACGCGGTGGTCAAGCGTCCGCACGAGATCTCGGGCGGCATGAAGCAGCGCGTCGGCATCGCACGCGCGCTGGCCATGGAACCGAAGATGCTCCTGATGGACGAGCCTTTCGGCGCGCTCGACGCGCTGACCCGCGCCCGCCTGCAGGACGAGCTGATGAAGATCGTCGCGCCTGCAGCCACGAGCCCGGGGGCCACCGTGTTGATGGTGACGCACGACGTCGACGAGGCCGTGCTGCTGAGCGACCGCATCGTGATGATGACCAACGGGCCCGCCGCCACCATCGGCGAGGTGCTGCGCGTCGATCTGCCGAGGCCGCGCAACCGCGTCGAGCTGGCCGAAGACCGCGCCTATGTGCAGTACCGCAAGGCCGTCATCGACTTCCTCTACACGCGGCACAGCCACGTCGAGAAGACCGCATGATGGCCGATGCCGTTTCAGTTTCCGTGTCGGCCCCACTGCCCTCGGCGGTCGGCAAGACCTTCATCCGCGTCGTCGAGGTCTGGGTGCCCGGCAACGACCGCAGCCTGCTCGAATTCAGTGCCGGCCTGTACGGCAGCGCTTCGCGCTTCGGCGCGCTGAGCCGGCAGATGTGCTTCGGCCGGGGCGAAGGGCTGCCGGGTCAGGCCTGGGAGGAAGGCCGGCCCATCGTGCTGAAGCAGTTCGAGGGCTCGACCTTTCGCCGCACGAAGGCGGCCGAGGCCGAGGGCCTGACCTGCGGCATCGCGCTGCCGATCTTCGCCGGCGACTTTCTCACCGCCGTGCTGGTGATCTTCTGCGGCGACGACGAAGAACACGCCGGCGCCATCGAGCTGTGGTGCAACGATCCGGCCGCGTCGAAGGACATGACACTGGCTGACGGCTACTACGGCAGCACGGCCGATGCCTTCGAGTTCATCTCGCGCCGCACTGCTTTCCGCAAGGGCAACGGCCTGCCCGGCATGGCCTGGGAATCGGGGCTGCCGGTGTTCATCGAAGACCTCGGCAAGGGGGCGGGCTTCCTGCGCGCCGACAGCGCCGTCAAGGTCGGGATCAACCGCGGTTTCGCCATTCCCTGCAGCACGCCGGGCGAGACGGCCCATGTGCTGGCTTTCCTCTCCGCGCTTGCCACGCCGATCGTCCGCCGCTTCGAAACGTGGCTGCCCTTCGGCCAGGGACATGCAGAGTGCCTGTACCGCAGCGGCGGCTTCTGCGAGGCCACCGGCACGGTGTCTGAAGCCGGCGGCGACGACTTCATCGAACGCGGCCAGGGCTGCCTGGGCCGTGCCTTCATCAGCGGCGTGCCGGCGCTCGGCGGCGCGGCGGCCAGCGAGCCCGGCGCGGTGGGCGCAGCGGCGCGTACCGCCGGCCTGCAGTCGCTGGTGGCCTTGCCCGTGTTGCGTGCCGGCCGCCTGGTGGCGGTGGTGGCCTGGTATTTCTGAGAGCGGGAGCGAGCACAAGATGGACACGAAGACGATCCCCGTTCCCGGCATCGACGCCGCCGCCAGCCCGCGCCTGAAGCTGGTCGTCATCGGCAACGGCATGGCCGGCATCCGCGCCGTGGAAGAACTGCTGACGCTGGCGCCCGACCTCTACGACATCACCGTGTTCGGCGCCGAGCCGCACCCCAATTACAACCGCATCCTGCTGTCGCCCGTGTTGTCGGGCGAGCAGACCATCGAGCAGATCATCCTGAATCCGCTGAGCTGGTACGAGGACCACGGCATCCGCCTGCATCTGGGCAGGACGGTGGTCGACGTGAACCGCCGCCAGCGTGTCGTGATTGCCGACGACGGCACCCGCGAGCCTTATGACCGGCTGCTCATCGCCACCGGCTCCAACCCCTTCATCCTGCCGGTGCCCGGCAAGGAACTGCAGGGCGTCATCACCTACCGCGACATCCACGACACGAACGCGATGATCGACGCCGCCACGCGCTACAGGCACGCGGTGGTGATCGGCGGCGGCCTGCTCGGCCTGGAAGCCGCCAACGGCCTGGCCGTGCGCGGCATGCAGGTGACGGTGGTGCACATCGCGCCCTGGCTGATGGAGCGCCAGCTCGATGTCACCGCGGGCACGCTGCTGCAGCACTCGCTCGAGGCGCGCGGGCTGAAGTTCCTCATCGGCGCGCAGACCGAGGCCTTGCTGCCCGCGGTGGGCGGCGACGGCGTGGCCTCGTCGCGGGTCGGCTCGGTGCGCTTCAAGGACGGCAGCCTGATCCCCGCCGATCTCGTGGTGATGGCCGCCGGCATTCGCCCGAACACGCTGCTGGCCGAGAAGATCGGTCTCTACTGCAGCCGCGGCATCGTCGTCAACGACACCCTGCAGACCATCACCGACCCGCGCATCTATTCGGTGGGCGAATGCGCCGCGCACCGGGGCATCGCCTACGGTCTGGTGGCGCCGCTGTTCGAGCAGGGCAAGGTCTGCGCGACCCACCTGGCGCAGTTCGGCATCGGCCGCTACCTGGGCAGCCAGACCAGCACCAAGCTGAAGGTGACGGGCATCGACCTCTTCTCGGCCGGTAACTTCACCGGCGGGCCGGACTGCGAAGAGATCGTCATGTCCGACCCCTGCGGCGGCGTCTACAAGAAGCTCGTCATCAAGGACGACCGGCTGGTCGGCGCGTGCCTGTACGGCGACACGGTCGACGGCAGCTGGTACTTCAAGCTGGTGCGCGACGGCCGCAAGATCGGCGACATCCGCGACAAGCTGATGTTCGGCGAAAGCAACATCGGCGACGTCGGCCACCAGGGCCACAGCAAGGCCGCCGCGATGCTGGACAGCGACGAGGTCTGCGGCTGCAACGGCGTCACCAAGGGCGCCATCTGCAAGGCGATCAAGGAAAAGGGTCTGTTCACGCTGGACGAGGTGCGCAAGCAGACCAAGGCCAGTGCGAGCTGCGGCTCCTGCACCGGCCTCGTCGAACAGCTGCTGATGTTCACCGCCGGCGGCGACTACAGCGCCGCGCCGAAACGGAAGGCCATGTGCGGCTGCACCGAGCACGGCCACCAGGCCGTGCGCGACGCCATCGTGGAGCAGCACCTGCTGACCGTCGACGAGGTCTACCGCACGCTGGACTGGCGCACGCCGAACGGCTGCGCGAGCTGCCGGCCGGCGGTCAACTATTACCTCATCAGCAGCTGGCCGAAGGAAGCAATGGACGACCCGCAAAGCCGCTACATCAACGAGCGCAGCCACGCCAACATCCAGAAGGACGGCACCTATTCGGTGATCCCGCGCATGTGGGGCGGCGAGACCACGTCCAGCGAATTGCGGCGCATCGCCGACGCCGTCGACAAGTTCAAGATTCCCACCGTGAAAGTGACCGGCGGCCAGCGCATCGACCTGCTCGGCGTGAAGAAGGAAGACCTGCCTGCCGTGTGGAAGGAGATCGGCATGCCCAGCGGCCACGCCTACGCCAAGGCGCTGCGCACCGTGAAGACCTGCGTGGGCAGCGAGTGGTGCCGTTTCGGCACGCAGGACAGCACGCAGATGGGCAAGGACCTGGAGCGCGCGATGTGGCGCATGTACGCGCCGCACAAGGTGAAGTTCGCCGTCAGCGGCTGCCCGCGCAACTGCGCCGAGGCGGGCATCAAGGACGTCGGCATCATCGGTGTCGACTCGGGCTGGGAGATGTACGTCGCCGGCAACGGCGGCATCAAGACCGAGGTGGCGCACTTCTTCGTCAAGCTGAAGACCGCCGATGAGGTGCTGGAGTACACCGGCGCCTTCTGCCAGCTCTACCGCGAAGAAGGCTGGTACCTGGAGCGCACGGTGCACTACGTGAACCGGGTCGGCCTGGACCACGTGAAGCGCAAGATCCTCGACGATGCCGAGGGCCGCAAGGCGCTGTGGGCGCGCCTGCAGTTCAGCCTCGACGGCGAGCCGGACCCCTGGTTCGACTTCGAGAAGGCGCAGGTCGACCTGCGGCAGTTTCAGCCGGTGGCGATGCTGACCACCCGGGAAACGGCATGATCGACTGGACCGCCATCTGCGCGCTGCAGGACATTCCGCGCCTGGGCTCGCGCCGCGTCGCACGGGAAGGCGCCTGCGACGTCGCCGTCTTCCGCGCCGCCGACGACCGCGTCTACGCCTTGCTCGACCGCTGCCCGCACAAGGGCGGGCCGCTGTCGCAGGGCATCGTGTTCGGCGACGGCGTGGCCTGCCCGCTGCACAACTGGACGATCGGCCTCGGCGACGGCCACGCACGCGCGCCGGACGCCGGCTGCACGCAGAAGTTCACGGTGAAGCTCGAAGGCACGCAGGTCTGGCTCGACGCCGAAGAATTGCGCACGCTGGCCCGCGAACCCTTCGTGTCGCAAGCCGCCTGACGCCCGATGGCCGAGACGCGATCAACCTGCCCCTACTGCGGTGTCGGCTGTGGCGTCGTCATCGAGAGCGACGGCGCGAACATCACCGGCGTGCGCGGCGACCCCGACCACCCCGCCAACTTCGGCCGCCTGTGCACCAAGGGCAGCACGCTGCACCTGACGGCCGCGCCTTCGCTGCAGGCGCAGGTGCGGGCCACGCAGCCGCAGCGCCGCGCCTCGCGCGGCGAACCCCTGATGGCGGTGGGCTGGGACGCGGCGCTCGACGAAGTGGCCGACCGTTTCGCCAGCGTCATCACCCGGCACGGCCCTGACGCCGTCGGCCTCTACCTGTCGGGCCAGTTGCTCACCGAGGACTACTACGTCTTCAACAAGCTGGCCAAGGGCCTGATCGGCACGAACAACGTCGACACCAACTCCCGCCTCTGCATGAGCAGCGCGGTGGCCGGCTACAAGGCCAGCCTGGGCAGCGACTCGCCGCCCGCCTGCTACGACGACCTGGCGCTCGCGCAGACGGTCTTCATCACCGGTTCCAACATGGCCTGGGCGCACCCGGTGCTGTACCGCCGGCTGGAAGACGCGCGCCGCGCCCACCCGGCCATGAAGCTGATCGTGGCCGACCCGCGCCGCACCGAGACCGCCGCCGACGCCGACCTGCACCTGCAGTTGCTGCCCGGCACCGATGTCGCCCTGCACCACGCGATGCTGCACCTGATGCTGTGGGAAGGGCTGGGCGACGCCGCCTACATCGCCGCCCACACGACGGGCTTCGCCGCGCTGCGCGACCGTGTTCGCGAGTTCACGCCGGCCGTCGCCGGCAAGATCTGCGGGCTGAAGGCCGAAGACATCGTGACGGCGGCACGCTGGTTCGCCGGTCTCGATGAAACCAGCGGACGGCGCTCACCGAGCCTGTCGCTCTGGTGCCAGGGCCTGAACCAGAGCAGCAGCGGCACCGACAAGAACAGCACGCTGATCAACCTGCACCTGGCGACCGGACAGATCGGCAAGCCGGGTGCGGGGCCGTTTTCGCTGACCGGCCAGCCGAACGCGATGGGCGGCCGCGAGGTCGGCGGCCTGGCCAACCTGCTGAGCGCGCACCGTGATCTGGCCGACCCCGCGCACCGCGCCGAGGTGGCCGCACTCTGGGGCGTCGACAACGTTCCTGCCAAGCCCGGCAGGAGCGCCGTGGAGATGTTCCAGGCCGCCGCTGACGGCGAGATCCGCGCGCTGTGGATCGTCTGCACCAACCCCGCACAGTCGATGCCCGACCAGGCGCTGGTGCGTCGCGCCCTGCAGCGCTGCGAGTTCGTCGTCGTGCAGGAGGCCTGCACGACCACCGCCACCGTGGACCATGCCGACATGCTGCTGCCCGCCAGCAGCTGGGGCGAGAAGGAAGGCACGGTGACGAACAGCGAGCGGCGCATCAGCCGCGTGCGTGCCGCCGTGCCGGCGCCGGGCGAGGCGCGGGCCGACTGGCGCGTGGCCGTGGACGTGGCCCGGCGCCTGGAGTCCCGGCTGCCGTCGCGCCGCGTGGCCTCGGTCATGGGCCAGACGATGTTCCCCTACGACAGCGCCGAAGCGGTGTGGAACGAACACCGCGAAAGCACGCGCGGGCGCGATCTCGACATCACCGGGCTCAGCTACGCCGCGCTCGATGTGCCGCAGCAATGGCCGTGCCCGGAAGGTGCGGCCCACGGCCAGGCGCGGCTCTTCACCGACGGCATCTTCCCCACGCCCGACGGCCGCGCGCGCTTTCATGCCCCGGGCCTGAAGCCCACCGCCGAAGTGCGTGATGCGCGCTACCCGGTCTCCCTGAACACCGGCCGCCTGCGTGACCAGTGGCACGGCATGAGCCGCACCGGCACGCTGGGCCGGCTTTACGCCCATGCTGCCGAACCGGCGCTGGAGATGCATCCGCAGGAACTGGCGCGCCGGCACTGGAAGGACGGCGACCTGGTGCGTGTGACGTCGCGCCGCGGCGCGCTGGTGCTGCCGGTGGCGGCCAGCGACTCGGTGGCGCCTGCGCAGGCTTTCATCGCGATGCACTGGGGGCCCGAGGCGCTGGGCGGCAACACGTCGCTGGAGGCGTTGCCGGGTGGCGGGACGATGGCCGGCGGCGTGAATGCGCTGATGCCATCGGCCTTCTGCCCGCAGTCGAAGCAGCCCGAGCTGAAGCACGCCGCGGTGCGTGTCGAAGCCGCCGGGCTGGCCTGGTCACTGGTGGCCGCGGCCTGGCTGCCGGCCGGGCAGGCGCTGGCCGCACGGGAGCGGCTGCGCGGCCTGATGGTCGGCCTGCCTTTTGCCAGCTGGCTGCCCTTCGGCCGCGAGCCGAATGCGCAGGTCGGCCTGCTCGTGCGCGCGGCTGCCGCCGCCCCGCTGGGCACCGAACTGCTGGCGGCGATCCATGCCGAACTGCATCTCTCCAACGGCCCGGTGCAACGCTACGCGGACGCGCGCCTCGGCCACAACCGCAGCGTTCGGCTGGCGGCCGACGGCACGTTGCAGGCCTTCCTGTTGGCCGGCAATGTGGCGGCCTCGGCCTGGATGGTCGACTGGCTGCAGGCCCGGCGCCCGGCCGCCGCGCTGGGCCGCGCGCTGCTGGCCGGCGCCGCCCGCCCGCCGCTGGCCGCGCCGCCGCGCAGCGCGCAGGTCTGCGCCTGCCACGACGTCAGCGAAGACAGCATCAGCCAGGTCTTGATGGACATACAAGGCGATGAGCCGGCCCGGCTGGCGGCGGTGCAGGCGCGCCTGCGTTGCGGCACCGAATGCGGCTCCTGCCTGCCCGCGGTGAAGGCGCTGGTGCGGCGTGTGTGGCCTCTTGAGCCTCTTCATCCCGCAAAGAG
>Ga0105044_10016103_pt1 | contig 10093 bp, 8 predicted proteins | sample MAT01_FD_78092 | JGI IMG/M metagenome (GOLD analysis project Ga0105044, IMG submission 78092) | Freshwater microbial communities from Lake Fryxell liftoff mats and glacier meltwater in Antarctica - MAT-01 | ecosystem: Environmental > Aquatic > Freshwater > Ice > Liftoff microbial mat | place...
ATGGTAAAATTGTGCGACGAGCCAAGCGGCATGATCGCACCGTCTCCGAACGTCTTTTCGATTTGCTGAAGCGTGGTCTTCAAACCCGGCTCGCGCTCCAAAATGGTTTTCATTCCCGGATCAAGCTTAACACCCTTCGAGGCAGCTTCGGTTGCGATCGTTTTCTTCTTGGCCATTCCCTAGTCTCCGTGATTTGTGCAGTGGTGGATTCCCGTGGTGCCCAAAAGCTCGCCAACCGGGCTAGTGGACAACAATATAGTATCGCTTCGTCAATTCCATCACAATCGTCTTTCCGCATTTCTTTCTCGGCTTTTTTGCGCCTCGTGGGATCTGCTTTCGCCGCGTCTTGCTCTGGTACAGACAGTATTGGCGCGGGACGTGACACGTTAGGTCATCGGTCAAGGAGAAATGTTAAACGAGCGTTGGCGGGCGGGGCTGGTTGGAAAATAGTCTTTTAGCTTTAAGCAGTGACGCTCTAGGACGTGCCAGCTTAAGACGGCTGCGGCGTATGTCATGACGAACATCAAACAGACGTAGAGCAAATGGGCTGATAGTCCATCGCCAACTAGCGGGGCAAGGGCAGCGACGGATATCACGCCCGAAGTCAGCGGGATCAATGGATTTTGGAAGACGTACATTGCATAACTGTATTTGCCGAGCGTTCGCAGCCAAGGACGATTGAAGCCTTGCGCTAATCGATCGGTATGCTTTGCCATTAATAGCCAGACCAGGACACACGCCCAAAGTATCGGCCAAAGGCTTAGCGGCAGCGTAAATAGTCGTTTCTCCATGATGCTGCTGCAAACGACAACCAACGCGCACCCACACGCGATTGGTGCCAGCCATTTTCTCAGTGGTTCTAGGCCCGTCGAGGTCCTGGCCAAGATCGCTATTGCGGCACCGATTAATAACGAATCGCAGCGAAAAATGGTCAACACGTCGGGGGCGACATCATTGTTTGAAAAGAACACAAACATGCACCGCGATATCGCACTTGCGAACGCCAAACCGATTGCCGTGCGAAGGGCCAGCTTCGAAGAAACGCAATAGAGGATCAACGGCCAAATAAAGTAAAAATGCTCCTCAACCGCTAGCGACCAAAAGTGGTCCAGATACCCGAAGCACCACTGATTCGCGATGCTCATTTTTACATTGACCAAGTATGTCCAAAGATAGAATTGGTTGTCGATTCCTTGAGCAAACAGATCCCGGAACGCCGGAACAAACTTGGTTCCTACCAAGAGCAACAACAGCGAACCAAAGTAGAGCGGGAAAATTCGTAGGCTACGCCTAGCGATAAAATTGCGGAAGTAGTTCGGCCGTCCCTTGCCATCGAGCAAAATGCCTGTGATCAGAAATCCGGACAGGACGAAGAACAGCTCCACGCCGCGTCCACCAAGATTGAAAGTAAGCTGAAGCGTCTGACCAAGAAAGTTGTCGGCTGGAAGGTCTTTCGCAAACCGATAGAGCGTCACAATCAGGATGGCAAGACCACGCAGGCCGTCCAGTTCAGGCACGTGGGTACCAAGCTTCCAGACTCGCTCGGAGTTACCGGGCGTCGTACCCGCGGTTAGAGGTGCGATTGCAATCATCGTTGCCAATGGAAGTTTTATTCGTGTACGAGCAAGGATGGCTCTCCGGAATCTTACGTCGTGAATTCCGTTGTCCAGTCGGCTTTCACCAGACCATGGCAATCTTGCTCGTACTTGTCACGAAAAATCGTCGTCATCGGTACAATCCGGCTCATCGGTACAATCCGGCTCATTGACCTCGGCTTTCTCGCTTGCGGCGACTGTGCTTTTCGAGTGTCTTTCGCTCGGCATTCGTTAAGCTGTCCAGTCCCGATGCCTGAATCTTGTCCAAAATACGATCGGCTTCGGCTTCTTGTTGTGCGAGCTGTTGCTCCGGGTCATGCAAACGCAAGCGAGGCCGCCGTTTGGCGAGCTGGCTCAGCCAGCTGCCCAAACGAGACGGATCAAAACGAGACAGATCAAGTCGATCAAACTTCCAGCCTTGTTTGAAATAGAGTGCGGCAAACGCGACGCCGGCGAGATGCACGTCGTACGCGACATTACCACTAGAGCCAACGAACCCAAGGATGTTCATGCCGACGAACAGCACCGCTGCCAACCACGCTTTAACCGGGATGACCATCATCAGGTAGATCGTGCTATGCGGCTCAAAAAACGCAAACAGAATCGTGACCGCCATTACGGCACCTGAGGCACCAATCGTGCCTGGGGAAATGGAGGCAACGGAGACACCCTGAAAAAGTGCCTGCAGCGACCAATGCAGTGAAGAAACCACGCCACCGGCGATCACTGCCAGTAGATAAAACTTCAGGAACTCCGCGCGACCCATGCGTCTTTCGACGGCTCCGCCAAAAAAGAACAAGCCGAGCATGTTGAACGCAAGATGTCGGATGTCAAGCAGCGAATGCAGAAACCCATAGGTGAGAAATTGATACCAAGTCCATGGTTTGAGAATCGTATCGGGCCGAACTTCGAACAGGTTTGCCAACACGCTTCCACTGGGTGACCGACCGGTGAGCACCATGTCTAAAAAGAAAATGACGACATTGACGATGATCAGGATCACCGTCATCGACAGACCGCTGTCGCGGCGCGACCACGGCGTTACCGGTTCCCATGATCGCTCGCGGGAATAGTCTCGGTCATGCAAACCCATCATTCGCCTCCTGCTAACAGTACGGTCAACTAACGCGGGTCATAGGCTTTTCCACCCAACCCACGTCCGCGAGGCAAGTATTTGCACATCGCAATCCCTAAGAAATACAAGATCACCAGCGGCACCATCATCGCAATCATGCTAGTAACGTCAGCGGGTGTTAGCACGACCGAGACCACAGCGATGATCAAGATCGCGATTCGCCACGATTCAATGTATGCCTTGGTTTCGATCAGGCCAATGCGCTCGATGAATAGCATCACCAGCGGCAGTTGGAACGCGATCCCAAAGCCCAGTGGCAACAGCAATACAAACGTCGTGTAGTAACTCAAACGAAGCTCGACATCGACATCTAATTGTCCGTTGAATGTCAGCAAGAAGCTGATCACGAATTGCAGCACAACGAAGAACGCCAGAGCAATGCCGCTAACAAACAACCCAATGCTGATCGGTAGGTACAAATAGACGTGCCGGCGTTCGTGCGAATGCAGCCCTGCACCAACGAAGTTCCACAGATGGTAAAAGATCATCGGGCTGGCCAGGACCGCACCGATGATCAGGCCAGCCTTCATCCAGATCATGAACGGTTCTTCCATTTTCTGAGCGCTCAAGCCGATGTCCTGTCGCCGCAATTGCATCCTGGGTTTCAATTGATCGACGCTGGGAAGTGATTTCAACAACTCAGCTAACTGCTCGGGATCTCTTGCTTGATCCGGGTTGGCAGGAACTCGCTTCATCAGCTCCTCAGGAATGTCGTAGACCAAATCCCAAGTTAACGCGTTTTCCGTGATGAACTGGCGAAGCGCCTGCACCTCGGGTGCCGTAGGATCGTATTTAAGTCTTGCTAGGTCACGGTCAGCGTGGAATTGCTTTATCGCCGCCTTCAGCGGAGTCTGGATGTAGCGAATCATCGGATCGGCGCAAAGCCAAAGCGAGATCACCATACCGGCACACAACCACAGCAGCGCTTTGGTAAGCGAACCCCGCAGCTCTTCGAGGTGCTCCCCAAAGGTCATGGTTGAGTTTTCGAACAGATCGTCTTTCGGCAGCGATGGTCGATCCACGGAATCTAGTCAATCTTGAGTGGCAATGTTATGAAGACCTAACAGTTTAACCAGACACACCGGATTAGTCTTGTCGGACAACGCAAAACAATGCCTCAACTCAACGAACCTTTGACCTTTTCACCCATTTTGAAGCAGATTATCTGGGGTGGAAGGCGGCTTGGCGAACGACTTGGCAAACCGATCGGCGACAGCGCGGATTACGCGGAAAGCTGGGAATTCGTTGATCGAACTGCCGATCAAAGCATCGTCGATCAGGGGCCATTGGCAGGAAAAAGCGTCGCGGAACTCATTGCCACGCACGCGCACGAGCTGCTGGGACGACATTTTCAATGCAAGACTTTTCCGCTGCTTTTGAAATATTTGGACTGCAATCGCGTTTTATCGGTCCAAGTACACCCGGGCGACGAATATGCGATGCAGATGAACCCACCCGATTTGGGAAAAACCGAAGCCTGGTATATCGTCGAGGCGATGCCGAACAGCGTTATTTACGCGGGTTTGAAGTCGGGCGTCGACCGAACGGCGCTCGCCAGCGCGGTCCGGGCGGGCCGGACCGAGGAGGTTTTGCATTCGTTGAAGCCAGAGGCTGGCCAATGCATCTTTATCCCCGCAGGCACCGTACACGCGCTCGGCGATGGGTTGCTAGTGGCAGAAGTTCAACAATCCAGCGATACGACTTTTCGACTTTTCGATTGGAATCGTGTCGGAACCGATGGCAAGCCGCGGCCCCTGCATATCGAACAATCGCTGGACGTCACGGATTACGACCGTGGCCCGATCGTCCCGCAAACGCCGATTCAACAAGCCGATGGTTGGGAATTGCTTGTGAAATGCGACAAGTTTTCATTGCGTAGGGGGAAATCCAACGCATCCGCAAACCGCGAATTGACAACGGGAGGCCACGATTCACCGGTGATTCTAATGGTCACTACGGGAGAAGCGATGATCGAAAGCTTCGGCTGGCAGCCCCGTCGTGTTCCCGCAGGCCAAACCGTCTTGTTGCCTGCATCCTTGGGTTCAACAAGCATCAGACTGAGCGGCAGCTCGACAAACGTGCTGGAAGTGACGTTGCCGTAGCTGCGATCCAAACCGACTTCACTGCACACGTACGACGAACTTCCAAGTCCGTCGAAAATCTCGCGCGGACAAGGATGTCCGTCGTACGTCGGTTAGCTTTTCACCTGCCTCTCACCTAGGCACCGTGGTTACGACCAGAGTTTCCGTCACGCATTGAGGCGATTCGATTGTGCTCGGCCGAAAACGGTTGACGGTCTTTTGATAGCAAAGCCGAAAACAACAAAGCTGACCAGACGGCCAAACCTCCCCGTTCGGCTTTAACTACGCGGCCGACCTTGGCTACACGGCCTCTCTTGGCCCCGCACAGTAAATTCTGTTACGTCTGACGCCAGCGCAGGATGCACCCTCTCGGCTGAAGGACCGGAACGCCATGATTTCATTTCACCCCTTGAGTCCTATGCCTGCTTGGCAAGGCAAGCATTTGCGCCAATGCCTTGCATTAGCAGCATGTTTGTTTTTTGCGATCAGCGGTACTGGCTGTCGCGGTAACCGACTGTTTCCCGTTCCTGGCCCAATCCTAAACCAGCAAGCCAACGCGATTGTTCATGATCCGTATCCGTCCCGGGACATCGGGCCTGAAGATTTAGGTGCTCGTCCGCCAGGATACGAAAATCCATTGCCTGAGCCAGTTCGTAACCGAATTTTCAATGACAATCGGGCATTATTTCAGGGTCGATAAGTGTAGAACAATTGTCTCAATTGTTTTCCGAGCAATGGGGGACGACTGATCTACTCTCATCCTAAATAAGAGCATTTGGGACAATTGCTCTACACTAAACCCCTATTCCGCAAGTCGAACGGCAACCAGCTCTTTGTCGTTCCGCACGTATGCCGTTTGGCCTGCGTACGCCGGATGGCTCCAAACGACGTCGCGTCCAAACGCTTCGCTCGTCGGTTCGAGTACGTGAAATCGCCAGATCTCTTCGTAACCCGTTCGCGTCATGTTGGCCAAGATCAAGTCGCCGGTTTCGCCCATGAGCAGGTAACGATCGGTATCGCCAAGATGGGTGATAAACGCTGTTCCATGGTTGACCCGCCGAGTTTCCTTGGGTTGAGTTGGCTTGAAGCTCGTCCAAAGTCGCTCACCGGTTTTTGCATCGACAGCGATCATGCAGCCTTCGTTGCAGTCAGTGCCATAGATGACGCCGCGATGGATAATTGGAGTACTATTGGCGCAGTTGACGGACTTCTTTGGCTCGCCTCGCCATTGCTCCTTTGCCGGTGGCTGGTCCGTGCCGAGTTCGAACATCACGCTGTGATTACGTATTCCACTGGCGAACACTGAGTTGCCCTCGAGCTGTGGGCGAGTGATCGACATTTCGTATTCCGGCTTGATCGGCATGTTCCAGTATTCTTTACCGGTCGCTGGGTCGAGCCCCACGATCGCCTCCGCATGCCAGACCATTAATTGTCGCACGCCTGCTGCATTGATGATGCTCGGCGGGCAATAGCCGATCGCCGCTGCGGAAAGCGACTTCCAACGCACTTCGCCGCTCAACTTGTCAAACGCAACCACTGTTTGGCCCGGCCCACCAACCAGGCAATAAACCAAATCGCCATCGATCAGCGGATGCGATGAAAAACCCCATATCGGAACTGGCGCTTTGAAGTCGTTCTTGAAATTGCGCTTCCAAAGCAGTTCACCCGACGCTGCATTCAAACAAACAAGATCACCCTCGCTCCCCAAAGTGTAAACTCTTCCTGGATCGGTTGGCCCCGTGATGTCAACCGTCGGCGTGCACCGCGGCCCAACGGGATAGGAAATGCTGTAGGGGCAAACGTATTCGTAGGTCCAAACTGTCTTGCCGGTGTCGGCCTCCATGCAGTGCAGGCGTTCGCTGCCGTTCAATTGAGCACGTTCGTTGGGGCTGTTGAACGATTTTCCACCGGACTTCAAATAGTCAAAAACGTAGACGCGATTTCCCACCACGGCGGGTCCTGAATAGCCGCCAGCAACAGGAACGCGCCAATTCACTTTCAAGCCTGACGAGGGCAGCGCGGCTAGTACGCCATCTTCGTAATACACGCCATCCGCTGTCGGGCCCATCCAGCGTGGCCAATCATCCGCTCGGACGCTGTTAGCGAGAATCAGGCAAAGGCAAAAAGTGATTGCTGGCGTGCGCATGTTTTCGTTTCCGGAGATCGCGAGTCAAATTGGAAGGTGCCTTATTTTAGCGATGCGACCAGCGTTTCGGTAAGGTCTCTGGCCTTACTGCTAGGCCCTACTACAGCAGGCGTCGAGCAATTCGACACTTATTTTCTTGGTGATCGGAAGCTATGCTCGCTGCTGTCATTCACAAATCAATCTGCTGGAGTTTTAGATCGATGAAAATTTGTCGTGTCTTGGGAAAGAACCGTCGGCCAGAATACGCGATCTACGGCGAGTCGCGAATTGCTCCTTTGCGGAATTTCATGGATCGCGCGCCGGATGATGACACGATTTTCGGTCGTCTCGGCGAGGTCGCGGCAGCGCTGAGTTCCGTCGATCCGTCTCAATTGCCCTGGGAGTCTCGGCCTCGAACTTTGCTACCGCCCGTCCCAGCACCCGAGAAAATAATCTGCATCGGGCTGAACTATCTTGACCATGCGATCGAGACCGGTGCCGAGCCACCCACGGAGCCGGTCGTGTTCAGCAAGTTCAATACCGCGTTAATCGGTGATGGGGAGTCAATTGTATTACCTCGCCTTAGCCATCAAGTTGACTACGAAGCAGAGTTGGTCGTGGTGATCGGTTCCACAACGCGGCATGTCCGAGCCGCCGACGCCATGTCTTGTGTACTCGGCTACACGTGTGGGCATGATGTGTCCGCCAGAGATTGGCAAAAAGGACGACCGGGCGGTCAATGGTTGCTGGGCAAGTCGTTTGATACGTTTGCCCCCGTCGGGCCATGTTTCGTTACCGCTGACGAAATTGAGAATCCAGGAACCATCGCAGTGACGATGCGGTTGGGCGACGAACTGGTTCAGTCCAGCACAACGGCACAACTCATCTTTAATATTCCTACATTGATTTCGCACCTCTCGCACATCATGACGCTCAAAGCCGGCGATTTGATTTTTACCGGAACGCCGCCTGGTGTCGGTGCGGCGCGCAAGCCACCGCGATTCCTCCGCGATGGTGATGTTTGCACGGTCGAGGTCGCCGGAGTTGGGAAGCTAACGAATCGATGCATCGCCGAAGTCGCACAAGACTAAACGAGTTTGTTATTCTTTGGCATCAGAAGCGCGCGGGTCGATTTGCAGACTTGCCAAATAGGCGACCAAGTCGCGAAGCTCTCGCGGGGTCGTGTATTTGGTCAATTCCTCGGGCATTGCAGACTTGCCTCGCTTACGTCCGACGATGGAGTCTTGATCAATCCGCAAAATCGCCCCGTCGGCTCCGATCATTTCGACGATGTCAGCGGATTCCGACCGAATGATACCTGTGAAGACTTGGCCGACGTCGTCAACCAGCACTGCCGTCTCAAAACCTTTTGCGATGGCTGCATCGGGCAGGCAAATCGATTCCAGCAAGTACCGTCGGTCCCGTTCTTTACCAACCACTGTCAACACCGGCCCGACTTCGCCACCGATCCGGTCGATGCGGTGGCATCGCACGCAGGACAACTGCGTTTTGTTGAAGACAATGGCACCAGCGACGCTGTCGCCACCTTCCAGTGACGCCCACCAACGACCGAGCGGGTTCGCCGCCTCAAGGGCCGCTTGCTGATCGCTCAATGGCTTCGTCATCGATTCATCGAGCCATGGACCGGCGGCCTCGATCACATTGAGTGCAGTGTCCGCTGGCAATGTTCCTGCCAAGTAGCTCTTCAAGCCCGTGATGATGATTTCATGAGCGGCCGGAGAATCGATTTTTGCGAGTGCATCCCACGCTGCTTGACGCTCAACGACTGACTCGCTTGACACCGCTTTTCGCAGTGGAACGATTGCATCAGCGGGGGTTAATGACGCGAAGGTTTCAAACGCTGCAACACGCAGCTTGACCTGTGTCGCGTCTAATAAAGATGCAGCTACAGCGACCGCCTTCTCGGGTTGCAGTCGCGCGAGCGAACGAAGCGAATCAGCACGAGTTTCGGGTCGTAAATTACGATCGGCTACACGTTGTTCAAGGAAAGGCGTGACTTCCGGCATGCCATAAATCGCCGCGACCGAAACTGCGGCATCGCGCACGTCGTCGGCGTTCTGCAAAATGCCCGCAAGCGATTTACGAATCGCAGCAACCGCGACGGACGCATCTCGCGGTGCGATTGCGCGGTGGTCGCCAAGGACTCGATCCCTTGGATCAGGCGTCGCCCAAACTTTCAACATCTCAATCGCCTCCAAACGCATCGCCAGCGGACCGACCGGTCGTGCGGCAAATGCTGCCAGTGCATCGGCGTGTTCTTGTGTTCCTAAACGAAAATTTGCGTTGAGCACGCGGCGCAGGAACGCGTCATCGGTGATGGATGAGTTCTGAATTTGCTTAGCGAGCTGGTCAAGCGCCGCAGGAATCGGAGCGTCATGAATCGCGCGGGCTGCTTCTAGCGAAACAAGTGGCGAGGCATCATCAAGAAACAATGAGACGCGAGCGGACGACAATCGTCGCAGCGTCACTACAGCCGCCCTGCGTACCGAAACGCTGGCATGATCTTTTAATGCCACAGTTGCATCGACTTTACCAGTCGCTGTCAACAGCATGACACCGGCATGTCGCAGCACAGGATCTTTGTTGTCGTTTTCGACTAAGAGCTTGACGCCATCACCGAACAGTTCCGCATACTGAATCTTCCGTTTGGCGAGCTCCGCAAGTGCCAGCGCGGCGTGCAATCGGACTCGCGATGACGAGTCACCAAGCAACGGACGAAGCGCTCTTGAAGTCGCTTCATCGCCATGTTGGCCTGCGAATTGAGCGGCACCCGCGCGGACGAAATTATCCTTGTCGATCAGCAATGATTTAACCAAGTCATTGGTTTGAGCAAAGACTCGGGCTGGGTCGCTCGCTTTGCGAACCACTTGGCCGATGCCCCAAATCGCATGCAGGCGAGCGAATAACCTGGCGTTGGCATCGGCAGCAACGGCGGCAAACGGATCCACCTTGCCGCGTTTCGCCAACTCCCACGTCGATTCATTGCGAACTCGCCGGTCGGCATGGGACAAATATGAAATCAAATTCGGTTCGCTGAGCGACGAAAAGTCAGTCCGCAACACGGCTGCAACTTCAACGGCGAGCTTGGCATCGAACTCAGAGCCAGTGATGCGGTAGAGCCGACCTTTGCCAACAC
>Ga0105044_10016105_pt1 | contig 10092 bp, 5 predicted proteins | sample MAT01_FD_78092 | JGI IMG/M metagenome (GOLD analysis project Ga0105044, IMG submission 78092) | Freshwater microbial communities from Lake Fryxell liftoff mats and glacier meltwater in Antarctica - MAT-01 | ecosystem: Environmental > Aquatic > Freshwater > Ice > Liftoff microbial mat | place...
CCGATCGAAAGGGAACCGCGTTTGCCGGAGTTGGCGTCGCCATTGTAACGCCATTCAAGGACGGCAAGCTTGACGTGCTCAAGTTGAAAGAACAGATCGAATTCCAGATCGCTTCGGGAACTCATTTTTTGGTTCCAGTGGGGACGACAGGTGAATCGCCTACGCTGACCCACGACGAGCACGAGCGTGTGATCAGCGAAGTGATCCAACTCGCTTCGGGCCGTTGCAAGGTGATGGCTGGTACTGGTAGCAACTGCACTGCTGAAGCGTTGAGGTTAACTCGTCGAGCGGAAAAGGAAGGGGCCGACGCTTCGCTCCAAGTTGCACCGTACTACAACAAACCAACGCAATCCGGCTTCTACCAGCATTTCCGAGCGATTGCAGAAGAGGTTGGTATCCCGCACTGCATCTATAACATTCCAGGCCGTTCGGCCAAGAACATCGAGCCTGAGACCATCGCGAAACTTTCCGAGTTGCCCAATGTCACGATGGTCAAGGAAGCGACCGGATCGTTGGATCAGTGTTCTCAAATCTTGAACACGACCAACTTGACTGTTCTGAGCGGCGATGACTCGCTCACCCTACCCATGATGAGCATCGGCGCACAAGGGGTAATCTCCGTCGCGGCGAACATCGTTCCCAAGGATCTCATCGCCATGGTTGCAGCGGCATTGAGCGGTGACTTCGCTACCGCTGCTAAAATGCATCACAAGTTGTTCCCGCTGTGCCGTGATATGCTGTCCCTGGCGACCAATCCGATTCCACTCAAGGGCGCGATGAAGCTGCTGGGCCGCGACACGGGCGAACTGCGACTTCCGATGACGGAGTTGGAAGCCTTTGAGTTTGTCAAACTAAGAAAGACCCTTGAGCAATACGGATTGCTTTAGTCTCGTTCCCAAGCTGGAGCTTGGGAACGAGTTCACGGTCACACCCGGCAGGTGTGACCCACGGTGGGTCACACCTGCCGGGTGTGACCGTGACGCCGTCTCACTACAGGCTATCTTATCTATCGACAAAGGACTTGAGGGCATCGAGCACATCGTGCATTCGCTTTTGAGTGATATCCGCCCATTTGCTCGCTCGGTGTCGGACGATACTCAGCTTGAATTGCTCGAGGGCGTCTGCGATATCGGGAGGCAGATCGCTCAAGCCGACGAACGGGTTTCCTGGTTCTTTCGAGGCATCGAACGATTCGGATTCGAACGGAGGGTCTCCCGCTTGCGAGCCGCCTGATTCCGATGGGTCATAGTCGGAGTCGCCGAAGTCGGGATCTTCGTCAAGTGGTCCGCTGGCTTGGGTTCGATCGCGTTGTTCACGATCCGATTCCTCGTCGTATTCTGGCTTGAGGGCTTCGTAATCATCGTCGACTTCAGTGGTGACCAGTTCTTCATCGCGAGGGGCATTCTTGGGATCGCCGCCTGTGGATTCCCATCGGGTCTTTCGCATTTCGGAAATGCTCCAACGGCTTCGCATGGCTCCTTCGAGCCAGAGCTCAGCGTCATCCCAGTCGATAGCGGCCAAGAAATGACTCCAATACAGACCCGGGTAACTAGCACAGTCTGCGTTAAATCGATCGTAAACTCGGCGCAGGCGGCCTACGTGCTGGCTGGTGACCGCACCGACTTGTTTAGCCCATGTTTCGTTGCTGAAACTGGCTGAAGATGCATCCGCGGTGATCAAAGCGGATCGCCATTGCGAGATGATCCGGCCCTTATCCCAATTGGTTTGGCTGATTAAGGTGTTCCATTGACCTACGAACGGGTCCGTGACCGTCTGCGCTTGCGGATCGAGCTCGGCTACCGAGTCTTCCACGACGGTTGCTTGTTCCATGGGGGTTTCAGCGGGTGACAAGAATGCTGGCGGTGGTGTCATAAGCAATCGTTGCTAGAGTTTGGAATAGGATGGCCCGGGGTTCCCGAATCGGATGCAAACCCGTGGACTTCAGAAAGCCCGTGGACTTCAGAAAGAGAGTACCGCATGAGATAGGGATCACCAACGAGTTCCTGCCACGATCTGGCATGAATGATTTGCAAACCGATCGCAACGTGTCACTTAGGAAAACTTTTAGGACCGCAATCGGTTCCGAGATGACTTTTTCGATTGTGCAAAACTCGTTGATAGCAGGAGATAGACAGGCTGGGGTCCCTGTCAGCTGACGGGGCGACCGAACTCGACTACAATCACGGGGGTAGCGTCGTGCGGATTTTTACCGACTAGTCCATCAAATTTCCTGGATCGAAAAAATGCAAAACCATCGGATGGTTTCGAAGGTTCGTTTCGTGGTCGCGCTCGCATGGGTGAGTTACGTTTCGATCGGTTGGTCTGGATTCGGAATCCAAAGCGCGTTGGGCCAGCTTAGAAATCGTATGCAGCCGAATCAGTCGTTTGAGCGAACGACGTTGATGCAGGCTCCCCGCGAAGTCATGGTTCTGTTGGAGGAAGCAGAGAATGAGATCAAGAATGAACAGTGGAGCGAAGCCACGTTAGCGTTAGGAATCCTTCTCGGGCTTGAGGAATCCCGCCAGGATGACTTGGCTGGCCTCGATTTCTTCTTGAGCGATGAGCTCGCCAACGATGCGGCGATCATCCGAAACTTGACCAAAGTACCAAAGCGATCCGTTTTCCAGCGAGTGTACGAGTTGATCGAGTCTTTGCCGTCGGAAGCAACGAAGTTTATCGATCTCAGGTATGGAGTCCAAGCTTCACAGTTTCTCGAAGCCGGGATAGCCGCCTCGGATTGGAGCCGCCTGAGCGAAGTTGCGGGTAGATTTGGTTTTACTTCGGCTGGGCAAGATGCGTCGCTGATTCTGGGTGAGCATTGGCTGCGTCATGGTGATCCGCGGCGAGCTGCACGTCAGTTATCCCGAGTGGTTCGGCAGAAAAGCGCTTTAGAACGACTGGGGCCCGCCGTAGGAGTTCTGACGGCGTCAGCCTATCAGGCGGCCGGTATGCCCGCAGAAGCTTTGGCGAGCCTCGACTCGGTCCGCTCCACGTTTGCAGACGCTGATTTGAACTGGCGAGGAACCCGAGTGCGGTGGGACCGCAGCTCACTTTCGAAGGACATTCTCCCACAAATTGCGCAGCCAGAAAGCCAGATGGCCGAGCGGGTTATCAAGCAGCCCTATTTTATGGGTGGCAATGCAATGCGCAATGCAGATACCAATGCGGGGATCCCATTGCCCAATTTGCGCTGGCACGCAGAGCTGCATGAATCTACGCAGCACAAGCTGAATCTGGAGCGAACGCTCAAAGAAAAACTGGCTGAGGGAAAATCGACGTTGATTCCATCGCGGGTACCTATCAGCGTAGGCCAGTGGGTGATCACATCGACGTATGACCAACGCATTGTCGCGATCGATTCGCAGACTGGTGTGTTGGGTTGGGAATGCGTTTATAGCGGGATGCCGCTCGGATTCTCGATGGATCGCTTTGCTGGTCGCGATAGTCACTCGTTGAGTTTGCCAGCGCCTGACTACTTAACGAAAAGAGTGTGGGGTGAGTCGATGGTGGGGACTCTCTCGAGCGACGGAGAGCGGATCTTTAGTATCGGTGAGCTTCCGGCCATCGACGTGTCGGAAAGCTTTGCGATGGGTATGAACGCCAGGGTGTCCAAGCCCCAGGGGAGCCGATCGTACAATGTGATGCAATGCTGGAGTATCCGCGAAGAGGGCAAAATTAAATGGGAGGTCGGCGGTCAAAAGAGCCTGACGGAACCCAAGTTAGCTGGGACACTTTTCTTAGGTTCACCTTTGCCGCATGAGAGTGAGTTGTTGGTTTTGGGAGAACTCAACAGCGATCTGTATCTGTTCGCTTTGGCACCGGATTCCGGCAAGCTATTGTGGAGGCAGCCACTGACAACCAATCAGGAAGGAGCAATTGCATCCGATCCGATGCGTCGTAGCGTTGGAGCGATGCCCGCTGCCGACGGATCGATCGTCGTTTGCCCGACCCTGTCGGGGTATCTCGTAGCGGTGGACAGTTCGAGTCATTCGATGAAATGGGCTTATCGGTATCCCGTTCGAACGGACAGCGCGAGCACGCAATTCAATCAATGGGGACAAGCGGAGCCGGGAGAATTTTCGCCGTTGCTATCGCGATCGGTGGATACATCGGCTGTCATCCATGACGGGGTGGTGCTCTTTGCGCCGGCGGACGGCGAAGATGTCTTTGGAATTCATGTCGAGAATGGAAATCTCGTTTGGAAAACAAACTACTCCAAGGGAGAGCAGGTTCGATACGTCGGAGGCGCCTGGCGGGACACTGCGATTATCGTTTGCCAAACGTCGTTGCGCGGTTTGGATCTCAAGAGTGGTACGGCCTTGTGGCCGGCGATCGAATTCCCGAATGGTCATCAAGTCGCTGGGCGAGGGGTTCGCAAAGGGAAGTTGTACTTGGTCCCTACCACGAATCGCGAGATACTTCATATCGATTTGGAAAGCGGAAAGATTGTCGATTCGGTCCGAGTGGACCAGCCCGTGGGAAATCTGGTATCCGTGGGCGACCGTGTGATCTGTGCGACTCCTTTTGAATTGGATTGCTACTCGGTTCGAGAGGCTATTCAGAGCCAGCTCAAGGAGGAGTTGCAAAGGGATTCGGTTTCGCCGGGCCGGTTCGTGCGTCAGGCCGAATTGGCGTTGTCCAAGAGTGACTTTGATTCCGCATTGAACTTCTTGGCCCAGGCCAGCAAATTGGATCCGAACAATGCCGAAGTGGTTTTCCTGTCCACCAAAGCTGGGATCGAAGCGTTAAGCTCCGATTTCGAAAAGTATGTAGATAGCATTTCCCTGTCGAAGAATCTGGTTTTGGACCGCGATCGGATCCTATATCTTAGGTTGCTGATCCACGGATTTCAAAAGCAAGGGCGTTATGTACAAGCGATGGAGACACTCATTGAGCTTTCCAATCTTCGCGTTTCGCAGCGTCAGGAGCAGATGGCGGGTAGCGTCACGATGGTGATTTCGCCTCAATGGTCGATCCGCGAGGACCGATGGATCGCCACACAAACTCGAAACGTCGTGGAGAAGCTTTCTGCAAGCGATTGGCAGCTTTTGAAGCCTCGTTTAGCAGCACTACTGGTATCGATCGGTAAGCTTCCGTCGAATGTCCGTCGCCTGCAGCTGGAGCACTTCGAGTCTGTCCGTGAGACCGAGGAATTACGCTTGGAGTCGGCGAAAAATCTTGTGGAACAGAAGGATTTCTTGCAAGCGGAACGCATGTTAAAGTCGGATGGCTTTTTGGATTCTGCGGATCCTAATTCGCCCAATGCCATGGCGCGGCGCACAGTGTTGGCCGTCATCTATGCGGTGACCAAGCGTTTTGATCTGGCTGCTGTTTATCTCAATGGTGACTTAAAGAGACTCAATCAAATCATCAAGGAGGATACGATCTCAGACCCTTCACAAACAGAAGCGACAGCAACTGCAGCCACAGCGGCATCAAAAATCGACCCCGCTCTCTTGGGCGGGAGCAAGCCTCCTGCGCAGTGGCCTCGCGGTAAGGTCCGCGTCACCATTAGCCAAATAGAATCCCAGCCTCTCCATAGTACCGAGTCTTTGGACTCCTCCACCTTGTGCCGATGGAAGAACAAGATAGGTGATGCCCTGACAGGTTGGGAAGTTCATTTCGCCGGTAGTACATGGACCTTTTCTAATCCTGTAGGGGGAGGTCGAATGGAAATCTATGCAGATGCTGGGAGCCAGGAAAAGACGGCCGCCCCCAATGTCTTCGCGGTCGATAGTATTGCCATTTTGGAACTCAATCGCCAAATCATTGCGGTGGACACATTGAGGGCTGCTATGAAAGAAGAAGGGCTGCTGTGGCGAGAGCAATTTGACTTTGAAGCGGTCGAAACTGGTCGCATGAAGGCGCCCGTCGAACGCATCCAGTGGGGCCTACCCTCGAACAAAGGATCTTTTCGAGTGGTTGCAGTCTCGCGCGCGGGGGTCCTCGTATTGATTGACAATGAGCTAGCCTGCCTGGACTTGTCGAGCGGTGTCAAGCAATGGACGCGTACGGGGTACAAAGGCTGTACTTTTGCAACGAATGCGAACGAGTTGCTAGTTTGCAATCCAACAGAGGCTTCTATTCAGCACATGGACATTCGGGATGGTTCGCTTCTGAGTACCGTGCCGTTTAAACAGGAGGGATGGACTGCGGTAGCAGCCGTTGGCGATCACTGGCTAATGGCTCCCGAATCTCCGAGAAAGTACGCGGCTCGACTGATCGATGGGAAAACCGGCCGAGTCGTCTTTGAAAGAGAGCTGTCGGCGTCTGCAAAACTGGCTATCGATGGAGACACGGGAATCGTCGTTCTTCGGCCAATCTCGTCTGTCGAAAAGACCGAACTGACTTACTGGAGTATCCCGTTGAACAAGGAGTTTGTTCATGAGATCGAAGCGGATGCGAGTTGCGCCTTTGTAAATTTACAACGCTTTGGCGATACGCTGCTCGTATGTCCCTACAACGTAGGACTGGAGATCGATTCGGTAACCGTCTCTCCGGGAAAGACCGATCCGTCCTTCGCTCCGATCGCCGGTCCGCTCATTGCTATTTCCACTAAGGACGGCTCTCAAGTTTGGAAGAAGTGCCCTCTGATGAGTCAATTCTTTTTACCGTTACCGCAGGATCGCAATTCGCCAGCGGTCGTTTTCGTGCGTCGCTTGAGTTTGAGCAAGGTGCAAGGAAAAAAGGTGGAGATGATGTCGATGGCAGTTTTGGATGTTCGAGACGGTCGAGTGGTTTTCAGTGCGGACAATCTGCCTAGTACGCAGGGGTTAGGTTTCGCTCAGACGGTCTTGGTCGGTCAGAATAGAGTCTTGTCAGACTATTTGGGAACTCGAGTCGATCTGGCCTGGACGGAGGAGGCAGAGGAAGAGTCGCCGAGTTACGAGCTGGAGGCCTTGGACGTTGCCAAACTCAAAAAGCAAGCCGAGGCACGGATAAGAGAACAAATGGCGCCGGCCAACGCGACTGACGCGAGCGAGCCAAATCGAAGCAAATGAGAATTAGTTCGCTTCCACGCTACTATCGCAATCTTCGGCGGTGGCAGGAAATCATTGTTGTCCTGCGTCGCTATGGGTTGGCGGATTGGTTGAGCAATCTGCGAGTCGACTTCATTCGAGATTGGATCAAGGACGATCAGGGTGTTCCGCTCTCGAGTTATTCGCGAGAAGCCCGCGTGCGAATGGCCTTGACCGATTTGGGGCCGACTTTTATCAAGCTCGGGCAAGTGCTGTCGCTGAGACCGGATCTAGTCGGTTCGGAGCAGGCTTCCGAGCTACAGCAGCTGCAGTCACAGGTGCCGGCGGATCCCTTCGACCCGATCCGAACCGTGGTTGAAACGGAGCTAAAACAGCCACTCTCCGAGCTATTTAAGAGTTTCTCCGAAGCTCCGATCGCATCTGCGTCGATTGGCCAGGTCCACTCCGCGGTCTTAAAGGATGGAACACCGGTCGTTGTCAAAGTTCAGCACATTAACATCCAATCCAAGGTGAACGAAGACTTGGAGGTGCTTCGAGGCTTGGCGGTGCTAGCTGAGCGCATACCGGAGTTAGCTGTTTGGCAGCCTCGGGGTATTGTCGAGCAACTATCGCGATCGTTGAAACGGGAGCTCAGTTTTTCGAGAGAGCTTTCGAATTTGCAGATGTTTCGCGCGGCCTTAGTGGATTTTAAAGGGGTCGTGATTCCACTGGCGTATCCGAAACTGTCAACGGCCCGAGTCCTTACCATGGAGGCCGTGGAAGGGGAGTCGATCCATTGTTTTGCGAAAGAAGGCGCATTGCCTGGAGTCGATCGCACGGCGGTTTCTCGTCGCGTGGCAGAACTCTATGTTCAATCGATCTTTCTAAAGGGACACTATCATGCCGACCCGCATCCAGGCAATATTCTTGTACAAGCCGACGGGACCATCGCCCTGTTGGACTTCGGTATGGTCGGCAGGATCGACGACTCGCTGCGAGGCACGATCGAGGAAATGCTGTGGGCGATCATCCAACAGGATTCTGCCTTGCTTACGTCTCTGGTCAAACGCGCTGGCAAAATCCCAGCCTCGATAGACGATGCACAGCTTTCGAACGATGTGGCCGACTTGATCGCTACCTACGGAACACAGCCGTTGGAGTCCTTGAACTTGAGCGAAGCCCTCAACGACGCGACCGATATTTTACACCGGCATCGGATCACCCTGCCAAGTCAGATGGGGATCCTCATCAAGACGTTGGTTACGCTCGAGGGAACGCTGCGACTGACCTCCGGGAGTTTTAGCATACTCGAAGCGATCCAGCCGATGCTGGGGCAGTTGCGACGCAATCGTTTTTCACCCAGGCGACAAGCGAGACGAATAAGGCGATTGTACGTCGAGCTAGAGGGATTGATCGAAAGATTGCCCTCTCAGGTCAGCTCCTTAGTGGAGCTCGTTCAAGAGGGAAAGCTAGATGTACAGCTATCACATCGCGGGCTAAGCCCTTCCATCAATCGGATGGTGTTAGGGCTGTTGACCAGTTCGCTGCTGCTAGGGTCGTCCATCCTGATGGCCTCCAAAGTTCCCCCTCTGCTTTTCATGAACGGAGGACCATTGGGCTTGAAAGACCTGTCGCTGATGGGTTTGGTCGGATTCGTGATGAGCTCGTTGGTAGCGTTTCGAATTGTGCTCGCAATCAACAAGTCGGGGCATCTTGATCCCACTGCGGACGAACACGATCCGACCCTGTAGTGACCCTGTAGTGACCCTGCCTAAGCCAGACTGAATCAATACATGGCCGCGCTCGTTTCTGCGATCGCCGCTATTAGGCGAGCGGCAGATTGGAAACTACCGTAGGATGGGACCAATGTCCCGTCCGTTGATTGGTTCGGGACAATGGTCCCAAACTACAACTGGTATCTTTCACCCTGCCGATCGCATTAGAAGACACTCTGGACGCTTTTGCACTGGTGCAACCCAGGGTCGCAGTGCTAGATTGGAATTGCGACCTGTCTTTTTGCTATCCGACTGTCCTCTTTGAAAAAAACGATGTCCAAAACCCTGTCTCCGCAAGAACAAGATTATGCCAGTTGCGGCTGGCTACAAGCGTTGATGGGAGTTAGCGATCCAGTCATTCAGCACTCGCGTTTGAACGCTAAGAAACATCTTGACTGGATCGACTGCATCACCAGCCTGACGACGATTCGCGAGAAAGCGGACTCGCTCGATGCGTCGATTGACTCACTTTGGCAGTACGGATTGAGCAATGAACTAAAGTGGCTGCTGGTCTCTATTCCGAGCACGCAATCAAACTGGGTGTTGGATGGACAAGATCTCTTTAGCATCGAACAGAACGTGCCGCCGAAGATCGAAGATGCTGCGGCATGGGCCAATGCTATGGGGATCCGCGATTGGACCACGCACGTCACCATGAAAATTCTCAGCGGCGATTTCGTTTCATGGCAGAGACGAGTGGCCAGACAAGGAGCTAATGCGCCGACCGGCTTTACGATGGAATCTTCCGGAAAGAGCACGTTGGAACTCAAAACAACCGCGAACTGGAAAGCCAACCAATGGGTGGATGGCACTTGGACTTTTGCCATCGACGGTCAAGCGACAATGGTGCATACCGTCGAAGAGCCCATTTGTGTCCACCGACCTGAGGCCAAAGCCACGTTCGAAAACGCCCTCCTTACCATCCAAAGCGCCGATGAGCGGTTTTCACGCCTAAGAAAAAAAACTTCGGGAAACAATATCACGCAAGGGAACGAGAGCCAGGGAAAATGGTCCGATTGGTGCGAATCGGTCGAATCGCTGGGCGATCTCCACTTGGCGGTTTTGTGTGGTGAGGGTTTGCACTGTTCGCCGACTTTTCAGGGGATATGGGCTACAGTCTGGCCTATTATTTTCTGCCGCCGCAAGAAATTGAAACGCGGAACATGCGGACTGACCGACCTTCGGCACCGGCTCGACCATTGCTTTCAGGCGGACCCCCAACTGGTCACCTGGATGCTCGTTTTCGGCGAGCTTCTTTGCAATCTGCAAATTGGTGATGGACTTGGAATCGCAGCCAAGTTCAAAAATTAAGTTAAAAACCCAGCAGGATGGCAAGTTGCTTTACGCAAACACTCGCC
>Ga0105044_10016110_pt1 | contig 10091 bp, 7 predicted proteins | sample MAT01_FD_78092 | JGI IMG/M metagenome (GOLD analysis project Ga0105044, IMG submission 78092) | Freshwater microbial communities from Lake Fryxell liftoff mats and glacier meltwater in Antarctica - MAT-01 | ecosystem: Environmental > Aquatic > Freshwater > Ice > Liftoff microbial mat | place...
AAGACTGATCAGCTACAACCACAAGCCCCTGCGCCCACGGCCCCTCCCCCGTTTTTTTTTCGCCAAAGGCGAGAGAAAACGGGGGAGGGCCGATGATTTAGCAAAGCGTTCCGGATCGAGTAGCCAGCCAGTCTGCGGACCACCGGCGCGGGGTCGATGGAGCCGTGAAATTCGTTTTTTATGCTTAAGTCCACGCCATCGGACCTCGTGTCGGTGGTGCCCGAATGCGACACTTCGCTGCATTAAAATCTTCTCAGGAATACAAAGTCTCAATCGTTTGTAGTGCAGGAAGTGGTTGGTGTGGCGCTCCATGCGCACGTATTTCGAGCCGGTGCCATGTTTTGACAGCATCGGCCTGGTCGGTGTGCTCCGAAAGTCTGTAAGTAAAGGAACCAGCGGCACACTGTCGCGAAACCCGATAGTCGGATAATGACTCGCAATGGTTCGAGAGTTTGTTTGTGAAATGGCCTGTTTCTGCGCGCGTCACGCCGGAGCGTGACGGCTACATGATAATCATGCTCCACATCACCAGCATTTGGGGGCTTTCCTCATCAGACAAGGTCGAAGCCAGCGGGCGCGATCTGCACTTCGCCGCGGTATGATTCTTCTGCCGGGCCTTCGAGCGAGACGACGTTATCAGTTGACAGTCGTACGATGAGGTCGCCGCCGGTCATGCGGATCTCGACCTGCGCGTTTGGCGGGAACAGTCCTGTGGCCCAGCCTATCACAGCCGTCGCACAGGCACCGGAACCGCAAGCTTGAGTTGCTCCCGAGCCGCGTTCCCAGACACGAACAATGGCACTGCTGGCTCCTGTCACCTGCACGAACTCGACATTCGTGCGATCTGGAAACTCAGGATGTCGTTCTATCCGGGGGCCGATCGTGTCAAACGGGACGGCCTTCAGATCATCAACCGGTATGATCGCGTGCGAGTTGCCCATGATGACTGCCATCAATTCCAGCGGCTGACCGTGCAGCAATACATCCTGCAGCGTGACATGTCGCAAGTATCGCTGCAAACCAGTAGCGGAAGGCGAAACGACGACCGGTGTTCCGATGACAACCCGGACATTCGCCCGTTTGCGATCTGATTCAGAGCTCAGCACTTCGGCGTCAATGATGCGATCGTGCATCGCGATCCGGCAACGTGGTCCACAGCGTCCCGACTGATGCAGCCACATGGCCATACACCGGAGCGCGTTTCCGCAAAGAGTTCCTTCCGAACCGTCCGCATTGAACATCCTCATCCGGGCATCCGCATCGCTGCGATCCGAGGCCAGCATGACGACAAGCCCATCGCTTCCAATCGATCGATGTCGATCGCTGACCTGCTGAGCCACGGCTTTGAAATCGAAAGTTCCGGACTCCGTCGTGGTCCATGCCATCGCGTCGACAAACACGTAGTCATTGCCGCAACCGTGCATCTTGATGAAGGGAAGAAGGCTCATGCAGAATCGCTACTCCGCAATACAATACAGCTTATTCCAGCTTCGCAGAAAGAGCTGCTTTCCGACGGCAATCGGCGATGCATCGAACGTGCCTTCCAGTGTATTTGTCCCAACGACGTCCAGAGTTTCGTTGTCCTTCAGCACCGCAGTTGTCCCTTCGCGACCTACAAAATACAGATGCCCATTGGCGGCCAGAGGTGAGGCATAGAATCCGCCAACTCCCGGGATGCGACGACGTTCGATCAGCGCCTTGCCGGTCTCGGCATCCAGGCATGTGAGGATGTCTGAGTTAGCTCCGGTGAACACCAGCCGACGACCTGTAAGCGTCGGGGACGGAACGTAAGGCGTGCCTTCCGGATGACTCCAGCGAATCTGGTCAGAACCTGTCACATTACCCCTGGAATTCAATGGAATCGAAAAAGATGCCGCGCCGCGATAACCGCTCATGCAAATCACATTGTCGCTGAACCTCAGAGCAGTTGGAATTGCGTTCGTGGTCTGTCCGCCACATTCCCAGACGACATCGCCGTTTACCACGTCGTAGGCGCGTGCTTTTCCTGACCCGTTCAGAATGGCGAGCTTCCGGCCTTCGAATTCAGTGACCAGTGGCGTGTTCCAGGACGTCCTTTCGTCGGGGCGTTCTTTTCGCCAGCGTTCTTCGCCGGTCATGGTGTCCAGCGCGACCACGAACGATCCTTCTTCCTGATCCCAGTTGACGATCAGGGCATCGCCAGCCAACGCGGGCGTGACTGCTTCGCCCCAGGCGAAGCGTGTGTGCATGTCGCCGAGATCCTTTTGCCACAGCAGTTCGCCAGTTAGCGTATAACAGAAAATTCCGCGCGAACCGAATGAAGCGTAGAGTCGTTCGCCATCAGTGCTCGGAGAACCTGCGGCATAGGTATGAGAATCGTGATGTCCTTCGTGCGGCACTTGTTCCGTGGCCACTTTTTGCCACAGCACACCGCCTGTTTGACGGTCCACACTTGTGACAATGAAACGATAATACAAATTCGGCGGAATCGTTTTTGCGGTTGGATGTGGCACCGTTGGCGTTTCTGCTTTGCGATCGGTTTTCTCTGCCGACAGCACAAACACCTGATCTCCCCACACGACCGGCGTGGCTGAACCATCGCCGGGAAGATCTACGGTCCATTGAACGTTTGTTTTCGCATCCCAACTGACTGGTGGCGTCGCAGACTCAGCCGCCGAGCCATTTGCATCTGGCCCTCGCCATTGATGCCAATTGGCGGCGAAGTCAGCGGTCGATGCACTGTCGTCCGCAGACGTGGAATGACTGAGCAGACGCAGCGCGATAAGCATCAGCAATCCGCAGCGTCGCAGAATGAAACTTCTCATTTTCATCGCAGGATTTCCTTCGCTTAAAAAAGGGGTCAGGAACCAATAGTGCGGAGCACCCGCTGGGCCATTTGGCTATTGGTTCCTGACCCCTTTTTTAAAGTCCACTCAGAATCCAGTCTTCGTTGAACGCAGCGTGCTTCATTGTTTTGCCTTCGTCACAGAAGTAGCTGTAGACGCAATGGATCAAACCGTCGGTCGTTTGAATCACGCAAGGGTAGTGAAACGATCCTTTTGGCTGATCTTCCAGATGGCGTGATGCTGTCCATGTCCGGCCTTCGTCGGTTGAGAGACTTACGGCCAGCCTGTTGCGGCCCGACTGAGTATCGTTGTGGACCAGAAGCCAGTGTCCGTTTTTCAGGCGAACACCGTCAAGGCCGGAACCGGGGTTGATGAGTTCGCTGACCCCGACAGTGCCCCATGTGATGCCCTCGTCTGTCGATTCCGCAATTCGAACATGTCCGGTGAATCCGTTTTCACGCATGTACGCGACCAGTGTTCCGTCGTCGCGACGCAACACTGCAGGCTGAATCGCACCGAAGCCGAGCAACGGTTTGCCAGCGAACCAGGTAGAACCGCCGTCGTCACTGATCGCCATGATAGAAATTGAAAACGTATCCGTATACAGAGGCAACAGGATGCGACCAGATGGCAGCACCGTCGGTTTACAGCGTGGTTGCCAGCCGAGACGTTGATACAGTTTTTGACTGAGCCTGGCTTTGGCTTCCTCGATTTCTGCTCTTTGTTTTTCCGGGAGGGGAACCGGCAATACGGCAAGCAGTTGATCGAGCGTTTTAATCGCGTCGCCGGAAAAGTCATCTGGCTTGAGCAAAATTGTGTCGTCACGATTCCACACCGGACAACCGTCGCCGGATGGATCTTCGCTCACCTTCACATGCGTCAGACACGACTCCCAACTGTTGGCAATGATGACCGGCCAGAACAGAAAGAGTCGTCCCTTCGCATCTGCCATCATTGCCGTGTTGCAGTCCGGAAACCCCGGTGTGTCCGTCATCAGAAACGTTTCGCTCCAGGCTGCGGCACTCGCCTTTCGCCTGGCTCCGAACACCGCCACGTCATCCGCAGATCGTTCGCCACTGCCGCGATACCATGACACGATCAGTTCACCATTCGCCAGTTCGGCAATCCCCGGCGCGTGGTTGTGCTGGGAATTATAGGGGAACACGAACTCAGCTGAGTAAACCGGTGATCGACCCGCAGGTTCATCTGCAGAAAAACAAAAGCTTGTCATGCAGAAGGCGGCGATGGTCGCAATTCCACGCGCAAGAATTTTTGAGACTGGACTGAGCATCGCGTGAATCTTAAGGAAATGTGAATTTAAATTTCCAACAGGAACATTAAAACTGTCGTTTTTCCGAAGACATGACTTCCATTCTTAGCGATTCATGGAAAGAATAACAGTCTAGTGCTTTGTCAACGTCAAATCTTTGGGTTGACGCTTTAAAAAAGGGGTGAGGAACCAATCGTGCGGAGGATCCTCCGGGCCATTTGGTTATTGGTTCCTGACCCCTTTTTTAAAGCCCGACAAAGCACTAGTGAACGCTGTAGTTTAATCTTTCTTTTTTATGGGGACTTTGAATCATGAGAACCACGAAGAGACTGAAACACGGATTTACGCTGATTGAGTTGCTGGTGGTCATTGCCATCATCGCCATACTGATTGCCCTGCTGCTGCCCGCCGTGCAACAAGCCCGTGAGGCTGCTCGACGGACGCAGTGCAAGAACAACATGCGTCAGATTGGCTTGGCATTCCATAATTATCACGACACACACTCCCGCTTTCCGCAACCCGCCATGATCGGATTAACAGTGTCGACTGGCCTGATAATACGGAGTGGCGCGAGTTGGTGTACGATGGTGTTGCCATATATTGAGCAGGCAAATGTTTACAACCTGTACAACACGAATAGTTCCCCATTCGATCCGGCAAATGCTGCCGCGGTTCGGACCATTATCCCTGGATTCATTTGTCCATCCGTGCCGCGGTCTAATAACTTGTACACATTAGCAGTTCCTGCCGGTGTTGATCTCGACGGCGGTGGCCCTTTCCCGCCATTGGGTGCTGCGTTGAATATGACCAGTGGTGTGCTGGATTATGATACGTTGGATGGAGTTTTCTCCGGCTTCGCCACGGTGGCCTATAACGGTCAGCCTGCACCAGGCGACCGCGCAGGCTGGGGAACCTGGTCGATCAGAGTTCTTGATGTTCCAGCGTTCAGCTCTGGCGGAAGTGGGGGAAATCTGCGTGACATTACTGACGGAACATCCAACACAATTCTCGTCGGTGAAGTTGCAAATCGCACCGTTCTGATTCGCAAGGGCAAGACGATTCCGCTTTCAGATCCTGAGGCTCAGGCCCAGGCAGTCTCCGGAAGCGGCACATGGGCAGATCTGTTCAAGGGTGATACCTGGATTGGGGGGAAGCTCTACGACGGGACCGGAGCCAGCGGTCCTTGTGCCGTGAACTGTTCGAATTACCGTAACGCCGGGATGTATTCTTTTCACACCGGAGGCGCTCAGGTGACACTTGCGGATGGTTCCGCACGATTCATCAGCGAAAATATCGCGGCCTACACGCTGGCATCACTCATCACTCGCGCGGGTGGCGAAGTCGTTGGCGAGTATTAGCGGAGGTACGTTACTCCGCAGCAGTGTTCTCTTCGCAGACTGCGGCGGAGTTTTTTTTCGGTGGCTGTCACCTGTTTGCCGCTCATCAAATGTGGGGCCTCCACGTCATTGATCTGAGCAATCCGTCAGCGCAGGCACTATGAAAGCATGATCTATGGGCTCCTTGTACGCATTGAATTGTTGCAGATCGATCGTTCTTTTGTTTACGATTTTCTGGGTGGTTGGCTGCGGGCCAACGGGGCCTCAGGGCGCACCGCGCGTTGGGACGGTCCAGGTCAAAGGCACAGTTATCGTGGATGGAGCCCCGGCAGGATCTCTGCAGGTTGCCGCCGTTGCCAAGGGTGGCGCTGGAGCCGTGCCGATGAATTCAACAGCACTCACAGCTGGCAACGGCACATTTTCGTTATCGACCTATGAAAGTGGCGATGGCGTTCCGCCAGGAGATTACACACTGACGTTTGTCTGGGGTGAGATGAACCTCATGAACGGCCAGTATTCGGGTGACAAACTGGAGGGCAAGTATGCCGATGCGGCGAAGTCTGAAGTCACGCTGACAATTACTGCAGGCGTTGAGCCGAAGGACCTTGGTACAATTGAGTTATCGACACAGTGAATCGCGTTTTCAATCACGGGAGTCTTTTTCGAATGGCGAGTCTTCATTCCAGTTGCTACGTTTCCTTTTTGTTCATCGTTGGATACGTGGCCGCGACGAGCCATGCCGAAGACACCGCCACGCATGTGAACTCAGAGGTTCGCTTGCCGATCTTTCAGTATATGGATCGGCCTGAACCTGACTTCGCATGGAAGCTGGCTGACACGATCAATCTGGGTGCTAACAAGGTTCATCGTCTCGAACTGACGTCGCAGAAGTGGCAGGGTATCTTGTGGAAGCACAATTTAATTGTGTACGAACCGACAGAACTCGTTCACAAGGACCACATGCTCATCTTCGTCAACGGTGGAGGCATGGACAGTGTGGGCAAGACGCCCCAGATCAAAGACATGGCCATGGGGATCGCGCTGGCGAATTTTTGCGGAGCCCGAATTGCGACACTGCATCAGGTTCCCAATCAGCCACTGATGGGTGGCAGAAAAGAAGACGATCTGATCACCGAAACATGGCTCAAGTATCTGGAATCCGGTGATGCCACATGGCCGCTGCTGTTTCCGATGGCAAAAAGCGCCGTTAAAGCGATGGACGCCCTGGAACAGTTTTCAGAACAGGAATTCAAGCAGCCCATCAAAGGATTTGTCATCACAGGTGCATCAAAACGCGGCTGGACAAGCTGGCTGACATCTGTTGTCGATAAACGCATCATTGCAGCCGCGCCGATCGTGATCGACACCCTCAACTTTCCGCTTCAGATGGCTCATCAGAAGAAGACCTGGGGCTTTTACAGCGAGCAGATTGCCGACTATACCAGCAAAGGTCTGGTCAACGACGACGGAATCCCCCGGGATGGCCGCGAAGCGGAACTCTGGAAAATGATGGACCCGTACACGTATCGAGCCCAGCTGACGATGCCAAAACTTCTTGTCGTGGGTGCCAACGATCGTTACTGGTCGGTGGATGCGATGAATCTGTACTGGGATGATCTTGTCGGCCAGAAGCATATCCATCGCGCTCCGAATGGGGGACACGGACTTGACGACGGCAAAGAGAATGCCCTGAAGACGATTGCCGTTTTCTTCCGTCACGCCGCTGTCGGAACAACACTGCCGGAGTTCAACTGGAAACCGCAGGTGACGGATTCTGAAGTTGGCCTGACCATGACGCCTTCCGGTAATCCCCAGGTCGTGCGCATGTGGGTGGCTCGATCTGATTCCAACGATTTCCGCGATTCAAAATGGGAATCGCAGGAGCTGTCCGCGACGGATGGCAGTTTCAGCGGTGCTGCGACAAGGTCCGGCGAACAACGGGTTGCCGTGTTCGGAGAAGCCGAGTACGAACACGAAGGCTTGACATATCTGCTCTCGACACTTGTGTTCTGGAAATAGGCATGCTTTCAATCAGCATGAACCAGCTCAGCCGTTCCACACCGAGTTGATGTCTGGTGTGGAATTTCCAGTCATATTTCTCTGCCAGTTGTGGCCATAAAGCCATTCACCGTCCGCAGGCCCCGGAGTCGGATTGTGATGCACCCGGCTCCTTTAACATTCATTCTGTTCCTGCGCGTCCTGAACGTCAGCGACTTTGAGCCCTGCCCGCAGGAAGTAGAGCATACCCACCATTGTGACCGGGATCCATTGCGACATGTGGTAATAAATCGAAGCGGCAAAGACCGCTTCCTTGTCCTTTACAAACAGGCTCAATACCAGAAGGAAGCAAAACTGAATCACTCCGAAATATCCAGGAGACGATGGGATCGTCACTCCTATCGCAGTGACCCCAAGGACAATTGCCGAGACTGACAGAGAAATATCAATGCCGAACGCCCACAGTGACAGATGAATGGTGAGCCCATTCAGCATCCACTGAAGGAATGACGTTAACAGGATCCCCGATAAGAGCCGTCCGCTCCGAAGCGATGCCAGTCCGGCTGCTCCGGTTTCCAGCAAACACGCAACCTTTTGACCAATCGTCGGTGGCAGGCACGGAACCCGACGTAAGCATCCTTCGACGAACAGGACGACCGGCCGGGTCCAAATCAGATAGATCGCCGCACCCACCAATCCGAAGCAGACCGCGACTCCGAAAAACATGGCCGACGAAACAATACGTTCGTCAAGGTCGGCTGCTTCGACAAGAAACAACCCCAGCATCAAAAAACCGAGGATCGCGATCACATCAAAGATTCGCTCCAGCACAATGCTGGTTAAGACTGCCGTCTTCGAGATCCCGGACTGTCTTGAAAATACATAGACACGCACGAACTCTCCCAGATGTGCCGGTAACACGTTGTTAAACGCGAATCCGATCATGACCGAGGGCAGCAGGTCTCGAAGGGGGCGGAATTTTCCGAGTGGCTCAAGGAGAAGTTGCCAGCGGATCGCCTTCAACCAATAGAAGAGAACGAGGCAGGTCCACATGGCCGGAAGCGATCGGTAGTCAGCCTGACGAAACGCCGCTGCGATTTCCGCAATCACTTCAGAGGGTGATTTTTTGCCGTTATCGCTGTTCAGCATTTGCTGAAACGCCCACCACAGACAGGCCGCGGTGACGGCAAGACCAACCGTCAGATTGAACCACTTCGTTTTGTAGAATGGTTTGCCGGGAGTGCTCACTGGCCTGTTTTTCTCTGGAATGATCCGGTGGGTCAATCGTCGTGCGCGTGCTGCCGAACCGTGGAATAACCGGAATTCAGCAGGTTGCCGAAAGCAAATCTGGCTGGAAGACGCGGGGTTCTACGTGGATTAGCGGGAAATCGTCAAGACAGATCTCATCTTGAGTTCCATTTCGTAATTTCGATACGCTACCGCTACCCCTCATTTCTCCGCCCCATCTCGTCTCATCCCACAGGACCGCGCAGATGCATTCTGCGTTCCGTCTCACCAGCGTCGAAGCGTCACCCGTTCCAGCAAGTTGCCTCGTTGCTGCGCTCAATGAATTGCTGCGCGCCGTGGACGGGCGAGTCGTATTGTTGCGACCACTGACGGCTGGTTTCGACAGCCACTGCGATGATATCGACCTGCTGCTCACAGAATCGCAGCGTGAGCAGTTACTGCGCGCAGCGCTCACACAATGCACACGAGGGCGCATGCATTGCCGTATACAACAAGGTTCCCCGGCGAAGGCGCAATTGATTCTTTGGACGATCGATTGCTCGCAGAAACTGATGATCGATCTGTGGACCAGTTTTGATCAACTGGCACGTCGTCGTTGCAGTTGCATCCCGGCGGATCGACTGTTGAGTACGCTGACTGCGTGTGCTCCCGACTCTCAAATCCGCACAAATGGAAGAATTCCCGCACTCTGTCAACTCCCGCCGGACATCGATCTCTGCCTTCTGATTCAGCACCTTGCCACAAAACGCAGGAAGATCACAACGATGGCCGTGCGCGAGCGCATCGCCCGCGCTTGCGAGCGATTTGCGTCGTGGTCGCCGGAACAGGCATCTCAGCATGATCCGCTGGCCGCACTGCGTACTGTTGCCGATCAACTTCCACGAGCCATGATGATCACACCGAAGTTCATCGCGCTGTCGGATGACTATCTTCTGCAGCGTCTCAAAAGTGTGCCAGGAAATCGCGGACTTCCCGTTCTGGAAGCTCGGCGACGCCGAGGACGGACGACCGAACTCCGAAGGACCGTTCTCAAACACGGACCCACGGTGGCAGTGATCGGAAGTGACGGAGCTGGCAAGTCGTCGGTCGTCTCGGCGCTTGCACAGCTACATCCGCAAGTGACGTCGTGCGTTGCGAAGAAGCTTTACCGTCGCTCGCTGACGTATCAGGTCATCAGCGGGCTGATGAAGCGACTTCGAGGCACACATCGCGGCATGTTCGACGACCGCACGGCACCTCTTGTCACGCTCCGCGCCACGGCTGCATTGTGGATCAGCCTGTGTTTTCCAGGTCGTCAGTGGTCAAAGACCAGGGCGTCTGGCGCTGCTGAAAACAACCTGGATTCCGATCACCAGTTGAGCGAGTTGCCATGCATCGCAATTCTCGATCGCTCCATCGCCAGTTTTCTGATCA
>Ga0105044_10016111_pt1 | contig 10091 bp, 7 predicted proteins | sample MAT01_FD_78092 | JGI IMG/M metagenome (GOLD analysis project Ga0105044, IMG submission 78092) | Freshwater microbial communities from Lake Fryxell liftoff mats and glacier meltwater in Antarctica - MAT-01 | ecosystem: Environmental > Aquatic > Freshwater > Ice > Liftoff microbial mat | place...
CCACCCGTTCTGCCGCGCACACATGACACCCACGCCACCCCGGCGCGGCAGAACCCGCCAACCCCAGGAGCCACCCGTTCTGCCGCGCACACATGACACCCACACCACCCTTGCGCGGCAGAACCCGCCAACCCCAGCAGCCACCCGTTCTGCCGCGCACACATGACACCCACGCCACCCTTGCGCGGCAGAACCCGCCAACCCCAGGAACCACCCGTTCTGCCGCGCACACATGACACCCACACCACCCCCGCGCGGCAGAACCCGCCAACCCCAGGAGCCACCCGTTCTGCCGCGCACACATGACACCCACGCCACCCCGGACCAAAACGAGACCGACCGGCCACAAATGGCCGGTCGGTCTATCGGTCTGAGCGGAAGGGGGAACCGCTCGACCCGTCGCTCGAGGTGCGGGAGGGGGAGCCCGTTTACCTCGGCGGTCTTGATTGCAAGCAAATATACAACTTTTGCAAGCAATCTGTCCAACAGTTGTGGGCGATATCTGTCATCATGTTCAGCGATGGACCTCCGCCAGCTCTCTGCCCTCACCGCCGTGGCCGACCACAGCAGCTTCTCGGCGGCTGCTCGCGCCCTGCACACGGTGCAGTCCAACGTGTCTACCCACATCGCCAACCTGGAACGAGAACTAGGTGCCACGCTGGTCGATCGGACCACCGGGCAGCTGAGCGAGGCGGGCGAGATCGTGGTCGTCCGCGCTCGGCGCGTCCAGGCCGAGCTCGAAGCCCTGACCGCAGACGTGGCCTCCTCGCTCGGCGATATCTCGGGCCAGGTCCGCGTCGGAGTGATCGGAACGACCGGACGATGGCTCGTGCCAACGCTGCTCAGCCAACTGGCCATCACCCACCCGAAGATCCGCCTGGTCGTAGTCGATGCCACCACCACCTCGCTCATACCCCAGCTTGCCTCGGGAAGCCTCGACGTGGCGATCGTCAACCTCCCGGCCATCGATCCCGACATCGACACGGAGCTTCTGTTCGAGGAGGATCACGTCCTCCTCCTCGCCAACAGCAACCCGCTGGCCGATCGCACAACCGCACACCTGGCCGACCTCGCCGATGTTCCCCTGCTGCTCGAGCCGCCCGGCACAGGCTTTCGCGATGACCTCGATGCCGATGCCGCACGCGCCGGGGTAACGCTCACGGCCCAGGCCGAGGTGGACGGCATGCGCCTGCTGGCCTCACTCGCTTACCAGGGGTTCGGCGCGGCCATCCTCCCGGCAAGTGCCGTGGTGGAGTGGTCCGACGGCACCTGGAGCACCCTTCAGCTCGAGGGGACCACGCCCAGAGCGGTCGGACTGGCCACCCCACGACGGGGACGTTTGTCGGCTGCCGCTCGCGCCACCGTGGAGGTCCTCAGGGCCGTGATCTCGGCCGAGGTTCCCCAACGCGATGGCCTCCACCTCCCCAGCGCGCCCCGTAGCTGATCGCGCCAGAAGCGACCGCTCGGTGAAGCTCACTCGAACCCGAGCCGACTCCGGTTCCGCCGTTGTCGTCCGGCCGGTACCATCAACCGCGCAAGCACGGCCGGTGGATCACCGGAGACGATCCGGCCAGAGCATGACGGGAACCCGAACGAGGTAGGAAGAGCGCGTGGCAGAGAGTGTGACCATCACGGACAACCGCAACGGTGAGTCCATCGAGATCCCGATCGTCAACGGGGGCGTCGACGCCGGGGCGTGGAAGAAGCTCCTCGGCAACATCTGGTTCGCAGACCCCGGGTTCACCCAGACCGCAGCCACGGAGTCTGCTATCACCGAACTCGACGGCGATGCAGGGATCTTGCGCTATCGCGGCTATCCCATCGAGCAGTTGGCGGAACACAGCACCTACCTCGAGGTTGCTTACCTGTTGATCTACGGCGACCTTCCCAACGCGGAGGAATACGCCGCATGGAAGCACGAGATCACCTACCACACGTTCATCCACGAAAATGTGCGCAAGCGGTTCATGGAGGGCTTCCACCATGATGCCCACCCAATGGGGATGTTGGTGTCGGCCGTGGCAGCACTCTCGACCTTCTACCCCGAGTCGAAGCAGATCACCGATGAGTCGGTGCGCGACAAGCAGATCGTGCGGCTGATCGCCAAGATGCCCACCCTTGCTGCTGGCGCCCATCGCTTCAGCGTCGGCATGCCGTTCGTCTATCCCGACAACCGGCTCGACTTCGCCGAGAACTTCCTGTCGATGATGTGGAAGATCGCTGAGCCGGAGTACCACCCTGACCCCGTGCTCGCCCGAGCGCTCGACGTGTTGTTCATCCTCCACGCCGACCACGAGCAGAACTGCGGCACCACCGCGATGCGCGTCGCCGGGTCCTCCCACACCGACCCGTACTCCGCCACGGCGGCAGCCGCCGCAGCGCTGTACGGGCCTCGTCACGGTGGCGCCAACGAAGCCGTCATCAAGATGCTCAACGAGATCGGCCACGTCGACAACGTGGCGGGCTACGTCGCGTCGGTCAAGGAGGGCAAGGGTCGCCTGCAGGGCTTCGGCCACAGGGTCTACAAGAACTTCGACCCACGAGCCACGATCATCAAGAGGATCGCCTACGACGTGTTCGAGGTGACCGGCAAGAACCCGCTGCTCGACATCGCCCTGAAGCTCGAAGAGGTGGCGCTGGCCGACGACTACTTCGTCAGCCGCAAGCTGTATCCCAACGTCGACTTCTATTCCGGACTCATCTATCAGGCGATGGACTTCCCCATCGAGATGTTCACCGTGCTGTTCGCCATCCCCCGCACGGCCGGCTGGCTGGCCCACTGGAAGGAACTGCTCGAGCAGGGCCAGAAGATCGCTCGCCCTCGCCAGCTCTACACCGGTGAGGGAACGCGCGACTACATCGCCATGGACGCCCGCTGACCTACCCCACTCCTCCGCCACCGCCACCTCCGAGCGCGTGGGGGTATCCACCGAACCCGTACCCAAGGCTGCATCCACCCCCAGTCGGCCCGGTCACCAACAGCTGGGTCCGTATCGCAGCTCGCACGCTCGACGCGATCGCCCAACTGGTGCTGGTGATCGTGGTGCTGTCGATCTGGGGCGACGCCGCCAAGATCTGGACGTCGTTGTTCCTGGCCTACTGCTCGGTTTGGGCTTACGACGCCGTCACGACCTGGCGGTTCGGCGGCACACCCGCGAAGCGCATCTTGGGACTGCGCGTCGTGCAACTCGACCACGTGGGTCCACCAACCGCGGGCGCCGCGATTCGCCGTGGCGCCGTGGTTGCCGCGCTGACATGCACCCCGGTCATCGGATGGGGTGTGCTGCTCGCCTCAACCGTGGGTGAGGCCCTGCGACGAGGCGTACCCGACCGCCTGGCCGCGACCATGGTGGTGCCCGACCGGTTCGCCGCGACCGTAACCACCCGTGATCTCCCCGGATTCGCCGACGGTGCACGGCCGCCCCGCATGACGGCGCTCGGCCGGGTCGCCGATCTTGATGTGCGCGCCCGCGCTCGCCTGCGCCGACTCGACGATGCTCCGACCCTCGGCGCGGCAATCGGCCTGCTCGCACTGGCGGTGAGTCTCCCGTTCACCACCGGTGAGATCGTGCTGTTCAGCTCCGCCGCCTGGATCGTCATCTTCGTGGCCCACGAGACCTGGCTGGTGCACCGAACCGGAGCGACGCCTGGTCACGACCTCGCCGGAATCGTCATCGTCCACCACCGGACCGGCCAGCGGCCGTCGGGCCCTCGCTCGTTCCTGCGCGCGCTCGTGGTGGGGTTGACCCTCTACGTGCCGCCCCTCTGGCTCTTCTTGGGTATCTCGTTGCTCATGATGCGTTACACCGGGCGTGGTCGCGGGCTCCACGATCTCGTCGGCGGCACCATCGTGATCTCCGATCCGCGGCTCGACGGAGAGACGCAACGCCAGCGATCGATGCGCATGCGCCTGGGCCGGGCGGGCTGACGTGGCGCTCCCGATCCGCGACGACCACACACCCAAGCAGGTGCCCTGGCTGACCTTGGCGCTGCTCGCCATCAACGTGATCGTTTTCTTGTTCATCCAGCCGTCGGGGTTCCAGGTTGGCGCCGTGGACTCCTTGCAGTCCGAGCAATGGCGAATCGTGGAGAGCGATGAGTTCTCGTATCGATGGGGCGCGGTGGCTTGCGAGGTCACCACTGGTGAGCTGGTCATCACCGAACCCGACGACTGCAAGGGCGAGGTCAGCGAATATCTCCCGGCGCAAAAGTCGATCGGCCTCAGCCTGCTCACATGCATGTTCGTCCACGGGAGCATCCTCCACCTCGCCGGCAACATGTTGTTCTTGTGGGTGTTCGGCAAGAACGTGGAGTGGCGCATCGGACGAGCGAACTTCTTGGGCCTCTACCTGATCGGCGGGATCTTGGCCACCCTTGGATTCGTCGCGAGCAACCCCACTGCGGCCGTACCCCTGGTTGGGGCGTCGGGCGCCATCGCAGTTGCCATGGGTGCCTACCTGGTGCTGTTTCCGCGTGGACGCGTGCTGACCGTGATCGCCACTGCGGCCTTCCAGGTCGTCTACGTGCCGGCGGCGGTGGTGTTGGCGCTGTTCTTCGTGACCCAATTCTTCACGGCCGATGACAACGTTGCGTGGGAGGCCCACGCCGCAGGCATGGCCGCTGGGGTCGTCGGTGCGCTGGTGTTGTCGCGGGTGCCGGCGATCCGTCGGCGCGCCGCCGAGGACGCACGCGATGCCGACGTCCGCGTTGGACAGGAATTCTGAACCGGCCGTTCGAGGTGTAGGTCAGAGGTCGATCAGCACCTTGCCGATGCTGGCGTTGGTCTCTAGGTAGCGATGCGCATCGGCAATCTGGTCGATGGGGTACCGACGGTCGATGACGGGACGGACGACCCCTGCTTCGATGGCGGGCACGACCTCTGCGGCGAACCGGAGCGAGGCCGCCACCTTCTCCTCGAGCGGGCGGGCGCGCAGCACCGTGCCGATCAGGTGCGCACGCTTGGGCAACAGGGAACCGAGGTTGATCTGGGTGGAACCGCCACCCATGACACCCACCTGGACAATGGTGCCCCCCGTTCGCAGCGAGGACACGTTGCGCATGAGGTAATCACCACCCACCACATCGAGAACGACATCGACCCCGCACCCACCGGTGGCGACCTTCACCAGTTCGACGAAGTCCGAGCTCTCGTAGTCGACCACCACGTCCGCGCCCAGGGCCTCGACAGCACCCACCTTGGCCGCCGAGGTGGTGGCCACGCTCCGAGCCCCTAGGGCTCGCACGATCTGGACGGCCATGGAGCCGACACCCGACGCGCCGGCATGGACCAGCGCCCACCCCCCGACGCGGAGCCCGCCTTGGACCACCAGGGCATCGTGCGCCGTGATGCCGACCTCGGGAAGGGCGGCGGCATCGGCAAGCGCAATGCCGGCAGGGACCCGAAGCAACTGACGCTCGTGCACCGCAGCCAGCGAGGCGTAGGCCCCACCGCTCACGATGGCCATCACCTCATCACCGACCTTCCAGCGCGAAACCCGGGCGCCGATCGAAGCGACGCGTCCGGCGAGTTCCATCCCCGGGATCTCGTGGGTTCGCGCCGGCCCCGGCTCGGGGTACAGGCCGCGCCGTTGCAACAAGTCGGCCCGGTTGAGCGCGGTGGCCACCACCTCGACCAGCACCTCCTCCGGCCCGATCGCTGGGTCGGGGACCTCCTGGAGGTGCAACACATCGGGTTCGCCGTACTCGCTCAGGACCACTGCTCGCATGACGCGCACCCTACCGAGCGAGCACGGGGTGAGACCGCGCCGGGTGGGTAGATTCGCTCCACCGTGGACTTCTCGCTCTCGCCCCTGTTGCATGTCCTGGCCGCAGAGGCACGGACGGTTGGCATCGCCGGCGCCGACCGCCGGTCCGTCCGGGAGGACGGCTGGCTGATGGGCTACGACCCTTCGTTCGCCCTTGAGCTGGCGGACCGTGGCTGGCTCGGCATGACCTGGCCGAAATCAGTCGGGGGAGGCGGCCGAGAGGCGATCGAGCGTTTCGTAGTCTTCGAGGCGTTGATCGCCGAGGGCGCGCCGCTCGCCGCCTGCTACTTCGCAGACCGCCAAATCGGCCCAACGCTGTTGCAGTACGGCACCCACGAGCAGCAGGCCCGCTGGCTGCCCGGCATCTTGGCTGGCACCGAGATGTGGTGCATCGGCATGAGCGAGCCCGATGCCGGATCGGACGTGGCGTCGCTTCGGACCCGTGCCGAGCGCAGCGCCGACGGTTCGGGCACCTGGGTGGTCAACGGGGCCAAGGTTTGGACCAGCGGTGCCGCCCACGCCGACTGGTGCTATCTGATCGCCCGGACCGATCCTTCGGCCAAGCCGCACGCGGGGCTCTCCGAACTGATCGTCGACATGCGCTCCCCTGGCATCGAGGTCCGTCCGATCGTCGATGCGACCGGCGATGGTCACTTCTGCGAGGTCCGCTTCGAAGACGTCATCGTCGCGGCCGACCACCTCGTGGGCGCCGAGAACGGCAGCTTTCGGCAGGTCATGGCGCAGATGGAACATGAACGAGGCGGCATCGATCGATTGGTGAGCAACCATCGGCTGTACCGAGATGTGCTCCCGCTCGCCGATCGCAGTGACGCACGGCTCCGGCAGGCGATTGCCGCCATCGAGACCGGCTACCGCGTCGGTCGCCTCCTCGTCCTGCGCGAGGTGCTCGGCCAGGCCCCCGCCCAGTTCTCGGCCGCAACCAAGACGGCATGCACCGAGCACGAGCAGCGAGTCGCGGAACTCTGCGCGCGCATCATGGGTCCTGGGGCCATTGCCTACGACCATGACGCAGCCGCACCTGCCCTCGCGGCTCGCGTGGCCCGCAACCTCGTGTACTCCCCTGCGTACACGATCATGGGCGGCACCACGCAGATCCTGCGCACCATCCTCGCCGAACGCGTGCTGGGACTGCCTCGGGCCTGAGGCCGTCAGAGCCGTCGCACGGGCGGTCTGGTGTCGGGCACGTAGGGCACCAAGGCGATGCGGGCATCGGTGATGGCCGCAGACCCGTCGACGACGAGGACAGGGTTGAGGCGAACGGCCACCACCTCGGGAATTCCGCCGGCCAGCGCGGCAAGCCTCTGAAGGAGCTCGACGAGGGCCGCCCGGGCGGGGTCGCCGTGCTCGGCGAGGAGCGTTCCGACCGCACTGGCATCGATGAGCCGTCCGGCATCAGCATCGGTCAAGGGCAGGATCTGGAGCGACTCCTGGGCGACTCGCTCGGCAGCAGACCCGCCTGGTCCCAGCGTCAGCACATCGCCCAGGACCTCGTGTCGGTAGATCCCCACCCGACATTCGACCCCTTCGGGCACCATGGCCTGCACGACCGCGGGATGCATGGCATCGCCCAGCAGCTCGCACATGCGCTCGTAGGCGTGGCGCACCTCGTCATCGCCGTGGACATCGAGCGAAACGCCCCCCGCTTCGGTCTTCGACAGGCGCTCCAGACCAGACGCCTTGATGGCGACCGGGTAACCCAACGCTTGCGCCGCGGCCACGGCAGCGTCGACATCGTGGGCGAGGCGTTGGGTCGCGGGGTGCAGGCCAGCACACGCCAGCAGCTGCTCGGCTTCGAGCGGTTCGAGCCAGCGCCGCACCCGGGCTGCGGGCGCACAGTCGTCATCGAGCCAACCGGCAACGAGGGCCTGGGCGGCTTCCAGCATCGGACGCTCCAGCTCCAACGTCTCGCCCACCGCCCGGGATCGCCAAGCGCCATAGCGGGTGACCTTGCCCAGCGCGTGTGCCGCCTCCTCGGGGAAGGGGAACTCCGGCACGCTGCCGTACTCATCGACGAGCCATCCGTGGCGATGGTCGCCAAGCAGGCAAGCCACCGTGGTGACGCCCGCCGCTCGACCATCGGGGGCCGCGGCGCGGATCGCCAGGCCCACCTGGCGGTAGCGGCCCACGAGCGCAGGGGCGTACACCACCAGGACCGAGTCCACCTCCCCCGATTGGTAGACCTCGCGCAGCGCGTCGGTGAAGCGTTCGGGCGCGGCCTCGTTGGAGAGGTCGACCGGGTCGGCCGGCACCAAGCCGCTCGCCTTCAGCGCGTCGACCGCGAGCCAAGCCGGACCCCAGGAGTTGGTCACCACCGCCACCCGGTTGCCCCTCGGCAGCGGCTGGGATGCCAGCAAACTCGCCACATGGAGCATCTGCGTGAGATTGTCGACGCGCACGATGCCGGTCTGCTCGAGCAGCGCCGCAGCCGTGGCGTCGGGCGGCCACCCCTCGGGCTCGTCCCAGTGCTCCGCGATGGACCCGCCAACCTTCACCGCCACCACCGGCTTGTGCTGCGACAGTGCACGGGCCGTGCGAGAGAACTTCGCCGGGTTGCCGAAGGACTCGAGATAGCACATCACTACATCGGTCTCGGGGTCGTCCTGCCAGTACCGGAGCAGATCGTTGCTCGATACGTCAGCCTTGTTGCCCACCGCCACGAACGTCGAGATACCGAGGCCTATCATTCGTGCCGCGTCGATGATGGCCGCTCCGATGACGCCCGATTGCGCCACCAAGCCAACGTGGCCAGGAACCGGATCGACCGGCACGAAGGTGCCATGCATCGCGACGGCGGGGTCGGTATTGATGATGCCCAGCGCGTTGGGGCCGATGAGGCGCATGCCGTGGCGTCGGGCATACGTGACGAGCTCGTGCTCGGCGGCCTCCCCCGCCTCGTCGCGGTCGGCGAAGCCCGACGACAAGACGACCAGACCCTGGACCCGCTTGACGGCACACTCCTCGGCCACCCGGAGCACCTGGTCGGCGGGAACACAGACGATCGCCAGGTCGAGCTCACCGGGTACGTCGAGGACCGAGCGCCACGCTCGCACGCTGGCCACGAAATCGGCCTCCCGGTTCACCGGGTAGACCGGTCCCTGGAACCCGCGGCTCACCAACTCGTGGAACACCTGGTGGCCGATGGTCCCCGGCGTGCGCGACGCGCCCACCACTGCGATCGAAGTCGGGTTCAGCAATCGCTTGACCGACCGGGCGTCGGCCGTTCCGGCCCGCTCCTCGATGGCGGCCAAGGCTTCGGGGGTCGGCTCGATGTCGAGCTGGACCTCGATCACGCCATCCTCGAACCGGCTGGTGGCGGAGAACCCGGCCTGGGTGAAGACCCCGAGCATCTTGCGGTTCTGCGGTAGCACCGACGCGGTGAAACCGGAGATGCCCGCTTCGCGAGCGGCCGCCGCCAGGTACTCGAGCAGCACGGTGGCCATGCCCCGGCCGTGGTGGTCGTCGTCGATGAAGAAGGCAACTTCGGCATCGCTGCGCGCCCGATGACGGTCGTAGCGGGCAACGCCCACGAGGTCGTCGCCCAGGAGTCCGACGAACGCCATGCGATCGACGTAATCGACATGGGTGAAGCGCTCCAGGTCTCGCTCGGACAGGCGCGGGCGGGGTGAGAAGAACCGGAAGTAGATGCTCTCTGGCGACTGGCGGTCGTGGAAGCGGACGATGCGCTCAGCGTCGTCGGGTCGGATGGGCCGGACTGCCATGGTCCCGCCATCGGACAGCACGACCTCGGATTCCCACCGCTGCGGGTAGTCGGGCATGTGGTGAGGCTACTGATCCGACCGCTAGAACGTCCGCTGTGGTCCATCGTCGTCTCCGCTCCCCCGATGCCGCCCTCGACTTCGATGCCCTGCGCACCGAGCTTGGGATCATCGAGCCCTTCTCGACCCAAGCGCACGCCGAGGCCGATGCCGCCGCCACCCGTTCCCACGACGACCATGAAGACCGCACCGATCTCGCCCTGGTCACCGTCGACCCTCCCGGCTCGACCGACCTGGACCAAGCCCTAGCGGTCGAAGCGACCAGCAATGGGTGGCGGGTCCACTACGCCATCGCAGACGTGGCGGCGTGGGTTGCGCCTGGCGGCGCGCTCGATTCCCACGCTCGATCCCGCACCCAGACCTTCTACGCCCCTGACCGACGGGTACCGCTGCACCCACCAGTCCTGAGCGAGGGGGCAGCGTCGTTGTTGCCCGACGGACCCCGCCCGGCGGTGCTGTGGACGATCGACGTCGACGCCGCGGGCGTCACCACTGCGATCGATGTGCGCCGTGCTCTGGTGCGTAGTCG
>Ga0105044_10016112_pt1 | contig 10090 bp, 9 predicted proteins | sample MAT01_FD_78092 | JGI IMG/M metagenome (GOLD analysis project Ga0105044, IMG submission 78092) | Freshwater microbial communities from Lake Fryxell liftoff mats and glacier meltwater in Antarctica - MAT-01 | ecosystem: Environmental > Aquatic > Freshwater > Ice > Liftoff microbial mat | place...
GGCTACAACGCCCTCTCCCGAGAATACGTCGACATGTTCAAAGCCGGCATCCTCACGCCGACCAAGGTCGAACGCACGGCACTGCAAAACGCAGCCGAAGTCGCCATTCTCCTGCTCACCACCGACTGCATCATCTGCGATGCCCCGAAACAGGGCGGCGGGGGCGGGCACGACCACGACCACGCCCACGGTGGCGGCGGCATGGGCGGAATGGGCGGCGGCATGGGCGGAATGGGTGGCATGGGCGGAATGGACTTCTGATCCGTTCCCCGTCCCACAACGCTCCGCCGTCATGCGGGGCGCACACCCGGACCCTCTCGCAACCCGCACTTTAATCAACACAAATTCACTCGGAGAACTCCACCATGGCCATCAAACTTCGTCCCCTGGCAGACCGCGTCATCGTCAAGCAGTCGGAGGCGGAAACCAAGACCGCGACCGGCATTCTTCTTCCCGACACCGCCAAGGAAAAGCCCACGCGGGGCAAGGTCATCTCCGTCGGCCCCGGCCGGCTGAGCGACAAAGGCAAGCCGATGGAAGTCGGCGTTCGCGCTGGAGACACGGTGATTTACGGCAAGTACTCGGGCACCGACGTCGAGGTCGAGGGCGAGAAGTTTGTCATCCTCCGCGAGAGCGACATCCTCGGCGTCGTCGGCTAGCCCGACCCGCGCCGTCTTCCTTCCCCCATGCCCGAATAGCAACGTTTTTGGAGACAACACCATGGCCGCCAAACAGATGAAGTTTGAAACCGATGCCCGCGCGGAAATCGCCGCCGGCCTTTCGCAACTCGCCCGCGCCGTCAAGAGCACCCTCGGCCCCCGCGGCCGCAACGTCGTACTGCAGAAGTCCTTCGGCTCGCCGCGCATTACCAAGGACGGCGTCACCGTCGCCAAGGAAATCGAGCTCGAACAGCCCTTCCAGAACATGGGCGCCAAGCTCGTCATGACCGTCGCGAGCAAAACCGGCGACGTCGCCGGCGACGGAACCACCACCGCCACCGTCCTCGCCGAAGCCATCTACCTCGAAGGCCTCAAGTACGTCACCGCCGGCGTCAACCCCGTCGCCATCCAGCGCGGCGTTCTCAAAGCCGCCCAGGTCGCAGCCGACGCGATCACCGCCCAAGCCAAGAAGGTCAAAGGCCGCGAAGATTACAAACGCGTCGCCACCATCTCCGCCAACGGCGACGAACACATCGGCAACCTCATGGCCGACGCCATGGAGAAAGTCGGCCGCGAGGGCGTCATCACCGTCGACGAAGGCAAGAGCACCGAAAGCACCCTCGAATACACCGAGGGCATGCAGTTCGACAAGGGATACCTCTCGCCGTACTTCATGACCAATCCCACCACCCTCGAAACGGTGCTGGAAGACGCGTACATTCTGCTCAACGAGAAGAAGATCTCCAACCTCGCCGACCTGCTCCCGCTGCTCAACAAGGTCGTCGGCGGGTCCAAGCCGCTGCTGATCATCGCCGAAGACGTCGAAGCCGAAGCGCTCGCGGCACTCGTTGTCAACAAGCTCCGCGGCGTGCTTAAGATCGCAGCGGTCAAGGCCCCCGGATTCGGCGACCGCCGCAAGGCGATCATGGGCGACCTCGCCGTGGTCACCGGCGGAACGTTCATCTCCGAAGACCTCGGGCTCAAGCTCGAAAACGTCGAGATCGAGCAACTCGGCTCGGCCAAGCGGATCGTCATCAACAAGGACAACACGCTGATCATCGAGGGCGCGGGCAAGAAGAAGGACATCGAAGCCCGGTCCGACCAGATCCGCATGCAGATCGACCGCACGACCTCCGACTACGACAAGGAGAAGCTCCAGGAACGCCTCGCCAAGCTCACCGGCGGCGTCGCCGTCATCAAGGCCGGCGCGGCCACCGAAACCGAGATGAAGGAACGCAAGGACCTCATCGACGATGCGCTGCACGCCACCCGCGCCGCAGCCGAAGAGGGCATCGTTCCGGGCGGCGGCGTCGCATTCCTCCGCGCCATCAGCGCCGTCGAAGACGCCAGGTCCAAAGCCAAAGGCGATGAAAAGCTCGGCTACGACATCGTCGCCGAAGCCCTCCGCGCCCCCACCCGCCAGATCGCCGACAACGCCGGCGAAGACGGCGAAGTGGTCGTCGCCAAGATCCTCGAAAACAAGTCGGTGACCTTCGGATACAACGCCGCCACCGAAGAGTATCTCGACCTGCTCAAAGCCGGCATCATCGATCCGGCCAAGGTGTCCAAGACCGCCCTGCTCAACGCCGCGAGCGTCGCCGGGCTGGCCCTGACCACCGATGTCCTGATCACCGAACTCAAGGAAAAAAAGGGTGAACCCGTCGAAGCCGTCTCCGGCGCGGTGATCTAGTTCCCCTCAATAGTAAGAACGGGCACGGAGACACGCGGAAACAGCCACGTGTCTCCGTTCCGTTGATGGAGGTTGCGGTAGGATGTCCCGAGGTTCGCGGTCATTTTCGGATTCTGCCGCCCGCTCGGCCTCCCGGCGGACGCGCGAGCTCGCCCGGGCCGCGCTACTTGCGTATATCGCCCTCTCCGTCGCCGGCTGCGCTTATCCCCGACTGGCGCAGGGGCGGGTTCTGCTTACCTACGACGAGTTCCGTGACCGCCTCGGGCGACTCGTCGCGGGAGACAACCTGTCTGGCGCCGTCACACTATTGAAGGAAACCGAACCCGCCCGCCTCGCCCGCACGGCTTCGGAGCAAAGCGACATCCGCTACATGTTCGTCGCCGGCGCGACGCCGCCCGTCCCCGGCGTTGACCCGTTCCCCCGGCCCGCCCGGAAGTGGACCGTCCCCGTCGCCCGGGATGGAGCTGAACCCGTAATCGCCCGGAAGTTCCAACTCACCGCCCTGCAGTTCGCCGCCGCTTTCAACCAAGCCCTGGCAGCCGAGGAAAAAGGCGTACGCTAGTCGTCCCACCAGAAAGGCCCCGAACGTGTCCACCAAGCGCGATTACTACGAAGTCCTCGGAGTCGCCAAGTCAGCCGACGCCGAAGAGATCAAGCGCGCCTATCGCCGCCTGGCGATGAAGCACCACCCCGACCGCAACCAAGGCGAGGGCAAAGCCGAATCGGAAACCAAGTTCAAGGAAGCCGCCGAGGCCTACGAAGTCCTCTCCGACGCGAGCAAGCGCCAGCGCTACGACCAGTTCGGACACAAGGGCGTCGGCGCCAGCCACGACTACGCCCACATGGATCCCACCGACATCTTCTCGATCTTCAACGACATCTTCGGCGGCGCCGGGGGTCAGCGGGCGGGCGGCGGCGGTGGCGGTCGCGGCGGCGCGGCGCGCGGGTATGACCTCGAGACCCAGGTCGAGCTCACGCTGGCGGAGATCGCCGCCGGCTGCGAACGCACGCTCGAATTCGAACGCGCCGAAGCCTGTGACACCTGCAAAGGCTCCGGGTCCAAGCCCGGCTCGTCGCCCGTCGTCTGCCAAACCTGCGGCGGGCGCGGGCAGGTCACGCAACAGGGCTTCGGCGGGATGTTCCGCATGGTCACCACCTGCCCGAGCTGCCGCGGCAGGGGTAGTCAGATCAAGGACGTGTGCCCCTCCTGCCGCGGCGCGGCCAAGACCAACAAGAGCCGAAAAATCACGGTGAAAATCCCCGCCGGCGTTCACGAAGGCCAAGCCGTTCGCATCGCCGGCGAAGGCGAAGCCGGCGAGCAAGGCGGGCCCACCGGCGACCTCCACTGCTACATCTCCGTCAAGCCCCATCCCCTCTTCGGCAGGCAGGGCAACGACTTGGTCTGTCAGATCCCCATCTCCTTCGCTCACGCCGCCCTCGGCGGGAAGCTCGAAATCCCCACCCTCCGTGGCAAGGGCGACCTCGATGTCCCCCACGGCACGCAGCACGGCGAAGTCTTCAAGCTCAAGGGCGAGGGCCTCCCCGACCTCCGCACCGGCCGCAAGGGCGACCAGCTCATTCAGGTCCTCATCGAAGTGCCCAAAAAACTCTCGGAGAAACAAAAGAACCTGCTGAAAGAGTTCGCCGGAATGGAAGACGTCGCGCACATGCCCCAGAAGCGCGGCTTCCTCGACAAGCTCAAGGACGCGCTCTCCAGCTAAGTCCCTACCCTTAAACCTCAACCAAGACGATCCATATGAATCCCACCACCCCCGAAAACGACACCCCCGACTCCGTGGAATCCGGCCTCGAAGGCGCCGACCTTCGCTCGGAGCTCGAACGCCTCACCCTCGAAAAGCAGCAGCTCTTCGAGCGGCTCGCCCGCGCCCAAGCCGAGTTCCAAAACTCCCGCCGCCGCCTCGAGCAGGACCAGGAGCAAGCCCTGCAATACGCCAACCAATCGCTGCTCCGCACAATTCTCCCCCTGATGGACAACCTCGAACGCGCCGTCGCCGTCGACCCCGCCAAGACCGACACCGCCAGCATCCTCCAGGGCGTCAACGTCGTCCGCGACCAGTTCGAAGCCATGCTCAAAGCCCAGCGCGTCGACATCATCGCCCCCAAACCCGGCGAAGCCTTCGACCCCGCCCGCCACGAAGCCCTCCTCCAACAACCCAGCGACCAGCCCGTCGGCCACGTATCGATGCTCCTCAACAAAGGTTACGCCCTCATGGGCCGCACCCTCCGCCCCGCACAGGTCGCCGTCTCCAAAGGTCAGTAACCCATGCCCACCTACGAGTACAAGTGCGCCGCCTGCGGCCACGCCTTCGAAGAGTTCCAGTCCATCACCGCCAAGCCGATCCGCAAGTGCCCCGAGTGCAAGAAGAACAAGGTCGACCGCCTCATGGGCACCGGCTCGGCAATGATCTTCAAAGGCTCGGGGTTCTACATCACTGACTACCGCTCCGAAGGCTACAAATCCGCCGCCAAAGCCGACACCCCGGGCGGGGCCACTCCCGCGGCAACCCCCGCCCCCGCCGCCTCCGAGTCGGGCAAGAAGTCCGACGCCGCGCCCGCCGCCACCCCCGCCCCCGCCCCCGCGGCGTCCACCCCGGCCCCCGCCCCGAAGTCGGAATCGAAAAAGTCCAAGTCCTCCTGACCCTCTTCTTACATGTCCGATGTCGACCTCCCCACCAAGTGTCCGATCTGCCGGCGGAAAGTGCCCGTTCCCCCCGCCGGGAGCACGCGCGAGCAGCGTGGGATGTACCCGTTCTGCGGCGACCGCTGCCGCCTCGTCGACCTCGGCCGTTGGCTGGACGGCGCGTACCAGATCCCCGTCAAGGACACCGACGATGACGAGGAGCGTGAATCCTCGGTCGACCCCACCTAGCCGCCGCAATTTCGAACTTAGCTCCGCCGCCGAGGTTGGGGTTTGCCCGGTTTACATCTAAAATGCCCACCCCGTTCCGCGATGCCTGCGGTTTCGGGAAGGAGATTCAGTGTCCCAACCGTCCCCCGAACCCACTCGCGCGTCCGGAGATTCGCCGTCCCGCTCGGCGTCCGACCTCCGCCCCGGCCTCCTTCCCGGCCCCACCCCCGGTTCTCGTGGCGTCGTCCGCGAGGTCGACTGGCGCGCCGTGTTCCCCTGCCTCAACATCTTCCGCACGTTCCGCATCGCCATTCACCCCAGCAAGCTCATCCTCGCGCTGGTGTTCATCCTGATGATGTACGGCCTCGGCCGCGGACTGGACGCGGTCTGGCCAGCGAAGTTCACGCACGCCTCGGTCCCCGGCTTCCTCGACCGCCTCCCGCTTTCATACGCTTCGACGCTCTCCCGTTCCGACAAGTCGGGTCCGTTCGAGGTGTTCCTGAACTTCCAGCTCACCCAGCTCCACTTCGTCTCCGAGAGCGTCGTCAAGCTCGACACCTGGGGCGCGGTTGACGCGGTGCGGAGTTTCGTCTTCGTCGGCCCCGGCTGGGGTTTCCGGATGCACCCGGTGTTCTCCGTGATTTTCGGCGTCGTTTTCCTAGTGTTGTGGGGTCTCTTCGGCGGCGCCATCGCGCGCGTCGCAGCCGTTCACATCGCCCGAGACGAAAAAATCTCCATCCGCAACGCCCTGCGGTTCAGCACCGGCAAGCTCCTGAGCTTCATCACCGCCCCCTTGATCCTCTTTTCTTTCATCGGAATCGCCGGGCTGGCACTGGCCGTTTCCAATCTCCTGTTTTACATCCCCTGGGGAATCGGCCCGCTGCTGACCGCCGCAGTGTTTATTCTCACGCTTCTCGTCGGTTTTGTGCTCACGCTCGCGCTGTTCGGCACGGTGGGCGGTTTCGGGCTCATGTACCCCACCGTCGCCGTCGAGGGCACCGACGCCTTCGACGCCATCTCCCGCTCGTTCTCCTACTTCTTCGCCCGCCCCTGGCACCTGCTGCTCTACTCCGCGGCAGCGCTGGTGTACGGCGTCATCACCTACCTCTTCGTGAAGTACTTTGTCTTCATCATGTTCGTCCTGATACAGACTTTTCACGTTTGGCTGCTCGGCGATGACCAGCGCAAGCAATACGAGAAGTTCTTCCCGCCCGTCAACTTTGAGTCTCTCAGCTACGCCATCGACTACTCCCGGATGGACTCGCTGGGCATCAAGGTCGGCGCCGGTCTGATGAGTTTCTGGTTTTACCTCGTCGTCGGCCTGCTCGGGGCCTACGCCATGAGCTACTACTTCTCCGCGCAAACAGTTATCTACTACCTCCTCCGCCGCGACGTCGACGCCACCGAGCTCGACGAGGTCTACCTCGACGACGCCGACGAGGACGACCTCGCCGAGCAAGCCCTTCCGGACACCGACCTCCCACCCAACTCACCCGACTCACCCGACTCACCCGGCCCCGATGCCGCCGCGTCCCAAAACCCCCCCTCCGGCTCCTCCAACCCAGACGCGTCCGAAGATCCCCCCACCCTCGGCGCTTCCGGCCCCGCCACCTGATCGTCCGCAGTGAAAAGAATCAACGTGTTTCTAATCGCCCTCTATATGTACCAACTCCTATGTTTCCCCCGTCAGTCGCTTGAGTGATATCCGATCCGCTTGAACATCTTGCTCTCGCCTGATCAATTTTTCGATAACTGCATTCCCGCCCGGGCGCGTTCGCCGCGTGGGGGTGCCGCCTTTTCCGGAGCTTCGCCATGCCCCAAACACTTCCCCCTCCCTCGACCCCGCCTAGCGCCTCTTCGCCCTCTTCCGCCTCCCCCATCTTCCACGCAACACCCGCCGCCGACGTCCTGCGAAACCTCGGAACCGACCTCCAAAGCGGCCTGACCTCCGCCGAAGCCGCCGCCCGCCTTGCCAAGTACGGCCCGAACGTCCTCCCCCGCGCCAAAGGCGACACCAACCTCATCCTTCTCTGGCGACAAATCAACAACCCGCTCATCTGGGTCCTCATCGCCTCCGGCGGCGTCGCCATGGTCGTCGACTGGTCGGGCGACGGAATCAAAAACGGGCTGGTGATTCTCGCCGTCGTCTTGCTCAACACGCTCATCGGATTCGTGCAGGAGTTCAAAGCCGGCAAAGCCATCGAAGCCCTCTCCAAGATGGTCCCCGAGAATGTCACCGCGATCCGAGACGGCAACAAGGCCACCCTCGCCGCCGCCGAGCTCGTCCCCGGCGACGTCGTCCTCCTCGCCAGCGGCGACAAAGTCCCCGCCGACCTCCGCCTCGCCGCCGTCCGCACCCTCAAAATCGAGGAAGCCGCCCTCACCGGTGAATCCGTCCCCGCCGAAAAAGACACCCACGTCTCACCGGCAAACGCCGGCGTCGGCGACCGCACTGGAATGGCCTTCGGCGGAACCCTCGTCACTTACGGCACCGCCACAGCCGTCGTCTGCACCACCGGCAGCAACACCGAACTCGGCCGAATCAGCTCACTGCTCGACGGCACCACCGACCTGCAAACCCCCCTCACCAAGGCACTGGGCACGATCGGCAAGTACATCACCATCGCCATCATCATCATCACCGCGATCATGCTCGTGCTGGGCATCTGGCGGACGATGAACGAAACCGGCGTCGCGTTCGGCTTGGCCTTCAGGGAAACCATCATCTTCGGCATTGCCCTGGCCGTCGCCGCCATTCCCGAGGGTCTCCCCGCCATCGTCACCATCGCGCTGGCCATCGGCGTGCAGCGCATGGCCGCCCGCCGCGCCGTCATCCGCAAGCTCCCCGCCGTCGAAACCCGCGGCAGCACAACCACCATCTGCTCCGACAAAACCGGAACCCTCACCCGCAACGAGATGACCGTCCAAGCCCTCTGGACCCCGCGCGGCAACTATGAAATACGCGGCGTCGGATACGAACCCAACGGCGAAATCCTCGGCTCCAGTGGTGGCGACCTCCGCGGAAAACTCCCCGCCGACGTCTCCGACCTACTCCTCGCCGCCGCACTCTGCAACGACGCCTCACTCGTCTCCGAGGGCACCACACACAAAATCACCGGCGACCCCACCGAAGGCGCACTCGTCGTCGCAGCCGAAAAAGCCGGAATCCGCGTCGAGGCCGCCCGCAAAACCCACGCCCGCCTCGACGCCATCCCCTTCGAGTCCGAAAACCAGTTCATGGCCTCCCTCAACCACCACCCCGAAGCCTCACCCCGCACCACCCTCAAGGGGGCACCCGAAGTCGTCCTCAAACGCTGCACCTCCGCCGCAGGCGGAGGAACCCTCGACCCCGCCGCCGTGCTCGCCGAAGTCACCCGCCTCGCCGCACAGGGCATGCGCGTCCTCGCCGTCGCGGCGAAACCCGCGCACGACCATGGCAAACTCGACATGGCCGACGTCGACGGTAACTTCACCCTCCTCGGCTTGCAGGGCATGATCGACCCCCCGCGCACCGAAGCCATCGCCGCCATCCGAATCTGCCACGCCGCCGGAATCAACGTCAAAATGATCACCGGCGACCACAAGGAAACCGCCTCCGCCATCGGCCGCCAACTCAACATCCTCGGCGACGCCCCAGCCGTCACCGGCGCCCAACTCGCCGAAATGGACGACGCCCAACTCCGCGAAGTCGTCAAACACACCAACGTCTTCGCCCGCGTCGCCCCCGAACACAAACTCAAACTCGTCCGCGCCCTCCAGCAAAACAACGAAGTCGTCGCCATGACCGGCGACGGCGTCAACGACGCGCCCGCCCTCAAGCAGTCCAACATCGGCGTCGCCATGGGCATCACCGGCACCGCCGTCTCCAAGGAAGCCTCCGACATCGTCCTCGCCGACGACAACTTCGCCTCCATCGCCGCCGCCGTCGAAGAGGGCCGACGCGTCTACGACAACCTCATCAAATCACTCGCATTCGTCCTTCCCACCAACCTCGGTCTCGCGATGATCCTCATGTGGGCCGTCGCATTCTTCCCCTTCGTCACCGCCCCCGGATCCGCCGTCGCCGAACTGCTACTGCCCATGGCCCCCACCCAACTCCTCTGGATCAACCTCGTCGCCACCGTCGCACTCGCGCTCCCCCTGGCCTTCGAAGCCAAGGAACCCAACGTCATGCGACGCAAACCCCGCAAACCCGACGCGCCCGTCCTCTCTGGCTTTATCATCATGCGAACCTTCGGAGCCGCCATCCTTATGACCGCGGGAGCCGTCGGGCTCTTCCTCTGGGAGTACAACACGAACGGCCGAACTTTCGAAGGCCTCGCAAAAGCCCAAACCATGGCCGTCACCACAGTCATCATGTTCCAGATCTTCTACATGCTCAACTGCCGATCCCTCCGAGACTCAATCTTCAAAATAGGGCTCTTCTCCAACCCCCCCATCTTCATCGGCATCGGCGCATTGCTGGTCCTCCAAGCCGTCTTCATCTACGCCCCCTTCATGCACACCATCTTCAGCACCGCCCCCCTCTCCGCCAAGGACCTCCTCATCGCAACCGTCGTCGGAATGACCATCCTCCCCGTCATCTCCGCCGAAAAAATCCTCCGCAACAGGGCGGCGCAATGACCGCGGAGTCCGAAAACCATCCACCGAGGCATCGGGGGCACGGGGCGCACCGAGGGCACGGAGGGCACAGGGGGCACGGAGAAGAAAGACGCGTCAACCACCGAGAACACAGGTGGTTTGTTCGTTTGAAATAGGGACACTTACCTTCCCCCTCTCCCCACCCGATCCCGCCAGGGCCGCCAGCCCCATCTCTCCGTGTTGATCTGTCTTCTCTGTGGTTCCCACTCCGAACCAACCTATCAAAGAACA
>Ga0105044_10016115_pt1 | contig 10090 bp, 9 predicted proteins | sample MAT01_FD_78092 | JGI IMG/M metagenome (GOLD analysis project Ga0105044, IMG submission 78092) | Freshwater microbial communities from Lake Fryxell liftoff mats and glacier meltwater in Antarctica - MAT-01 | ecosystem: Environmental > Aquatic > Freshwater > Ice > Liftoff microbial mat | place...
ACGTCGAATCGGAGGCGATGCAGCAAACGACCGACCCGCTGCGCGTGCTGGCCGAAATCGACGCACTCGGCGTCGCTGTGAAAGCGCCGCGTACCGCACCGAACGAACTTAAAGGGGAGATCAAATGAAATTTCTTCTCATTCGCGCAACCGGGCGCACCGGTTTTAGCGATCGTCAAGCAGGGCCTAGCGCAAGGGCATGAGATTACGGCACTGGTTCGCGACGCGTCGAAGCTGGTGCCGTGGGCAAGAGCCGTTTTGTGCTCAACTTGACTGAGTAATGTTGGGCTTACGCTTGAACACCAAGATGCCAAAAGCCCTTGCCGTGATGTAGGTGCTGACCGAATAGATTGCGGCAGGCAAAGCTAACTGAAGATTCTCCAGCACCGCCACGGCGATGAATATCGCGAGTGTTTAGGCATAGAAGGTGCTTTGTCGCTCAATGCATCAACGTTTATGCCCTGCATACGAAGGGTTTATACGGCAACTAACAAAGTGCTGCCAAAGGCGCGCAAGGTAACGCCTGCAATAGCGATCAACCGGAGATCGCGCAGAACTTATTTAAAAGCGTGGCCAGCCTTAAAGCCAAGCATGCCCAGTACTTTCGCCGCCGGGCAAAAACCAGTGAAGGCAGACTGTAATAAATTCAGGCCGACAAATGCAGTCAGGGCAAGGCCCCAGGGTGAAATGAAATACACGATCGCGACGCTGATTAAAATCATGATGCCTGCAAATGCCAAAACCGCTCTATCAATGTTCATGCTGGTTCTCTCTTAAAAATTATTTGGTTTCGGGTTTCAAACGCTCAATGCCGAGTGCTTTGAGCACGTATTTTTCGTAAACCGGCTCGGACGTTCCGTGCCGCATTTTGTAAAGAAAATATTTCTCAAACGCGATCTTCGCCAGATGCACCCAGCGGCCTTTTTTCGCCCAAGTCACATTGCGCGGTGGAATTTGCGGCAGGGCAACGAAGGCCACGCCTTCATCACCCATATCCGCCAGACACACGGCGTTCCAGGTGCCCTCAACATCGGCCGGTTTGCCGGAAAGCTCGGCTTCGATATTTTTCACGATCGTGGTGACCATTGATTCGATCATAAAACCGGTTTTCGGCGCACCTGTGGGAACTGGCGTGACCTCTATCGGCGCAATGGCGACGCAAACTCCGGCGGAAAAAATGTGTGGGTATTTCACGCTGCGCTGGTGTTTATCGACCAGCACAAAACCGCGCGGGTTGCACAAGCCTGGCACATTGGCGACAGCGGTAACGCCCTTAAACGCGGGCAACAACATCGCAAACGCAAACGGGATTGCAAGATCGCCTTGTTTCACGCCTTTGCTATCCCACTCGCTTGCACTTATGGATTGCGCGGTTACTTCCTCGATTTTGGTGTTGATATGCCACTTAATATGGCGCTGGCGAAATTCTGATTCCATCAAGCCTTTCGAGTCGCCAACGCCACCGAGGCCCATGTGGCCGATGTAAGGCTCGCTGGTCACAAACGTCATCGGCACGCGATCACGCAGTTTGCGTTTGCGCAAATCGGCATCCAGGATCATGATGAATTCATAGGCCGGGCCAAAACAGCTTGCCCCTTGCACTGCGCCGACCACGATAGGCCCTGGGCTTTTAAGGAATTCCTCATACGCAGCCCAAGCTTTTGCGGCGTGGGGCGTGGTGCAAACCGATTGCGTGAAACCGGGCTCTGGGCCGAAGCCTTTTATTTCTTCAAACGCCAATTTCGGGCCGGTAGTAATCACCAAATAATCGTATTTGATATTGTCCCCGGCATCGGTGAGCACGGTCTTGCTTTCAGCTTGAATTTCAGTCGCCGCGTGCGGAATAAACTTGATGTTTTTCTTCGCCAGATATTCACCCGCCGGCAAACAAACATCGGCCGGTTTGCGCCAACCGACGCCAACCCAAGGGTTAGAGGGCGTAAAGCTAAATTGATCGCTATCGCCGATGACCGTGATCAAATGTGTGCTTCCGAGTGTTTTGCGAAGTTCATAAGCCGCACTCATGCCGCCTAAACCTGCACCGATAACGACAATGTGTGCCATGTTGATTTACTCCGGTTGCGATGTTTATTGCTTTAACAAATCCCCAGCTTCAATAGCGCGTTCTAAAATCCTGGCCTTTGGCATGCTTGATGGCTTTGCAAAGCTCCAATGCTTGCGATTTATTCAAGCTATCAGCTTTGTCGGGTGGCGAATTGATCTAGGTCAAGTTGGCTTGTGTTACTTAATATGTGCGGATTGCAGGCGGCTTTGACTTTCATCCTAGGCTCTGTTGAATGAAACGGATTTCAAGCCAATTCAGCCAAGCCGTCTATGCGGCGTGGAACATTGTGCGAGTCAAACTGATGTGGTGTGATGCGCTGTTTTCGACCAAATCTTAAAAGAGCCGTTCGCCCTGATACTGAGCCACATCGAAGTATCGAAGGGCAGAGCCGCACCAATACTGACGCAGCCGCAGCATTTTGTGCATCACACAGCTTGTCGTCACATGCTTCGACAGGCTCAGCACGAACCGGTTTCTTTCAGCGCCACGCCGAAAACATCAGTTTGACTCGCACCCCTTGCAGTCAGTTGTCTGGGAGTTGTGCAAGAGTTGCCCGTGCTTGGCGCGCTCCCAGGGCGGTGGCATCGGAACTTCGCTGCAGAAGTTGATCCAGGTCAACTGCCTCAGCACCGCTACCGTCTAGGCTGCTGTTTGTCCGCTTCAGCGCTTGTTACTTGGAGATCATTATGCAGATCAGTTATCGCCAATCCTGGGGGTTTTTGGAGTTCTTGGCGTTTGTGTTCGCCGGGTTCGCAGTGGCGCGGGCACTGAAAAAGCAGGGAATCGCGTTTTGATTTCACTTTGACCGGGATTGAATAGCGGATGCATATATGACGAGTTTACAGATGGCGAAATTGTTGACGCTCTATCCCTGCCTGCGCGGGCTGCCCGAGGGGCTCTCGCTGCCACTATCTGCGATTCCAGCGCTGCACCTTGAGCAGGGCAGCAGAGTTTTTGATGAAGGTTCCGCTTGCACCGGCTTTCCCTTGGTCATGGCAGGCGAGATACGCGTGGTCAAAGCATCTGCAAGTGGGCGGGGCTTGTATTTGTATAGCGTGCTCGCCGGTGAATCCTGCGTTATCACGCAAGGCTGCTTGCTCGGTCAGCAGCACTACAACGCACGGGGTGTAGCGCACTGTGCGGTCACGCTTTGCCTGATACCTCAGGCGTTGTTTGACACCCTGCTGGCGACACATGCGCCGTTCCGGCGCTTCGTGTTCGCGCTCTTTGCCGAGCGCTTTGCAGAATTGATGGCGCTGATCGAAGAAGTTGCTTTCAAGCGTCTGGATCAACGCTTGGCACGCCTGTTGGTGGATCGCGGGCCGGTGCTTAGCATCACGCACCAAGCACTAGCGGACGATCTAGGCAGCGTGCGGGAAATCGTGACGCGTCTGCTGCACCACTTTGTCGACGATGGCTGGGTGGAATTGGCGCGCGAACGCATCAGCGTGCTGGAGCCAATGCGTCTTGCAACGTTTTCCGAACAGCGCGCATGAATTGCCATTAGTAACTTTTGTCACCGACACAGCTGTTTGACCGGCGCAGACTGGGCGCTACTTCAAAACAAAAAAGGGCAGGCTATGAAACTAAATGTTGGTAATGTTGATCGCGTATTGCGAATCGTTGTTGGTCTGGTGCTGTTGAGCCTGACGGTGCTCGGCCCGCAGAGTCCTTGGGGCTTGCTGGGCATCGTACCGCTGTTGACCGGCGTGTTTCGCTTCTGCCCGGCCTATGCGGTGTTGGGCATGAGCACCTGCCCAAAGTGCTGAGCAGCCAAAGGCCCATGAAACAACGACTTGTCGCGATCATGCTGGCCTTGGCAAGCAGCGGCGCGCGCGCCCAGAGCATTGCACGGAGCAATGAACCGGGCGGCGTGGCAGTGGCGCGCGACGCCGCCGACAACGTGTTTACTGCGCGCTGGGACTTTACCCTCTACACGGCCCGCATCGAACAGGCTCCGCTTGACAATGTTTTCAAACGTGAGGCGCTATAGTGTTGCTCGAATAGACAACAAAGCCGACCGGCGACACTCGATCAGCCCAACCAGCGCGACTAGCGCAACACCGGATCAGCCCAAATCAGCCAGTCGTGACCAAAGCCGTCACCGCCATCATCGACAATTAAGATCAGTTCCTGCACGCCGCGCAGATCTAGATCAACGGCAATTGGATCACTTGCCAGCGTGACCGGCCCGGACGACCAAATCACCCGCCCGTCCGCCTGCGCCTTGACGCGCACGCTGGCACCGGAAAGGATCGCATCGTTCGGGTTCATGCTCTGGTCGATGCCGATCCAGGCGGTGAACTGGCGGGCCGCGCCGCGCAACAGGTAGTACACTTCGGTTGGCCCGCCGCTGCTGGGGTGCTGCAAAAAGTAGCGCGCGAATTGCCGACCGCGCAACGTCATTGAAGCGGGCTGTGGTGCGAATACGCCCCAGGAACCCGTGGTGACGACGCGGTCTGGCCGCGCGAAATCTGGGGCCAGGCTAGCAGCGGCTGCGGTTGCGGTTGCGGAATGAGCGCCTCCCGTGGTTCGCGAGTCAGCGGAGCTTGGCCCAGAATTTGGCCCGGAACTTGGCGCTGCAGCTGGCACTATAAGTTCATCTAGCGACACCGTCACCCAGTGTTCGGACTCCAGCTGATGGCAGGCGCCAGAGCCGTCGTGCCAGCTTTGCGAGTTGATCATGAACTGAACGTCGATGCGTTCATCGACACGATATTCTGCCTCGAATAGCACCATATCACCCGCCTTTGGCTTCTCAGGCGTCAGTTTGCCCTGCGTCCACTCGATGCGCCGATCAGACACACCGCCTAAACTCTCAGACCAGCCGGTCCATCCAGTCTTGTTGCGATACTGCCCGTTGTAGGACAGCCAGGCCGGATAGCCGGTGTGGTTGGTCGCGCTCCAGCTCGCAATGCGCAGCCCAACGAACACTCGCCCGGCCCCTAGGCTAACGTCCAGTGCTTCGCTGTGCTCGCACTTGCACTTGCAATAGCTGCAGGCAGCGAATTTGGCGTGCAGTTCGCGCGCCGATCCTTGCGCCATGGCCGCTGGGGTTATTGCTGTTTGGGCCAGTGCCAGCAGGCTGATCGCGAAGGCTGTAGGTTGGAACAATCCTAGTATCGAGTTTCATGGTGGTTTTCCTGGGTTGGAATAAGTCTCAACAGGCCAAATTTGCTTTTTTGCTGCGTCAGTTTTCAAAACCATCTTTGAAGAGCGCCAGCCCAGGCTGTACGCGCACCTGCACCCGGCCCAGATTGGAATCGGACTTGGTATCGGAAGCCGCGAAGGTGAATTCTTCAGCGCCGGAAAATCCGGCTTCCGGGATATAGGTTGCCAAACGATCCATTAGTGCTACGACACCGTGAATGGGCTGGCTGACGATGCGTAGCGTCAGCGGGTTGCCATCACTATCGCTGGCGGACAGGGTCAGGCTGGCGTTAGTTGCAAAGGCGGTGTCGATCAGTCCATCGCTGACGGTTGGCGCATGATTGCTGCTGGGACTGTCACTGTTTGGCCCGTTGTGGCAAGTGTGGCAACCGATGCGAAAGCCGCGCCAGAAGTGTTTAACTCCGTAGCGCGTGCTTATGGTCCAGTCTGATTGCGACGCGCTGAGTACGCCGCCGCGATAGTCGCCCGCGTGACAAGCCTGGCAGGAGGCAGTATTGCCCTGGGCAAAATCGTTATGCGCGCTCACCCAGGCTGCACCCAGCGGATGCAGCCCATGCGGGCCGCCCAGGCCATTTGCAGGCGTGGCGTGACAAACGGTGCATTCCGAAACCACGCCCGCATGCCCCTGCACCTGCAGGCTCTGCAGATTGTCGTTGCGATGCGAGGAGGGGAACTCGGCGTGCGTTGAGCCGTGGCAGGCCTCGCAGTACAGGCCGCCGTGGCCGGTGGAGAATCGATACAGGTTGAAGCCAGACGCTGGCTGGTCGGTGTTGGTCGCAAAGATCGGATTTACCGCAGGGCGCAGCGCGCCTGCCGGTGTGTAAGCATTGGTGTAGCGGATCAGGCCGGCATTGTTTACGGCGGTTCCGGTGTGGCAATTCTGGCAGCTCGGCTGCTGCAGCCAACCCACTCTCGCGTGATCGCCGACCCGACTCATATTGCCGTGGCAGCTCTGACACTGCATGGCCATACTTCCGTCGCTGGCGATGGCGGCACCCATGGCCCCGCGCAGGCACTGGGTGGTCGATCCTGGGTGGCAGCTGTAGCAGGCGGCGCGATTGGCGGAGGAATCCAGCGTCAATCCGCTGGCCGGATCTTGCACGTTCGCATGCAGGCCATGCAGCGCCGCAGTTAACGCCGAAATTCCGGCCAAGCCGGTGCCCGGCAGGGCGTTCGAGGAGTGGCAGGCGGCGCATAAAACGGGCGTGCCACCGGCTAGCGGATTGGCAAGCACGCTGGCATAGAGGCCGGCCGGGTTGAGTCCCAATTGGTGCAGTGCGCTGGCATAGACTGGATCGCTATTTTGGCGATCATCGTGCAGCCGCAAAATGTTCAGACGAAAATCCCGAGCCGGATTCGGATCATTGACCCAACCCGCTGCTGGCTGTGCGCTGGCGACCGTGTTTGAGGCATGGCAGCGCGAGCAATCCATCTCGTCAGACACTGGCAGCACCACTGAAGTCGCTGCCAACTGCGTTCCGAGCGCGTCGCGCACTACCAGCTGCATCAGCGGATAGGGATTTTTGTGCACGCTATCGTCATAGGGCGTGAGCGGCACGCCATCAGCGCCAAACCACTGTCGCGTGAGGTCGAAATTCATCGGCTGGGGCACGTTGGCGCTGTCCGGCATTTTGGATCCCGCCAAGCCCATATTCGGCGCCAAGGTCAGGCCAAACAGCGGAATCGTGTAATTCCAGAAGTTGGTCTTTCCGATTGAGCTTGTGTTGATCGAACCGTCCGGGTCAGCGACCGCTGCATAGTTGAGATTGACGCCGCTACCGACACCAACTAGGTGCCCGGCCGGGTTGATCACTTGCGCGCGCACGTTGTTGAAAGGCGGCAGAATCGCGAACACCGAATAGTCGCTGTCCATGCAGTGCATGCCTAGATCATTCCAGCCCAGCACGGTCCAGTGCGGTGTGGCAGCTGGTGTTGCTGTCGCTGCATCGGCAGAACTCAAGCCGCTTAGCCCAGCTAATATTGCAACTATTCCGACGATGGTGGTCGTACGGCTAAGAACGTTCATGATCGGATGTTCTCCTTGGCGGGACAACTCTAAGCAGCGCGCGAGCACAGTAAATTCCACATTCTTTGATTGATGGCGTAGCAAAATTTTGACTAACGCGGCTCGCTCAAGCTAGCAGCTCCTGTGCGGGTCAAATTGATTTAGGTCAAATGTGCTTGTTTTAGGTCATCGAGCGGCTGGAAGATTTCCATTAGCTTGATGCCGCTCCAACAATCCGACGCGCGACTATGTTGGGTAAGAGATTGAAGAACGCGCAAAAGAAGACCGAGGACCATCGCCGATCCTCAGTAGCGTTCACATCTTCATTCCCGCGAAGGCGGGAATCTAGTTTTCTCAAGCTTTGCACGGATAAAACTGTGCCCTTACTGCCTGGATTCCCGCAAACGCTCGGATGTCGAAACGAACCATTCACCCTGGAATAGTGCTATTTGAAGAAGCTTAAAGCCCTCAGGCACTTCCTACTTATTTGCACTCAGCGCATCTGGCGCGCGTCCAGCCATATGCAAAGCCATTTGTGGGTAAGGAATAGTGATGCCGTGTTTATCAAAATCAACTTTAATTGCTTCAAGTAGCGAAAAACGAACCGGCCAGAAATCTGCGGTTTCTACCCACGGGCGTACAAAAATATTGACGCTGCGCGCACCCGATTCGCCGACGGCAATCACGGCTGCAGGCTCCTTGTAGTGCCAAACCAATTGCTAAGCCTGCGGCGCCGACAAGGGCCATCATTGAGCTGGTATTGACGCCAACCTGATCGAGCGCTGCAACCAGCACAATTATCAGTATTATTGCCTGCACAATTGACTTTACAAAGTCAATTAATATTTGATCCAGTGAGCTGTGCGCAAGAACGTTGCCTACCATGCGTGAAACAAAGCTAGCAATGAGTCGCCCGACCAGAAAAATAACAAGGGCAAGCGTTATTTTTATCGACCACGGTACAACGTAACTCTGATAAATAATCTTTAAGTCGTCTGGGCTAATCTCAAACCTATCTCCTCCTTAATCTCTACTTGTCGCGATGCGTCCAACTAGACTGGTACAAATCAAAGCGCCGATCACGCAGGTTTAGTACCGAGCCATCATTGCGCGCTTCGATAAGTTTATCGATTTGTAAATCCGCGAATGCAATCATCTCGGTGTTGGCAGTGGTATCAGCGGCAACGCCATCACGTGCAAAGGGCACATCGCAAGGCGTTAAAATGCAGCTTTGCGCATATTGAATATCAAAGTTATGTACGCCGGGAATATTGCCAACGTTACCAGACAGCACCATATAGCACTGATTTTCAATCGCCCGTGCCGCGCAGCTATAGCGCACACGTAAATAGCCTTCGCGGACATCGGTACAAAAGGGCACAAACAAAATCATTGCGCCCTGGTCGATTAAATGCCGCGCCAGTTCCGGGAATTCGCTGTCATAGCAAATCGTAATCCCGATCGGCCCGCAATCGGTGTGGATAACGTCTGCGCTTTCGCCGCCTTTAATGCCCCACCAGCGGCGTTCGCTCGGTGTGATATGGATTTTCTCTCGAGCATGAATTGAGCCATCACGTAAGCACACATAGCAAACGTTATGGATGTCGCCATCGGCCATTTTGGTCGGATGCGAGCCGCCGACAATATTGATGTTGTAGCGCATCGCCAAACGGCTCAAAAGCGATTTCAGCTCGGCTGTGTATTGCGTCAGCGTACCGATCGCATCTGCTGGGGCCAAAGGTTCATTCGCAATCGATAGCAGCTGCAGAGTAAAAAATTCCGGAAACAGCACAAAGTCGGCGCGATAGTCGGCAGCGACGTCGACGAAGAACTCGACTTGAGCTGCGAATTCCTCAAAATGCTTTACCCGCCGCTGACCATATTGCACCGTCGCCACTCGAACATTTCGCTTAAAAAGCGTGTTTTGCGAATTGGTTTTGCGGATTGAACTGTTGTCAGCGTAGGCAGGATTGCGCCAAATTAAATGTGCTGCGTTGCCGGCGGATTCAACATCTGAGGGTAAATAATCCGGAAGCACACCCACTAATTCAAAGCTATTGCGCAACTGAAAACTCAAAGTTGCGTCGCGAATTCTAGATTCTGCAACGGCCTTAACGTACTCAAGTGCTGACCCATATTGCTTTTGACGCTTTGCAAAGCCGGGAATGCGTCCAGCAAATACGATGCCTTTAAGCCCGAGCGCGCGACACAAAATCTTGCGTTGATCGTATAAACGTCGACCAATACGCAGCCCGCGATATTCTGGATCGACAAAAATCTCCATGCCGTATAGCCAGTCACCCTTGGGGTCATGTCGCGAAGCGTAGCCAGAGCCGGTGATCGCGCGCCATGTGTGGGGGCCAAGACCAATGCTTTCCTCGATAATGAAGGTGGCGCAATAGCCAACTACTTTGTCGTCGTAAATCAACACAAACTGGCCTTCGGTAAAGGCGGTAATTTGCCCAGAAATCATGCTGGGCCGATAACACCATTCGTCACCATAGACGCGTGCGCTAAGTGCAACGATCGCTTCAATGTCGGTAGGAAGCGCGTTGCGCACTAGAATTCGGCTCGGTTGTTGGGCCTTAGGTTCACGTTTTGGCTTGGTCTGCATGGCTTTAATTGTTAGGAAAAACACGTTAATTATAGCATTGGTTGCTGTGACGGTCTTGCTAACTGGCGCGGCGCCGATAGCGGTGCTTAACTTGCGCGCAAGCCAGCGTTGCGTTTCGACTGAGCAATGTGCTCAGTGCTAGTGAGCCTCGAATTGCCTTTCGTTGTACCCCTTGATTGGCGCGTAGAAGGCTTTGATCGCGGCCATGTCGGCTTCAATATCGCCGCTGGGCTGAA
>Ga0105044_10016116_pt1 | contig 10090 bp, 7 predicted proteins | sample MAT01_FD_78092 | JGI IMG/M metagenome (GOLD analysis project Ga0105044, IMG submission 78092) | Freshwater microbial communities from Lake Fryxell liftoff mats and glacier meltwater in Antarctica - MAT-01 | ecosystem: Environmental > Aquatic > Freshwater > Ice > Liftoff microbial mat | place...
GTTGGCGGACAGTAACGCAGAAACATGTAATTTCAATTGGTAATTGGTAAGCGATAGTTGATGAAATTGATAATTGAATTTGATTGCCGATGATAAATCTCTGTAGAAACGCAAAGTTTTGCGTCTCAATCTCAATCCCAATCCCAACGTTTTTAATTATTTCCTTTTGTATATTCAATTTTACCCTAAATGCACAGTTGTCAAAAGGTTTTGATGCATTAAGCCAATATGATTTTTTTAAAGCCCGCGAAATATTTACAAAAGAATTAAAAAAGAATCGTGCCCCCGCGGCCTACGGATTGGCAAAAATCCATTACGATAAATTAAATCATTTTCATTCGCTTGATTCAGCCTATAAACGCATCAATCAATCACAGGATGCCTGGAATATCCTCGATCCAAAAAAGAAGGTTAAGCTTTGGGAGCTCGGTGTAAGTGATTCTTCCATTATTGGTTTAAAGAACAGGATATTCAGTGAGGCGTTTAGGTTGGCGGAAGTTGCTAATAGCGCAAATTCTTACCAATATTTTCTAAAAAATTATCCTGGAAGCCCGCAACAAAAAGAGGCAATTCGTCTGAGAAATAATAAGGCATTTGAAAATTCAGATAGTTCGGGAACAGTGGCTTCCCTCACGGCATTTATTGAAATGTATCCGGATGCGGAAGATATCTCAAAGGCAAAGGAACGATTAGATGCTGCCCAATTCCGTGAGAATACGTCAAGCCAGACGTTAGCCGGATATGAAAAGTTTTTAGCGGATTTTCCGTCAAGTCGTCATAGACTTCAGGCAGAGGATGCGATTTATAGCTTAAGTATTCCTGAACCTAAAGTTGATGTTTTATATTCATTTGTAAAACGTTATCCGCAAAACCGCAATTCGGAAGTGGCTTGGGAACAATTGTATTCGTTGTTTACCAGCGATCAGCAAAGTGAGAGTTTTAATTCCTTTAAGGAACGTTTTCCCGAATATCCATTGCAGGAAAGAGTTCATCGTGACGTTGAGCTTTCCCGGACCCGACTTTTTCCTGTAGTTCAAAATGAGAAATGGGGCTATGCGGATTCCACTGGTTCAATTATGATTAATTATCAGTTTGAAGAAGCTGAATTATTTTCCGGAAATCTTGCAGGCGTTCGTTTAGGCGGATTGATGGGGTACGTAAATAAAGCAGGAATAAAGGTCATAAAACCGCAGTTTTCCGATGCCGACCCTTTTCGTAATAATGTTGCAATTGTTGAAAAAGATACTGTTGTGGGATTACTAAATACTAGAGGTGAATGGATTCTTGAACCTGTGTATTCTTCCATCTCAGGACCCGAAGAAGGGATCTATCTTACCGAACGGGACGAGAAATTTGGATTCACAGATGCATCAGGAAAATCAGTTTCCATTTTATCTTTCGACAATGCAAAGGCTTTTCACGAAGGTCTTGCAGCTGTTTCCATCGAAGGGAAGTGGGGATATATAGATTCAAATGCAAAAGATGTAATTGCAATTCAATTTGAAGAGGCAGAAAGTTTTATTAATGGGCTCGCGAAAGTTAGCATTAACGGAGAATACGGTCTCATCAATAAAAACGGAAAGTTTATTATCCAGCCGAAATATTCCGCTATATCTGAAATTTCCGATGGACTTTACAAACTGACTTCCGGGGGCAAATGTTCGTTTGCCGACAACGAAGGAAAAGTCGTTGTAGCTCCAAAACCTAATTATACAGAGCCGGTTTTAGGTGTCGACGGGTTTAGCAACGGATTTTCGAGGGTTGAACGAAAAGGGAAAAAAGGATTCATTAACAAGACAGGAAGACTTGCAATACCAGGGACCTACGACGATGCCGGATATTTTTCCGATGGCCTGGCAAGTGTCAGTAAAAGAAATAAATGGGGATTTATTAATAAGGCGGGGAAACCAGTGACCGAATTCACTTATGAAGCTGTCTGGGCCTTTCGGGATGGAAAGGCCAGGGTTAAAAAGGCAGGACTCATGGGAATGATCAATAAGGATGGAAAGGTTATTTTACCACTTAGTTATGAAGATATTATTGAATTGAACGGATATTATATCGTTACATTAAAAGGAAAGAAATCGATGTTGGACAACAACCTGAAAATGCTTCTGAATGCTGAATACGACGACATCCGGAAAACTGCATATCCAGAAATCCTGCAGCTCCTGAAAGATGGAAAAATGGCCTGGTATCATCTCGGAATGAAGAGGGTGTACTGGAAAGAAGATGGAATGTGATTGAATGGCAATTGACAATGCTGCGTAGGTGTGATGTGGTTCGGGAGAAGAAGACTCTTTTTTATTTGGCCCCGGAAACTAAACCTCTAACTGTTCACATTCACACATAAAATCCCAAAGGATAAATAATGTATTCTGCGAAGAAAAGTCCCCAGAAAAACATATAAAAACGCTTTACCTTTTTGTCATCATTTACCTTCAATTTATTAGACTGGTAAAGAAACAACGACAATGCAATGAGATGTGAAATGAAATAAAATACTGGATTTGGGAGTTGCCGTGTCGCAGCCATGAAAAGAATAAAACTGTATGCAAACGAAACAACAATTACCCCTGCAATAAATGCCCTTTGTCGCCCTGCTTTTACTGCAAGCGTGCCGAAGTCAAATTTTTCATCGCCTTTTGTGTCCGGGATATCTTTAAACCAGGCAATTCCCAGACTAAATGCAGCAACGAATACCACCAACGGCCAGATTTCCTTATCAAGTTGCCATTTACCAAACATCTCAAAATAAAAATGAAGGTAAAATCCAATATTAACAAGCAATCCTCTAACAAGTGCAATGGAAGATGCAGCTGCAATATGATTTCGTTTAAACTTTAACGGCGGTAATGAGTATGCCGTTCCTATTGCAAGAATCGAAAGAATAAGAGCGGCGAAAAACAATGAATAAAAAACGGCAATTGAAATTGAAATTACACCGCAAACAATTACGATAATTAACCCATTTCTCCTACTTAACTCACCTGATGCTATTGGTAGCCAGGGCTTATTAACTTTATCTACTTCAACGTCCGACCACTGGTTAAGTCCAGTGATATAAATATTACAGGCAAGCGCACTTATCAGGCTTATGGTAAATAGCCTGATTAAATCAGGAATGATCACGTGGGCTTCCTGGCCATTAAAACTGTAATTTCCAGCTGCAATCAGAAAAATTGCAAGGATGCTAAGCGTACTGCCAATCAATGTGTGCGGCCTGCTGAAGCGCCATAAAGTAAGAGCATGCTTCATGGCTTTAAAGGTATTACATAAAACCATGAAATTCTTGCCCACCAGGCTCCGCTAACTCCTGAGCGTACTCTTACACCAGTTAAATTTAAGTGTTTCAAGCGGTCTTCCATTTTTGAAGGTCTTTCAGATTTCAACACACTAACCAATCCATCCCAGGTTACGGTGATAATATTTATTGGAATTAAATAGGTTAAAGCAATTCTTTTCCAGCCGAAAGGCTTGACAAATGGAGTCAACAGGAGTTGTCCGATTGTAGTGGTAAAAAGAATTTTAAGAAAAACCAGCGGATCCGGCTGTAGTATTTCCGCCACAAAAAATCCGTTTCCTGCCTGTTGCTCTATCAGGTTCCTTTTTTCTGATTCATTAAAATGATGAAATGCGTTAAACATCGTCCTTAATCCTTGTAAATGTTCCGGCACCTTCAAAGCATTTACCGGCTTTGTTTCCTTGGAAATCCTATCGGTATCAGCACTTTCAACCGGAAAAAGATCAGTAAGTGTTGCGGTAACGTTGTTCAACTTTTTGGTGGATAGCAGGAACTTTATCGGTCCACCGTTACCCGAGCAAAGGTCTGTAATATTGGTGTTTCGTGAATTGTGTAACGCTTCGTATAAAGGAGATTCGATGCATGCATAGATTTTAAACGTGGCCGCCAGCCAACCGATGTATTCGACCTGCATCTTCCGGAGAACCTCCGGAAACCAATGCTTGTCTTCAAATTCAAAAAGGCCGCCCATTTATTCGTAAATCATCTGAGATTAGATTTTCCATTTTTCTACCTTGCGCAAACCTATGCAAAATGACGCTGCGATCCTTGCCGGCTTAAGCGGAACGATACTATTTTTTGTTTTGTTTACTGTACTGGCCTCAAAGCATCAATGGATTCCTCAATGGCTGTGCAGGAAAATTCTTCACCTTGGAGCTGTCGGTGCCTGCGCCGTTGCCCCGATAATTCTGGTTGACCTTTTCGCCCTTAAATTGATTGTTGCGGCCCTTATTCCGATTCTGTTTTTTCTGGTAAAAATGGATCTCATTTTTCCCGGATCATCATCAGAGAAAACGTATGGGATTCCACTTTTTGCATTGTCCTTTCTTATGCTGCTGCTTATCATTCCGGAAAAACGGATGATAATTTTTTTTTCAATGGCAGTATTAGCAATATGCGATGCTCTGGCGGCGACTGCTGGTACTCTTTATCCAAGGGGCATTTATAACCTTACCGGCGATAAGAAAACGATCACAGGAAGTATCAGCTTTTTCATCGCTTTTATTTTGTTATCAGGATTTTTAAGACTGATCTTTCCAGAGCGCTTACCACAACTTCGGGAAGAGATATTCTGGCTGGCAATTCCTCTTTTTGCAGCTTTCCTCACATTAGTTGAAGCGATGGGCAGACGCGGATGGGACAATTTTTTTATTCCTCTGATCTCTGCTGCCCTTTTGTTACGGCTGGACGATCAAACATCCGGAGAATTGCTTGTTTGGAACTATACCGCTTTTGCAGCAGTCATTTTTTGCGTAGTTACAACCCGCTTGAAATTTCTGACATTGAGCGGATCCATTTTGGCAGGTCTTATCGGAGGTTGGATAGTAATTATAGCACACTATTATTTTCTTTTTCCATTGATGTTTTATTTTATTTCAAGTGTGCTTATTGTTAAGATTATCAAAAGAAAAAGCAAAGCTTCTGACGAAAAAAATGGAAAGCCCAGAGATTGGATTCAGGTGTGGAGCAACGGTGGTTTGTATGCTATTTTAATGATCGGATTTGACACAATGAATAAGCCTTGGGAAATTGCAGGTTTCTGTTTTATTTCTGCCATTCCTGTCTGCGTCGCGGTGTCGGACACGTGGGCCTCAGAAATCGGATCACGTTTCAATGGGAAAGTGATTGATATCTTTGGATTTAAACCTGTTCCTGCGGGAATCTCAGGTGGGATAAGTCTGATAGGTACCGTCTCAGGGTTAGCAGGAGCTACAATCTTTTCAGCCATGTTCATGTACACTAATCCACTTATCGGGACTTTTGATACTTGGTGGTGGCATTTTACTATCCTTGCCGCGATTGGCTTTACCGGAATGCTTATTGATAGTATCCTCGGAAGTTTATTCCAGGCAAAATACCTTGACGAAAATGGAAATCTAACCGATAAAGCAGCGGAAGGTGCTGTGCTTGTATCTGGATATAAATGGATGAACAATGACGTGGTCAATCAGCTAAGTATTCTCATGACGTTGATTCCTGGTCTTTGTTTTTTTGAATACTCCTTACGTTAATAAAGAAAAACGCCTTTGCATCAAACTCAGCTCATAACTCAATTCCTTTCATCAAACTTGATTCATAACTCCTTTCCTTTCAGCAAACTCAAATCATAACTCCTTTTTTTTCATCAAACCCAAAACTTATTTCTCATATCTCATAACATTTCATTAAACCCAACTCATAACTCCCGATATCTTATCAAACTCAACTCATAACCCATAACTAAAAAGTGTATTTTTAAAAAATGATAATGGAATTAGTCCGGTACGTCCGGAAGCTTTTAGGTGTTGCAAGGCCGGTTCATGAAGAGCTGAGCGTTGCGATGCTTGTCCGTAATCACCAGTACAAGCAGCAATACCGGCGTTGGATGACAAAAAACCATCAGCAGGAATTGCTCAAAAATCTTTATACTTCCTTTACCCTAAGCAAGCTCGGAGTTACCGGTGATGTTCCACTGCATTATTTCAGCGATGGCAGAGCACATCATATCCTCATCCACTATATCGATCCGATGGATAAAGTCGTGCTTTCATTTATCCAGGATTATTTCCGTGATAAAATAATGCGTCTCGGATTTAATTTATACCACAGCGAAAGACGAGTGATGGACCGTGTCGGCTACACAGATACTATTGAGCGCCACGTTTTGAAGCCCTACATTCCTTCATTTGCAATCGATGACGTCCACGAACGGTTTTATGGAAACATTCAGGTGTCTGTTCATTTTGTTAATGACCGTCCATTATTTCTCCAGTTAACAGCAGAGCCATTAACGGAACAGGATTACCAGGGACAGTTTTCGTTTGACGACCTGGTAGAGGTTTTATTTATGTAGGTGTGCGCTTCATGGGGCATACCTGAAATGTTCGGATTCAGCCCAAATCGCTATCTTCGCCCCCCTAATGGAAAATCCTTCATTTGATGAGATCTATATGGATCTGGCTGGCAACCTGGCAAAAAAGTCTCATTGCGTAAAAATGAAAGTCGGCGCTGTTCTAACAAAAGATACCCGCATCGTTTCTCTTGGCTATAACGGACCACCTGCCGGAACCCACAACTGTGATGAAGAATGGCCCGAAACCGGATGTGCCCGCGATCGCAAAGGCAGTTGTTATCTGGCCTTGCATGCCGAGGCGAATGCGATCCTTTATGCAGCTAAAAATAAAACTGAACTCGAGGGAAGCACACTTTACGTAACGCTTTCACCATGTCTTGCCTGCGCCCGTATCATTTTGTCTGTTGGGATAAAAAGAGTTTATTTCCTTAATTCCTACGCAATATATAAAGGCATCGACATCGACGAAGGGGTGGAATTTCTTCGCAAATTTGGCGTTGAGGTTCTACATTTTCCATCGTCACTTAAAACTATAGATGCCCGATAAACGTTAAAGATTTCTACCACTACCCTTAACGCGGATTTTTGCGTGCACATACGAGGCCACTTCGCCTGATCTTGTAACATGATTAATAACTATTCATCATTCCCTTTCAACAATTAATGAATAATTCCAGGTTTTCACTCCTTTACCCGTTAATGTTGGGCGTTGCGATTGCTATAGGTATTTTTATTGGATATTTTCTTCCTGGAAATAACGGAGGTCGTAACGGATTTCCGCGACTTAAGACCGCGAAACATGATAAGATACAGAACGTTCTTGACTATATCGTAAACGAATATGTTGACACGCTGAACACTAAAGATCTCGAGGATGATGCCATTGTTTCTCTTCTTCAGCAGTTAGACCCTCACTCGGCTTACATTCCCGCAGCAGAACTGGAAACCGCAAGCGAGCAGCTGGAAGGGAATTTCGATGGGATAGGCATCGAATTCAATATACAGCGCGATACTATTATGGTCGTGGCTGCTATTACCGGCGGACCGTCCGAATCGCTCGGGATACAGAGTGGCGATAGGATCGTAAAAATTGAAAAAAATAATGTTGCCGGAAAAAAAATAAAAAATGAAGATGTCATCAAGCAGCTTCGCGGCAAGAATGGGACAAAGGTTAAAGTTAGCATCTTCCGTCCCGGGAAAAAGGCGTTAATAGATTATACCATTACCCGCGGAAAAATTCCGATCTTCAGCATTGATGCCAGTCTTATGATTACGCCCGAAATCGGGTATATTAAGATTAGTCGTTTCGCCGCTACCACATATGATGAATACCTCGATGCTTTTAAATCACTTCAGAAAGAAGGCATGAAACAACTCGTGGTTGACCTGCGCGATAATCCAGGCGGCTATCTTAATGCAGCGGTAGATATAAGCGACGAGTTTTTGGCCAAAGGAAAAAGCATCGTCTATACGAAAGGAAAATCTAGAAAGCCTGAAGAATTCAATGCCTCTTCCAAAGGTGGTTTTGAGGAAGGCGGACTCGTGATACTTATCGATGAAGGTTCTGCTTCTGCCTCCGAAATAGTTTCCGGTGCGGTGCAGGATAATGACCGCGGTTGGGTGGTTGGTAGGCGTTCTTTTGGAAAAGGCCTGGTGCAGGAAGAAATTAGGTTTGATGATGGATCGGCAATGCGCCTTACTATCGCAAGATATTACACTCCAAGCGGTCGCTGCATTCAGAAGTCGTATGAAAAGGGACTCGAAGATTATTATAAGGAACTAAGTTCCAGGATGCAACACGGAGAACTGGAAAATGCCGATTCTGTAAAATTTGGCGATACCCTTGCTTTCAAAACCACTGCAGGTCGCACCGTTTATGGCGGCGGCGGTATAATGCCCGATGTTTTTGTCGCATTGGACACATCACGGTATTCTAACTGGCTTTCCCAGCTCGCATCGAAGGGTTTGATGAGCCGTTTTGCATTTGAATACACAGATCAGCGTAAAAAAGAGCTTCTGAGCCTTTATAAATCTCCGGAGGACTTCAGCCGCTCTTTTTCTGATGCTTCAGCATTTCCGGAATTTCTGGCATTTGCCGAAAAGAACGGGGCGAAGGCAGATCCTGCAGGACTAAAAGCGTCCGAGAATCTTGTGAAAGAGCAGGTAAATGCCCTGATTGGACGAGCTTTGTATGGGAATAAAGGTTATTATTCAATCGTAAATAATACAGATCCTGCAATAAAAAAAGCCGTTGAATTGCTAAAATCCAATAAATTAGTGTCGGCATCACAGTCCCGATCGCACGTTGGAAAGCTGTAACCATTATCTGTAACGATGAAAATACAACGTATTCTATTCCTGGCGCTCTTACTTTTTTGTGTTCTTCCTGTTTCGGGCCAGATCCTGAATCCAATAAAATGGGAATATTCGCAAAAGCGTTTGAATGATTCTACGGAAGAAATTTCATTCACCGCCAGGTTAGAAAATGCATGGCATCTGTATTCCCAATTCACACCCGAGGGTGGCCCGATACCTACCGAATTCGGTTTTGAAAAAGTGAAAGGGATATCGCTGAAGGGAAAGGTTAACGAACCCAAATCGGAAAAGAAATTCGAGGAATTGTTTGGAGTCGATGTTCACACCTTCAAGCAAGAAACCGTTGTATTCAAACAAATCATCAGTATTTCGGGAGAGGGCGACAAAGTCCTTAAAGGAACAATCAACGGCATGACCTGTAAGGATGAGGTGGGCTGTATTCCAATGGATGAAACTCCATTTTCGTTTAAGGTAAAAGGCAGGACTAAATCCGGAAGTGATCCGGTTGCCACTGACACTACTTCACAGGCAATTGTTGCTGACACCCAGGCAATAGCTCCGGTGAATTTAGCGAACCAGGAGGGAAATTGCAAAGACTACGTGATCGAAGGTCTTTCCACAGAAGCGCCGGCAAAGGAAAGTGGCGGCTATTGGGTAATTTTCCTGCTTGGCTTTGGGGGCGGATTGCTCGCTTTGTTTACGCCTTGCGTGTTTCCAATGATTCCGCTTACGGTTAGCTTTTTCACGAAGAATAGCCAAAACAGAAAAAAAGGCTTGTTCCTCGCTGTCGTTTACGGACTCTGTATCGCCGGAATCTATACACTTATCTCTGTTCCCTTTGTAGTTGCCGACGTGCCTCCGGATACGTTGAGCGAAATAGCTACCAGCGCGACGTTGAACATTATTTTCTTCGTCATTTTTGTCGCCTTCGCCTTTTCATTTTTCGGATATTACGAAATCACAATGCCTTCTTCACTCGCGAATAAGGCCGATTCAGCGTCGGATATCGGCGGACTGATCGGTGTGTTTTTCATGGCAATCACATTGGCTATCGTCTCCTTTAGCTGCACCGGGCCGATCCTTGGTTCTTTCCTGGCAGGAACGCTAGCCAATACACAGGATTCCTATGATATCCTTTTTGTAATGCTTGGTTTCGGAACAGCCTTAGGACTTCCGTTTGCCCTGTTCGCAGCGTTTCCTGCCTGGCTCAATAGCTTACCGAAAAGTGGAGGCTGGTTAAATTCAGTAAAGGTAGTATTAGGATTTCTGGAACTCGGAATGGCATTTAAATTCGCATCCAACGCCGATCTTGTTGAACAATGGGGATTATTAAAACGTGAAACATTCCTGGCTATCTGGGCGATTCTTGGTTTTGCGCTTTCATTGTACTTGCTTGGATTGATCCGTTTTCCACACGA
>Ga0105044_10016120_pt1 | contig 10088 bp, 9 predicted proteins | sample MAT01_FD_78092 | JGI IMG/M metagenome (GOLD analysis project Ga0105044, IMG submission 78092) | Freshwater microbial communities from Lake Fryxell liftoff mats and glacier meltwater in Antarctica - MAT-01 | ecosystem: Environmental > Aquatic > Freshwater > Ice > Liftoff microbial mat | place...
GCAACGTGCGCCCCGCGATCTGGGCGTTGCTGACGTAGGCGACATCCGGCGCTCGCACGGTATCCGGGCCCCGCCGCAGCGTGAAGCCGGTTTCGGCGGTGAGCACGTCCCCACACTTTGCCGCTGTCACGTACTGGCTGATGGCCACCAGCAAGCGAGCGGCCGCAAGCCCATGCGGAAATCCCGCGGGCTCCCTCACGATCAGTCGCCCGTTCACCAACGCCGTCCGCTTGTTCGGGATCGGGTTGTGCAGCAACTGCTCCGCCGTCATCAGTGTCTCGGCCGGCATTGGACTTTTCCGCGTGGAATGTGTCATGCACACAACCTGCGCCGTCGCGTCAACGCACCGTCATAGGCATGCGGGTTTTCGATACTCGCTGCGTTTTCCCATCCCCCGCACATGGCGCGCCGATCACTCGAAGCCAGTGAACGATACGGTCGGCGGCGGCGCCGAGTCCAGCGCACGCGGTCGGGCGGGCACAGGCCCGCCAAGGTCACGGCCATGTGCCGAGCGCGTGCTTCTGATGTCGGTGGCAACGTTTCGGTGAAGGAACTCGACACGCGCTGCGTTACCCCGGCGCATGTTCGCCCCTTGCGCTCCCGCCCTCGCCGGGCTGACCGTTTGGTCATGCCACGCACGCATACGCAAGTACGTTCGCAGCCGCACCCCGATCGTACCGTGTGGACCGTGGCCGATCTCGAGCAGTTGCCCGACGACGGCAACCGGTACGAGATCCTGCACGGCGAGCTGCTGGTGACCGCACTCCCGTCCAACGGGCATCAGGGAATCGTCTGGCGTCTTGCGAGACGACTGGGCCGGTGGTGCGAGGATCACACCGGATGGGCGCTGCGCACGCCCGGTGGCGTGTATATCAGCGAGACCACGTGGCTGGAGCCGGACATCGCGGTGTATCCGTCTCCCGAATACCTCGATCTGCCCTGGCAGCAGATGCCACCGCCGCGGCTGGTGGTCGAGGTGTTGAGCCGCTCCTCGCGGAAACGTGACCGGCACCGCAAGCGGCCAGCGTACCTGTCGCACGGAGTGGCCGAGGTCTGGCTCATCGACAAGCGGTCGCGCGCCATCGAGCGATGGACGGTCGCATCGGAGTTTCCGGAGACCAATGGCGGCTCGATCACCTGGTCACCGGCTCCAGACTATCCGGCGCTCGTGATCACGGCGGACGAACTGTTTGGTCCACTCGCTCCGCTGCGTCCAGATACCCCCTGAAGCTACGAGCCTACTCGTCGCCGTTCCTGTTTCCCGCCCCATTCTAAGGCGTTTGGGGGGCACGACTTCTGCCGTGAAATCCGGCATTGGATCCCCGAGAATCCAGTGATTGAACGACCGTAAGTTGTGTTCCATTGCCGCCCGCAGGCTCTTGGGTCTGGTGATACCATGGCCGTAGCTTGTGTACACCACCATCTCGACACATACGAAGGCGCGCCGTTGTCAGTCAGTACGCATCGAAGAGCCGTTGGATCTCGCGCAGATCCGCCGTCCGCGTGAGCGCCAGCATCAGCAGCACCCGCGCCTTGTTCGGTGGCAGATCGCGAGCCATGACTCCGGGCAATTCCCCGAGTGGATTCCCCACCATGCGTCCATTCGGAACGCGTGAGGCAATCACGGCCGGCACGCTCGCCTTCGACGCGCGCTGGAGTGCCAAACGGCCGCCGGCGCTCATACGTCCACCCGCGAACGTTGCCAACACGACGCCGCGCGGCTTGAGACCGACGGCCGCGGACATGAGCGCACCGTCGAATCCCGAATAGTCGGTCAGCATTTCGACAGAGGGCAGAGAATCCACACGCGACACATCGAACTCGCTGGCCGTTGTGTGCGGTCGCAACACTCGGCGCGCAAAGACGACTGTGTCCGGATTCGCCGAGCCGAGAAAGCCGACCTGTGGCGATTGAAACGTCTGGACGCGGCGATTGTCGGTCTTCTGCAGATCGCGCGCGTCGCTGATGTCCTCGTTCATCACGACGAGGACGCCCTGACCGACCGACTGTCGGGACACGGCCACACGGACCGCATTCAGCAGATTCGCGGGACCGTCTGCGGAAATTTCGTCGGAGCCCCGCATCGAGCCCGTGAGCACGACCGGCCGCGCATCATTCACCGTCAGATTGAGAAAGAACGCGGTCTCCTCCATCGTATCCGTGCCGTGCGTAATCACGATGGCAGCGAGCTCACGGTCTTCGCCGAAGAGCGCATTGATTCGTTTGGACAGGCGTAGCCAATGATCGGGCGTAAGCTGCGATGAACCAACGCGAGTGAACTCTTCGACGCGAATGTCGGCGTACTTGGCAAGCTCCGGCACGGCGTTGATCAGGGCCGCGCCCGGCGTCATTGGCGCACCGTCCGACCGGCTCGCGATAGTGCCACCCATCGTGATCACGACGACGTGTGGTTTGCCGACCGCCTGGGCCGCGGCCGGTGCAGGAGCAAGAACGAGCAGCGCGCTGACCAAGACCGTGGTCACGCCAATGATCCGTGTGTACCACTTCAACCGCATCTCCGTGTTGATGAGAATTCACAGCGTCGAGGCCAGAGCCTGCGACAAGGGCAGCGGGGGTGCAGCGGTACCAGACCGATTCCCTCCTCGGAACCGTCCGTGCCCATCCAATCCGCGACTCAGCCCAAGAAGGCGTTCTCGCGGCGCCGCCGCCAGTGTCACGTCCACGATCTCGGGCGGCCACCGCTCTTGGACGTCGTGGAGTCTGGCGCGAGCGTTTCGTCGCGTGTGCAGGCATCTGCCTCGGGCGGAATCAGTGCGCGGATAGCAACCTGGCTGCCCAAGACTATCTTGCCCGATTGGCCGTACTTGCCGAACCACTCCGGCGTTGAGGCGTGACCCATGCCCGGCGACGTTCAGCAGCTCGCTGCCAAGTGGACGCCGAGAGAATCCGCGCCGCAGATCGAATGCGTTCGCGTCAACCCCCGCTGACTATTTCCCACCGCCCCGCGCCTTGAATCGCATCGCATCGCCGTCGTCGTCACTGGTCGCGCTGGCGCTCGCGCTGGGTGCGTGGTCGTGCACCGGATCGACGGAAGCTTTGTCATCGCTCGATGGTGCGGCTACAACGTCCACCACGGCGTCCGCTACTGCGTCCGCTACTGCGTCCCCACCTGCGCCATCGCCACAACGTACGCCTCTGCGTTGGGGCGGTGATGCCGAAGGTGGCGCGCCGTTTGTCGAGGCCGATCCCGGCGAGCCGGCACGTGTTCGCGGGTTCGATGTGGACATCGCCACGTTCATCGCGCAGGAGCTCGGGCGCGAGCCGCAGTTCGTGCAGGTCGCGTGGGCGTCCATCGAGCAATCACTGGCGCGCGGCGATTTCACGATCGGCATGTCCGGGCTGGAGGATCGGCCGGCGCTGCATGAACGGTTCGCCGTATCGCTGCCGTACTACGAGTTCCGCGAAGTGCTGGCCGTGCGCGCTGCCGACAGTGCGCGCGTTCACTCACTCGCCGATTTGCGCGGACGACGCGTGGCCACCCTGAGTGCGACGATGGCGTGGGAGATGCTGCTGGCGGCGAAGGCCGCGCACGGCGTCGTGCCGGTGTCGTACGATGACGACGTGCACCCCTACTCCGACCTCGTAAGCGGTCGCGTCGATGCGGTACTGCTCGATCACGTGCTCGCGGAACGCTCGCTGCGACGTATCGGCGGCTTCGTGATTCAGCCGGCGCCGCTCGCACGCGGTCACTATGTCGCGGTACTCGCGGCCGGCAACGAAGCGCTGCGCGATTCGGTGAACACGACGCTCAGGGCGCGCATGCGCGACGGTTCGCTCGAGCGCGTATTCCGTTCCTGGAAGGTGTGGGATGCGGACCAGGCGCAGTTTCAGCAACGCATGCTGCGTGACTCGAGCAGTGCCGGTGACACTACGATATCCGCGACTGCGACATCGGCGAGTGCGACCCAGCGAGCGCCGGGTGGCCCAACCACGGTCACGGAATCTTCCTCGATGCGCACCTATCTCCCAGCGCTGCTGCGCGCGGCTGGTATAACGCTGGCGTTATCAATCCTGGCGATGACGCTCGCAATCGTTGTCGGGATCGGCGTAGCGGCCGGCCGTGTGTACGGCGCACGCCCGGTGCGCGCACTGCTTACTCTCTACGTAGAAGTCATTCGCGGCACGCCGGTGCTGCTGCAACTGTTCGTGCTGTACTATGGCCTGTCGGACGTCGTGCGTCTCCCGGCCTTCGCCGCAGCCGTGATCGGGCTTGGCCTCAACTACGCGGCGTACGAATCGGAGATCTATCGCGCCGCGCTCCAAGCAATCCCCGCACTGCAACTCGAAGCCGCCCGCACACTCGGCCTGTCCGAATTCCAGATCCTGCGACTGGTGCGCGGACCTCAGGCGCTGCGACTGGCGTTGGCACCGATGACCAACGACTTCGTCGCCTTGCTCAAAGACTCGTCGCTCGTGTCAGTGATCACGGTCGTGGAACTGACCAAGCAGACCGCGATCTACGCCACCAACGTTGGCAGTTGGGCGATTCCCGGTGCGTTGTGCGCACTCGTGTATCTCGCGATGTCGCTGCCGCTGTCGCACATGGCGCGCCGTCTGGAACAGCGATGGACGCTGTCATGAGTGGCGACGCTTCCATCAGGACAATGGCCGTAGTCGGCACCTCGGGCACACTACGCGTCCGCGCGTTGCATGCGGTACGAGGCGACCAAGCGATCCTCTGCGGTCTCGATCTCGATGTTGCCGCTGGCGAACTCTGTGCCGTCATGGGCGTCTCCGGCGCGGGCAAGACGACCGTGTTGCGCGTCGTCGCAGCGTTGCAGCCCTTCAGTGCGGGGACGGTAGAGGTGGGCGGTGTGGCGCTGGCACCCGGCGCGGTACCGCCGGAATCGCAGCTGCGCGCACTGCGGCGCCGTGTAGGCGTGGTCTTTCAAAGTCACGCGCTCTTCGAGCATCTCACCGCACTCGAGAACGTGATTCTTGCGCCAGTACACGCACTTGGCCGGTCCCGCGCCGACGCCACCGACGCCGCCATGCAGCTGCTCGAATCGCTGGGCGTGGCGGCCCGTGCGCAGGCCTATCCGCGACAACTCTCAGGGGGCGAGGCGCAGCGCGTGGCGATCGCGCGCGCACTCGCCCCGGACCCACAACTGTTACTCATGGACGAGCCCACGTCGGCGCTCGATCCGGCCCGCCGCGCCGCGCTGGGCGACGCACTACGCGCGCTTGCGTTGCAGGGGCGCGGGTTGCTGATCGTCACGCATGACGCCGAGTTCGCACGAGCGTACGCGGACCGAGTGGTGGTGCTGTCCCACGGCACCATCGCGGAACAGGGACCGGCCCGTGAAGTACTCACGCACCCAACGCACGATGCGACGCGCGAGCTGCTCACGTAGCGAACGCACATGGATGGCTGCGTCGCGTGGCGCTGATTGTCACCCGTGCACTGCGGTGCGGCCTCGACGCGAAACTATACCGCTCGCAACGTTTCGGTGAAGGACTTCGCCACGCTCCGCGTTATCCTCGGCGCATGTTCGTCCCTTGCGCTCCCGCCGTCGCCGACCCGACCGTATGGTCATGCCACACACGCATACGCACGTCCGTTCGCGCCCGCACCCCGATCGTACCATGTAGACCGTGGCCCATCTCGAGCGACTGCCCGACGACGGCAACCGGTACGAGATCCTGCACGGCGAGCTGCTGGTGACACTGCTGCCATCCAATGGGCATCAGGGCGTCGCGATGCGATTGGCCCGACGGGTGTCGAACTGGTGCCACGACCACACCGGCTGGGCCACTCGAGCGCCCGGCGGGGTGTACATCAGCGAGACCACCTGGCTCGAGCCCGACGTCGCGGTGTATCCAGCGCCTGAGTATGACGATCTGCCCTGGCAGCAGATGCCGCCGCCGGTACTGGTGGTCGAGGTCCTGAGCCGTGCCACGAGGAAACGCGACCGCCATCGCAAGCGGCCAGCGTACCTGTCGCACGGCGTTGGCGAGGTGTGGCTCATCGACAAGCGCTCGCGCTTCGTCGAGCGATGGACCGTCGCTTCGGAACTTAAGGACTACTACACCGTCGCCATCGACCAGCGAGGGTACGACCTCTCCGACCATCCCGCAGGCGTCGAACAGTACGACATGAGCCTGCTCGTGGGTGACGGGGGGTCCGTCATCAAATCGCTGGGCCGTGAAAAGGCCATCGTGATGGGACAGGACTGGGGCGGCGCGGTCGCGTGGTCGGTCGCGATGTACCAGCCGCAGGTGGTCGAGAAGCTCATCATTCTCAACCTGCCGCACCTGCGCGGGCTGCGACGAGAACTGGCCGCGAATCCGCTGCTGGCGAAGAACAGCCAGTACGCACGCAATTTCCAGCAGGATGGGGCGGCCAAGACCCTCACCGCCGAAGGGCTCGCGTCATGGATTGGCCGATCAGTTCCTTCTCGGCGGCGCGCTGAATAACACGTGGGACTTCGCGGAACGCGAACTGACGATCGTGACGATCCCGGGTGTCGGCCACTTCGTGCAGCAGGATGCGCCGGACCGGGTCAATCACACGATCCGGATGTGGCTCAATCAAGAGGCGGCGTTCCAGCAGGTGGCGTTACGGCAGGCGGCGGTCCGGCAGGTGGCGCTACCGCTTGATCCGCCCACCGCCCTCGCCGGCCAGCAGCGCATCCACTTCGCTGGCCGAGACGCGATTGAAGTCGCCGGGAATGGTGTGCTTGAGACACGAGGCGGCCGTCGCGAACTCCAACGCTGCCGCATGGCTGCGACCGGTCACGAGCGCGAACAGCAGCCCCGCCGCAAACGCATCGCCGGTACCAACGCGATCCACCACCTCGTCGATGTCGTAGCGCGCGCTGACGTGGAACCCGTCTCGGTCCAACGCACAGGCCGACCAGCCATAGCGCGCGGCGCTGTTACCATCGCGCAGCGTGATCACCTGCATGCGCATGTTCGGAAACGCGTCGAGCACCTGTTGCGCCACGTCGCGATACCACGCGTGGTCGATGCCGTCGGCGTTCGGCGCGCGCGTTGGCATGATGCCCAGCATCTCCTGACAGTCCGATCGCCCCGCGATTCCGATGTCCGCATACGACACGATCTCCCGCATCACGTCAGGCGGCCGCTTTCCGTATTGCCAGAGCGACGCACGATGGTTGTAGTCGCAGCTGACCGTCACACCCAGCCGACGCGCGGCACGCACGCCGTCGAGCGTAAGCGCCGCCGCGCTGGCGCTGATGGCGGGGGTGATGCCACTCACGTGCAACCACGTGGCATCGACGAGCGCCGCTTCCCAGTCGATGGCGCCAACATCCGACAAAGCCAAGGTGGAGTCCGCACGGTCGTACAACACTCGGCTCGCCCGATGACCCGCACCGGACTCGAGGTAGTAGGTGCCCAGTCGCCCGGCGCGACGCACTGTGCGCGAAATATCCACGCCATGGCGACGTAACTCGCCCAACGCCGCATCGCCAAGCACATTCGACGGCGCTACGGTCACGAACGATGTCACAATGCCATCCGCCGCCAGCGCGACCGCCACATTCGCCTCGGCGCCACCGAAAGTCGCCTCGAGCGTGGCCGATTGGAGCAGACGCTCGTGACCCGGCGCCTTGAGGCGCAACAACAGCTCACCGAATGCGAGCACGTGAGGTTGAGAGGGCACCATCAGCTTCGAAGCGGCGGCAGCTCCGCAATAGTGGCCGCCGTCTCGTCGCGCACGCGATCGAATGCCCCGTCCGCGAGCCAGCCCGACGGCGCCATCCATGAGCCGCCACACGCGAGGACCTGTTCGTTGGCGAGGTATCGGCCGATCATTTCTCTTCGGATACCGCCGGTGGGAATGAAGTGCATGTCGCGATACACAGCCGATACTGCTTCGATGAAGCGCGCTCCGCCCATGACTTCGGCTGGGAAGAACTTTACGACACGGAGGCCAAGCGAGCGTGCTTGCTCGATTTCGGTGGGGGTGCAGACCCCGGGGAAGATCGGCACATCGCGTGACTGGCAGTAGTCGACCACGCGCGGGTTGAGTCCAGGCGAAACCATGAATTGCGCACCGGCGTCGAGAGCCTGTTTTGCCTGCTCAGTGGTCAGCACCGTTCCTGCGCCGACCAGGACATCAGGACGGTTCGACGAGATGTGTCGGATGGCTTCGGCAGCGGCGGCGGTACGGAACGTGACTTCGGCGATCGGCATGCCGCCCGCAGCGAGGGCGTCGGCGAGCGGGATGGCGTGGACTGCGTTATCGAGGACGATGACCGGCAGCACGCGAATGCGCCGCACCGTCTCAAGTACGTTCGCTTGTGAACCACCCATAACCTTCAGTCTCCGCAGCGTGGGTCGATCGACGGGTCGGGTTTGTTTCTTTGCAGAACATAACGTCGACGATGAGTTTCTGTCGAAGGGTGGCGGTCGTGGTTGGCGCGGCGCTCAGCGCTTCGTCCACGCTTTTTCCAGCGCTGGCTTGATGACGGTGGTGAATTCGGTGTATGCAGGCGGTACGAAATGCAGGCTGTCCGGGCGGAACAGCTCGCCGCGAATCTGGCCTTGGGCGTCGAACAGGACCGGGTTCAGGTCGATTGTTCGCACCCACGTCGACCGGGTCTTTGCGTAGCGGGACATTGCGGCGTTGGTGGAATCGACGACGCCCCAGTTGGCGCGCTTGTCGGGCGCCTTCTGGATGTCCACATAAAACAGGATGGTGCTCGGGAGCGCCTGATGGACGCGTTCAAAGAACGCCTGCGTTCGAGTGGTGATGCCGGCGGCGTCCTGCTTGGCGTTGACGTCGTTGCTGCCGCAGTAGTAGACGACGAAGCGGGGCTGATAGGGGATCACGATCTGATCGACGTAGTGGAGCACTTCCCAGGTATGTGATCCGCCGAAAGCGCGGTTGAAGACCGGTAGCGGGGCCATTTGGGGGGCGAGTTGTTCCCATTGCCGGAAAATACTAGAGCCGATGAAGAGGATTGCGTCTTTCGGCGGAGGGCTGGTGCGGTCGGCGTTGAGGAAGGCTTGGATGTCCTTCTCGTATTTGATTGTGTGGCCGGTCGGGACGTAGGCTGGGAGCGGGGTGGTTTGGGCGGATGGTGGGGTGGCGACTGCCTGGGCCGCGGCCGTTGCCGCGACGCCGGCGCAAAGCAATGCCGTGCTGATTCCACGGCGTACCAGGCGGTGGAGCGTCGGTTGACCTAATGAGAACGTTGGGCCGCCGTGGGGTTGGCTGGTCATCGCGCGAAGAGTCCGATGAAGAGTTGGCAGAAGAGGGCGCCGGCGATGGTCATGCTGAAGCCCCAGAACAGCAGACTGCGGAAGAGCTTCTTGGGGTCGGAGCCCTCGGGCAGCGCCGCGATGCAGAGTGCGCCGAGTGTTGATAGGGGAGAGACGTCAACAATGGCGGCGCCGACGTTGATGCTGAGTGCGATTTCGAGCGGGTTTCCGCCACCCAATTTGGCCACCAGTCCGGGCACCGCCGGGAGAAACGCCGGATAGACCACGCCCGACGTGGAGCTGTAGGTCGAGATCAGGGCGGTCACGAAGGCGATCGTCCCGTTCACGCTGCGTGGCGTCGCGATCTGGGCCAGCAGTGTTGTGAATAGGTCCATGCCGCCGGTTTTTTCGAGGACGCCGATGAGGACGCTCACGCCCGACACCATCACGATCACTGCCCACGGCACCGATTTCAGCATCGCGGAATCGTCGCCGAGTCTGGCCAGAATGAGGATGCTGGCGGCGGCGAAGGCCGAGAGTCCCGGGCTGGCCTTCAGAAAAACGACTGCCGCGATCCAGAGCGCGCCAACGAGCAGGGTCAGTTTGTGCTTCGACTCCAGCACGACCGGAGCTTCGGCGACGACGACACGTTCGGCTTTGAGTAGTGCGCGCCCGCCGAAGAGGAGCCAAGCGCCGAGTGCGGCGAGGGCGTGGGCGGAGAAATTGGCGGCCCAGACTTGCCACTCGTGTCCGGCCAGTCCGGCCTTGGCCATGAGCGAATTGGCGAGGAGGCCAATGGCGCTGATGGGTGAGAGATTGCCTGCGTTTGCGCCATTTCCGACCATGAGTGCGGTGAGCAGTACTGGGACTTTGGCGCGGTGTCCGATTCCCATCGC
>Ga0105044_10016121_pt1 | contig 10087 bp, 9 predicted proteins | sample MAT01_FD_78092 | JGI IMG/M metagenome (GOLD analysis project Ga0105044, IMG submission 78092) | Freshwater microbial communities from Lake Fryxell liftoff mats and glacier meltwater in Antarctica - MAT-01 | ecosystem: Environmental > Aquatic > Freshwater > Ice > Liftoff microbial mat | place...
ATGCTTCTAAGCCTTCGTTTTCGGTAGTGTGATTAACATAGTGTCGGTAGCCCTTGTCTGTTGGAATACGACCTGCGCTGGTGTGCGGTTGTGTTATATATCCTGCTCGCTCAAGTTCTGCCATTTCTGCCCTAATTGTAGCGCTAGATACGTTAAATATTTTTGCCAGCAACTGTGAGCCAACCGGGCTGGCTACTTCAGCGTACTCTTCGACTATTGCGCGCAATATCTTCTGTTGTCTATCACTTAACATAACCCCGATTATACCGTTTTAGCAGTCAAATGACAAGAGTGCCAAGTTGCCGAATAGACTTGTTGCAGATACACTACGGTGATGTGGTTTTATTTCTCATTGTTTGCCCTCACTTTGCTTGTTGTTCGACGTGGTACTGAGAAATCACTTTCTGATAAGATTCCATCAACGGCCATGGCGCTTCTTCAACAGTTAACGGCGCTACCTTTTTTGGCGTTAATGTTGCCTTTCGTGGTGTGGTATAGCCCGTTCAGCTTAGACGCCTAAGTTATTTTACTGCTTATTCTGTATGCCGTATTAACTGCCGGCCATTTGATAATATATTTTAAAGCTATTCAGTTGGGCGATATTTCAATTATTGCTCCACTTATAAGTTTGACTGCCGGAACTTCAATATTGGGTGCATTTTTGATTCTAGACCAAACGCCAACTATCTCCGGCCTATTGGGAGCATTTCTTATACTTGTAGGTGCCTACATGGCGTCAAAGACAAAAAGAATTTCCAAAACTGCAATTAACAATCGTTTGGCGGTTATCTTAACTCTAATTGATGTTTTTTTATTAGGCTTCTACACTCCAATCGAAGTCCTAATAATCAGAAAAACTAACGTTGCCTACTTTAACTTTGTATCTTCTCTGTTGGCTGTTGTCCTAATTTTTGTGATAATTATATTTTGGCAAAAGAAATCAAATACAAAGATATTAAACAAAAAACTTTCTATCGTAGTAAGTCAGAATAAGACAAAATTATTATTTATAGGCTTAACAATGGCGCTTAATTTTTACTTTACCTACACCGCAAAATCCCAAGCCCCTAATGCTGGTTACGTTACGGCTATAAAAGCCGCTCAAGTTCTGCCGTTAATGCTAATTGGAGTAGTTGCATTTAAAGAAAAAGTTTCAAGGTGGCAATGGGTTGGTGCCCTGGTGTTAATGGTTGGATTACTGGTTCTAACTCGGGTGTAGTACAGATAGTTCTAGATATTTCTGATTGATTCTAGTAATGATTCAGCCAGCAGTCTGTGTTCTGCTTGTGTACCGGGGCTATTGTCAACACCTCTCATTATTTCTGCCGAGGTTATTTCTACTTCGTGATTAACTGTTAGGATAAATGCCGGATGATCAAGTGCGGTTTGAATTTCCATACTGGCGCTTCTTAGACGTCGTTCTCTTTCACCGTCACTCAAGAAACCTCTAGTGCCTAATCTTTCCATCCAAACTTCAAAGCTAGGAGGCAAAATAAATAACGGTCGCAAATTTGGCACAGCTTCAGTTAATTCCAGAACCCCCTGCACTTCAATTTCCATAACTGGGTGTAGCCCGGTAGTAATAACTTGTTTAACAGCATTAATACTTGTTCCATAACAAGTTTCTCCGTGAATTGCCTTAACCTCAATAAATGCCTGTTGTTCTACAAGTTCTAACATTTGTTCAGGGTCAACAAACCAATATTCTTTTCCGTTTTGCTCTAAAATACCATGGTTTTCCCTAGGCTTGCGGGTTGTGTGAGAAACGACGTGGGAATAGCTACCGTGGCTTACAAGGTAGTTTGTGATGGTATTTTTACCAGACGCAGTCACCCCACAAAGAACCGTTACCTCGCTAGAACCAATCAACAAATTAGCATTTTCCGGCATAGTATAGCTCGCAACTAATGCATGCAACTTTGTTAGTGTTTGTTTTGCTGTGTCTTCCATCTGTTTATTATATGCTATTGAGGTCCACTTGAGAAGTACATGCTGTCGTCTTGATCACCAAGTCGTTCTAGTAAAATATCGGCCGATTCTCTTGCCAGTCTTGCTCTATGTTCGTCAACCTGGTCTCCGGTCATAATTGCATTGATGTCCTTAAGAGCTAACTCCGTGTTGTCGTTCAGTACAAATAGATATGCTGGGTCAACCAACGCGGTTCTTATAGACACAATCGATTCAGCAATTCTAACATTTAAATCTCCAGCTCTAAGCTCACCGATTCTACGCATCCACTCTACATAACCCGGGGGCATTATGTATATAGGCACCACTTTCCTAAATCCAAGGTTTCTAAAATCTGGTATTGCTGTCGCGAATATAGCCATACTACACCAGCCTTGTTCAGGATATGCATTGACATGAGTACCGTAAAAATCTTCTGAATTACTAACAACAAATTGTGCGAATTCGCCAGTTTTTATTTCTTTGAGAATATCTAGATAATCTTCTCTAAAATGATAATTAAGATTATTTTTCTCTCCTTGTCGTAAGTCTCTTGTAACGTCGCTCAGAACGGATGGAATTTTTAACTGGTTAATTAAGGTTGTTTTGCCAACACCTGTTGGTCCAACAATAGCTAGCAAATCTACCTTTGCTAATTTAGACTTAACATCTTCGCTAGCTTGATAACTTTGCTGGAGTTTTCTGGCCCATTCAATAAAATTTTTCTTATCCATATATGTAGTAATTGTAGCAGTCTAGCGTAATTTATTATAGAAGGTGCCGGTTACATACAGAACTGCAACACCCATACCAAGCAACATCCAGGGATTGTCTGAAAAAAAATCAACCTTATCTATCAGCTTTTCGAAACCGTATAGTGTTGCTACAAATCCAAACGTTGCCCCCAGCGCAAAAACTAGTGGGTATTTATTGGCGTAGGTATCTCTAATCCTTCTTGCCTGCTCTTCTTCTCTTCGTATAAGACTTTTTTGTTGTTTCATGAGTTAATTTAATCACGTTTTAGTAGAACAGTGAAGGCTTCGGATGGAATATCAACTTTAGCGTACCTTGAGACACCCCTTCGGGAGTTTCTCAACATGCCGGGCGCGGAATTAATCCGACGCTCGGATTGCTCTTCCCGAGGAAAAACTAGTCTCGTTTCAAAAGAACAGTGAAGGCTTCGGATGGAATATCAACTTTACCGAAGCGTTTCATGCGTTCTTTACCTTTTTTCTGCTTTGCCAAAACCTTTTTCTTTCTTGACACGTCACCGCCGTATAGCCCAGTAGTTACGTCTTTTCGGTATGCACTAATATCCTCGCGGGCTATAAATTTACCACCAACACCTGCCTGCAAGGCAACCTGAAAGTTTTGGCGAGGAATAACATCCTTTAACTTCTTAACGACGTCGCGCCCCATGCTATTAGCTTCTGATTTGTGAACCATAATACTAAGTGCATCAATCCTGTCACCGGCAACATAAAAATCAAGCTTAACTAAATCTTCTGCACGATAATCATCAAGTTCATAGTTAAAACTACCATAACCACTAGTTAGACTTTTTAACTGGTCGTAGAAATCTGTAAGCAAATTGGCAAGTGGTGCTTCAAATGTAACAAGAGCCAACTGAGCGTCAACAAAACTCAAATTTTTCTGCAAACCACGCTTAGACACAATAAGCTGTATAACTGCACCAACATATTCTTTCGGGCAAACAATTTCTCCTTTTATCCAAGGCTCGCGAATCTCTGCAATCTTACTCTGATCAGGGAGGCTACTGGCGGACTTAATGTCAATCTCGTCGCCATTGCTCATTAAAACTTCGTAGTCAGTACTAGGATTTGTGACAACTAAATCTAGGTTGTACTCCCTCTCAATACGTTCTCGAATAATATCCATGTGTAGTAACCCCAAAAATCCAATGCGTACGCCAAACCCTAAAACTGGGGAATTTTCTGGTTCGTACTGTAATGCTGAGTCGCTAAGACTTAACCTATCTATTGCTTCTTTAAGGGCGATATAGTTTTCGTTGCTGTCAGGGAAGAATCCCGCATACACAAACGGTTTTACTATTTTGTAACCTTCAAGCGCGGTTAAGGCAGGCGCATTGGTAAGGGTAACTGTGTCGCCGACACGAGCTTCGCGGGTGCTTTTTAGGTTAGTTACAATGTAGCCAATTTCGCCAGTCTTTAAATCAGTATTTGGTTTCATGTCAGGGCGTAATGCGCCAACCTCCAGTGCCAGTCCATTGGTGTCAGAGCTTATCATGTGTATTCCTGCCGACTTTTGGACGTGCCCATCAATAATACGGACATACAAAATAACACCACGATAATCGTCGTAATAACTATCAAATATAAGCCCGCGTGTTGGAAGTTCACTCGAACCTCGTGGTTGTGGCACAAGCTTTATTACTGAGTCTAAAACTGACTCTACCCCTTCGCCAGTCTTAGCGCTAATAAGCAAAATATCTTCCTTTTTGCATCCAAGTAGCGATATTACCTCAGAACTTACACGCTCAACATCAGCTGCCGGCAAATCAATTTTGTTAAGTACCGGTATAATTGTCAAATCAGCAGCCATCGCCAAATATACATTAGCCAGAGTCTGAGCTTGAATACCCTGGCTAGCATCTACTACTAAAATTGCACCCTCGCAAGCCTCTAAACTTCTAGAAACTTCGTAGCTAAAATCAACGTGTCCCGGAGTATCTATCAAGTTTAACTGATAGCCTTTGTAGTCCATGCGTACAGGAGCAAGTTTAATAGTGATTCCCTTTTCGCGCTCCAGGTCCATACGGTCCAGTAGCTGTGCTTTCATGTCGCGTTTCTGGACTGTGCCGGTAATTTCAAGTAGTCGGTCAGCAAGCGTGCTTTTACCGTGGTCAATATGCGCGATAATACAAAAATTTCTAATTTGGTCTTGTGACATAGTTTCTTTACTGTTTACTTTTTATATATTATAACAGAGGTTAACGAAGTTAGCGAATAATCCGCCCTAGATCTTTATTGGTTTTAATATGATTCTTTTTACTTTATCGATTGCCATTTTTGACTCTTCAAATCCAAACACACTAGACATTGCCACATGAACACTAATTGTCACTGCGCTGATAGCACCGAGCTTAGAACCAAGAAGAAAGAACCCAGTGTCGTTTAAATTAAGTGGCAAAAGTGTAACCATTATAAATGCTGAAACAATCGTAAATCCAGTAACAGAAATTAATTTGGTTGTCATGCGCCAAAATTCCTTATCAAGAATTTTGTCATCGCGCATAACCATTACCAGCCCGATAATAAACACTTCCGTCGCTGATACTATCGACTGGGCCAGGGCTAAACCAGCTACTCCGTAAGCTTCTGGGCGAGCTAAAGTAAATACCAGAATAATGTTTAAGGCGATGGCAAAAAGAGATATTATGAGCGGAGTTACAGTGTCTTTATGAGCATAGAAATATCTAGAAAGTAAGGTGTAGATTATTCTGAAAAATATTGCGATAGACAGAAAACCCAAAATTAATGCGATATCTCTTGAACCTTGCGTGAAAATAATACGAGCCAAATAACCACGGCAGAAATAGCTGATTACAACTACAGGCATAGATAGCCACATTAAAACACGCAGTACAGCCACGAAATCTTTCCTAAATAAGTCTGGTCTACCTTCGGCTAAGCGTTCAGTTAGTCTAGGGAATGCTGCTGTAGAAATCGCAGAACCGATAAGTAATACTGGAGCTGTGTGTATCATAAAAGCATTTTCGTAAGACGACACTACTCCATCACCCAGAAGCCGTGCTCTGTTGGTTTCAACTATGGAGTTAAAAGAGTCAACACCCTGGTCTAGCGATCTTGCTGGCAATTGCTTTAGCACTCGCCGGAAAGCCATACTTTTAAAATTAATTGTAGGTTTCCAGTTAAAATTAAGTCCAACCACACCTAAGAAAGCCACGCATAGTTGCAGTACTCCACCAATCATTGCGCCAACGCCTAGTCCTACTAGACCTAGAGAGTCCTTAAACAGAAATATACTAGCAATTATAGACAGGTTATAAACAACAGGGGTAATGGCGAAGAAGAAAAATCTGCCAAATACCTGCTGAGTACTTGTTAGTACGCCAGAGAGAGTAAAGAAAAGTGGATTAAATGCAATAAGCCTAAGTATCTTAGATGCATTATCTAGTTGTTCAGGACTAAGGTTCGGTGAAACAATATGCATAAGTTGCTCAGCAAAAATTATTATAAAAACACCGACAAAAAACGTTATAATCGCCATGAAATTCATAAGACTACTAGACAGTGCCCATACGCCCTTACGGTCGTGACGTTGCATACGTTCTGTCAGTATAGGTATAAACGCAACTCCTAGCGCACCTGCGGCAAGTACATAGAAAAAGAAATCCGGAATCTTAAAGGCAGCAAAATAGACATCTGTGCTTTCTGGTCCTGTTAGAGAAAAGTTGGCATTGACTAGTTTTGTTCTTAAAAACCCTAAAACTTGAGACGCAAGCATTGCTGTAACCAATAAAGTAGCTACTCCGGGCAGAGAGACTCTTTTGGCAATACGAGCAGGGGTTTTTTTCATCTACACTTAATTATAGGCTTTTTGAGCGTCAAATAGAACTATTTTTTACCTGAAATGGGCATTTAATACAAAAGGGCATTTTTGGGCATTGTGGTACCTTGAAATATCTCTAGTACTTCTGGTGCTTCAACGGTTTCTTTTTCAATCAAAATAGTTTTTAGTTCTTCTAGCTTCTTAATATTAGCCTTTATAACAATTCGGGCGCGGTCAGCAGCTTCTGTAATTAGTAATTCTACTTCGTCGTCAATTAGCTTGGCTGTGTCGTCTGAATACTGCTTTTCGTGCATCATTCTGTCCATCATCATGCCGTCTTCTGTGTGGAACACCTGGTTGCGAAGATTACCGCTTCCCATTCCTTGTTTGACAACCATATCTCTAGCAAGCTCGGCAGCACTTGGCAGGTCCGCACCAGCACCAGTTGTGACGTGGTCTTTGCCGTATACTACTTCTTCCGCAATTCTGCCACCCAACATTCTTGCAAGCACATCCTTAAACTCAACTATGCTATGATAGCTTTTGTCCTCAGGCGGTATAGACCAGGTTACCCCGCCAGTGCCCCCACGCGGAATAATTGTAACTTTGTGAATCGGATCGCTATCCGGCAGAACATGTCCTACAAGCGCATGACCAGCTTCGTGATAAGCGGTCAGCTCTTTTTCCTTTTCACTCATCACTTTGCCTTTACGCTCTGGTCCAATAGCAACCTTTTCAAAAGCTGAAGTTACGTCTTCTTGAGTTATAGTTTTTCGGTTGTGTTTTGCAGCCACTATTGCTGATTCATTAGCGATATTAGCTAGGTCGGCACCGGAAGTTCCAGCTGTTTTTGCAGCCAATGCGTCAAGATTAACATTTTTCTCTAACGGCTTTTTGTCGTAGTGCACTTTCAGAATCGCTTCACGGTCTTTGCGGTCTGGTAGGCCAATATTAACACGCCTATCAAACCGTCCTGGTCTAAGTAGTGCAGGGTCAAGAACATCCGCTCGGTTAGTAGCAGCCAGCACAATTACGTTTACACCCTGTTCAAAACCATCCATCTCTACCAAAATCTGGTTTAGGGTCTGTTCTCTCTCGTCGTGTCCACCGCCCATTCCAGAACCACGCCGACGTCCTACAGCATCGATTTCGTCAACAAAAATTATGCTTGGTGCGTTTTTCTTAGCCTTACCAAACAAATCTCTAACGCGTGACGCACCTACACCGACAAACATCTCCACAAATTCAGAACCAGATATACTGAAAAATGGCACATCAGCTTCTCCGGCTACTGCACGTGCTAACAGAGTTTTACCGGTTCCCGGAGGACCAACAAGCAACATACCCTTAGGGATTCGTGCGCCATTTGCTTCGTATTTCTTTGGGTTTTTTAGAAAATCTACAATCTCTTCTAAATCTTCTTTGGCCTCATTACTACCGGCAATGTCTTTAAACAAAACTTTTTCTTTTTCGTTTCCATAGAGTCTTGCTTTGCTACGCCCAAAACTCATTGCTTGGTTGCCCTGCCCTTGGGCACTTCGCATCATCCAAAATAGCAAGCCACCTAGCAAAATAACAGGCGCTAGCGTAAACAGAACGTTTGACCAAACTTGTCCGCTCTTATTCTCAGGAGAGACAGAAACTTCAACATCACGGTTCTCAAGACCCTGCTCGTATATTGATGATCCAGCTTCTTTGCGTGAACTTTGTGAGGGATTTTCTTCACCAGATTTTGTAATTTTTAATTCGTCACCGGTGACTTTTATTTGCTTAAGTTCGCCTTTGTTTGCCCTTGTTATAACGTCAGAAAAAGCAACTTCTTCTAGCTTATCTTCGTCGTTATAGCCAGATAATCCAATGACCACAAATATTCCCATTAACGCTACAAATAATATTGTCCGAATACTGCTTTTCTTATTATTGGTAGGCTTTTCGTCGTTAGCTTTACGCGGTGCTGGTCGTTTTATCTTATTTTTATCCATATAATAAATTATACATGGGCAAGGTCGACATTTAAGACAATAGTATTTTTAGTCGTTCTAAGGGTAACTTTAGATGTTAGCTCTACGGTTTTATTTGGCGACAACGTTTTTGCGGACAAAACCGCTCTCTCAATCATTTTTCGGTCTAGTTCTACCCCGTTAAGCCTTAGCCATACTGCAATAAGTTCTTTCTGCAATAAATATGGCAGTACTACGAACCGTGACCTCACGAGTTCACCCTTCTCTAGGGTTTGAACTAGCAGTTTCTTGGCCTGGTCATCTATTTCAGCACATAAACCAACTTCGCGATTTCTTATTTCAATCAATTTTTGCCGTTGCGACGAACTTAGTTTGGGCACAATTTCATGTCTCACGTAGTTTCTAATATATGTCATATCTAGGTTCGTGCTATCTTCTCTCCACTCTAGATTATTTGTCTTAGCGTAATTTAGAAGTTCTATTTTTGGTTTATCAAGTAGTGGACGTAGTAGACTTGGCCGACTAAACCCAATCAACCCCCTGGGGCCAGTGCCACGCAACATATTTACAATCATTGTCTCTAAAACGTCATCTTGGTGATGAGCGGTTATAACTGCCTCGGCGCTGTGTTTCTTCATTACACTAATCAAAAACTCATATCTGGCATTTCGTGCCGACTCCTCGCTGGCGCCTACACCCATCTCAACACGCTTCGAAACAAAAGCAAGACCATAACTTTTAGCCAATCTCTCCACAAATTTTGCGTCATTGGCCGAATCGGGTCGTATGCCGTGATCAAAGTGCGCCACAATATAGATTGGAGATTGAGGATTGGAGATTGAGGATTGGCTCTTTGATGAAGCTACAATTTTGTGCAATAAAACAACTGAGTCCACTCCTCCACTTACTGCAACTATATATACCTGTTTCATCTGTGTCATAATAATACCCGAATTGTTATGAACTACACAGGTCCATCTACCAAACCACATGATACCGGCGTTGCTGTATCGATTTTTGTTATAAAGAATAACAAGCTTCTACTTATGAAAAGAACCGGGGCTTCAGCCGGTAATGAAACGTGGGCGATACCGGGTGGCGCTGTAGAATTCATGGAAGACCCAATCGATTCCGCCAGCCGTGAACTACAAGAAGAAACAGGTCTGAAGTGTACAGAATTTGAAGTTTTAGGATATACAAACGATACTCACGTCGCAGAAAAACTGCATTATATAACTTTTTCGTTATTAGCAAAAAACTATGAAGGTAGCCCAAAAATTATGGAACCAAACAAATGCACGGAAATAGGTTGGTTTAGCTTGGATAACCTACCTAAACCATTATTTGAACCTCTAGTTATAAAGTTAGCTGACGAAAATATAATGAAAAGAATTAGGACGTTATTTTGAAACATCTCTATTTTATAAGGCATGGTGAAAGCACAGCCAACATTATTAATTTATGCGGTACTGCGGATGCGATGCTAACAGAAAATGGAATTGTGCAAGCTATAGATGCCGGCAAATATGCAAAAGAAGATGGTTTTAATATTGACGCAATAATAAGCTCCCCGTTTCCGAGAGCACTCAATACTGCCAAACTCGTAGCCCACGAACTGAACTATG
>Ga0105044_10016127_pt1 | contig 10085 bp, 3 predicted proteins | sample MAT01_FD_78092 | JGI IMG/M metagenome (GOLD analysis project Ga0105044, IMG submission 78092) | Freshwater microbial communities from Lake Fryxell liftoff mats and glacier meltwater in Antarctica - MAT-01 | ecosystem: Environmental > Aquatic > Freshwater > Ice > Liftoff microbial mat | place...
GAGTCGCGGTGCCAGTTCCGTGAGGTAATTGCTCCATTTATTGGGAAAATTGTCGTTGCGGTAGTCCCACCAAAAGCCTTGCATGACGACTTTTTTAACGCGGTTGGTCTGAGCGAGGGCATTGCCCGTTAAAAAGACCAGTGCGAAAAAAATCAGGCAAAAGCAGCGGATTGTTTTCTTCAAATTGATGCCATTCAATACTTTTAATGGCCAGCGGGTAAGGTTTTGCATGAAAAACGATTTAAGGATGAAAAAAAGCGGCACTGGTTAGGCTTTGCAAATATAATATTTTTTCTATGTTATGGGCATTTCATTTTTCCAATCCACATGCGGATAAGAAGCGGAGAATATTTGGCGAGGCGGAAACTTATTATCTCGAAACCACGAGTTTACCTGTTAGAACGAAATTTGAAGCATCGCTAACTCTAACAATATATAAGCCTGATGGCAGGCTTTTCGTGTCAAAATCGTACACCCTTGTATTCTCAAGGGTGCCATTTAGAATAACCCGTCCTTGCAGGTTTAGAATGGTGATAAATCCATTTGCCGCAGGGCTGAACCTGATTTGGCAATGATCGCTGGTTGGATTTGGAGATAAAAGGATGGCGGTGCTACAAGAGGGTGTTAAGGTGCTTACAATTGGCCCGTCAATTCCTAGGGTATCACAATGGCTTCCTTCCAGGTCAAATAATCTAAAATTTGGAAAATGAGGAAGTGTACGAACATTCGTGACAGGCAATGGAACCGCCTGTGGAACAAAATTGATATCATCAATTCCGGTGCCATCAGGATTTTTCAAAGCATGAAAATAGCTTGCCCTGGAAGGGATATTGCCATAGATGATTCCATTAGGTCCATTTATTAAATTATGGAAAGTATTTCCAGGCACCGTATAATTTCCGAAGCCGTAGGAAAAGCGCATGGTATCTAATTTAGGGAAACTTGCTTCCAAATCAGCCCGCAAAAGCACATTATGGTCGGTTGCGTACAAATACTTGCCAGAGGGTGAGAAAGCCACACCGCCGCCTGCAAACCAATGTGCTGGTATGGCCATTTCAAATGAGGGGCCTATTTCCCCGTCACAACGATTAAAATCAAAAAGCGTCATTTTACAATCGCCCCAGATGGCCATGCGGCTGCCGTCAAGAGATACGGCAATTTGGCCGTGATGATCACATCGATAGCCTCCCATGGCCGGCATTTGTGTCGGAAATTCCTGAATCCCTTGTGGCGAAATGAGGAAAATATGCCAGATTACGTTATTAAACTCCGGTGCCAGCAACCACCAGTCGCGCCCGTTTCCATGCCGGATGGCGGTAAAACTGGTCAGGTCGCCGTTTAGAACCACTATATTTTTTGAGACAACATCTCCCCGTCCGTTATCCAGGGTCATATCTACCACCGAATAGTACAGAGGCCCTAGCTTCAATTTTCTCTGTGGTTCGTATGCTGCGCCCATGTGAATCAAGTAGAATTGGGAGGAGTCTCCTGGCATGGGCAGTACCATGGCACCTTGAGGCACGAGATAGCCTTTCCAAGGGCATATTTGATCGCTTAATTCACCTGAATTTAAGCCGCTGCCGTTGGGCATTACTTGATGCAGGCGATTGGCAATTTCGCAACCGTTGGAGTAAAAAAGTATTTCCCCTCCAGGACTGGTTGCTGCTGCCACCGTGCTTTCAAAATTGAAGGCCAATGTTTGTTGCGATACAATTGGGCCTGTTTCTGAAAACCAGAGCTGAAATTGCCCATTGCCCGGGTTTCCCGGAAACTCGTTATAGCCACCAAGCCACAGCCTGTCGGACAACTGAGCTGAAACCAGATTACTAAATAAAAGGCTAATTATGATGATTGCTGAGTGTTTCATAAGCTATTAATCATTTTTTTTGGCCAGCCTTTATTTCAATTTTTTGAGGCTCTTTTCCCAACTGTTTCAAAGCCAATTCTGCCATATTGGGTATGTGCTCTTTTGGAGTGTTTGAAGGTTTGGCATTTTCAAATAATGGAGGAAACAGCGTATAACCCTCTGGCTTGCTCACAGCAGGCGGATACCAATCGCTTTTTGTAAAACCATCTCCCGCAATTTGGGCGTTTATGGTGTCGCAGGGGGAGTCTTCCCACTCACCCAGGCGGTAGTTGGGGAAGTGGCACATAGTGCCGCTATTGTACTTGGGGAGTGTAATTCCATGTTGTTCCAGATCAGCAGCCTGGCCTGGGAGGTCAGGGTTGTGGATTTGGTGCATGGATAACGTGCTATTGGTAGTGGCGTAATAAATTTTGCCATCGGGACCAAGGTTGGGATTCCAAAAACCAGTGATAAGTGGTTCTTGAGGCGATGCTTTGCCATCAAAATAAGCTAAAGTATCAAGCGTTGAAATAATATCTGTCGAACTAATATCAATGACCGTAACAACCCTCCAGGAAGATAGATATAAATATTTAGAATTAGGTGCAAAAACAGTGGCAAAGCAAAGGAAATCCAGATTGGCAAAAGGCAAGGCTTTTAAATTGCTAAAAGCACCGCTGCATCGGTCAAAATCAAAAATATATAACCCAAGCCTCCCTGCTGCTCGAACATAGTACTTACCGTTTGGTGAGATACTATTTACGGATTGATAATCAGTGCCAGAAAATTGAAAAGGCATAGTGGTCGTAAATGGCCCATGAACGCCATCTGAATCGAGTAAAAATGTATGCAATAGTGGAGTAGAGACCTCACCTGTAATAATCCACCAATCTCTGCCATTACCATGTTTTACCGCCACGGGGGCAATGTAATCTTTGTTGGGAGGCAGCAGGGTTTGATTTTTTTTAATCACTCGCCCCAAGCCATTATTACTCTCCATATCTATAAGGGAATAATAAAAAGGAGAAGTAATGACAGAATTTGTGATCGCAGTTGCCATGTGGAAATAAAAATATTGGTTTTGTTTCCCTGGTGCTGGCAAAGCAAAACAAAATGGGCCATTGGGATAATACTTGTTTTGATATTGAATCCAAATGGGCCCAGGATTAAGCGTATCCCCATTCATCATAACATTGTGACTAATATCCCGAATGGCCAGCCCATTGGTGTAAAAGGCCAACTGGCCAGATGAATCACTGCAAACCCCACAATAGAAACTGAAATCAATTTTTTTCTGGTCAGGGTAAAAAATTGGCGGACTTGCGTTGAAATCAATGTTTTCACCTCCAAAAAGCGGATGGTTGTTTATACCATAACCAAACATCCAGGTGTAGTCGTGTTTTTGGGCCAATACAGGAAAAGTATAAAATATTAGCAAAATTGTTGCTGAAAGTAGTTTCGTCATGCTGTAGTAAGGTAAATTTTGATGGAAAAGGCCCAACCGCTTAATACCAGGATAAACGGTTGGGCTAAATTTAGTTCATAGTTTTACTTAATGTGAAATTGTAAGCTTCGCAGACCAAGTCAAATCGTCATTTGACATTATTTGAATATAATAAAGCCCCGTTGGCAAGTTATTTGTGCCAACAATTCCGAAAAAGCATAAAGGCTGGCATCCCAGGTCGTAGCAGGATACCCTTTGTACGGTTCAAAAAATCCATCAATTACCATACGGCTTGCACGCGTTTGAGAAGGGTCATTCGGATCTTCCTCGCTTTTATCATAACAATCAATTTGAAGAATAAATGGAGGTTGTGAGATTTCAAACCAGCCATCAGATGGAATTCTTGGTACTGCCCAAAGATTAGAATTTTGACCAGGGGAATTAATAACAAACTTTGACATATCAAGCATAGGTTGTCCCGGGTCACCATCAAAGAATGCTTCAGTATGGCTGCTAGAAGGCCATCTATTTTGATGTTTATCTTGAACTCCGATAATTGTTCCAGAATTTAGGTGCAAATCGTTTTGATTATCGCTCATAACGTTGTGCTGTACATACGCTGGGTTACATGCTGAGCCTGAAAAGTACAATCCAGAATTTAGGTTTTCTGCAGAATTACAGAAAATATAACATTTGTAAGAATGAAAATCAGCTAAACCCTGATATTGGAAATTATTGGTACTGGGAGCTGGATTATTGGATCCAATGAAGGTGTTTCTAATAATGTTTGATTTATCAGCATAATTGAGTAAAAGGCCTTTGTATTCATGCTCTTGGGTGGTACTATAATTTTGGTAGAAAGCATTGCTTTCAACAGTAATCCCCTGATTTGCAGCTACATAAACACCAACATGTTGGTTAGGTATAAACGGCACAGGCGGTGGAAACGGATGAATTTTAAAGTCATCATAAAATTCATTATTGCTAATGTTCCCCTTACCTTTAAAAGCAAATTGTACACTTTGAATACTTACACAATGCCTGTATCCAAGATCTGTATTATTATCGCGAAATTTATTATTATTTATATTAAAACCGGAAAAAATAGAGTTGCTTAGTAGCACCCCTTGAGTTTGCATGGACTCGAAAAAACATGAGGAGATGTTAATGTCTGTTGGAATGTTGCTGTGGAATGCTTGAATCTGAAGATCAGTAGATTCTATTCTTGAATTCAAAATAGCTAGGTTATAATTTTGGAGGTCAATACCTATACTATGATTATCTATTAATGAATTACTAGAACTCTCCCCGCCAAAACCAAAGATACTAGCGCTATAGGAGGAGCCACTCCCTGTTGCATCAATGGCAATTGTTCCGAGTGAAAATTTCGTGTTATATAAATAAAAATTAGAGTTTTTGGCTTCAATTCCTTTATAATAACCAAGTATGTGGTTCGGAACTCCGGATTGGCCTTGGTGCCCGATTGATATAAAGCCAATATTTTTCAATTTTATTGCTGCTGTAAAAAATCCATCGCAAAATTGGGGGACTCCAGAAGTAGCATCAAAAATATTTTGCGAAATCCCACCACCAAGCAACGATATATTGCCTTCAGCATTAATACAATAGTAATTGGAATTAAATGTGTTTTTTGAAATGTCGGCTGTTGACCCAGGAGCTAAATCTACTGCGGTACAGGCACCATTTATCAGACATCCTCGTAGCAGCAAGGTACTTCCTGCGGTAGCCTTAATTCCTTTCCAGGATAATGCACTTCCGCACCAATTAAAACTAATCGGGACATTGCCGTTTAAGTCGTCTATTCCTGCATTTAAAGTGCCTCCAGCACCAATAATTATTTCACCATCGTCAAATGGGAAAATCACTTCAACCCCTTTGAGGGTCATTGAAAGTGCCTGATCAATAGTAAAGGACCCATAAATTTTTAGAATACCTCCTGTCATATTTTGAACCGCTGCTGGTGCGTCCGAAAGATTGGCGGTATTATTGAAGTTTGAACCTACATTGAAGGTTGCCCCTGGACATTGTCCATTCGCATAAAAGTTAATACAAACCGCAAAAAGAAAAATAGCTACCTGTTTTATTGAGAAACTGCATAGCCGTTGCCCCCCCCCGCAAACAAAGTCCGTTTTTTTGAACTTATTTGGTAACCAAGTGGGTAAAAAATTAACTGAATTGAAAGCATGAAGATTCGTCATGATTGTAGGATTTTGGATTGTGAAAATGATAAATAGAATGCATTGTCAGCCTGAAAAGACTTACAAATGGTAGTAAATATTCAACTAATGGTGCAGACAGTGACCCCTGATGTTCCACATCAGGAATTCGCTTTAAATCAGAATTAACACAGAAAGGGAAAGAAAAGGTAGGAGGGTCTTTACACTCCGGGGTTGATATATATCAAAGGTTAGGATTATAAAGCTGAAGTAGCTTGTGCTTTAAAATAAAACAATTTGCGAATTTAAAGATTATTTGTAATTAATTGCAAATATTTAACATTATTTTTTTACTAAATTTCAAAATCTATGTATTTATCGCTCAAAAGCGTCCAAATTTCCGTGTCGCGTCTTCTTCCTGGCCACCACATCACGCCACCCTAGCGACCCGCTTCATGAGGAAGAGAAGTTTTGTCGAAGGGGTGAACACTGGGCAGAGCGGAAATATTTTTAATGGCAAGAGGGTAAGGTTTTGCATAAAACACGATTTAAGGATGAAGAAGGAAATGAGGCACTGGTTAGGCCCTGCAAATATAGAATATTTGTCATGTCAAAGGCTGTCCTTTTTTTTTCAAAGTTATTTCTTCTGTTATGGCAATAATACGCTAAATTTGTTGCGTGTTTTTTGTGATAGGTCAATATATAGATTTATCAAATTGCCATAATTACCCAACAATATATTGCTGTACCCACCATAAATCTTTAAATCTCCATTCCCATGAAGTTATTTTTTACTTGCTTGTTATTTCCCATCCTGCTACTGCTTCCATCGGCTTCTTTTGGGCAGGCAGGCGACATCATCGCTGTTGACGACACTGTATGCATTATGGTGGGCCAGAATTTTATGTTCAACGTCAAAGCCAATGACATCATTCCTCCGGGTTTTATGCTGCCCGTTACTTTGCTTGCGCAAGATCCTTGTTTTGAGCTTGAACCCTTTAGTGGCCAGCTCCATTTTATCGGTGGAACCGATTGCTGTGGAGTACACAAACTCCGGTATCAATACCCAAACTGTAGTGGACAATTTTGCATAGCAGAAATCACTGTCACCGTAAAATGCCCCAAACCGGACTGCTTTTTCGTCAATATGGAGGAATATGCCGGGCCAATAGATCCGATTGGCGGCCCTCCGCCCGGCTGCGCCTATGCCTGTGAAAACTCCCAATCGACCTATTTCATCAATTATGTCCCGACAAGCACCTACACCTGGACGGTAACCGGCGGCACGTTTGTAACAGGCGTCAACCCTGCCCAAATCCTGGTGACCTGGGGCGCCATGGGCAGCGGCGCGGTCACGCTGACGATCACGGACAGCAACAACCAAACGACCGTGATATTGGTCTGCGTCAATATTTTGGAAGGCCCAGTTGCCGATTTCCAGGTTGTGGACGCGAATGTTTGTCTGGGTTCGCCCATCAGTTTTAACAACACCTCAACGGGCGGCAGCACTTACTTCTGGGATTATGGCGATGGCATTACGTCTACGATGTTTGAGATGTCGCATGCGTATGTTTCGCCCGGTACTTATACCGTATGCTTGTACGTTACCCGCAACAATTTTGACCCACAAGGCCTTGCCCTTTGCTGTTGTACGGATTCGATCTGCATGGATGTGACCGTAGATTCGCTTCCGGGGCCGAACATTTACTGTATTTCAACTTTATGTGCTGGCGACAGCAGCAAATACTGGACGGATGCTGCGAATTGCGGCACGTATTATTGGGGCGTTTTGGATGAAAACGGGCTGCCCTTACTATTTACAGGTCAGGGTAACGACACCATTTGTGTGCAATGGGGCAATGGTCCCATCGGCACGATAACCCTTTACGTGAGCGGCTGCGACAGCTTGTATTGCAACGATACGGTTTCCGTTATTGTTCCAATTATTCCCAGTACGACGCTCATCAATGGGCCAATAGATGTTTGCCAATTTTCATCGGCTACCTATACCGTCCAAAAATGGGCTAGCACCTATTACGACTGGATGGTATCGGGCGGTGTCGTGCAGGCTGGTCAGGGTACCAATTCGGTCACGATACAATGGGGTACAGGCCCTGTTGGCACCATCACGCTGAACTATTACAGCAATTTCCTGGGAGGACTGCCGGGGCATGACGATGCCGATTGTAAAGGCACGGCAACCTTGACGGTGAACATAAAACCGCGTTTCGATGTGGTTGGCCCGGTTCCTGGTGTTGTATGCTTGAATTCAACCTCAAGCTTTTCCGCTACTGCCCTGCCATCGGCTACCTATACCTGGACCATTACCCCTGCTGCGCCTTTTACCGGGCAAGGAACCAACAACATAACCGTAAGTTGGACCAGCGGCCCAGGCATCTTTGTTGTGAAAGCGGTACCAACCAATCCGGCAGTGTATTGCAACATGATGGTTACCAAGGTGATCCGGGTGTTGGAAGTGCCGAAACCGGATAGTATTTCAGGGCCAAAAATGATATGCCCCGGCAATACATACACTTATTTTGGACACAGCACCCAAACGGGCGTTGCGTTCAATTGGACGGTGATCGGTGGCACCCCGGCATCTTTTACCGGCAACCCGATTGTGGTCACCTGGAACGGGACGGGGCCTTATATCTTGGCGCTCAGTCAATCCAGTATCGCTGCCCCCAATTGCATGTCGGATACCATTCAATTGACGGTGCTTCCAAAACTCCTGGTTGGCCCACTCACCATTACTGGCCCACCAGCCTGCATCAACAGTGTGAAAAATTACAGCGCCGGGCCTCCGCAGGATCCAGATGCCATGTATGCCTGGACGGTGATGCCCGCCAACCTTGGCAGCGTAGTGGCCGGACAAGGCACTCCGAATATTCAAGTGCAATGGAACAATGTTGCCAGCACGGCGACACTGATGCTGACAGTAACCTTGTGCAATGCCACCTTGATTAAAACAATTACGGTTCCGGTAATTCCGCCGGTTGTGCCGGTTATCACGCAGATAGGCATTCTCTGCCCGGGTGTTCCTGCTATTTTGGATGCGGGCCCAGGATTTATGAACTATGCCTGGTCGACCAGCTCAACCACCCAAACGACCACCATTACCAGTGGGGGGAATTATTTGGTCACCACCACCGACAGCAATGGCTGCACGGCAATAGATACCTACCAAGCAACGGCTTTGTCAGGACCGGTTGCCGCCATCACACCAGCTGGAACATCGCTCTTGTGCATATTGCCCCCTAACCCTACGGATATTTTGCTTACCGCGGTAAATGGCCCTGGATATACTTTCAATTGGTTTTGCAATGGTGTACCACAAGGTTTTCCGCCCAACCAGGATTTTTTAAAACACGCGAATACGAATGTAGCCGCCAGTTTTGCCTATTGGGTAAAAGTGACGGATGCGAACGGCTGCATGAACACCTCCAATACGGTGTTGGTCGTTCAAGACACCTGCATGTCGAACCCGCCATGCCAGCCGGAGCCATTTACACTTTCTTACACAGCTGCAAACCAAATGCCTGATTGCAACATCGTAGACTTTACGGTAAATTTCAGCCCAAATGTCACGCTTACAAGCTGGGATTTCGCTGACCCCAATAGCAACACCAATACAGGCACCCTCGCCAATGCTACCCATGCCTACACGCAGATTGGCTGTGTCAAACCAACGGTTTACGGTTTTGTGCCGGAAAAAGCGCCCGGCACAGGCTCCTGCCCTGTATCGTTCACCGATGTAGTCTGTGTTCCTTTGGTGGCCAATTTTAGTTTTACCAGTGTATGTCAAACCGCAACGTTCACGGACCAGAGCAACTTTGTCCTTGGGCAGGGGCCTAATGTCTGGTCGTGGGCTTTTGGCGATGCCGGAACTGATAACGTACAAAATCCAGTACATACTTACCCTGGTCCCGGTACTTATTCCGTTACATTAACGGTGAGCAATTCGAGCGGTTGTCAGGCTACCATTGTAAAACCAGTCACCGTCGGTGGCGCACCGAAACCAGTTGTGAGCGCCAATCCGAATCCAGCCTGTGTCGGTGAACCAGTGATGTTCAATGCAGCGCCAACCAGTTATATCGGCTGGGCTTGGGATTTTGACGACGGCTCCACCAATGGCGGATCCATGCCATCCCATACTTTCCTAAGCAATGGTACTTTCAATGTCACTTTGACGGTTACGGATGCTTTTGGATGTACCAACGCAGACACTTTGGCCGTGGTTGTCAATCCGGCAGCCATACCTGGCGTAATCAGCGTGGCACCAAGCTTGACGGTTTGTGCCGGCAACACGGTCACCCTCACAGCGCCTGCTGGTGCTTCTTGGCTATGGTCGACCTTAGCGACCACGCAGAGCATCACGACTTCAACTGCCGGAACCTATAGTGTGACGGTGAGCAACGCCTTTAATTGTACCACCGTGCCGCCGCCCGTGACGGTCGTCATTTTGCCTGCGCCGCCTGCGTTTATTTCGGGAAATCCGGTTATTTGCGATAGCGGCTGCACCACTTTGAGCGCCCCTGCCGGTTCTGGGTTCACCTATCAATGGTTGGATCAAAGCGGAACCCCGATCACGGGCGAAACGAATCAGACCTTGCAA
>Ga0105044_10016129_pt1 | contig 10085 bp, 9 predicted proteins | sample MAT01_FD_78092 | JGI IMG/M metagenome (GOLD analysis project Ga0105044, IMG submission 78092) | Freshwater microbial communities from Lake Fryxell liftoff mats and glacier meltwater in Antarctica - MAT-01 | ecosystem: Environmental > Aquatic > Freshwater > Ice > Liftoff microbial mat | place...
CGTCCGGCTCTCACGCACGCGATTCCCACGGCCTGCCCGGCGTGTACCCGATCAACTCGTACAGATCTTTCCGCGTCTGCATCTGATCGACGAACCTCGCCACCGTTCCCTCGGCTTTGAGTTGCGTCAGCGTCGCGCTCACCGCGCCCATCGCCACCCGCAGCAGCGACACCGGGTAGATGACGCACGAGTAGCCAAGCGCGGCGAAACTCGAAAGCGAGATCAGTGGCGTCTTGCCGAACTCGGTCATGTTCGCCAGCAGGTACGGGCCTGTTCGAGTCTTCGCCCCCGCTCCCGGCCCCGGCCCCACCCTCATGCTGGCGCCGCCCAGAGCGCCCGCGAACTTGGCAAACTCGTCCTCGCTGGCGAGGCCTTCAGGAAAAATCATGTCCGCGCCTGCCTGCACATAGACCTTCGCGCGTGCCACGGCCGCGTCGAAGCCGTCCACACCTCGAGCATCGGTACGAGCACAGACCACGAAGGAACCGTCCGAGCAATCGTCCGAGGCCTTGCGCGCCCACTGGACTTTCTCGGCCATGTGATCGGCTGGCACGAGCTCCTTGCCGTCGAGATGCCCGCAGCGTTTAGGGAACCTCTGATCTTCCAGATGAAGCCCGGCCGCCCCGGCGCGGTGGTATTCGATGACCGTCCGCCGGACCATCTCGGCCTCGCCGAACCCGGTGTCAGCGTCGGCCAGCACGGGCAGCATCGAGCCGTCGGCGACCTCGCGAATCACACGGCAGAAGTGTTCAAGCGTGAGCAGGCCCACATCAGGCACGCCAGCGCACACACTGGTGGCGGCTCCGGAGACGTAGCAGGCGTCAAACCCGGCTTGGGCGATTGCGCGGGCGCACAGGCCGTTGAAGGCACCAGGGATGGCAACGCAGCCTGCGTCCATAAGACGGCGTAAACGCAAGCCCGGCAGGGAACCAGATGGAACGGTTGTCATGCGTCAAGCGTAGGGAATCAACGCGGGCGTCAGATACCCTTCATGTCGAGGCCCGGATAGACCTTGAGGTTCTTACCGCGTTTACGCTGGACCTCGCGAAGTGTCTTGATGGAATTCTGGAGAGTCTTGGTAACCCAATCCGGATACACGACCTCAGATTCCGCAGGAGACGATTTCGGCGAGTTCTTTGCAGATCGCGCCTTGGGTAATGGCTTTTTCAAGTTCAACTTTGCAGATCGCTTGCCAGGCATGGTTGATTTCAATATAGCGCTCCTTTGCGTCAAGGGCCAACGCTGTGAGCTCAGATGGGTACACCTCATAACGGTCCGGCATGCTGAACTTTGAATTCCCGCTCGCCTGAAAATACACGCCCCGAGGCTCGAACTCGGCGCGAAGAACGCCAACCGCCCGCCTTGCGTCGAGGTGCATCTTCGAGAGGTCGCCCAAAGAGTTCCATCTGCCGGTCCGGCGCGGCCGAAGGTTTCCCGATCCGAAGAGCCATTCAATTCGATCCTCTCACCTCGCGCAACAAACTCGCTCGTAACGGATCAGAGGAAGATGCTCTGAACAACGGACCAACCGAACCCGCCTCCTCCCCTCTCAGCGCTACTCCCGAGCCGGCCTCCCCTTTTCCTTGAACAGCACCACGAACACCACCAGCACCGCCAGGGCCATCGCCGCTGGCGCGATCCACACGCTCTTCCAATCGATCGACGCCGCGGGCCCCGTGCCCGTCGTGTAGTGCGCCACTAGTCGGCCCACGATCTGGGCGCCGATCAGCATCCCCAGCCCTTGCGTGACCAGCACCAAGAACCCTTGCGCCTGCCCTCGGATCGCCACGGGGGCCTTCTTGTCCACGTAGATCTGCCCGGTCACGAAGAAGAAGTCGTAGCAGATGCCGTGCAGGATAATCCCGCCCAGCACCATCCACGTGACGTGCGACCCGCCGATCCCGCCCCAGCCAGCCGCGAACAGCGCGTACCGCGCCACCCACGCCAGCATCCCCACCGCCAGCATCCACTTTACTCCAAGCCGTGCGAAGCACAGCGGCATCACCAGCATGAACGCGATCTCGGACATCTGCCCGAAGCTCATCTTCACCGGCACGTTCTCAAGCCCGGTCGCCCCCGCGTACATCCCCGCGAAGCTGTAGTACGCCGAAAGCGGGATGCAGATCAGGAACGAGCACACCACGAACACCGCGAAGGACCGCTCACGCATCAACGACACCGCGCCGAAGCCCAGCAGCTCGCCCACCGACGCCGACTTGCCCTTGGCCTGCGGCGGGGTGTGCGGCAGCGTGAAGCTGAACACGCCCAGCACCAGCGACGAGATACCGGCCGCGTAAAAAAAGTGCGGCATCGAGGCCCGCGTCGTCTCGTCCGCGCCCGGCGACATCTGCTTGGCCATGTACCCGACCACGAACCCCGCGACGATCCAACCGATCGTTCCTAGCACACGCACCATCGGGAACTGCTTCTCCGGGTTGGTCATGTTGTGGAACGCTAGCGTGTTGCTCAGCCCCAGCGTCGGCATGTAGCACAGCATGTGCGCGAGCAAAATCCCAACGAACGGCCAGGGCGAGCCGCCAGCCGCGGGAACCAGGCTCGGGGCCGCCAGCAACGCCAGCCCGCCCAGCAGGTGCATCACGCCCAGCACACGCTGCGTCGCAAAGAACCGATCCGCAAACATGCCCAAAAACACTGGCGAAAGAATCGCCGCCAGCGGGCCCACCGAGTACGCGTTGCCCACCGACTCCGGGCTCATCCCCTTGGCGGTCATGAACGGCCCGAGCGTCACGTACCACGCACCCCACACGAAAAATTGCAGGAACATCATGATCGAAAGACGCAGACCAATGTTCGCCGGGACAGGCCCGGCCGAGGGAGATTCCATCAGAGTCCTCCGAATGCCGACGAAAACTTCGCCGGTGGGTTTGCGGCAGAGATTACAACAAATCGGACGCCAAAGCAGGCATCCGCAAAAAAATCTCCCGCACGCGCCCAAATCTCGGTACGCTCTCCACGGCTCATTCGAGCCATTCAGGGAGGACCAAACCATGGTGCCCGGCCCACTCTCGATCCAGCGCCTGCTCGGCGCAATGAAAAAAGTCGAAGCCTCCGATCTCCACATCAAGGTCGGCGTGCCGCCCGTCTTCCGCATCGCCGGGCTGCTTCGCCACATGCAGGGTGACCCGCTCACCGGCGAGGAGGCCGACCACCTCCTCGACCCGCTCCTCTCCGACGCCCAGAAAGCACGCTTCGCCAACGGCGGCAACCTCGACTTCGCCACCCACCTCGGCGACGGCGAACGATTCCGCGTCAACATGTTTCGCGCTGGCGGGCACGTCCACGCCGCCATCCGCCGCGTCAAGGCCGAGATCCCCAACTACAACAACCTCCACCTGCCCAAGATTTACTCAGAGCTTGTCGAGAAAACGATGGAAGGTCTGGTCCTCGTCGTCGGCGTCACCGGCTCAGGAAAATCCAGCACGCTCGCGGCCATGATCGAGCACATCAACGCCACCCGCGCCGAGAACATCATCACCGTCGAAGACCCCGTCGAGTACCGTTTCGTCCCGAAGAAGTCAATCGTCTCGCAACGCGAGATCGGCATCGATGTCAACGACTACCCCACCGCCCTCAAGTACATCGTCCGCGAAGACCCCGACGTGGTCTTCATCGGCGAGATGCGCGACCACGACACCGTGCTGGCCGCCGTGCAGGCCGCCGAGACCGGGCACCTGGTCTTCGGCTCCATGCACACCGCCGACACGATGCAAGCGTTCAGCCGGATCCTCGAGTTCTTCCCCGTCGAGGAGCACGGCTTCCTACGCCACGCGCTGTCCAACACGCTGCGAGCGGTGTGCGCGCAGAGGTTGCTGCCAGCCGTCGCCGGTTTCGAGGTCGGCGTCGTCCCGGCCTGCGAGGTCTTGATAGGAACGCCCACGGTGCGCGAGAAGATCCGCCAAGGCGAGGACAACGACCTGCCGTCGATAGTCTCAAGAAATGAAGAAGGCATGCAAAGCTTCACGCACGCGCTGGCCGACCTCGTGAAGAAGGAATGGGTCGCGATGAGCACGGCCATGGACTTCGCGCCCAACCGCGATGCGCTGTCGAGCATCTTGAAAGGCGTGGAAGTGAAGGCGGCAACGCTGGTAAGCCGGCTGAAGGGGCCGGCGCATCGGTAGAAGGTCTCTTAATCTTCGATCGACCGTCACATCGAAGTGCGATGCTATTTGCCAGCCTTCTTCGCTGCCTCGATGAGCAGATCCTGCGGCGGCATCGGGTTGTGACCGACAACTGGCCGTCCGCAGTCCGGACAGGTCGTCGGCCCGGTTTTCCCCACAATTTCATTGACCAAGACGTACGTAGGCTTCAACGTGGCCTTGCCGTCCTTCGTCCAAAAGCACGTTTCTGTCTGATACAAAGTTTTGGTGCCGGTCTTGGGGTTCTTCAAAGGCATCGTTGTACCAGCAGGAATGGGATGATCCTCAAAAACCTCGCCGGTGACAGAGTCCTTCAACGTGGAAAACCGCGAGGATTCACCCGCGGTCGCCGGCGCGAAGATCGTCATGCGGGCCAAGATAATAATCGCAACCGTCACCGCCAAGACCGCCGCGCCAACGGACAGCACGGTTTTTTTGTCCCATTTCAGTTCGGTCATGGTTCCCGCCATTGAAGCTAACATGTCGATCTCCTCATCGCACGATGAAGTTAGGGGACGATGTATTCGTTCTCTTTGCCCGTCTTCGAAGGCCACGTGTTCTTGGCATAGTTCCAAGTGCTACTGCCATACCCCTTAGCGAGCTTCGTCCCGGTCGGGAACCAATAGTCTGGATTCGTCGCCGCGGCGTCGTCCATCATCTGAACGTGCGTGTCTAGAAAGGCTAGGTTGCCGGTAAAGCTCGCGCCCGGAGAGTTCGCAAGGTTGCCCTTTGCCCCGTGACGGAACGCGAACTTGCGCGGATCGACGAACCCAAAGTTGCTGAGGCCTTCGCCCGGGGCCACGGTACGATCAAGCTCGCGGCTCTCGCGGAACCAAGGCCCTGTTCCCCCAAACATTCCACCGAACCTGGCGTTAATCGCCGGATCAAAGTCCGGAGGCTTTGCTGCCGCCCCGGGCGGGGAAAAGGTGGCGTAACGGTGGCCCTCAAAGATGATGGCCTTCATGTGCGGGGTTCCGATTCGATCCATCCGAGGGCGGTACCCGCCTCGTTTGGCACTCGATCTCGAGTCGGGCTGCGTTCCGCCGAGTTCCGAAGCATCCGCTGCAATCGATGAGAATTGCGTTGACATGTTGTACGACATCATCCGACCCGTGGTCCAGAGCGCTGCGCTGGTGCCGTAGGGGATCGCCTGAATGTCATTCTCAGTACAAATGAATGTCTTCAACTGGCTGCGGTACCAATCATACCGAGCGGCCCGTGCTTCTTCTGAATAGTCGCCGCCTTCACCGGGACCAACCTGGTTCAGCATCGACGCGAGCGGCCCGATCCAGTCCCACTGCTGCACTGAGGTCCCGTTGAATCTTCTGTCTTTACCCGCGTCATAACCGCTCGTGAGCGGCGAGCCGACCAACGCGTCCTTGTTTCCATCGGCGTACATCGTGATCGCGGTAGTCACTTGGCGCATATTCGACTGACACACGACGCGCCGAGCGACACGACGCGCCGCCCCCAACGACGGCAGCAAAATACTAATCAGCAGCGCGATCACCGCGATCACCACCAGCAGCTCGATCAGCGTGAAGCCGCGGCGAAGAGAAGTTCGAAAAGGTCCGAGGTTCGACACGGTTTTCGGTGTGCTCATGCGCTTCGCCGTTCCTTGATGAGTTCCTTGGACCCTACTTCACACTCGCGGCTTGTCCCGCGGTTCCGAACTTCACATTTTCTGAAGGCTGAGCATTCCGACCTTCGCCGAATGATCGCCGAATCCTTACCCACCCAACGGCTGATCAGGGCCTAACCCAGATTTCTCGGACCCTGCTGGTTGTAGGTCTCGATCGTTCACACTACTAGATCTCGGGGCCTGCCGGGAGAATCCGGAGTTGAGCATCATACCCAAGAATCCAACCATAGCCTCTTTGATGCCGCTCCAACAGGCTGTGAAAGTCGTGTTTAGCGAAAACTTCACGATCCGCAACCTGATAAACCGACCATCCTATCAAACTACAAACTTACAACTCGTCTGGTCTCATTTACCTTCCCTATACCGAACATCCACCACCACCGGATAGTGATCTGACGCATACCCCGGCGGCACCGGGTACGACCGCCAATCCACACCCGCAGGCCGCGCTGGCGTGCCCATGATGAACGTCGAATTGGCGACCACCTCCGCGTTCATCGCGAGGTTGACCAAGATGTAATCAATCGTGCGGCCCGATTCGTGCGTGATGAACTTAGGCCGGTCGGCGAGGTTGGCCGAATCGCGGGCGGCCAAGAGATCGATCAGCCCGCCGGTGAGATAAATCTTGGTGGCGGCATCAGACGGGACGGAGTTGCAATCGCCCAGCACCGAGATGTTGATCCCAGGGGTCTGTGCCTGAAGTTCCTGCACGATCGACGCTGTTTTGGTGGCTTCAGCCTCGCGCCAGTAGCCGCTGTTCTTCCCGCTCTTCTGATGCACGGCCAGCAGCGTGAAGCGATACGGCTCGTCTCCGGTCACTGTGGCGGGGACTTCAATATCGACCTTGAGAGGCGAGCGGTGGTAGTGAATCGGCGAGCCGGGCGTGGCATCCTTGGCGTCGTCGGGGTGGTTGCCCGCCAGCGGCAGGTCGGGCCAGTTTTTCACCGCCTTGATGGGGTAGCGGCTCAGCACCGCTTGCTCGATGCCGCGCGCGTCACCAGCGTCGATCGAGGCGTGATAGGCGTACCCCATGCCCTTCAGATACGCATCATGGAACCACATCAAGGCCTTTTCAGATTCGACCTCTTGGAGCGCGATCACGTCGGCGTCGAGCGCGCGAATCGCGGTGGCGAGGCCTTGGAGCTCGGACTCGGGTTTCGTCGTGCCCTTGTCCTCATGCTGGCCAGAGAGGTCGAGGTCGTCGGCGTTGTCAAAGAGATTCTCGACGTTGTACGTGGCGAGGCGGAGCGCACCAGGAGCCTTGAGGAGCGGCTTGGAAAGGCCGAAGCGGATCTCGGGGGCGGCCAGAGCAGCGGCGGGCTGAGCGGGCTTAATCGCCTGATTAACCGCCTGATTGAGAGGTTGATTGAGCGGTTGATTGAGCGGTTGAGACTGGACGCGGAGCAGCGGCTCGGGCGCGCCGGTTCGAACGAGAGCCATCCCTCCAAAGACGAGCGCGCACGCGAAGGCGACGAGAACGAGGGCGGCCGCAGTGCGCGAGACGCGCTTGCGTCCGCGCCCGTTGGCGAGGGTGGCCATGGGACAAGCTCCACGAGGTCAACACAAGTGCGAGGCCGTCCTGGCCGAGAGATCGATCCGTCGAGGCGAAGAGTACCACTCTGGAGTGGAGTCAGGCAAACGCAGCAAGCCGGTTGGCTCGGTTTCTTAAAAAGTTCTTCACAAATGTGCTGTTATTACGAGCTTTTGGGGTGGATGCCTGGGGTACGGACCGAGGTGAAGCCCGGGCATGTGGGCACGCGTTCGGGTGCAAAGTTTGTCAATTGCGATCCGCGACGACGGTTCACCACGACGCGGCGAACGGCGCGGACAAGAAGCCCGCACGAAGCGGCGCTGCGAGCAAAGCGTCGTCCGCAAGCCCGAGAACAGAGGCCGCGGCGGCGTACCCGCTGCGCGTCGCGCCCTCCATCGTCGCTGGCCAGCCGGTCGCGGTGTAATCGCCAGCGAGCGTGACGCCGTGAGCTTCGAGTGCTCGGCCCGAGGGACGCAAGGCGTCGGAACCGGGCGTGGGAGCGAAGGTCGCGCGGCGCTCTTTCACCGCGCGAGCAGAAACGATGACTGCGCCGCGCGAACTAGGGAAGCACGCGTTCAGATCGTCAACAACTCGGCCCACGATCTCGGGTTCGCTCAGCGCCATCCATTCGTCCGCCGCGCTGATGACCGCGTGGACCGTGCGGCCTATGGGGTCCTTGGCGAAGAGCCACTGCGTTGGACGGCCAACCAGCACCGCGTGCGGCACGTCCATCACCGAACGGTCGAAGGAGAGGTGTACGCCGCAGATCGGGCTGGTTTCGAGCGATGAGGCCCGGGCCAGTCTGAGGTCGGGCCGCTCGTGCGAATCGAACACCGCGCGGGCGGCCTTCTCGATGGGGAGCGCACAGATCACGGCGCTCGCGCGGTGGTCTCGCCCCTCGGAATCGTTCACGACGCCGGGGCGTAAAGATTCGGCTCGCACACCGAATCGAACCGTGCCGCGGGCCCGCTCGATGATCCGGGCCGCGCCGTCGTAAAGCCTGGCGAGCGGGACGGTGGGGATGCCGATCGTGGCGCTGTCGCGGTTGGCGAGCATCCCTTCTTGAAAAACATGCAGAGCGGTCGAGGCACTGACGCGCTCGACGCTGAGATTGCAGGCGCTCACCACCACCGGCGACCAGAACTTATCGACAACAGAGGTCGGTTGATCGTGGCTCTGGAGAAATGCGCCGAAGGTCATCGCGCGGAAGTCATCGCGGCGCGCCAGAATTATCCTCGCCATGGCGCGAGCGATCGCGGTCTTCTCGGTGAACGAGAGAAACTTTGCCGAGAGAAAGCTGGCGGCATGGTGCAGCGGCGCGGGGAGGTTGCCAGCGGTGATGATCGATCGCCGGCCGCCAGCTTCGACCCAGTGCTGGGCCCGGTACCACGCGATCAGATGAGCAACTCCAAGCCGCTCGCAGAGATCGCGATAGTTCGTGCAGCACCCGAGCGCAACGTGCTGGCAGTTGTCGATGGCCTCGCCCGTACGCGCGTCGGTGAACGACGTGGCCCGACCGCCGAGTCGGCGCGAGGATTCCAGCAGCGTGACCGAGACGCCGTGCTCAGCAAGGCGCAGCGCGGCCGCGATCCCCGCGATCCCGCCACCGACCACGATGGCGTCGGAGCGTCTCACGTTATCGAAGCCTCGCGGCGCGCGCTCCGCTGGGCCGACCACATCGCCGAGAGAGCGATGGTGAGTTTGCGGGCGGTGGTGAGGCGTGCTGGAACCGGGGCGCAGACGCGCGAGGGATCACGCTCGATCAGCCCGAGCAGCCCGCTGTAGATGCGCGTCATGGCCAGCAGCGAGGCGCGGCACTCCGGCTCGATCATCGCGTGCAGAGGCTCCGATTCGTCGTACGCGGCACGAGCCCGGACCGCGATGGCGCGAACGCAGGCCGAGCAGCGATCAGGTTTCGACCAGGCGCAGAGATCGTCGATCGTCACCCCGTGCTGTTGCAGAACCTGCCGCGGGAGATACACCCGCCCGGGGCTGGCGTCACGGTCGGCGCGCAGGTCGCGGAGGATGTTCGTGATCTGGAACGCGATCCCACGCTGGTGCGCGAGCGTTTCCGCCTGAGCCCGCTCGGTTCCCGGCGCTATCCCCCACACCGCCACGCACATCTTCCCGACGGTGGACGCGACGAGGCCGCAGTACCGCTCGAGTGCGGCCAAGTCTTCGTACCCCGCGTGAGAAAGGTCCTCCTCCATCCCGTCGAGCACCGCCCAGAGCCACGCGAGATCGATGGGATACCGGCGCAACGTCCAGCGCACCGCCAGCCACATCGGATCGGACCGTCCAAGATTTTCGAGGTCAAACCGTTGCTCGATGACGAGCCGAGATTGTTCGCGGAAGCAATCGAGCGCACGCCGGGCGTGGTCGAGGGTCGGGGCGCCATCGACCGTGTCGTCGGCCTGCCTCGTCCAGGCGTAGAGCGCATACAGCGCGGACCGCTTAGGCTCTGGCGTCAACTTCAGCCCGAAGTAAAAGTTGCGAGCCCGCGCCCGGGTCACGCCAGCGCAGTGGTCCATCGACGCTTGTAGAGCTGGGTCAGCGCTCGCGTCGATCATGTCCGGCCCCCGGTGGGAAACAACGTTGTCAGCCAGGCTCGACCGACCAGCCAGGCCTTACGCGGACGGCTCAGCCGCGGGCGGTGCCAGAGCGTCGAGACCTCATGCCGCTCGATGGCGCGGAGGACGTGCTCGCCCCCGTCCTGGAAGAGCCCCACCACCGGGCCGATGGAGCGATCAAGCAA
>Ga0105044_10016131_pt1 | contig 10084 bp, 7 predicted proteins | sample MAT01_FD_78092 | JGI IMG/M metagenome (GOLD analysis project Ga0105044, IMG submission 78092) | Freshwater microbial communities from Lake Fryxell liftoff mats and glacier meltwater in Antarctica - MAT-01 | ecosystem: Environmental > Aquatic > Freshwater > Ice > Liftoff microbial mat | place...
ATGCGGGCCCAGTCGGCCTGTCGCAGGTGGGGGAGCGCGGCCCGGATCGTGCGGACCGAGCTCATGGTCAGCCCGTCGAAGACGGCGAGCCACTCCTGGTCCGAGGAGGTCTCCAGGCTCGCCAGGCCGCCGGGGAGGGGGCCGGCGGCGTTGACCACGGCGTTGATGGGGCCCCAGCGCTCCCCGATCTCGGCGATGGCCGCGTCGACGGAGTCACCGTCCAGCAGGTCGGTCGTGATCCCGATCGCGTCCGGCGAGCCGAGCGCGGCGAGGGCGGCGGCGGTCTCGTCGAGGTCGGCGCGGGACCGGGCCAACACGGCGACGCGGGCGCCGTCCGCGGCGAAGCAGTCGGCGGCCGCCCGTCCCATCCCGGTCGTGCCGCCCGCGATGACGACGGCGGCTCCGGCGAGTCCTAGGTCCATGGCGGGGCGTTCCTCCTGGGCAGGTGGGTCATGATCGTTGGTCGGTCGGGGCGACCGAGGTGAACCGGTCGTTGTAGAAGGCGAACTGCGCGCGGAGGTCGTCGAGGTCGATGCCGTACTGCTCCGGGCGGTAGTCGTGGATGCCCTGCTTGTCGGGCGGGTGGGTCTCCCACCAGACTCGCATCCGGTCGGCGACCTCGGGGGGGAGGTCGACGCCCAGCCACTCGTAGAGCCGGGCCATCGCGGGCAGGGGGTCGGGGCGCATCTCGGCGAAGCCGAGGTCATGGAACCGGTCCTCGTGCCCGGCGTCGCGGTAGGCCAGCGTCCGGCGCAGGGACCGTTCCCAGTAAGCCGCCTGGTTGGCCGCGAAGTCCGGCGCCAGCGGACCGGTGCGGAGGTACTCCGAGGTGGCGTCGAGGAGGCTGACGACCGAGGGGATGGCCTGCGCGATGTCGCGGTGGGTCATCACGAACCGGGCGTCGGGATAGACCGTGAGCAGGGCGTCGATGGTGTCCATGTGGGCGGGCGACTTGAGCCGCCACGACCGGGTCGGGAACCGCCACTGGAGGAGCTTGAGGACCCGCTCGTGGTACCGGTAGGCCGAGACCATGTCGCAGCCCGCCATCCAGGCCTCGTAGTGCCGGTTGTCGCCGAGGGCCCCGAACATCGCGGACCGGAAGTCGAGGGCCATGATCTGGAGGCACTCGGTCGGCCCCGTCGGCGAGGTCGGCAGCATCGACGTGAACTTCGGGGCCATCTCGTCGATCAGGGCCATGGCCGCCGCTGACGCCGCGATCCGGGGGTCGGTGTCGTGGGTGGCGGGATCGGGGGGCGGGGTCGGGGCCCCGCTCTCCCAGGCCAGCAGCGATCGGAAGCGGGGGTCTTCGGCCAGCAGGAAGCTCAGGGCCGTCGAACCGGTGCGGGGCAACCCCAGGCCGAACAGCGGGGGGAGGATCTCCTGCTCGTCGATCTCGGGGTGGCGGCGGTACCAGTCCTCGACCTCGAGGCGGGTCACCAGGAGCCCGGTCACCTGGTCGCGGAGCACGGCCATCCCCAGCTCGTTGAACGACCCGGCGGCCGTCGCGCCGTCGAGCAGGGCCCCGAGGCCCTCGTGGAACGACTCGGCCCCGAAGTCGGTCAGCCCCGCGCGCGATCGCGCCTCGGCGATCACCTCGTCCACCATCCCCATCGGCTCTCCCCTGTGTCCGTCGGTCCCGACGGACACAGCGTGTCACGCTGGGCCGATGGACGAGTCCACCCAGAAGGTCATCGACGGAACCGCGTGGCGGGAGTTCTGCGACCTCCTCGCTGACGCCGGTGAGGCCGTCCTGGCCGAGGGCAACCCCGAAGACCCCCTCGACCGGGCCGAGGGCTTCCGCATGCTGACCCGCCTGCTGCGCGGTCGGTTGGAGAGCGTCCTGGAGTACGGGCGCCCCGAACAGCCCGTGCTCGTCCGTGCCTGTCACGAGACGGTGAAGATCGTCGGCGAGAACCCCGACAACCACTACCTCGGGGCCAGCCTGGACGGGAAGTACGACTACCGGATCTGGGGGACGCGGGGCGAGGCGAAGTGGATCAGCTTCAACCTGTTCTCCGGCGCCGGTTTCGGTGGCGGCGGTCCGGGGACCGGGGCCACCCTGCACGAGGAGCAGATGCACATCGAGCCCGACGGCACCTTCGAGCTGGTGATCTCCCAGCACGAGCACGAGGGCAACTGGCTGCGCTCCGAGGCTGACACCCGGTCCCTGGCGATCCGCCAGACCTTCCTCGACCGGCTCCACCAGGAGCACGCCGACCTCCACATCGAACGGATCGGCGACGACGGCTCGCCCCCCGCGCCCCTGACCCCCGAGGAGCTCCACCACGCGCTGGTGCACGCCGGGTTCTATGTGAAGGGCGTGGCCGAGATCGGCGCCCGGTGGGCGGTGCGCCAGGCGCAGTGGCCCAACGAGTTCACCGATGCGGCCGAGGACGACCGCACCGACAAGTTCAAGGACCCCCAGATCAAATGGCACCAGGCCTACTTCGCCATCGACGAGGACGAGGCCCTCGTCGTGGAGGTCGTGCCGCCGGCCTGCGACTACTGGATGATCGCCCTCCACAACCACTGGATGGAGACGCTGGACTACGTCCACCACCAGGCCACGCTGAACTGCCGGTCGGCCCAGCTCGAGGCCGACGGCAGCGTGCGCTTCGTTGTCGCCCACCGCGACCCGGGCGTCCCCAACTGGCTGGACACCGCCGGCCACCGGCACGGCACGGTCGGGGTCCGGTGGGTCGGCCCCGACGTGGTCGACGTCCTGCCCTCGACCCGGGTGGTCCCGCTGGCCTCGTTGGCCGGTTAGCCCGTGCCGAGCGGCCGGGCGAGGTAGCCGCGCGCGCCGCCTGAGCCGTCGGTCGGGTCAGGCCACCACGCCCGAGGCGCGGAGGGACTCGATCCGGTCGGCCAGGCCCAGCTCGGTGAGGATCTCGTCGGTGTGCTCGCCGAGGCCGGGGGAGGGGCCGCCCAGCGCCGCCGGGGTCGTCGCGAACCGGGCGGGATGGCGGGGGAGCCGGGTCCGGCCCGTGACCGGGTGGTCGAACTCCTCGAACAGGCCGATGGCCACGGCGTGGGGGTCCCGGGTGATCTCGTCGGGGCTGAGGATCATCGCGAAGGGCACCCGCTCGGCCTCGAAGCGCGCGGTGGCCTCGGCCATCGTCAGGTTGGCCGCCATCGCGTAACACATGTCGATCACCGGCTCGAGCACGTCCCGGTTCTGGTTGCGCTCGGCGATGGTGGCGATGCGGGGATCGTCCCAGCCCTCCACCCGCAGCGCCCGGCACATGCCGTGGAAGTCGTGGTCCGAGGTCGGGGTCACGATCCCCCAGCCGTCGCGGAAGGCCATCGGCTTGAAGCCGGCCACGAAGCTGGACGGCTCGGAGCCGTCGGACTCCATGAGCACCTCGTTGGCCGCGGCGTCGGCCCAGAGGAACGACACCACCGCGTCGGTCATCGCCAGTTCGAGGTGCTGGCCGCCCCGCCCCCGCTCCCGGGCGAAGAGGGCGGCGGTCACGGCCTGGCCGGCGAAGAGCGCGGTGACCTTGTCGGCTGCGGTCTGGCGCAGGAAGTCCGGCGTCCCGGTCTCGGGGTCGGCCTGGGCCGCGGCGAAGCCGCCGTAGGCCTGGATCACCGTGTCGTAGGCGCTGCGGTCCCGGTACGGACCCTGGCTGCCGAAGCCCGACAGCGAGACGTAGACGACGTCGGGGTTCACGGCCTTCACGTCCTCGTAGCCGACGCCGAGGCGATCGACCACGCCCGGTCGGAAGTTCTGGAAGACGACGTCGACGTCGGCCGCCAACTGCCGGACGAGCGCGGCGCCCTCGGGCTGGTCGAGGTCGACCACGATCGACCGCTTCCCCCGGTTGCAGACCAGGAACAGCGAGGTGAGCCCGTTCACCGAGGCCCCCACCCAGCGGGCGATGTCGCCGAGGCCCGGTCGTTCGACCTTGATCACCTCGGCGCCCTGGTCCGCCATCAGCGCCGCCGCATAGGGCCCCGTCAGCGCGATGGACAGGTCCAACACCTTGACGCCCTCGAGCGGTCCCCCCGTCATGCTCCAGATACTGACACCTCGCCCGACGTAGCCCCGTTCTGGTGGCTGTAGGGCGCGCTGGGGCACTCGTCAGAGCCACCAGAACGGGTTGCGGGCGGGGCGGACTGAGCCGACGCCGTGGCCTGGACGCTCAGGCCAGGACGGCGCCGACCCCCACGAAGGCCAGGGTCAGGACGAGCAGGATGCCCAGCAGCGGGGCGAGGAACCGCAGGTACTGGTTGTAGCCGACCCGGGCCAGAGCGAGTCCGCCCATGACGACCGCGGAGGTGGGGGTGAAGAGGTTCATCCACCCTGACGCCGACTGGAAGCCGGTGACCACGATGGCGCGGTCCACGTTGGCGAAGTCGGCGAGCGGGGCCAGCACCGGCACGGCCACTGCGGCATGGCCGGAGCTGGACGGGATCAGGAACGCCAGGGGGATGTTGAGCAGGAACATGAGCCCGCCGAACACGGCGGGTCCGGTCCCGCTGACGGTGTCCTCCAAGGCGTTCAGGACGGTGTCGGTGATCTGGGAGTTGTTCATGATCACCGTGACCCCGCGGGCCAGGATGATGATCAGGCCGACGGCGATGAAGTCCGCGGCCCCCTTCACCACCGTCTCGGCGATGCCCTTCTCCCCGAGCTTGGCGACCAGACCGACCACGATCGACATGAGGATGAACAGCGCAGCCAGCTCGGGGAAGTACCAGTCGAGCTGGTAGCGGTAGGACGCGGCGTCGGTCCCCTCGATGACCTGGGCCCACGGCACGATGGCGTAGATCATGAAGGCGAAGGTCAGGGCCATGAGCCACAGCACGGCCCGGTGGCGGCCGGTGAGCTCGGGGGTGTCCTCGAGGCTGACGTCCGGCGCCTCCTCGTCGTCCCGGAAGCCGACCAGGGAGGCCGACGGGTCGCCCTTGATCTTCGCGGCGTAGCGGAGCACGTAGGCCACGGCCACCGTGGTCAGGACCGCGTACATGATCAGGCGCAGCACGATCCCGTCGCCGATCCCGATGTCGGCCGCGTCGGAGGCGACACCGGTGGCGAACGGGTTGATGGTCGACGCCATGGTGCCGATGCCGGCGCCCAACAGGATGATCGCGGCGGCGACCATCCGGTCGTAGCCCAAGGCGAGCACGAGGGGTATGACGAGGGCGTAGAACGCCAGCGTCTCCTCCGCCATGCCCTCGGTGGTCCCGCCGAGGGAGAACAGCAACATGAGGATGATGATGAGGGGCACGCCCCGGCCGCCGAACCGGCTGCCCACCCGGGCGATGCCGGCGTCGATCGCGCCGGTGCGCATCGTCATCGATATGAAGATGCCGATGGCGAGCACGAACAGGAAGACGCCGGCGGCGCCGAAGAGCTCGCCGGACTCGTAGGGGCCGATGAACCCGGTCTCGGCCGACTCGATGCCGTAGAGGCCGTTGACCGGCGACATGAAGAGCTCGTACAGCCGGTCGTTGAACGTGAGGTCGGAGTCGACCTCCTGGTAGCTGCCGGGGATCGGTCGCCCGGTGTCCGGGTCCGTGTCGTACACCCCGGTCGGCACGATGAACGCCAGGAGCCAGACGGCCACGGTGACCATGAGCAGGACCGTGAACGCCGACGGGAACCGCCAACGCCGTGTCCCGGGCGAGTCGTCCTCGTCGGTGGCTACTGGTGTGGTGGTGCTCTCGGCCATGGTCGGCCCCCCGGTTCTGGTCGTGGAGGTCCCACCTTCCTCGGCTCCACGGGGTCTCGTCACGGGGCGAACGTCCCGATCCGGCTGGACCTTCAGCCCTGGTGTCCCGGCGCCCGGTCGACGATGCTGACGGGGCGGCCCGTCGCGGCCCCGGTGACCGGGAGGTCCTCATGCCCTATCACGTCGATTCCGAGGTCGGAAGGCTGCGGCAGGCGATCGTCCACCGGCCCGATCTCGAGCTGAAGCGCCTGACCCCGAGCAACAAGGACGACCTGCTCTTCGACGAGGTCCTCTGGGTGAAGCGGGCCCGCCAGGAGCACGACGCCTTCGCCGACGCGTTGCGGGAGGCCGAGGTCGAAGTGCACCTCTTCGACGAGTTGCTCCGGGAGACCGTGGCCCTGCCCGACGCCAAGAAGCACATCCTCGACCGGGTCCTCGACGAGCGGGCGTACGGCCCGATGGCCATCGATCCGCTGCGCAACCTCTTCGACGCCATGGACGACGACGACCTCACCGACTACCTCGTCGGCGGGATCTCCAAGCGCGAGATCCTCGAGCGCATCGAGGCCCCGAAGTCGGTGTGGTTCGAGGCCCTGGGCCTCGACGACCTCGTGCTGACCCCGCTGCCGAACACCCTCTTCACCCGGGACACCTCCGCCTGGATCTATGGCGGGGTGTCGATCAACTCCATGCGCAAGAAGGCCCGGATGCGCGAGACCGTCCACTACGAGGCCATCTACCGCTTCCACCCCCTCTTCGCCGACGAGGACTTCGAGATCTGGGCCCCCGGCACGGCCAACGGCATCGCGACCACCGAGGGCGGCGACATCCTCGTGATCGGGCGCGGCGCGGTCCTCATCGGGATGAGCGAGCGGACCCGGCCCCCGGGGGTCGAGCGCCTGGCTGCCCGTCTGTTCGCCGCCGGCGCCGCGCACACGGTCGTCGCGGTGAAGATTCCCGAGTCCCGCACCTTCATGCACCTCGACACCGTGATGACGATGGTGAACGAGGACACCTTCACCAAGTACCAGGGCCTCGGGATGCTGCCGTCGTACACGATCCGTCCCGGTGAGACCGAGAAGGAGCTGACGGTGACCGAGCACGGGCCCGAGGCGATGCACGACGTGATCGCCGCCGCCCTCGGCCTCGACGCCATCAACGTCCTCACCCCCACCCAGGACGTGTGGTCCGCCGAGCGTGAGCAATGGGACGACGGCTGCAACGTGTTGGCCGTGCGCCCCGGCGTGGTCGTGGCCTACGAGCGCAACATCACCAGCAACACCCACCTCCGCAAGAACGGGATCGAGGTCATCACCATCACCGGCAACGAGCTCGGGCGGGGCCGGGGTGGGCCGCGGTGCATGACCTGCCCGATCGAGCGCGACGGGATCTGAGGAGCCATCGTGTTCAACCTGCGCAACCGCAACTTCCTCAAGGAGTTCGACTTCACCACCCAGGAGTGGCAGCACCTGTTGCGACTCGCTACCGACCTCAAGGCCGCCAAGTACGCCGGCACCGAGGTCCCCCGGCTGACGGGCAAGGAGATCGCGCTGATCTTCGAGAAGTCCTCGACCCGGACCCGGTGCGCCTTCGAGGTGGCGGCCGACGACCAGGGGGCCTCGGTCACCTACCTCGGCCCCGGGGGGAGCCACATCGGCCACAAGGAGTCGATGAAGGACACGGCCCGCGTCCTCGGCCGGATGTACGACGGGATCCAGTACCGGGGGTTCGGCCAGGAGCAGGTCGAGGTCCTCGGTGCCCATGCCGGCGTCCCGGTCTGGAACGGCCTGACCGACGAGTGGCACCCGACCCAGAGCCTCTGTGACGTGATGACGATGCTCGAGCACAGCTCGAAGCCCGCCGAGCAGATCGCCTTCGCCTTCTGCGGTGACGCCCGCAACAACGTGGGCAACTCCCTCCTGGCGGCCGGGGCGCTGATGGGGATGGACATGCGCTTCGTCGCCCCGCGGGAGCTCTGGCACAGCCCGGAGGTGATCGCCGGGGCCCGGGCCCGGGCCGAGGAGACCGGGGCCCGCATCACCCAGACCGATGTCGTGGCCGAGGGGGTGGCCGGCGTCGACTTCGTCCACACCGATGTCTGGGTGTCGATGGGTGAGCCCGAGGAGATCTGGGACGAACGCATCGAGTTGCTGAGGGACTACCAGGTGAACGCCGCCCTGATGGCCGCGACGGAGAACCCGGCGGCCCAGTTCATGCATTGCCTGCCGGCCTTCCATGACCGGGCCACGACGGTCGGTGAGGAGGTCTTCCAGCGCACCGGCATGGACGGGCTCGAAGTGACCGACGACGTCTTCGAGTCACCGCACTCGATCGTGTTCGACCAGGCCGAGAACCGCGTGCACACGATCAAGGCCATCATGGTCGCCACCCTCGGGGACTGAGGTGCGTCTCGTCGTCGCGTTGGGCGGCAACGCCCTGCTGAAGCGGGGCCAGACGCCCGACGCCCTGCCCCAGGAGGACAACGTCCGCGTCGCCGTGCAGGCGCTGGCCCCGATGGCGGGGGAGCACGAGATGGTGGTCACCCACGGCAACGGCCCCCAGATCGGCCTCCTCGCCGTCGAGAGCGCCGCCGACCCGAGCCTGACCCTGCCCTATCCCTTCGACGTCCTGGGCGCTCAGACCCAGGGGATGATCGGCTACTGGCTCCTCCAGGCCCTCCAGAACGAGCTCCCCGGCCGGGAGATCGCCGCCATCATCAACCAGACCCTCGTGGCCGCCGACGACCCGGCGTTCGCCGACCCCGCCAAGTTCATCGGCGTGGTCTACGACGAGGCCGAGGCCAAGCGCCTGGCCGCGGCGCGGGGCTGGACGGTGAAGGCCGACGGTGACCGCTGGCGGCGGGTGGTGGGGTCCCCCGAGCCCCAGGAGGTGGTGGAGACGAAGTTGATCAGGCTCCTCCTCGACACCGGCGCCGTCGTGGTCTGCGCCGGGGGCGGGGGCGTGCCCGTGATCCGCGACGAGGCCGGGGACCTGCAAGGGGTCGAGGCCGTCGTCGACAAGGACCACACCGCCTCGGTCCTGGCCCGGTCCCTGGGGGCCGATGCCCTGCTCATCCTCACCGATGTGGCCAACGTCTTCCGGGACTTCGGCACTCCGGCCGAAGCGCCGATCGGCCGCATCACCCCGGATGAGCTGCGGAGCCACGACTTCCCCGCCGGTTCCATGGGCCCCAAGGTCGAGGCGGCCTGTCGCTTCGTCGAGGCCACCGGTGGCGTCGCCGGCATCGGCCGCCTCCAGGACGCCGCCGCCATGCTCGCCGGCACCGCGGGGACCTTCATCAGCCCGGACTAGCAGGCCCGAGGCCGCCGTTCGCGGGAGGCGCCGCGGCCCGGTTCGAAGGCGGTGACCGGGGCGGTGACCAGGTCGTCTCGGCCCGCAGTTCTGGTGGCTTCCGAGGCCGGGAGAGAATCTTCCTCAAAGAGTTGCAAGGAGATAGACAACCATCTAAAGTCTAGAACAGATGTTCGTACCACTCGACACCTCGAGGCTCGTGGAAGAGCTCACCCGGACCGACCCGGACGCTCTCAACGACCGGGCCCGGGACCTCGCCGGACGCCGCGCCGCCCTGGATGCCGAAGAGGTCGACCTCCTCGGGGATGCCGCCCGGCTGCGGGACGGCAGCCATGACCTGTTCCGGGACACCGCGGCCTGGCTGCGGGTCATCACCGGCGTGGCCGGTCACACCGCCCGGACCCGGGCCGCCGTTGCCCGCGCCCTGGCCGTGCTCCCCACCGTTCTCGACGCCCTCCGCGACGGCCGGATCACCTTCGACCACGCCCGGGTGATCGCCGACCAGGCCGACTCCCCGAACCGGGACAACCTCCTCGATGACATCGAAGAGATCCTCGGCTGGGCCCGGAGTGGGCCCGCGGACGGGTTCCGCGATGCCGTCTCGGGGTGGGCCCGGGACCTCGATGAACGCCGCGAGGCGGCGCTGTCGGACCACGAACGGCAACGCCGGCACCGCAAGCTCACCCGGACCCGCACCAAGGCGGGCCTGAACCGCACGGTCCTGGACCTCGACGACGAGGCCGACGCCGTGTTCTACGGCGCGGTCCGCGACGTCATGGCCGAGATGCGCCGCGCCGACACCAAGGCCAAGCTGCCGCCCGACCAGCAGCGGACCCTCCGCCAGATCGGCGCCGATGCCGTCGAGGAACTGGCCCGCCGTTCCCGGGGCGCCGATGTCATCACCAAGCACAAGGCCCGCCCCGTCATCCTGGCCATGACCGAGATGTCGGTGCTGTGGGACCAACTCAAGGTCCGGGGCTGGTGTGAGCTCGCGGACGGCACCAAGCTCACCTCCCGCCAGATCCGCCGCATGGCCTGCGAAGCCGACATCATCCCCATGCTCATGGACACCGATGGGGTCTGCCAGGACATGG
>Ga0105044_10016133_pt1 | contig 10084 bp, 10 predicted proteins | sample MAT01_FD_78092 | JGI IMG/M metagenome (GOLD analysis project Ga0105044, IMG submission 78092) | Freshwater microbial communities from Lake Fryxell liftoff mats and glacier meltwater in Antarctica - MAT-01 | ecosystem: Environmental > Aquatic > Freshwater > Ice > Liftoff microbial mat | place...
CTGGCTGGTCATGCAGGATCATCACGATCTTTGGTTGGCGCGCCAAAGCGTCAATTTGCAAGGTGTTAGCGAACTCAAATTGGCCGCAGCCTAGTGAGCAATCGGGCGTCGGCCGGTTATTTGTGTTGCTATTGACTCCTGCCAGTCCAAGCATCAACCAGCCGTCCGGCCCATTTTTAGGTAGCATCGCAGGATTACATCTGCACGGATTATCTCAATGCTAAACCCCGCTTCCATCACCCTCGCGCGTGGCCAGGCTGATTATTGTTTGCTGACCAAATTTGGTAACCGACATGGCCTGATTGCGGGCGCGACCGGCACGGGCAAGTCGGTGTCTTTGCAAGTGCTCGCAGAGGGCTTTTCAGCGCGCGGCGTGCCGGTATTTATGGCGGATGTAAAGGGTGACTTAGCGGGTATGAGTCAGCCCGCGCAAATTTCCGACAAACTGACGAAACGCTTGAGCCTATTGGGCGTTGACGGCTTTACACCATCAGCAAGCCCGGTAGTGTTTTGGGATATCTTCGGTAAAAGTGGGCATGCGCTGCGTAGCACTATTTCGGAAATGGGGCCGATCTTGCTGGCGCGCGTGTTGGAGCTTAATGACACCCAAGAAGGTGTGCTGAACGTTGTTTTTCGGGTTGCCGACGATGAAGGTTTGCTGCTGCTGGATCTAGCCGATCTGCGTGCGATGCTGAACTTTGTCTCGGAAAATGCGAAATCAATTTCAGCCCAATATGGCTTGGTTTCCCCACAATCCGTGGCGGCGATCCAGCGATCACTGCTGTCGCTTGAGGATGCGGGCGGCGCACAATTTTTTGGCGAACCGGCATTTGAGTTGCGCGATCTGTTTGCCATCGCGCCCGATGGCCGGGGCGTGGTCAATATCATGGCCGCCGATCAGCTGATTTTGAAGCCGAAACTGTATTCCACGTTCTTATTGTGGCTGCTATCTGAGCTATTCGAGCAACTGCCGGAAGTGGGCGATTTGGACAAGCCGCGCATGGTGTTTTTCTTTGATGAAGCGCATTTATTGTTTACCGACGCGCCGCCCGCACTGGTGCAGCGCGTCGAGCAAGTGGTGCGGCTGATTCGCTCCAAAGGTGTCGGCATATACTTTATTAGCCAAAACCCAGACGATGTGCCGGACACGATTTTGGGGCAGCTCGGCAACCGCATTCAGCACGCGCTGCGCGCGTTTACGCCGCGCGATCAGAAATCGGTGCGGGTGGCGGCGGAAACCTTCGTCACCAATCCCGCGCTGGATACCGCAAGCGTGATCACCCAGCTCGGTGTTGGTGAGGCCTTGGTGAGCTTTTTAAATGACGGCGGTGTGCCGGGAATGGTGCAGCGTGCCTATGTAATGCCGCCCAGTTCGCGCATCGGCGCAATCGCTGAGCCTGAGCGGCAGCAAGTGCTGGCAACTAGCCCGATCGCCGGTAAATACGAAACACCCATTGATCGTGAAAGTGCCTTTGAGGTGCTTAAACAGCGCTTAGAGCAGCCCGAACCTGTACCGCAGGCTGCGGCCCCCGCAGCTAGTTCCGGCGGTTGGTCGTTGAGTTGGCCCTGGGGTGATAAACCCGCTGCGGCGCCCGTGCCACCGCCATTGCCGGCAGCACGTACGAGAGCAGTCGCTGCACCGCGCCTGCCCGCAGCGCCACGTGCACCCGCCGCGCCACGTGCACCCGCCGCACCGCGTGCAAGCCAGCGCCAAAGCGTGACCGAGACCTTTGCAAAAAGTGTGGTGCGCACCGTGGGCTCACGTTTGGGGCAGCAGATGATTCGCGGCTTGTTTGGCGCATTGACGCGCCGGCGTTAGTACCTTGGTCTCGTCATTGCGAACGCAGTGAAGCAATCCATTTGCGTTTCGCGTTCGCAGCAAGGCCGAAAAATGGATTGCCACGTCGCTGCGCTCCTCGCAATGACGAATGGCAGAGTTGTGCTCCACGCAATGACGAATGGCAGAGGATTTGTTTTCTGAAATTGCCGTTTGAACTCGCAGCATTTACAAACTTACAATTTTCCCCGCATTGATTTCTTGATTCGCCAGTTTCAGCCAGTGAATTGTTACTAAGCCCAGAACCCTAATTTTGTTTTGTCGAACGAATCAGCAAAACGTATTTGCGCTAGCATCAAGCGCCGCAATTTGCAGGATTAGTATTGAAGACCACCCGAATTTTAGGCATCGACCCTGGTTCACGGCGCACGGGCGTGGGCATTATTGACGTGCGTACCTCTAGTTTTAAGCACATCCATCACGAAGTGGTCAGCACCTTCGATGAGGATTTCCCGACGCGCCTGAAAGATATTTTCGATGGCATAACCGCCGTTATTCAGCGTTTTGCGCCAGAAGAATGCGGGATTGAATCGGTGTTTTTAAGCAAAAATCCATCGTCGGCATTAAAGCTAGGGCAGGCTCGCGGGGCGGCAATTTGTGCGGCGGTCAATGCCGGTTTGCTGGTGCAGCAATATGCGCCGCGTGAAATTAAAAAAGCCGTAGTTGGTAGTGGTGCGGCGGATAAAACCCAGGTGCAATACATGGTGGGCGTGCTGCTCAATATTAGTGGCCAAATTGCCGCGGATGCCGCTGATGCGCTAGCAGTTGCAATCACCCACGGTCAGGTGCGCGAAACCGCCGGGCGCTTAGGCTTGCCGGTGCGCATGTTTCGCTAGCTTGCTAGAAACTCGCTCGCGTCACGAAGCTTGTCGCCGCATCCTTCGACAGGCTCAGGACGAACGGGTTTTTAGGCCGCTTGTTGGCTTTTAACCTCAGACGAACGGGTTTTTAGGACGTTTTTCGTTTGCTAGCAAAAAACATCAATCCGGCGCCTGAAAATACGCCTCGCGCTGCGCCGCCGTCATTGCCAACAGGCGTTTGCGCAAATCATTACGCTCATTTGGTGGCAGACTCATAAAGCGTGCGCGCACAATTGCCCGCTGTGGTGGCGTCAAGCTGCGCATAAAATCGATGGTGGCGGCGCGTTCGGCGGGCGGCAAATCGCGCAAACGATTGCCGCCATTTTGTCCGCCATTCTGCCCGCCATTGCGCGGCCAGCTGTTGCGCGGTGCGAACTGGCTATTGCCTCGGTTCATGCCGCCATTGCGCCGCTCGAACTCGCGTTTGAGCTGATTGCGCTGCGCCTGCGGCAGGGCGCGAAACTCGCGCAAGGTTTGTAGCATGCGCTCGCGCTGCTCGGGCGGTAGCGCTTTAAAATTGCGCATTTTTTCCTGCGCCTGCGCCCGTTGCTCCGGGCTCATCGCTTGCCACTGCGCCGCGCGCTCAGCCGCTGCGGCGCGTTGCTCGGGCGTCAAGGTTAGCCAGCGCGCAGCGCCGATGCGCAGCTTGCTTTGCGTATCGCTGCTTAACGCCGCCCATTCTTTTTGATACGGTGCTAGCGCGCGCTGCTCATCTGGGCTCAAGGCGTCAAAGGCAACGCTGGATGCAGCTGAACTTTGCCCGGTAGTGCTCGGCCCAGCGGGTAGTTCGCTTGTGCTTTGCGCATGCGCCGCAATGCCAATAAGCAGGCCAAGTAGGCACGCTAAAAGGCTAGTTTTTCGGTTCATTGGCAGCATGTGCGCTCGTCCCCGCTGCAGTTTTGGTATCGGTATTGTTTTCTTGCGTGCCTGCAAGTGCATCACCTATTTGATCTAATTCAACCGGGTCAAGTTCAGGGTCGAACTCGCCTAGATAAAGCAAAAGCGCGCGCTGATCGAGCTCAGTCGCCGCCGTTTTGCCCGGATCTAGTGCATCGCTGGAAAACTCGGCTAGGCATAACGGCGTATTCGTGAGCGCGCTGCTGAGCAACATTAGCTGCCCGAACCTGAGCGCGCGTGTTCGACGTGGGTACTCTCGCTTAGCCATGCGTAAAACTCCAAATCATTTGCGACTACGCTCTCTTCAAGGCCCGTTTCGTCAAGGCCAGTTTCGTCAAGGCCAGTTTCGTTCAGTACCGTTGGATCCAATTTAGGTTCGAAAAAAGCTTTAGGATTTACTGACGTTTCGTCGGCAACCTCAGCACCAAACGTCGCTTCATAGAGTGCGGTGGCTTCAAGTTCCGCCGATGTAGGAACGCCATGCGGTTGCGTCAGGATGATAAAGGTGTATGCGGCAGAGATCGCGAAAGCCGCTGCTAGGAACGGCGTACTGCGCCAAAAAGGCGTTTTCGCGCGCGTTGCCGCAATTGCGCGTGCGCGCGCCTCGTTCAGCCGCATTTGCGTCGCAACGCTGTATTGCCCCGCTTGGGTATCTAGCGTACGCAAAATCGCCTGCATCGTCGGGTCAGAAATATTGGAGTCTGTATGGGAATCTGAGTTTTTCATAGGTGTGGCTCCAGCAGCGTGCGCAGGCGTTCCAGCGCACGGGAAAGATGGGTTTTGACGCTGCCTTGTGAGCAACGCATCACTTCTGCGGTTTGCGCGACATCAAAGCCTTGCCAGGTGCGCAGCAAAAACGCTTGGCGTTGGCGTTCTGGCAAAATGTGCAGCGCTTTGTTGATTGCGGGAGCCGATTGGGCGCTCATCGCGATGCGATCCGGCTCGGCGGTGTGTTGATCAGCAACATTGCGGGTGTAGTCCTCATCAACGCCGTTCCCCGCGCTGCTTGAATCTGCAGGACTGCGGCCTGAAAAAAACACGCGAAAACGATTGCGCACCGATTGCCGCCGGTGCCAATCGGTCAAGCGCGAATCCAGCACGGTAAAAAACAATTTCGCCCAATCACACCTAGGGGCGGCTTTTTCTGCATTGACAGCGTAACTTTTCACGAAACCAAGCATGGCATCTTGCACCAAATCCATCGCTTCTTCCCGTTGGCGCGTGCCCAACTCAGCCATGCGCAGGGCGCGGCGCTCGTGTTCACGCAAAAATTGATCGAGCGCGCGCTCGTGCGTTAGCGCCGCAACATAAGTTTTCGAATCGTTTAGGGTTTCAGTTGAAATAGCGCTCAATCCAGTACCGTGTGGAAAGCTCTCGGCCGCAGCAAGCGTAGCGCCTAATCGCCAAATTGGGCTAAACGAATTTGGACTAAGGGGGCGGATTTGGGTAAACATACCGGCTTACAACGCACATGCTTCACTCTGGTTGACCTAAGGCCTGCAAGTGGCTGTTAAAAAAGGGTTTTGCACATTTGGGTGTAGCCATCGTGAGCCTGTCACAAATGTTTCGCGCCATTGTCAAGAGCAGGTTCCGAACTAAAAGAAAAACTATAAAAATCAATAACATATAAAATTGATTAACTTTTCGTCAGCGGCGTAAATTGGGGCTTGACAGGCCCGCTAGGCGGCACTTTTAGGGATGCCTATGAAGCTTATCCACATAGTTATCCACATTTTATGTGGAAAACTCACTTTATCTATATAAAACAATGAATTAAAGGTGTTTTCTATAATTTACCTTAGAATTTCCTGCTAACTTAAATCGATAAAAATTTTCCGCTATTGAAGCAATCGCGATGCGCGTTCGAGCATTACGCGCTAAGGCATTGAATTGCTTGCCTTAGGGCAGGCTGAAGGCGACACTAACGCGCTATGAAGGATCAAATTTCCATCCGTAAAAGTCGAGTCAGAACAATTTTGTTCATTTTCATAGGTCGATTGTGAACGCTGATCGGCGCAGCCGGCCCGGTGTGCGCTCTGCTGCCCTACCAGTCACCCAGCAAGTCACCCAGCAAGTCGCGCAGCCAGTCGCGCAGCCAGTCACGGAAAAACTCGTGCTGCAGGTCGCGCTGCCCACACCGCTGACTAGACTATTTGATTATTACGCGCCACTCGAGGGCGTGCCCAAAATCGGTATGCGGGTGCGCGTGCCGTTCGGGCCTAGGCAAATGGTTGGCTTTATTGCTGGCATTAGTTCTAGCAGTGGTTTCGCCAGTACTTTGAAAACGGCGTACAAACTCATTGATGCGCAGCCGCTATTGCCGCCAGAGCTATGGGACACGCTCAATTTTGCCTCGCGTTACTATCACCATAGCCTGGGCGAGGTGCTTAACGCCGCCGTGCCGACCGCGCTGCGGGATGGCACAGCCACCAAAGCACGGGGCGTGCCGATGCTGCGCGCGAAAACCGGTGCGGAAATGGCGGTGTTGCGCGGCCCGGCTCAGCGCGCGCTTTTGGCGCTGCTGCTCAGCGGCGAACGCAGCGATTCTGAGCTCAATCTTGCCTTGCCAAGTTGGCGCGCCGCGTTTGCGGCGCTGAAACGCAAAGGTCTGGCCGAGCTTTGGATTGCGGAAAGCTTTATCCCGCCTGGACTCAAGTTGGCAGGTCCTCAGCTTAACGCAGAACAAGCCGATGCGGTCAGCGCAATTGCTGCGGGTTCTGGTGCATTTTCGCCATTTCTATTGGATGGCGTAACGGGCAGCGGCAAAACGGAAGTTTATCTGCAGGCGGCAGCGGCGGTGCTGGCGCGCGGCGAAACAGTGCTGGTGCTGGTGCCGGAAATAGGCCTGACGCCGCAAACGCTCAAGCGCTTTGCGCAACGCTTGGCGGTGCCGCAAGTAGTACTGCATTCGCAGCTATCGGAAACCGAGCGCGCTTATGGCTGGCAGCAGGCGCGCTCGGGTGCGGCGCGCTTGGTGTTGGGCACGCGCTCAGCGGTATTTGCGCCTTTGCCTAATTTGGGCTTGATTGTGTTGGACGAAGAGCACGATGGTTCCTACAAGCAGTTTGACGGCTTTCGCTATCACGCCCGAGATTTGGCGCTCAAGCGCGCGCACAGCTTAAAAATTCCGATTGTACTGGGCTCGGCCACGCCGTCATTGGAAACATTGAAAGCCGCCCAAGAGCTACGCATCAGCACGCTGTATTTGCGCAATCGCGCCGCAGCTAGCCGCATGCCTGAGCAATTCGTGTTGGATATTCGCGGGCAAACCCTAGACGAAGGCTTAGCCACCGCCAGCGTGCACGCGATTCGCCAATGTTTAATGAGCGGCGGGCAAGCCTTGGTGTTGCGTAATAGGCGCGGTTTTGCCGCGCAATTAGAATGCATCACCTGCGGCCATGTAGAGCACTGCCCGCACTGCGACCGTCCGATGACGCTGCACCGCGCCGCTGGCGCACTGCGCTGCCATTACTGTGATTTGCGCCAACCCTTGCGCATGGACTGCAGCGCCTGTGGCAGCACCGAATTGACCGCGCTCGGCGTTGGCACCGAGCGCGTTGAGCTAGCGCTGGCGCGGCTATTCCCAGAGTGGCCGATTTTGCGGGTTGATCGCGATACCGTCAGTACCAAAGGCGCCATGGAAGCCAAGCTCAAGCAATTAGAAAGTGGCGCGCCGTGTATTTTGATCGGCACGCAAATGCTGGCCAAAGGCCATGATTTGCCCGATATCGCGCTGGTGGTGGTGTTGGGTGCTGACGACGGCCTGCATGCGCAAGATTTTCGCGCCGGTGAACGCTTGGCGCAGCTATTGCTGCAAGTTTCCGGCCGAGCCGGACGCGCCAGCCGCCCAGGTAAAGTGCTGATTCAAACCCACGAACCCGAACACCCGCTTTTGCAAGCCGTGATCACCGGGCAGTACGCGCCGGTTACCGAATTACTCATGGCGGAACGTCGTGCCACCGAACTGCCGCCGTTCGCCTTTGCCGCACTGCTGCGCGCCGATGCCATCAAAAAAGAAGCGCTGGAGGCGTATTTGCAAAGCGCGCGGCAGCAATTTCATGATTTCAATCCAGATACGAGCGTACAAATTTATGGCCCAATGCCGGCTGGCTTGGCGAAACGCGCGGGCCGCTACCGTGCGCAACTGGTGCTGATGTCCAACCGGCGCGCCGAACTACATCAAGCGATTTCGCCCTGGATCGCGGCCCTGCACGCAGGTAAAAAGCCCGGCAATGTGCATTTTAGTTTGGATATTGATCCCTATGAATTTGGTTAAGAGCGTGGAATTTGGTTAAGAGCGTGGAATTTGGTTAAGAGCGTGAGTTCGGTTAAGCGCCCGCCCGAGTCTGATTTTGGCGTGATCACGCCCCCAGTAGCGCTTTCGCCGCTCGCACTGCGCTGGCTGCAGCATTTGCAGCACGAACGCCGTTTAAGCAAGCTAACCGTGGCGCGCTACCAAGCGCATTGGCTGCGGCTTGCAGCGCTTGCTGCAAAGCCGGGCGTTGACGTCACGGGCGCTGACCCTTTGCTTGCACTTGACGCACTCGCACTGCGCAGCCATATCGCAAAACTACATCGTGGCGGCCTGGAAGCGAAAACCCTGGCGCAAGTATTAGCCGCGATTCGCAGCTTTTACCGTTTCGCCGAGCGCGAAGGCGAATTGACGAGCAACCCGAGCAGCGGCCTAAAACCACCAAAAGGTAAAAAGAAATTACCGGCGACCTTGGATGTAGATCAAACAAAAACCTGGGTCGAAGTCGACACCGAAGCCGAGCTAGGCGTGCGCGATGCCGCGATGTTAGAGCTGTTTTATTCCTGCGGCCTGCGCTTGAGCGAATTGTGCAACCTACGCTGGCAGGACATCCATTTCCAATCCAGCGAACTGCGCGCATTAGGCAAAGGCCAAAAAACGCGGCTTCTGCCAATCGGCACGATGGCGCTAGCGGCATGTCAACGCTGGCTAAGCGAGCTGCAGGCCAGCGGCACTGCACTCAAGTATGTCTTCCCCGGGCGCGCTGCTGACAGCGCCATTAGCCCGCGCGCGGTGCAAATGCGCGTCAAATTATTGGCGCAGCGCCAAGGCCTGTGGCAGCGCACCTACCCGCATTTACTGCGCCACTCCTTCGCCAGCCACCTGCTGGAATCCTCTGGCGATTTGCGCGCAGTACAAGAACTGCTCGGCCACGCCGATATCCGCACCACCCAGGTCTATACGCATTTAAATTTTCAACACCTAGCCCAGGTTTACGACCAAGCCCATCCTAGAGCGCGCAAATCGGGCGCCAACAATTCAGGCTCGGATACGACGCCATGAACCTGCTATTCGTCTGCAGCAAAAACCAATGGCGCAGCCCCACCGCCGAAGCCATCTATCGCAATCGCGCCGATCTAAACGTGCGCTCCGCCGGCACCAGCGGCACCGCCCGGCGCAGTGTCAATGCCGCCGATATCCGCTGGGCCGATCATATTTTGGTAATGGAGCACGAACACAAAGTTCGCCTAAAAGAGAAATTCCGGCTAGAACTGGCGCATAAGAAGATTCACGTGCTGGATATCGCGGATGATTATCAGTTTATGGATCCGGATTTGGTGGCGTTGATTGAGTTGAGGGTGGGAATGGTTTTGGGGGTTTGAGGTGGGCGGACCGGCAAATAACATGTTTTATGCGGACTAATTTGCTTCAAAACATCGCATCTCCAGCATGAACTTGCATGCTATTTTTCCCGCGCAGTTGGCAGGTGAGGGCCTATGTATCCGATGAGTACTTTGCCCTCAATCTCGGTTCGTACACCGCGAAAATACAGCCGTAGCACCGGAGTCCCGGTGATTTTGGAATGCCATGACCATCTCTGATGCGCAAAACCGTTGGGCGTATGGAAATCGCGTAACTCACCAAGCTTGCCATGGTTGAGTGTGGCCAATGATTCTGGGGAAGCGCTAATTCCCGTAACTGCATATTGTTCCCCAGTTTGCCATGCAATTGCGGCACGGTTTAGAGCGTCAAGGTGCCTCAAGATTTGTTTTAAATGATCGCTACTGCGATTAAATTCATGGAGTTGCAAAATTGCGGTTTCACCCATCACCAATCTCGGGAAAACCTCAATGGCACGCGCTAACAATGCTGTGCCGTTTTCAATTCGCGACCAAACTTTATATCGGAGTTCCGATTTTTTGTGTCGGTAAGATCTGCTTCGCAAACGAGCCCCACAATAATGTGGCGTTAGCGAAGCATTTCGCCGCCCTCGTCTAACGTATCGATGTCCACCTCGCGCGGTGAAGCACAACGCAATTGCGCCGACCCCAACAGCACTAAACAGTCGTTTGTTAGCGCGGATAGTGTCGCCCCCAACGCTGGATTGAAATTGATTCGTCCTTCAACGGATCGCGTACCTTCAGCGCGTTCAAAAAGACCATCTTTGCCATCAACGAACGGCTGCCTTGTAAGTCTAGTCGATAAAAATCTACCTGCATCTCGGTTAGCTATTTTGAA
>Ga0105044_10016134_pt1 | contig 10084 bp, 18 predicted proteins | sample MAT01_FD_78092 | JGI IMG/M metagenome (GOLD analysis project Ga0105044, IMG submission 78092) | Freshwater microbial communities from Lake Fryxell liftoff mats and glacier meltwater in Antarctica - MAT-01 | ecosystem: Environmental > Aquatic > Freshwater > Ice > Liftoff microbial mat | place...
ACGCCCTGATGCCGTGGGCCTGCGTCTAAAAGACCACCGCCTAAAAATGACCTCGTCAGGGACTCCCGGACGTGCTCATCCGCCCAAAGCCGACATAGGCAACCGGAAAATCAATGGGGCGCAGACGCCGCTTACGATTTTACTCCGCGTTGACACCAACCGCCGCTTTCCTGCCAAATTCGACCGCGAAACCTTCAAGTGGCGGCCTTTGATCGAGAACTTCTTCGGGAGGCTCAAGAAATACAGAGGCATCGCAATCCACTACTGCAAAACCGACGAAAGCTTCAGCGCCTTTATCACCCTCGTGGCCACCATCATCCGGTTGAAGTGAACGTCAACAGATCCTAGCCGGTTGGACCGACCAATGAGAATTTCAACGTTCAACAAACGGTCATTTGGGTTCTTTTGAGACGCAAAGGGCTCGTCGTTTTTTCGGGTCCAAGCCGATCGCTTTTTGCGAAGGCGGCGGCAGCGAGCATCCGCATCGTATCCGCACCTTCTTACGCTCAAGTTTCAAGTGCAACACCCACGGCCCACAGGGCATTGGATGTTGCGATGGACAAACGATACAAGCACCTCAACGGCGATGAATGTGGCGTGATTTTGGCAGAGCATCGGCGCGGGGCGAGCCTTCGGGCGATCGGCCGGTTGCTGGGGCGCAGCGCCTCGACGATCGGGCGCGAACTGCGGCGGGGCCGCCCGGAGAAAGACCGCGCGCAGCCCTATTGTGCGCATCTTGGCGGGGAACGATACCGGGTGCTGCGCAAGCGGTGCGGACGGCGGCTGAAGCTGGTCAAGGGTGGGTGGCTGCATGACTTTGTGCGGGGCAAACTGATCCAAAAGCGCTGGTCTCCCGAACAGATTGCGTGAAGGCTCGAGTCCATGCAACCCGATGATCCCAGCCGCCTGATCAGCCATGAGACGATCTATGCCGCGATTTACGCGCATCCAAAGGGCGGGCTGAAGGCCGAGATGAGCGCCGCCTTTTGACAGCACGAACCTGCGCGGGGCCAGCGGCGCACGACGCTGGAGGTGGCTCTATCACCCCGGAATCATTGAGGATCATCCACCGGCCTGAAGAGATCGAGAGCCGTCTGGCGCCCGGTCACTGGGAAGGCGATCTGATCAAGGGGGCCTTCAACCGCTCGGCCGTGGGCACGGTCGTCGAGCGCAAGAACCGCTTTCTCATTCTCAGCAGTTCAAGCGTCAAGCAATCGATCCGGGGGATCGATTGCAGCGCAGAACGCGCGGTTGCACCGATGACGCGGCGTTGGAGGGGTTTACCCGCCAGATGAAACGCCTGCCCGCTGTGCTGCGCCGGTCGATGACCTATGACCGGGGCAGCGAGATGGCCTGCCACCCGGAATTGGCGCGCCGGCTGAAGATCGACATCTGGTTTTGTGATCCGCATGCCCCCTGGCAGCGCGGATCGAACGAGAACGCCAACGGTCTGCTGCGACAGTTCTTCCCAAAGGGCACCGACCTGAGCACCATCAGCCAGACCGAACTCAACGACGTCGCCCGCCTGATGAATCAGCGCCCCCGCAAGACCCCCAAATGGAAAACACCCGAAGAAGCCATGGCCGAACAACTCGCGGCCTTCAGATCAAACGTTGCACTTGAAACTTGAATCCAAGCTGTTCGAACAAGAGCGGAAGATCGCACAGTCGGGCATGCCAGGCTCGTTCCATAACATCGAAATCGTAGCTCAAAAAAACACCAAGTCTTACGAGGTCGTGTTCCATCGTCTCGGGACTTCGCCGGCCTGCGGCATGATGATTGGGAACTCGCTACTGTCCGACATCTCTCCGATGCTGGAGGCCGGCGGTTGGGCAGTATACGTCCCGTATCCCCTTGTCTGGGAGCTTGAAAACGCCGAGGAGCCGAGTTCTAGAAAGCGCTTCCTGCGGGCGCAGGATCTCTTCGCCCTTCCGGACTTGATCGAGAGGTTGGTGAACGATATCGGCCACATACTTGAGGTAAGCTGAAGTATATGACGCACACAAAGGAAGAAGGCTGAGGGGGTGGATGGCTGCAAAGTACAATCCCTGCGAGTGCTTATTCTACCGTCAAAATCTTGACATGAAAAAGAAAGAACGGCGAGGGTCAACGTAATCATCCGGGATGGAAATACTATTTCCTCCACCCATCGATCTTCTTGCACTGTGTTACGATCATGATTTTCGATCAACCTGACAATCGAAGTCGTCGGCGACCACCGGGCGATGGAAACCTTCGGCCGACGCTTTTGATCGACGCAAGCCATCGACTCATTGAGGCAATGCTTCACCTGCAAACTGGGCCATAAACTCTGCGCTCGGGGGAATGGGCTTTATCACGTCGATCAACACGCCGCTGGGGTCGCGCGTAATGAAGTGCCTTTGACCGAACGGCTCGTCCCTCAGCGCAAGAAGCATCGGCAGGTTCTTGCTTATCAGGTCCAGATATATCGTGTCCACGTCCTCGACCTCAAAGTTCAACAACATCCCCGCAACGCGGCCGCGCGCTGCTTTGGGGATCGTCTCGTGGTCCCCTTGAAGGATCGCAAGATTGACGTTTTCGTCTTGGATCGATTGAAGGTGAACATACCAATCACTGTCGAAAAGTGCCCGGAAGCCGAAATGTGCCTGGTAGAAAGTGCTGATGCTGGAAACGTCTTCCACCATAAGGACCGGATAGTATTGCGTCAGTTTCATTGCTTGCACTCCACGTTCGAAACATACAGAATGTATGTTAGTAATCTGATAACATGCAGGCTGTATGTATGCAAGAGCGACGTTCGAACACCGAGCGCAGTCAGGCAACGCGCGGCATCCTCATCGAAGCTGCGCGGACCCTGTTATTCGAAAAGGGGTATGCGGCCATGGGAACGCCCGAGGTGGTCGAAAAGGCTGGTGTGACACGCGGTGCGCTCTATCATCACTTCAAGGACAAACAGGCGCTGTTTCAGGCTGTCGTCGAGGCCGAAGCAACCCTTATCGCCGAGGAGATCGAAGGCAGTTCGGTCAGCGCAACAACCCCGCTGGAAGCGCTGCTCCTAGGATCAAAGGCCTATTTCCGCGCGATCCGCCAGCCGGGCCGCGTCCGGATGTTGCTGCTTGATGGACCGGCGGTTCTCGGTCCCGAAGAGATGCGCCGTATAGACTCGGAAACCGGCGGAAGGGAGCTGCGCCACGGGATCAGGAATGCGCTAGGGCGACATGCCTCGACCGTAGAAATCGATATCTGTGCAGATTTGGCATCGGCCATGTTCGACCGGGCCGCGCTGGCTTGTGATGCGAAAGCGGACGACAGGTCGTACGAGAATGCAATTGCGACACTCCTTTCGATCCTTGTTCGGGAACGGTCCGAGAACCTCGCAAGTTCATTTCACGAGTGATCGAACCGGGGCCCGACGCCGTCAGGCGGTGTTGAAGGACGGTCTCTCTACTCTGCCAGACCCTTGCGCCGTCGGCCCCAGCCCGCAGTATTCTCTCGTCACGAAAGTCCTGGAGTGGACAAAGCAGGCCATGGCCTTACTTGAATCCGTAAACATTTTTATAATACGCGTCAATCAGTCTAGATTGGCTTTCAGATATTTATCGCTCTTAATGCCAATGTCGAAACGAACTCCCGCCCGCGTGCAATCCACCGATCCAAAGCCTGATCTGATATTATGCCGGGTGGATCTACGAGAACAAACCCACGCGGTTTTCGTCCGGATATCTCCATCGGTCGGACATGGTCTTCCGCAAGGGCCGCATCATAAGTGTCGCGACCCACTCTGACCATCAGGGCAACGCCGGTCACGCCACAGCATATATGGCCGCCCACCATGAAGCAGAGCGCGCCCATCATCGCTTGCTCACGCAATTCGCTTGCGTCCGACAGGCAACCCCGAACGCGGGCGGCAAGGTTTTTGTCATAAGCCACGGGCTAACCGTTCTCGGCGGAGACGATTTCCTGAAGTCTGACGAGACTGGTTTCCCAGCCCGCGCGGGTTTTCTCGCAGACTTCCGGGTTCATCAGACCGCTGTGGATGAGAGTCATTCGAACACCCTTTGCCTGCGGCTCCATGTTGAAAGTCAGCATTGCTGGGTCGCCAGGCGCTCCGACCGGTTGCCAGGTTTGAATCAGCAAGTGCGGTTCGTCGATGGTGACGAACTTGCCTTCGAGCTGGTAGGGCTGTCCGCCGCCGATACCAGCAGCAGCCCAGCGGCCGCCTTCCCTGACGTTCCCGCTCCATTCCTTGGTATTGAACACGCCGGGTCGGACCCACCAGTTGCAGATTTCCTGTGAGGTGAGGGCGCGAAACAATCGCTCCGGTGTGGTATCGAAACCGGCCGAGGCTTCGACCTCGCCTTTGTGAAAGTTTGCCGACGCTATTGCGGCGTTCCGATGCTCTGGGGCTTCGTCATCTGTCATGCCTGACCTCCTTTTTTACCATTGATTACAGACTATATGGGCAGTACGGTTTCGTAAATACGGACAAGATGGATAGTGTGGAGAGTAGTTGTGGCACCAGATGAAGACAGCCGTCGCGGACCGAGCGTTTCGCTACTGACCGGTCTTGATATGAGCCATGTCCAGTTCTGCCCCGCCATCGCATTCAGCAAGATCGTCGGTGGTCGCTACAAGTTGCATATTCTGTGTGTTCTGCATCGTGGCCCGCTTCGTTTCGGTGAAATTGGGCGATCCCTGGTGAAGGGTGCCCTCGGCAAGCCTATCACTCCGCGCATCCTCAGTCGCGAACTGAAGGAAATGACAGAGTTAGGGCTGATCATACGGAAGGAGTACCCGGTCCTACCGAAAAAGGTGGAGTACTCCCATGCCCCCCGTGGCAAGGCGCTGATCCCAGTCCTGACTGAGATCGTCCGCTGGGGCGCAACGGGAGTGCATGAGGAAATTCTTTCGATCCAATAAAACGTAAGGCTGAATGAAATTTTTGGTTTGCTTCCGGCGCGAGTAGAGCGTTTGATAGCTACTGAACAGGAAAATTCGTGGGGGATTCGAACGCAATTTTTATTTTGGACGTCGGGTAACGCTTGACGAAAATTGAAATCATGTTAATGCCATCTCGCCAAAATGCAGGCCATTTGACACCAAAGGAGCAATATGGCGTTCGCGATCAAAGCCAAGGTTATCGATCCGCAGTCGAAGACGTTCTTGTTGGCCGATCAAAAGACGATGTACGGCGGCAAACTTATCTTCAACAATGACACCATCTTCTTGTTTACCGGCGAAAACGATGGTGGAAAGAGTCTTTTCGCACGAGGAATTGTCATTTCCGCTGAAGCAGTTGCCAAGAAGCGTGATGTCGCCCGGCAAACACCGCGCGTTGATCTTGTCGTCGGAAACATCACGCTTATGCGGCGTCCGCTGGGGCGGTTCGAACTCAAGCCTTTCACTGATTGGGGGGATGGCCGACCCGGCACCGAACTGAATTTCAAGCTTTATCGTCAAGCCACGAACAAGGTCGTCGGAAATTCCGACGACGCGGCGGCTTTCCTTAACGACCATTTCTGATTTCTGCGCTTGCTCACAGACTCAAACTTCCAAGAGAATGTGTGCGAAAAGCTGCCGCCCGCCACACAAACTTCGGCCTGTCAGCACAAGTCTGATTTCCATGTAACCGACGGTCAGACCAGCTGCCCATCTTCCGTGAGACGCGCACACAGGGCGATCATCAATGTGCATAAACCAAGCCAGAGCGTTGATTTCCTGCCATGGAGTTACGCCAGAGGCGTATAAAACGGCATACCGCTAACGCTATAATGTGTCAGGATTGCCCTGCACTACCGTCTCGACTGCGTCCGCTTCCGAGGTATCGGGGAGACCTCCGCTATCCGGGCTGATGCCATCGACTCGTTTGAACGGTAGGCTCAGCCGGTGAAGGCGACACGTTTAACGACGCGACCGGTGGCAGATCCCCCAGTCGCCCATGGCGTCGAGCACAGGGATGAGAGAGCAGCCGTAGGCGGAATAGGCATAAAGAGTGGTCGGTACGGCGCCATCCGTGCCTGCGGTCCTGTCGATCAGGTTGTCGTCCTCAAGCTCGCGCAAACTCCGCGTGAGCATGCGGGTTGAGGCACCTGTTGCGCGTTGCAGAACGCCGAAGCGCAGCGGGCCGGGGCGCAGCGCCCACAGGATCCGCGGCTTCCACTTGCCGCCGACCGCGACGATGGTCTCCATCACGGGGCAGTCCTGCATCTTGTCCAAAGCAGTCGCATCCATCAGGGGTTACATCCGTGTAAGTACTTGCAGGTCTGCGCCGAATCGAAGAAAACTATGCGCGTCGTATGGTTAGCAGCGCGTCCGGGCTCTGCAAGGAGGTCAAAATAATTGTTGAATACATCCGTTATGAACTGAAAGAACATCCACTCGAGTCCTTGGTCGAGGCCTATGCCAAGGCCGGTGCCCATTTGCAGGCCGCGCCCGAATGTCTGGGCTACGAACTTGCCGCAGCAAGGGACGCGCCGTCATCTTTCACCTTGCGCATTCTCTGGACCTCCGCCGACTCGCACTTGCAGGGCTTTCGCAAAGGACCGAACTTTCCGCCGTTTGTGCAGCTGGTCCGCCCATTCATCGCCGAGATCGCCGAGATGCGCCACTACGCAGGTGTGGGCGTGGAGTGGTCGCGGTGAGCGCGGCGGTCCCTCCCGCGCCGCCGATGCTCGCGGCCTGGGCCGGAGGCGAGGCCCGGCTTCGCGCACTCACCGAGGCCTTTTATGACAAGGTCGAGCGCGACGATATCCTGAGGCCGGTTTTTGCCGGTATGGATCCCCGTCACGCGCAGCATGTGGCGAGCTTTATCGCCGAGGTCTTCGGCGGCCCTGCGACCTACACCGACGGCGGCGGAAGTCACGCCGGCATGATCGCCGCCCACCTCGGCCGTCAACTGACCGAGGTTCAGCGCAGACGCTGGCTCGCTCTGATGCTGGACGCAGCCGACGAGGTCGGGCTGCCTGATGATCCGGAATTTCGTGCCGCCTTCGTCGGATACCTCGAATGGGGCACGCGCCTGGCGGTGATCAACTCGGCGAAGGGCGCAAGTCCGTCCGATCCCGCAGCGCCGATGCCGACCTGGAACTGGGGCTCGCCAGGCGGCCCGCGGATTGCGCCGTGAGGGTCGCTCTCTTGAAACCGTGATGATGCCACAGCCGGCCTGGCCCTCTCGTAACTTTGCGCTCGACGCGACCGTGTGGTTTTGGTAATGGCTTGTTCACACGCAGGCTGCGAGCAATGCGGAAACAGCGTCCCGGCAACAGGGTTCGGCAAGCCGCCCGCCACCGAGGGCAGCGCAGCGAGAACAGTTGCTGGGATAGCAGTTATAAGAATCGCTGCGACTTCTTGGAGGACGCGGGTTACCATAGAGCCACCTGAATGAACGCAGGTTCGCTCACCACCCTTAGCTAACCCTAATCCGGGCGACCAAGCTGCGACCGGCGAATCCCGAAATACAATTATGACCGATCACGCGACACCAAATCTTCCTGCTATCGACTTCCAAGCAACATCTCAGTTTTACCAATCGCTCGGATTCATCGAGGGCTGGCGAGACGATAGCTGGATGATTCTCGCGCGGAATGGTTTGACGTTGGAATTCTTCGCATACCCGGATTTAGATCCGGGCAAGAGTTCGTTCAGCTGTTGTTTGCGCTTGGATGACCTGGATGGATTTGTCGCAGCCTCTTTGGCGGCTGGCGTTCCGCAACAGTGCTGGGGTTGGCCACGGATCAGCCAGCCTGCTGTGGAAGATTCCGGACTGCGTATCGGTTACATGGTCGATCCGAATGGCTCTTTGATCCGGCTGATCCAGAATTAGCGGAAGCGAGATCGCCTTTTTCATAAGTCGGAATTTTCAACGACGCGGCGGCTTTGCTCAACGACCGCTTCTGATTTCTTTGCTCGCCCACAGGCTCTAGCTGACAGGAGAATGCATGCGAAAAGCTGCCGCCCGCCAAACAAACTTCGACCTGTCAGCACAGATCTGATTGAATGACTCCGCTCAAACCAGCTGCCCATCATCCGTTGAACGCGGACTCAGTTCGATCATTAATGGCCACAAACAAAGCCAGACCGTCGATCGCCTGCCTTGGAATTACGTCAGAGGCGCATAAACCGGCGTATCGTTAACGTTTTTACGTGTCGGCATCGCCCCGCACGGCCGCCTCGATCTTGGCGATGTCAATCTTTCGCATCTGCATCGTCGCCTCGAAGGTGCGCTTTGCGACATCGCCGCCCTTGGCCATCGCCTCTGTCAGTACGCGCGGCGTGATCTGCCATGACAAACCCCACTTGTCTTGGCACCAGCCGCACTCGCTCTCTTTTCCGCCGTTGGCGACGATGGCGTTCCAGTAGCGGTCGGTCTCGGCCTGATCGTCGGTCGCGATCTGGAACGAGAACGCGTTCGTGTGCGGGAAGGCAGGTCCGCCGTTCAAACCGATGCACGGGATGCCCGCGACGGTGAACTCCACCACCAGCGCGTCGCCCTGCTTGCCATCTGGATAGTCCGTGGGGGCACGATGGACGGGCCCCGACATGGCTGTCGGGAAATGTTGCCGCATAGAAGTGCGCGGCCTCTCCGGCATGGTGGTCGAACCACAGTCAGATTGTGCACTTTCTCATGTCACTTGCTCCTGCTGCCAATGAGCGCGAAGGCCGCGCCCTGGGGATCGATGCCGACCATCGAGAAATCGCCGCCCGGAATCTCGATGGGCTGCGACACGATCGTGCCGCCATTCGCGGTGATCGCCGCCGCTGCCGTATCGATGTCCGCGACACGGAAATAGTAGGTCCACATCGATACGGGCATCTGCGGCATCTTGGGCATGACTGCGCCGATCATCCAGTGCATCGTTCCACCTGGCGTGTGGCCGGCGCGCCATAAGAATTCATACGTTCCCATCGGCCCCATATCCATCTCGCCGTCCTTCACCCAGCCAAAGCGTTGGCCGTAGAAGTGCAGCGCCGCTGCGGGGTCGCTGGTGGCCAGTTCGTTCCACGCGCAATGACCGGCGCGGGGCTTGTCATACGAGAATGAAAGACTTTCCATGTCCGGGTTGCCCGCGGGCCGAGTCGGCTTCATGATATAGATCGGCGCGCCCTGGGGGTCGGCGACGAAGGCCATTCGTCCTATTCCGGGGGTCTCCCACGGTTGCCTGAGGACAGCGCCTCCACCGTCGGCGGTGGATTTCGCTGTCGCATCTACGTCGTCGACCGCCACGTAGCCCAGCCACATCGGTCGGGCACCTCCGGCCTGCATTTCGGCAGTCAGCGGCATCAGTCCCGCGACCGGACCATTCTCGGTCGCGATCATCCGGTAATCCGTCGGCTCCGAAGCAGCGGCCTCGATCTGCCAGCCGACCACCGCCTCGTAAAAGGCGCGCTCGCCGTCGGCATCGGTCGTGATAAGTTCGTACCAGATGAAATCGCCTTGATGATTTGCCATGTCACATCTCCGAGGGGTTGAGGTTTGGCAGTTTCTTGCCGCTCTCGGTCAAACCAAACGCGCCACGCAGGAAAAGGATCGCGCCGAGCACGCTGGTCCGGGGCGCCGCGTAAAGCAGCGTTGCACCGAGTGTCAGCACGCCCAGCAATCGCGCCATGCAGCGTCCGCTGGCCAACCGAGCCGCGCCATTGTCTCCGTCACGACGGTAAGCGGAGTCAACTTCATTGCGCCGTAGAGGGTCAGGAAAGCGATGGCCAGGCCGCTGAGCGCGAGGCCGGACCAGACCGCCTTGCCTTTTGTTTTCGTTGCAGTGGTCTCCAAGTTTGCGTAGGTCATGATCGTCCCCATTCTCTGTTCATTCGGGAATTGAAACGGCGCTATTGGGTAAGCCCTTCAGTTCGTATAAGGCTGCTTGGCCACAACGAAACGGGCGAAGTTGTCGAGGATTGCCTGCCAGCCTGCGCGTTGCTGCTCGGCGGAGTTGGCCGCCTCGACGTCGAACGTAATCCGGACCTTCGTGCGCCCGTCGGCTGCGGCGAATGCGACTTCTACTGTGCGATCCCCGAGGGATTATTCGATCAACCGGGGCGCTACGACTTTGGTGCAGACACCGGCGAAATCGAACCCGAAGCTGCCATCCTTGGCTTCCATCCG
>Ga0105044_10016136_pt1 | contig 10084 bp, 6 predicted proteins | sample MAT01_FD_78092 | JGI IMG/M metagenome (GOLD analysis project Ga0105044, IMG submission 78092) | Freshwater microbial communities from Lake Fryxell liftoff mats and glacier meltwater in Antarctica - MAT-01 | ecosystem: Environmental > Aquatic > Freshwater > Ice > Liftoff microbial mat | place...
AATGGCTTGAACAACTCGAGCGCCATCTTCTTGGGCAGGCCGCACTGGTGGAGCTTCAGTTCGGGGCCGACGACGATCACCGAGCGGCCGGAATAGTCGACCCGCTTGCCCAGCAGGTTCTGGCGGAAGCGGCCCTGCTTGCCCTTCAGCATGTCGGACAGCGATTTCAACGGGCGCTTGTTGGCACCCGTGATGGCGCGGCCGCGGCGGCCGTTGTCGAACAACGCATCGACCGATTCCTGGAGCATGCGCTTTTCGTTGCGCACGATGATGTCGGGCGCGCGCAGTTCGATCAGCCGCTTGAGGCGGTTGTTGCGGTTGATAACGCGGCGATACAGGTCGTTCAGGTCCGACGTGGCGAAGCGGCCACCATCGAGCGGCACCAGCGGACGCAGCTCGGGCGGGATCACCGGCACGACATCGAGGATCATCCATTCCGGCTTGGCGCCGGATTCGGAGAAGGCCTCGATCAGCTTCAGGCGCTTGACCAGCTTCTTGCGCTTGGCCTCGCTGGTGGTTTCCTTCAGGTCGGCGCGCAATTGCACCTTTTCAGCGTCAGCGTCGATGCGCTGAAGGATGCCCTTGATCGCTTCGGCGCCGATGCCGGCGGTGAAGGCGTCGTCGCCGAACTCATCCTGCTTGGCCATCAGCTGATCTTCGTTCAGCAGCTGGTGCATCTTGAGGTCGGTCGTGCCGGGTTCCAGCACCACGTAGCTCTCGAAATACAGGATCTTCTCCAGCTCCTTCAGCGTCAGGTCGACCATCAGGCCGATGCGGCTGGGCAGGGACTTGAGGAACCAGATATGCGCCACCGGGCTGGCCAGCTCGATATGGCCCATGCGCTCGCGGCGCACCTTGGCCAGGGTCACCTCCACGCCGCACTTCTCGCAGATGATGCCGCGGAACTTCATGCGCTTGTACTTGCCGCACAGGCACTCGTAGTCCTTGATCGGCCCGAAGATGCGCGCGCAGAACAGGCCGTCGCGCTCCGGCTTGAAGGTGCGGTAGTTGATCGTTTCCGGCTTCTTGATCTCGCCATAAGACCAGGAGCGGATCTGCTCCGGCGAGGCCATCTGGATCCTGATCTGGTCGAAGGTCTGCGTCTGACCCGTCTGGCCCAGAATCTTCATCAGCTCGTTCATGCGGGCACCCTCATAATGTTGCGGGCAGGCACGGCAGCTAGGCGACGCCGACCGGTCAGGTCGGCGTCATGTCCAGATCGACGTTCAGGCCGAGCGATTTCAGCTCCTTGACCAGCACGTTGAAGCTTTCCGGAATGCCCGCCTCGAAGGTGTCCTGCTCACGCACGATCGCCTCGTAGACCTTGGTGCGGCCCGACACGTCGTCGGACTTCACCGTCAGCATTTCTTGCAGCGTGTAGGCCGCGCCGTATGCCTCCAGCGCCCAGACCTCCATCTCGCCGAAGCGCTGGCCGCCGAACTGCGCCTTGCCGCCCAGCGGCTGCTGGGTGACCAGCGAGTACGGGCCGATCGAGCGCGCGTGGATCTTGTCGTCCACCAAGTGGTGCAGCTTGAGCATGTAGATGATGCCCACGGTCACCTTGCGTTCGAACGGCTCGCCGGTGCGCCCGTCGGTCAGGATCACCTGGCCGGACGTCGCCAGGCCCGCCTTGGTCAGCATGCCCTCGATGTCGTCCATGCGGGCGCCATCGAACACCGGGGTGGCGATGGGGATGCCCTTCTTCAGGTTGTCGGACAGTTCCATCAGCTGTCCGTCGTTCATCGGGGCGATCTGTTCGGCATAGACCTTGTCGCCGTAGATGTCCTTCAGTCGCGCCAACAGCTCGTCGCGGGCGTGGCCGGTGCGGCGATACTCCTCGACGAGTTCCCCGACCTGCTTGCCCAGGGTGGCGCAGGCCCAACCCAGATGGGTTTCAAGGATCTGGCCGACGTTCATGCGGCTGGGCACGCCCAACGGGTTCAGCACGATGTCGACCGAGGTGCCGTCTTCGAGGAACGGCATGTCCTCGACCGGGACCACGCGCGAGCACACGCCCTTGTTGCCGTGGCGGCCGGCCATCTTGTCGCCGGGTTGCAGCTTGCGCTTCACCGCGACGAAGACCTTGACCATCTTCATCACGCCGGGCGGCAGTTCATCACCGCGCTGGAGCTTTTCGACCTTGCCCTCGAAGCGGGCTTGCAGGCGGGCAACGGCGGCATCGTACTCGCGCTTGAGGATTTCGATCTCGCCCATGACGGCGTCGTCCTGCACGCCGATATGGCGCCAGGTGCCGCGCACATGCTCGGCCAGGACTTCCTGGGTCAGCACGGTGCCGGCCTTGATGCCCTTGAAGCCGCCGCTAGCCTTGCCGCCGAGCAGCTTCTCGCGCAGGCGGTTCAGGAACGACCGCTCCTGGATCGCCTTTTCGTCGTCGCGGTCCTTGGCCAGGCGTTCGATTTCCGAACGCTCAATCGCCATGGCGCGCTCGTCCTTGTCCACGCCGCGGCGGCTGAACACGCGCACATCGACGATGGTGCCGGTGACGCCCGGGGGCAGCTTCAGCGAGGTGTCGCGCACGTCGGACGCCTTTTCGCCGAAGATGGCGCGCAGCAGCTTTTCCTCCGGCGTCATCGGGCTTTCGCCCTTCGGCGTGACCTTGCCGACGAGAATGTCGCCCGGGTTCACCTCGGCGCCGATATACACGATGCCAGCCTCGTCGAGGTTCTTGAGGGCTTCCTCGCCGACATTGGGGATATCGCGGGAGATTTCCTCCTGGCCCAGCTTGGTGTCGCGGGCCATCACCTCGAATTCCTCGATGTGGATCGAGGTGAAGACGTCGTCGCGCGCGATGCGCTCGCTGATGAGGATGGAGTCCTCGAAGTTGTAGCCATTCCAGGGCATGAAGGCGACGAGCACGTTGCGGCCCAGCGCCAGCTCGCCCAACTCGGTGGACGGACCGTCGGCGATGATGTCGCCCTCGGCCACCCGGTCACCCACGCGCACCAGCGGGCGCTGGTTGATGCAGGTGCTCTGGTTGCTGCGCATGAACTTGCGCAGGCGGTAGATGTCCACGCCCTTGGTGGTGCCATCTTCGGCAGTGGCGCGCACCACAATGCGGGCGCCATCGATCTGGTCGATCACGCCTTCGCGACGGGCGACGATGGTGGCCCCGGAGTCGCGCGCGACCGCGGCTTCCATGCCGGTGCCCACCAATGGCGCGTCGGCACGGATCAGCGGCACCGCCTGGCGCTGCATGTTCGAGCCCATCAACGCGCGGTTGGCGTCGTCGTTCTCAAGGAATGGAATCAGCGCCGCAGCGACCGAGACCAATTGCTTGGGCGACACGTCGATGGCAGTCACGTCCTCGGGCTTCACCAGGCGGAAATCGCCCTGGCGGCGCACCGAGACGAGTTCGGAGGTGAGCGTGCCGTCGGCGCTCATCGCCGCATCGGCCTGGGCGACGACGAGTTTCTCCTCCTCCATCGCGGAGAGGTAGATCGGGTCGCGCTGCACCACGCCGTCTTTCACCAACATGTAGGGCGTTTCGATGAAGCCGTACTTGTTCACCTTGGCGTAGGTGGCCAGCGAGTTGATCAGGCCGATATTCGGACCTTCCGGCGTTTCGATCGGGCAGATGCGGCCGTAATGGGTGGCGTGCACGTCGCGCACCTCGAAGCCGGCGCGCTCGCGGGTCAGACCGCCCGGCCCAAGTGCTGACAGGCGGCGCTTATGCGTCACTTCCGATAGCGGGTTGGTCTGGTCCATGAACTGGCTGAGCTGCGACGAGCCGAAGAACTCGCGCACCGCGGCGGCCGCCGGCTTGGCGTTGATCAGGTCGTGCGGCATCACCGTGTCGATGTCGACGCTGCCCATGCGTTCACGAATGGCGCGCTCCATGCGGAGCAGGCCGACGCGGTACTGGTTCTCCATCAGCTCGCCGACCGAACGAACGCGACGGTTGCCGAGATTGTCGATGTCGTCGATCGTGCCGCGGCCGTCCTTCAGCTCGCACAGGATCTTCACGGTGCGCAGCACGTCTTCCTTGCGCAGCACGCGCACGCTGTCCTCGGCGTCCAGCGTCAGGCGCATGTTCATCTTCACCCGCCCAACGGCCGACAGGTCGTAGCGGTCGCCGTCGAAGAACAGGCCGCGGAACAGCGCCTCGGCAGTGTCGGGCGTGGGCGGTTCGCCGGGGCGCATAACCCGGTAGATGTCGATCAGCGCGTCGTCGCGGTTGTTGTTCTTGTCCACCGTGATGGTGTTGCGCAGCCACGGGCCGTTCGACTGGTCGACGGCCAGCGTCGGCAGCGTGTCGATGCCGCGATCCTCCAATGCCGCCAGCTTCGCCTCGACCAGTTCCTCGCCGGACTCGGCGTGGATTTCGCCGGTTTCGACGTTGACCAGGTCCTCGGCGACGTAGCGGCCGAGCAGGTCGGCGCGACCGACCAGCACCACGCGGGTGGTCTCGGCAATCTTGCGCGCCTGGCGGGCGGTCAACTTCGCCTCGGCCTCGGCCACCACTTCGCCCGTCTCGGCGTCGACCAGGGATTCCAGCAGCTTGATGCCACGGAAGGCGTCGGGGTCGAACGGCCGCGCCCAACCTTTTGGCGTCCGGGTGAACACGACCTGGCCGTAGAAGAAGTTCAGGATCTCCTCGGCGTCCATGCCGCGGATTTCGCCGGGCTCAAGTTCCTCACCCTTCGCCGCGCGGGCGGCGCGCAGCGCCTCGGTGTTGGCCGATTCCAGCGCATAGAGCAGCGTGGTCACCGGCAGCTTCCGCTTGCGGTCGATGCGGACGTACACGAGGTCCTTGCTGTCGAACTCGAAGTCGAGCCACGAGCCGCGATAGGGGATCACGCGCGCCGAAAACAGGTACTTGCCGCTGCTGTGCGTCTTGCCCTTGTCGTGGTCGAAGAACACGCCGGGCGAGCGGTGCATCTGGCTGACGATGACGCGTTCGGTGCCGTTGATGATGAAGGTGCCGTTATCGGTCATGAGCGGCATGTCGCCCATGTAGACCGGCTGCTCCTTGATGTCGCGGATCGAGCGCGCGCCGGTGTCTTCGTCGAGGTCCCAGACGATCAGGCGCAGCACCACCTTCAGCGGCGCGGCATAGGTCATGCCGCGCTGAATGCACTCCTCGACGTCGTATTTCGGGTCTTCCAGCTCGTAGTGCACGAACTCCAGCCGGCCACGGCCGGCGAAGTCGTCGATCGGGAAGACCGACTTGAACACTTCCTGCAGCCCGGTATTGGTGCGGCTGTCCGGCGGCGTGGCCATCTGCAGGAACGCTTCGTAGCTGGAGCGTTGCACGTCGATCAGGTTCGGCATCTGCGCCAGCTCGGGGATACGCCCGAAGCTTTTGCGGATGCGCTTCATGCCGGTAAACGAACCAGTGATCGCGTTCATGCCCGTGTCCTGAACAGTGGGTCGGTCGATGGTCCCGGCCGGCGCCCATGGTCTATGGCGCGGGCCGTAAGGCTTGGCGTAGGCTTCAGAAACGCCGATGCGGACGGAAGCCGCACCCCATTCGGGGGTGGCCTCCGTCCCATCAGCGCAGGTGCGCGGCCGTTACGCCGCGCGCGGCGTCACTTGACTTCGACAGTCGCGCCAGCTTCCTCAAGCACCTTCTTGATCTTAGCCGCCTCATCTTTGTTCACGGCTTCCTTCACGGTCTTGGGCGCGCCCTCGACCAGATCCTTGGCTTCTTTCAGGCCCAGGCCGGTGATGGTGCGGATTTCCTTGATCACGTTGATCTTCTTGTCGCCCGCCGTGGCGAGAATCACGGTGAACTCGGTCTGCTCCTCCACCGGGGCGGCGGCGGCTGCAACCGGCGCGGCGGCAGCGGCAGCCGGTGCCGCGGCAGAAACGCCCCATTTCTCCTCAAGCATCTTCGACAGCTCGGCGGCTTCCAGCACAGTCAGGCTGGACAGCTGCTCCACCAGGTTCGCGAGATCGGCCATTGATATCTTCCTTTAACGCAGTCTCTGGTCGGTTCCAAGCCGGCCCGCGTTCCGTTCCCGGAGCGGTCGGCCACTCATCGGCGCATGCAGCCGGTCAGGCCGCCTCGTCCTTGCTGGCGTAGGCTGCCAGAACCCGTGCGATCTGCCCGCCCGGCGCCTGGAGGATGCTTGCGATCCGCGTTGCAGGGGCGGCGATGAGCCCCAGCAGCTTGGCGCGCAACTGATCCAGCGACGGCAGCTCGGACAGCGCCTTGACCCCGGATGCGTCGAGCATCTGGCTGCCAAGTGCCCCACCGAGCACGACGAACTTATCGTTGGTTCTGGCGAACTCGACGGCGGTCTTGGCCACTGCCACCGGGTCGTGCGACCACGCAAGCGCGGTCGGTCCCTTCAGCAGTGCCGCGATGCCATCGAAGCGGGTCCCATCCAGGGCGAGGAGGGCCAGCCGGTTCTTCGCAACCTTGTAGGTCGCACCCGCTTCACGCATGCGGCGGCGCAGAACCGTCACTTCGGCCACAGTCAGCCCGTTATTCTGGGTGACCACGACCATGGACGTCTCAGCGAACACCGACGCCAACGAGGCGACAAACGCTTGCTTCTCCGTACGGTCCAAATCCCGTCTCCGTCGGTGGCCGAAAGCGTATGGACCGCTTCCGACCGGGTTGCCCAATGGGCCAGCACAAACGCCACCCGTCTTGCGACAGGCCTTCAGGCGCCCGGACCAGCCCGGTTCGCCTGTCCCCGGAGGTGGCCGAAGCCGCCGCCGGTGAGTCGGAACCGCCAGGGAACGGGCATGAAGCCCGTATATCCTTGGCATCCCCGTCTCCCGCGCGCGGACCCTGCGGGTCCCTTAATGCCCCACCCCCGAAAGGGTGCTGCAACGAGCGGTCTCGGACAGGATCGGGGGCTCCCGCCCCCTGCGCACCGCCAGCCCGAAGGCCAGCGGCGAATTCTGATCAGGCCAGCGTGCCCACGTCCACGCGCACGCCCGGGCCCATGGTGGAGCTGACCGCGACGCGCTGCACGTAGGTGCCCTTGGCGCCGGTTGGCCGCGCCTTCACGATCGCGTCGGCGAACGCCTTGGCGTTTTCCAGCAGCTTCTCAACCGGGAACGACGCCTTGCCGATGCCGGCGTGCACAATGCCGGCCTTTTTGGCGCGGAACTCAACTTGGCCCGCCTTGGCCGCAGTGATGGCGCCCTTGACGTCCATGGTGACGGTGCCCAGGCGCGGGTTCGGCATCAGGCCGCGCGGGCCGAGGATCTTACCCAGCCGCCCCACCAGGCCCATCATGTCCGGCGTGGCGATGCAGCGGTCGAACTGGATATCGCCGGCCTGGATCTTCTCGGCGAGGTCATCGGCACCCACCACGTCGGCGCCGGCGGCCAATGCCTCCTCGGCCTTGGCACCGCGGGCGAACACGCCCACGCGCAGCGTTTTGCCGGTGCCGTTCGGCAGCCCGACCAGGCCGCGGACCATCTGGTCGGCATGGCGCGGGTCGATGCCCAGGTTCATGCTGATCTCGATGGTCTCGTCGAACTTCGCCTTGGCGTTGGCCTGGACCGTGGCGATCGCCTCGGCGAGCGGATACGACTTGGCTAGGTCCACGGCCTTGTAGGCGGCGGCGAGGCGCTTTTTGTGTGCCATGGGATCAGCCCTCCACCACGGTGAGGCCCATCGAGCGGGCCGAGCCGACCAGCATGCGCACGGCGCCGTCGACATCGTTGGCATTCATATGGATCATCTTCGTCGCCGCGATTTCGCGCAGCTGGTCCATCGTCACGCGTCCAATCGGGGCACCCTTGCCGGGGGTGGTGGTACCCTTCTGGATGCCGGCAGCCTTCTTGAGGAAATAGGTGTTCGGCGGGGTCTTGGTGATGAAGGTGAAGGTGCGGTCGCCGAACGCGGTGATGACCACCGGAACCGGCATCCCGGGCTCCATCTGCGCCGTCAGGGCGTTGAATTCCTTGACGAACGACATAATGTTGAGGCCGCGCTGGCCCAGGGCGGGGCCTACGGGCGGCGACGGGTTGGCCTTGCCGGCCGGAATCTGCAACTTGATGTAGCCGACGATCTTCTTCGCCATGATCCCTTGACTCCTGTCTCCCCGTCACGTGCAGGAAGAGGTTGGGGACCGCGGTGCATACGACGCCCAAGACGCACGTCAGCGCCCGGATGTCTCCCGCGTTCCAATGAAGAGCGCGACATAAGGCCGGTCGGCGCGCAAGTCCAGCGGTTTCTTGCACCACGGCGCGCGCCACCCCCAAGCGGCTTGCAATACTGGCCCGCGCTGCACGCCGCACCCGTATATAGAGTGTGCGAAGCAGAGGAGCCTGCATGCCCTACGCCGCCACGGTCAACGGCACGCGCTATCGCTTCGCTGATCTGCGCACGTTGCTGGCCCGCGCGACGCCGTTGCGTTCCGGCGATGTTCTGGCCGGCATCGCTGCGGCCTCGGCCAGCGAGCGCGTGGCGGCGCAGATAGCGCTGGCCGACCTGCCGCTGGGCGCCTTTTTGTCCGACGCCGTGGTGCCCTACGAGGCCGACGAGGTCACCCGCCTGATTGTCGACAGCCATGATGCAGCGGCCTTCGCGCCGATCGCCGCCCTGACCGTCGGCGGTTTTCGCGACTGGTTGCTGGCGGTGGCCACCTCCGAATCGCTCGCAGCGTTGCGCCCGGGGCTGATGCCGGAGATGGCAGCGGCCGTGGCAAAGATCTGCCGGTTGCAGGATCTGGTGGCGATCGCCGCCAAGTGCCAGGTCACCACGGCGTTCCGCAACACCATCGGCTTGCCCGGCCGCATGTCGGTGCGGCTCCAGCCGAACCACCCGGTCGACGACCCGCGCGGAGTGGCGGCCTCGACGCTGGATGGGCTGCTGCTCGGCGCTGGCGACGCGGTGATCGGCGTCAACCCGGCCACCGACAGCGTGGCCGCAACCACCACGCTGTTGCAGATGCTCGATGAGATCAGGGCGCGCTATGCGATCCCAACCCAGACCTGCGTGCTGGCCCATGTCACGACCAGCCTGCGTTGCATCGCGGCGGGCGCCCCGGTGGACCTGGTGTTCCAGTCGATCGGCGGCACCGAAGCGACCAACCGCAGCTTCGGGGTCGATCTCGCGCTGTTGGCCGAGGCGCAGGCGGCCGCCCTGTCGCTGAACCGCGGCACAGTTGGGCAGAACGTGATGTATTTCGAGACCGGGCAGGGCAGCGCGCTGTCGGCCGAGGCGCATCATGGCGTGGACCAGCAGACCATCGAGGCGCGCGCCTATGCGGTGGCACGCCGTTTCGCGCCGTTGCTGGTCAACTCGGTGGTCGGCTTCATCGGGCCCGAATACCTTTATGACGGCAAGCAGATCATCCGGGCCGGGCTGGAGGATCATTTCTGCGGCAAGCTGCTCGGCCTGCCGATGGGGGTGGACGTTTGCTACACCAACCACGCCGAGGCCGACCAGGACGATATGGATGCGCTGCTGACGCTGCTCGGCGTGGCCGGGGTCACTTACATCATGGGTGTGCCGGGGGCCGACGACGTGATGCTGTCGTATCAGAGCACCTCGTTCCACGATGCGCTGTATGTGCGCGGCGTACTCGGCCGCCGCCCGGCGCCGGAATTCGAGGCCTGGCTGGCGCGGATGGGGCTGGCAGGCGCCACGCCGGAGCGCATCCCGGCGCCAATGTCGCCGGCCTTGATTGGTCTGGCGTGATGGCGGCGCCCCCGACCCTGTGGCATGACCTGCGCCGCTTCACCCCGGCGCGCGTGGCGCTCGGTCGCGTGGGCAACGGGTTGCCGACCGCGGCACATTTGGCGTTTCAAGCAGCCCATGCCGCGGCGCGCGACGCGGTGCATGCCGAACTCGACGTGGATCGCCTGGGCGCCGACCTCGCCGCCGCCGGCCTGTCGAGTGCCATTGTCCGCAGCGCCTGTCCCGATCGGCGCAGCTATCTGGTGCGCCCTGATCTCGGCCGGCGGCTTGCCGAGGGGGCATCGGGTCTGGCGGCGGGGCCGGGCATCGCTTTCGTGATCTGCGACGGGCTGTCGGCCACCGCGGTGCAGCGCCATGCCGCCCCGCTGCTGGCCCGCGTGATGCCGGCGCTCGGCCAGTCGGGCCCGGTGGCGATTGCGCGGCAAGGGCGGGTCGCGTTGGGCGATGCCATTG
>Ga0105044_10016138_pt1 | contig 10082 bp, 9 predicted proteins | sample MAT01_FD_78092 | JGI IMG/M metagenome (GOLD analysis project Ga0105044, IMG submission 78092) | Freshwater microbial communities from Lake Fryxell liftoff mats and glacier meltwater in Antarctica - MAT-01 | ecosystem: Environmental > Aquatic > Freshwater > Ice > Liftoff microbial mat | place...
AACACCCGCAATGATACAGGACTATGACAATAATCGGCAAAACACCGGATATATGCAGGCCTTCAGGGTTTATCAATTGGGCATGCCGGTTTTTTATCAACCAGCATTTCCATTCACATTTAACCTAGATTTTGCAGTTGAAATCGTAGCAAGGGTTTCAAATACAAAACAGAAAAGGGTTTCAGGTTATTTTTTGGATGAAAGAATAGTGTGCTATTTTGAATCTAAAAAATGTTCTGAAAGGCTTTGTTGTGAAGGATTTGGAAACCGCAGTAGATTTCAACTGCAAAATCTGGGTTTAATTATACAGGCTACAGTTGCCCGTATTGATAATTTGCTTAATGCGCAAGGTTTTAGCAACTGATGTTTTTTTATCATTATCTTTATTCTTATTTAATTATAAGCCTTTACGATTATGAAAAGTTGGAAGACTCTTTTTGTGAGAGACAGCGAAACTGAAGAACAAAATCTGCCAAAATCAACAGATCATTTTAGTTTCCCGGCGGCGGTAAACAGCACCCAGCCAATAAGTACTAATTCCTCGCCTACGGGTGTGGTTGAGCAATCGGTAATTAACGAGGTACTTACTGTTTATGAAAAAGGTATTGACTCCATCAATATGCCCGGCTACGATTTTTATGAATTTTATAAAGCTATCGGCAGTATTAATAATGCCGGGGAGCAGGCATACCACATGGCTTACCAAATGGCCAGGTCTATGGATAGCAGCCTTAGTTCACAAAAGCTTTTATCTGATGCCGAATTTTATATCAGCAAAATAAACGAAGTACACAACCAGTACTCTATGCAGGGGCAGCAAAAAATAAGCTCGCTGGAAGCAAAGAAAAATGATGAAAAAAATAAGCTGACCGCCGAAATTAATGATGCAACCCAGCAGGTAAACCAGCTACGCAGCCAGATGCAGGAATTAGAAACCCAGATAAACCAAAAGCGGGTTAGGCTTACTGCTGTTGATGGCGATTACCTGCCGCAGGAAAATACCATCAGGCAAAAACTACTGGCAAATGATAATGCCAAACAAATAAGCATTCTTAAATTAACTTCTGTAAAAGAAGGAATTCAGAAATTCGTAAAATAAAAAAACAATATAAAAATGGTACACGAAAGCAATAAGGTACTGGAACTACCGATTCTAAAACATTTTTCCAAGGGTGAAATATCCCTTAACCCTCAAAACTGGCGAAAAGGTGAAAAGGGAATTGCATCAGTTGTAGGCCTTGTAATATTTGGCACCATTGCCTGGGGCCTTTACCGGTTTATTTTACCCATTGTGTTTACCTGGATAGGAAAAACTTTGGGTGCCATAGCAGTAGCTGTAATGGTTATTGGCTTTTTTATTTTGCTGCCTGTAATAATCAAGGGTTTTAAAAAACTTGCCCGGTCGCTTCATAAAATGCTGATAAGATATGACCCCTTTGGAGAACTGGCAGAACAAAAAGAAAAAATGGTTGAAAACCGCAACAGGTTTAAGCAGGCCAAAGTAAAGATAAAAGCTATTAAAAGCAATATGGAATCTGAATCGCTGAAAGCTGAAAAAGAAGCGAAAGAATACCAGGAAACCGTAGTAACCATGCAATCGAAAGCCGAAAGCCTGAAAAACAAAATGACCTTACTGGATGCTACCAAAGGCGCAGCAGCAAAAGAAACAGATGAATATGTTGATTTACAAACCAACCTGATGCGTACTTTAAGCGAAGCTCAAAGAGTAAGCCATATGCTTAACCAAAGTACCGGACTGGTGCGTAAATACGGAAGCCGTGCCCATGTAATTGGTAAGCTTGACCGCAAATTAAATATGGTTGATACAGCCATGGAAATAAAGATTGCTGATTTTGAAGTAAGTATTGATATGCTGAAGAAAGAATATGCTTTTGCACAGGCCGCCAGGGAAGCAACGGAACAGGCAAAATCGGCGATGCTGTTTACCAAAAGCTGGGAACTGGAATATGCACTTGATGTGGTTACCAATACTATTTCAATGGATATTGCCAGCACAAAAGAAAACCTGATTGACCTGGATTCGCTTACCAGCCAGTATTCAGTTGATAGTGATGAGCTGTATACCAGATTGGATAAACTGGCCGACCAGATAAAAACAAATAGCTACGATACCCCCGATTCGCAGCGTTACAACAACCCTAATTATAAACTTACCGGTCAGGATAAACTGGAAAGCGGTGGCTTTGGTGATATATTTAATTCATAAAATTCAAACTATATAAAAAATGAAATGGTCTAAACTAACTTTTTTTTCAAAAGCGCTTATAACAATTCTGGTGGCTGGTGCTATTGGTGCTGCTGTTTATTTTCTTGCGCCGGGTTTAAAAACATCCGAGTCTAAAAAGCTGGAAAAACTGGATGTGGAAGACAGCGACGTTAACAACATAACTACATCCGAAGAAATGTCGCTGCCAACTACAGATGCATCTTCAGCCGTTGCGTCTAAACCTTTGATAAAAATTGCCGGCTATGCCTGGAATGCCCAGTCTGGTATTATTGTTGCCAATGGCGGGCCCAAAACCACCGCTGGTTCTTTAATGGAGAAAAATGGCGTAAACCTGGAACTTATCCGCCAGGACTGGCTTACAGAATTACGTAACCTGCAAATGAAATTTATAGATGAGGTAGATAAAGGAAATAATTTTCCGAAAGAAGGTGCAGCCGGTATCATGATCATGGGTGATGGTGTTCCATTTTATATAAGCTCGGCACAGCAGGCCATTGATGATAAATATGGCAAAGGAAAATACAACCTGCAGGTGGTAGGTGCTGTTGGCCTGAGTTATGGCGAAGATAAACTGATAGGCCCGCCAAGCTGGAAAATGAATCCTCAATCTATGAAGGGTGCGTTAATATCTACCGTGGTTGGCGATGGCGATTGGGTGGTTGCAGTAAACTATGCTTTTGCCAATAACATAAAAGTAAATCCCGACCCAACCACTTACGATGCAGAAGCAGTAAACTTTATTGCCTGTGCCAATGATGATTATATTGAAGCTTCCAAAGACCTCATCAAATCACAAAAAGAAGGATTTACCATTCCGCTTAAAGAAGTAAAAGCCGGTAAGCTTACCGGCAAAACAATCAATAAAAAAGTAGATGGTTGCGCCACCTGGACACCCGGAGACAAAATGGTTTTTGATGAGCTTACCGGTTTTACCGATGTTATTTCTACCAAAGAATTTAATAACCAGATGGCCACAGCAGTTATCATGGTAAAACAATGGGCCGAAAAAAATAAAAACGTGGTTTTGAATGTACTTAAATCATCTTACCAGGCCAGCAACCAAATGAAGCAGTACGAAAGCTGGAAGAAAAAAGCCGCTGAAACTGTTGCCAAAACATTTAACCAGGAAAACGGTGACTACTGGTATAATATGTTTAAAGGACAAAAGGGAGAAAAAAATGGTATCTCCTACAACATGGGCGGATCAAGGGTTTTTAACCTGGCAGATGCCAACCAGTATTTTGGTGTAACCGACGGTACCAACCGGTACAAAGCAGTTTATGATCAGGTTTCCAAATACCTGGCAGAACTTAACCCGGCTGGTTTTAACCAGAATGTAAAAAGGATTGTGCCTTACGAAGAAGCAGTTAATCTTTCTTTTTTAAAGCAAATAGAAAATATAGATGCCGGTAAAGCAGATGTGGCCGACTATACAAAAAAGGCAACACAACAGGTAGCTTCCGGCGAGTGGCAGATCAATTTTGATCCGGGCAGGGCTTCTTTACGCCCTGAAGGACAAGATGTGCTGGACCAGATTTATAACCTTTTGATACAGGCCGAAACTTCCAAACTTGAATTGTTTGGCCATACAGATAACACCGGTACCAAAGAAGGAAACTATTCCCTGTCGAGAGCAAGAGCCGAGGCTGTAAAAAGCTACCTGATACAAAAAGGTATTCCTGCAAAACGTTTTCAAAAAATTGAAGGGCTTGGCCAGGATGAGCCTGTTGGAGAAAATGCTACAGATGCCGGCAAAGCTAAAAACCGCAGGGTAGCCATTAATCTTTTAAATTGATTTTAATAATGCTCAAAAAATGGTTCAGGCCTTTTGAAAAAGTTGATGCCAAACAGCGGCTCACTATCACCGCAATTTGGATTGTGTTGGTTGTGGGTTACTGGATTTTTGCATCCCGGGGTACAAAACATCTATTTCCAACACCTGTACAGGTATGGGCCGGTATGCAATCTTTATATGCCGAAGGTTTGATCGTACACATAGCCAGTTCGCTGGGTCTTTGTTTACAGGCTGCTGTCATTTCGCTGCTTATTTCATTGGCTGTTGTTTATTTGTCGCCACTGCCGGCAATTAAACCAATAGCGCTTTTTTTAAGCAGGTTACGTTACCTGCCACTTACCGGCATCACTTTTTACCTTACCATTCTTGTAACCAATGCAAGGTCTATGCAGGTTTGGGTATTGGTTGTATTTATGAGTTTATATTTTATTACTTCTTTACTGGGCGTTTTAAAAGATATTCCGCCAGATGAAATTAACCATGCCCGTTCGTTAAAATGCAGCCGCTGGGAAATTTTATGGGAAGTGGTTATAAAAGGACGGCTGGATTATGTACTGGATGTACTGCGCCAGAATTTAGCCATCATCTGGATGATGCTGGTAACAGTTGAATCTATTTTAGTTGCAGCGGGCGGCTTGGGTGTACTTATAAAAAACAGCGACAAGTTTGCCAACCATGGCCGCATTGTAGCACTGCAGATAATTATCTTGCTAATAGGTTTGCTTTTAGACTGGGTGTTACAGGTAACCCGCAAAGGTTTATTCCGTTATTCAACTTACTAAGAAACTATGTCAATTAAATACGAACAAAAAGATACGATTCTGCATGTAGAAAACCTGAGTGTTGCGTATGGAGATAAAGTTATCATTTCCAATATCAATTTTACCGAAAAAAATATTATCCGGCCAGGTAAAGCACAAGGCCAGACCATTGCTTTTCTGGGCCGTTCCGGAAGAGGCAAGTCAACACTGTTTAGGGTATTAACCGGCCTGGAAGAACCGGCAACCGGGGTGGTTTTAATTCCGGATTATGACAAAGAAATTGTAAACGAACAACAGCCTGCAAAAAAAGTTAAAGAAGGCGATGTAGGTTTTGTTGATCAGAAATATACCTTATTCCGGCATAAAACCATTTATCAGTCTTTAAAATTTGCTTATCGCAAGGCCAAAATATCTGCTGCTGAAAAAGATGAGAAAATAAATCAGTACCTGCATGACTGGGGTTTGAGCAGCAGTAAAAACCAGTATCCAAACGAATTGTCGGGCGGCCAAAGACAAAGGACAGCCATACTTGAACAATTGCTCAGTTCGGGATATTATATGGTGCTGGATGAACCATTTTCAGGGCTGGATGTTGGCAATATACAGAATGTGAAAGATGCCTTTAAACTTATTAACGACAGCCATGAATTGAATACCGTCATCTTCAGTACGCATGATATTGAACTGGCGGTTGAACTGGCCGATTCTATTTATGTTTTAGGGTATGGCAAAAAAAATGATAACACCCTAACCCATACCGGAACCATACTAAAGCATTTTGATCTGAAAGAATCAGGGCATGCCTGGCAAACAGAATTTACAACTGATCATCTTCAGGTTGTGAAAGAAATAAAAGAGATTATGATGGCTTCGTAAGAGCAAGATGAAGTTTTCATGGAAAATAATTAACGCTTCAAATTCTTTTCATAAATCTCTATCCATTTTTCAACGGTTATTTTAGAGCACAGTTCGCCAATTAAATCAAAGGGAATGTTCTCTGGTTTTTTAAACCGCATACAGCTTTTACCCATATCTAATTTTCCGAGGGCGGTTTTTGCATATTCATCAGTAAACCATTTTAGCAATTTGGGGTCGGCATAAATACCCATGTGATAAAAATTAATGCTGTTTTTTTGCGAAGCCATACCAGCAAAAGGTAATGGATCTTTGGGATTACAATGATACCCGGCCGGGTAAATGGAATGTGGCACAAAATATCCCACATTGCCATAACCCATGCCTTCTTTAAAACCTTTGGGCAAATTCTTTGAAATTACATTGCGAAGTTTGTTCATGGCCGCCTGCCTTTCGGGCGGAACTTCGGATAAGTACTGGTCAACAGTTGTTGCGTTGGATTGCATGGTAAAAAATTTAGAAATTCAAAATACGAAAAAACTGCGACCATGGCCCCATCTCTTCTTTATACTGCTTCCTGTTCATTCATTTCATTTACCCATTTTAAACTATCGGTCTGGGCATTGCTGTAAAAGAAAAATAAAGATGCTGAACAAGTAATGATAATTTTTTTGATACAGTATTATTTACTGTGGCATACTATGCAATGCAACCCTGTTGCCTTCTGTATCCATAAACACAGCCATATACCCATGCTCAGGGCTAATTTCAGTTTTAGGAACGATAATACTGCCGCCGGCTTCAACTACCTTATCCAATACGTTTTGAACATCGGGATTGGCATTTAAATAAATTAATGGTCCATCGGTTGCAGAAGCTATGTGAAAGCCGCCACTTTCGACCAATGCGCCTCCAACCTGTGTCATCATATCATCCAGCGGAAACATCCGCATTTTAATATTGGGCATATCCATAGGTATCAGGGCAATACCAAAAATGGTTTCATAAAAATTTTGCGCCCGGTCAATGTCGGTGGTTGGTATTTCAAACCAACTGATTGCGTTTTGCATGTTTTTAATTTTTATCAGTTAATATCTTTCCCTTCTTTTAATTTGGTAATAAATCCTTCCATTTGTTTTTTACCGGCATCATTCGCTGCCTGGGCCATTGCTTTTTCAGCATAGATGAGCGCTTTTTTAAAATCGCCTTTGGCAGAATACCCACTCATCAATCCATTATTCACACCAAACACATCCCCATATCTTTTTTGCGAAGCTGTAAATATTTCCATGGCTTTATCAGCTCTTTTTTGTGTGATGAGCATTCTGCCGTAAGCTGTATACTGGTTTGCTGTTGCGATCGTTAAAGCTTCGGCCATTGTTGAATCAGCCTCGGTTATCCTGTTTAGTTTTTCGTAAGCGGTTGCCAGGTTTCTTAAGTTAATATAGGTTTTTTGTCCCTGGAAACCATTGATGGCCCTGATACTCCAGGTTAATGCTTCCTCCAGGTTAATGTTCTTGTTAAAGCAATATTGTGTTGCAGTTAAAATAAGTGCCGGTGTAAAGCCTTTGCGGCTGGTTAATTCATTGCGTACTCTGTCCAAAATAATATTATCTACATCTACATCCACCTTAAACGGCACCGATAATTTTTCCCACTGCATGGCAATCACACAATATTTTTCTTTGTGCTCAATAAACTCGTACTTCAAATATTCCACACTTTTATCCAGTGCAACCGGTTTTACATTCACCCGCAGCACATCATATTTTTCTTCATAATAAAAACTACCCCAGGCATCCACCTGGTTAGAAAAAATCAGCACTACATTATCTGCACCCAATGCCATATGTAATCCATAGGTACCTGCTTTTATTGCCTGGCCCTCTACTTTTACATCATGCTCAAATGTTATGGTGGTGTTTTCATTTGCTCCTGCCCGCCAGGGCGCTGTGTTTTTATTGGTGATAAAACTGTTTGTGGTAAAGCCATAAGGAACCAGGTTACCATCACCATAAATTTTTCCCTCCCGTTTATTTACATCGGGCCGGCTGTATTTAATGGTGATAGCAGTAATCCCCACTTCTTCAGAAATGGTTGCCCTTGGATTACTACCACTGGGTGGCAAATCCAATTGAGCAAAAGCCGTAACTGCCAAAAACAGCATTACAGAAAGCAGTTTTATTTTTTTCATTTTTTTCTTATCAAAATAAGAAATTAAAATAAAACCCTGCAATTTTTATGACAGGCGGCGATGCAGCTGCCGGCATTTTCCATAAATATTTAATTTAGGTTCATTTGCTAATTTTTAACAAATGAATTGTGTAATCATATCTGTGGTTTCATCCTATACACAAATTCAACTGTTATGTTTTCAATTCAATTGTTTAAAGACGCCCGGTACTTTCAAATTATTTTTCAAAGTATTTTTTTAAGCTATGGAATTTTTGTTTTGCACTGGCGAAACGAAAGCTGGCTGTATGTTACTTATTTTGCAACGAGCCTGGCAGTACAGTTTGTATGTGAGTACTTTTTAGGAAAAAAGCATATTCCTTTTTTGCAACGGTTCAAAAATGGAATTCCTTCTGTGCTTATTTCTTCCTTCGGGTTAAGCCTGTTGCTGAAAACAAACCTCTGGTGGGTGGCGGTTTTAGCTGCTACCGTTACAATTCTCTCAAAATATATTTTACGGATAAATGGTAAACACATTTTTAATCCTTCGGCCTTGGGTATTGTAATTGCAGTTTTGTTTACAGGCAATGCCTGGATAAGCCCCGGTCAATGGGGTAGCGATGCGGTAATACTGTTTGGTGTTTTAAGTTTGGGTTTTATTGTTACTACACGGGTACAAAAATTAGATGTTAGTCTTGCGTTTTTAGGCACTTTTGCCGGCCTGTTGTTTTTAAGACAGATCATTTACCTGGGCTGGCCCATTGATCATTTTGTACAATCGGTAAGTACCGGCAGTCTGTTACTATTTTCTTTCTTTATGATCACCGATCCTAAAACCATTCCTAATCATACTACAGTAAGAATTGTATGGTGTATTAGCATTGCTGCGGTTGCATTTTATTTAACTGCGTTTAAATTCATGAATGCTGCGCCCATTTTTGTACTCGTACTTGCGCAACCGCATGTTCCCATATTGGATAAAATTTTCAACGCCAAAAAATTTGAATGGGCCAAATCAAAAGCTTATACAGCAGAAGAACAGAATTTTCTGCAGGTCGTTTATTCAAAATCAAGTATGTAATTCTTCAACTCTAAACAAATAAATTATGAAAAAGAAATTCTTAATCATCGGGGCTTTTATTACCATATCGCCCGTGTTATTTTCCTTCTGTGGCTTTTATGTAAGCAAAGCTGATGGAACTTTAAAAAACAAGACCAGCCAGGTTATACTGGTTAGAGACGGAAACAAAACAGTGATTACCATGTACAACGATTTTAAAGGCGACAGCAAGGATTTCGCCATGGTAGTGCCGGTGCCGGTTGTGCTGCGTAAAGATGATATTAAAGTGGTTGACCAAAGTGTTTTTCAAAGGTTGAACGATTACAGCGCACCAAGGTTGGTGGAGTACTGGGATGAGAATCCATGCAATAGCTATGAATCAATGGATGAAAAAAAAGACATGGCAGCACCAAGTTCTAGCATTAACAGGGCTTTGGCAGGCAAGGTTGCAGGTGCACAGGTAAATGTAAAAGTAGAAGCAAAATATTTGGTTGGCGAATACGATATCCTCATCTTAAGTGCAAAAGAAAGCAGCGGCTTAAAAAACTGGCTTACGGAAAACGGTTATAAAATTCCTGCCGATGCAGAAGAAGTGCTTGACCCATACATTAAAAGCAATCTTAAATTTTTTGTAGTGAAGGTGAATGAAAAAGAAAAGCAGAAACTGAATAACAATTTTCTTCGCCCCATACAGATCAGTTTTAACTCGCCAAAATTTATGCTGCCCATACGTTTGGGTATGGCCAATGCCGATGGCGACCAGGACCTGATTGTATATGCATTTACCCGCAGAGGCAGAATTGAAAGCACTAACTACCGCAATGTTGAGATTGCAAGCAACAAAAACATTCCACTGTTTGTGCAAAAAAACTTTGGCGCCTTTTATGGCAACCTGTTTACTACACAGTGGGATAAGGAAAATAAAAGTGTGGCCTTCCTGGAATATGCCTGGAATGTAACTCCCATCAATCAAATGAAATGCGATCCTTGTGTGGGCAACCCTCCAACTGAGCAGGACCTGGTGCAAAGTGGTGTTTGGTGGCTGGGTAATAAAGACTGGAGTGATTATAGCGATGTGGACAATGAAGAGATAGATAACGGCAGTAATAACGTGCATTTTACCAGGCTGCATTTCCGGTACAACCGCAACTCATTCCCGCAGGATTTGATGTTTCAGGTAACACCCAATAC
>Ga0105044_10016139_pt1 | contig 10082 bp, 9 predicted proteins | sample MAT01_FD_78092 | JGI IMG/M metagenome (GOLD analysis project Ga0105044, IMG submission 78092) | Freshwater microbial communities from Lake Fryxell liftoff mats and glacier meltwater in Antarctica - MAT-01 | ecosystem: Environmental > Aquatic > Freshwater > Ice > Liftoff microbial mat | place...
AGATAATCTGGAGGGAACGACGATCGGGCCACGCTTGCCAGATGGGTCGCAAAGCCTGATTATGGTGAGTGATGATATTTTCAACCCATTACAAAAGACGCAGATCTTAGTGTTTCGCATTAAGGGCTTGAAAAATTAGTTATGACTCATTCAATATGACGCATTCAACAGACATCAAAACCCTAGTTTCCTGGATGGCCGCTGAGTTCAGTAATCAAGAACAAGCCTATGAAAATCCTCCATTTTTTGCCCATATTCGGGTTTGTATGCGTCCATTACCGATCGCATTTTTTGGAGTTCCGGGATTGTATTTAGAACAAGCCTATGACTTTGCCCAAGATCAGCCCTATCGAATTCGGGTATTGAAATTTGTCGAATGCGACGGCAAGATTGAAATCCCTCACTATCGTCTAAAAAATGATGATGCCATGCGGGGTGCGGCCCGAGATTTGAATAAGCTTGCGACATTGAACCTTGATAATTTAGATTTAATGTGTGGCTGCGGAATGGATGTAACTTGGACGGGAACTGGCTTTAAAGGAATGGTCGAGCCTGGAAAAAAATGTTTTGTCGATCGCAATGGTCAGCGAACTTATCTTGATAATGAGTTTGAAGTACTAGATCAGGGTGCGACATTAATGAGTCTCGATCGGGGTCGAGATTTGCAAACTGATGAACGCATTTGGGGTTCGGTTGCAGGCCCATTTCATTTTAAGCGAACTCAAAGTTTTGCCAACGAGATTGATTTTTAGAGATTCCAAAATTCCATTGTGACGGCCCGATGTGAGTAATTTATTATTTTTTTTGGTGAGTGTTATGTCGGATGAGATTTTGAAGTTTAAAGTAAAGCAATTGCATACTATTCGTACGGTGTTGTTGGAATTGCACAAAAAGCTGCTGGATTCGCAGAAGTTGCTTTATGAGGCGCGCTATGGTCCGATCGGAGGGCCAAATGAATATTTTAAAATCGTGCTTGAGGATGAGGAGTTTGTTTGGTTGCGGACGTTCTCACTTTTGATTGTGGAGATTGATGAGGCGATTTACTCCAAACGGAATCCAGTCACTCTTGAGGCCGCAACCGCGTTGCTTGATGTGGCACGGCAAACGTTACAACCTAGTCCTGTTGGAAGCGTGACAGCACAGAACTATTACCTTGCTATTGAGCGGGACAGTACGATCGCAAAACTCCATCTACAAATTAAACAAGTATTTGACACATAAGATGTAGTCATATGAATCCCCAGACTTAGGGTAAATTCTAAATCCCATCAACATTATTTAAATCAAGGCGGCACTCAGATTCGAACTGAGGATGGAGAATTTGCAATCCTCTGCCTTACCACTTGGCCATGCCGCCGTTATGTGGTTTATCAAAACCTGAGAACATAGTAGCAAATATTGCACCAAAACCTGACATTTTATTTTTTTTAGTCTCGATCGCCGTGAAGCTTTAGTTGAAATGCCACAACCGGGACACTCAGATAAATTTATTTAACTAGAAAAAACTTGGTCAAGCCTATTCTGTATAGGCAAATCCGATCGCGGTTTGTGATGCAGATTTCGGTGCGACAAGACAAGATGATGCGGATGCCTCGTGATACTATCGAAACGGCCTAATTAATTCAGTATTTAATTTTGCGCAACTTCATTCATCCCGCTTATATTCGATTTTTGTTGACGCTTTCACGGAAAATCGATCGTATTACAGACATTATCGGTAGTTGGAGTACGCTTCTCGTGCTTTTGACTATTGCGGTCGGTTTTTATAATGTAGTCGCTCGGTATGTTGGTCGTTTAATTGGTGTTCAACTATCATCTAATGCCTTAATTGAATTGCAATGGTATTTGTTCTCATTGATGTTCTTTTGTGGCTTTGCTTATATTCTGAAGCATGGTGAAAATGTACGTGTGGATTTTCTTTATGCTAATTGGACCGAAAAACAACGGGCATTGCTTGACTTTCTTGGCACTGTTTTTTTCTTAATTCCCTTTTGTATTTTAGGCTGGTGCGTCACGATTGATCCTGTTTTAGATTCCTGGGGATATCTGCCCGATGGCACTTGGGGGACTTGGGAGATGTCGCCGGATGCGGATGGTTTGCCCCGTGCACCGATCAAAAGTACGATTCTGTTTGCCTTTGCAACGTTGCTTGCTCAAGCCGTGTCTCAGGCCATTAAGTATTTAGCAATTTTGAAAGGCTATGGAACAGCGGCAGAAATTTTGATGCCGGATATCGAAGATTTACCCCTGGAATAGGAGCATGAACAATGGGATTTGAACTAGGATCTGCAATTGGATCTGAATGGTTGGCGATCGGAATGTTTGTTGGGTTTTTCTTCATTCTAATGAGTGGATACCCGGTGTCGTTTTCATTCGCGGGAACGGGATTAGTATTTGGTTTAATTGGCTGGCTTGTTGGGGCATTTGATATCGATCGTCTCTTTTTATTAGCAAACAACTGGTTTGGCACCATGTCAAATTTTACATTGCTCGCCATTCCATTTTTCGTATTTCTGGGAGCCGTGTTAGAGAAGTCAGGACTTGCGGAAGAATTGCTGGAAACGATCGCTGTTGTGCTGGGTCCGTTGAGGGGCGGGGTTGCGTTGGCAGTGGTGTTTGTGGGGACATTGCTGGCGGCGACGACTGGAGTGGTGGCGGCGACGGTGATTATTATGGGAATGATTTCGCTTCCGGTAATGTTGCGCTATGGCTATGATAAACGACTGGCGGCGGGGGTCATTGTCGCATCGGGAACATTGGCTCAATTGATTCCGCCGAGTTTGGTCTTACTTGTATTGAGTGATCAAATTGGTGTTTCGGCAGGAGATTTGTTTTTAGGTGCATTGATTCCAGGATTAATGTTGTCATTTTCCTATGCGCTTTACGTTGCGATCGTGGCTTATCTTAATCCCAACATGGCTCCAGCACTGCCTCCGGAAGCTCGTCAAATCAAAGGCATGGCATTAGTTCTGAAAGTATTCAAAGCTGTGGTGCCGCCTGTTCTATTGATCTTTGCAATTTTGGGTAGCATCTTCTTTGGCCTCGCGACTCCGACAGAAGCCGGAGCAGTTGGAGCGGTTGGGGCTTGCGGACTCGCGGCTATGAATGGACGACTCAATTTCAAACTCTTAACCGATGCGGCTCATGCAACAGCGGTAGTGTCGTCTGTTGTATTGATGATTTTGTTTTGTTCATCCTTCTTTAGTTTGATTTTTGATGCATTGGGCGGTAAGACTCTCATTACGGGATTGCTAGTTCAATTGCCCGGTGGGAAAATTGCATTTTTGATTGTGAGCAATATCATAATCTTCCTATTAGGCGTGTTTCTAGAGTTTATGGAAATCTGTTTTATTGCTATGCCAGTCCTGGTTCCGGCGGCACAAAAGCTAGGAATTGATATGGTTTGGTTTGGTGTTGTGATGGCTGTTAATTTGCAAACAGCATTCATTTCACCGCCCGTGGGATTCTCGCTCTTTTATTTGCAAAGTGTCGCTCCAAAGGAAGTTAAAACTATAGACATTCATAAGAGTGCATTGCCCTTTATGGTCATTCAATTTGCCATGTTAATTATAGTGATTGTATTTCCACAAACTGTTCGTTGGTTGGTGGATTTGGCGGCTAAACCGGGTTGACTTAAGGCTAGGCAACACAGATCCCATAGCGGGGAAGTAATTCATGTAAGACATGGAAATAGTGATGATTGGCGAGTTCCTGGAAATTGCGATAGTCTAAAAATTTATGAGCTGAACTGATACAATCGAAGCTCTAGCCACTGTCAAATTAAACTATTCCGCTATTGGTCGCGTCATTAATGTATTGAGCACTTACAATATTTTGACCCTTCAGCAACAGGCTGAACAGCTTTAGTAGACTCAGAGAGTATCGATCGTTTTCTCAAGTGCGATCGTAATTTCTTAAGCCATATCTGAATCATCCAACAAATAGGCGATCGTAGAATTCTACGATCGCCTTTGCTTTTAACCAACTTAAATCGCCGTCATTCTATTTAATGAACAGCATTTCTTGATACTTAGGCAACGGCCATAGATCGTCCGCCACTTCATATTCAAGACTATCACCACATTCACGTACCGCATCCATCAAAGGACGAACAACCTTCGCCGAATGCTGCATGTGATCCTCGGTGCTGTCAAAGTCATGCTTCATCGCAGCCGACTCCAATTCACCGATTTTGTCCGTCATCTTCTTGGTCCAAGATGCAACATTTTCAGCAGTGTTGCTGTCCAAGCTCAGACCAACGGATTTAGCCGCTGCGATCGCATTCGACAATTCACCCAAGTACCGAACAGCAGCCGGATAAATCGAGGTCTTCGCCATACTGATGACGAGGTTGGCTTCCATCTCAATGACCTTGATGTACTGTTCTGAGTACACCTCAAAACGGCTTTCGAGTTCGGCTGGAGACAGCACGCCATTTTTCTCAAATAACTCGACGATCGCCTTGTCTTTCAAGTATGGAAGTGCATCGGCTGTCGTCGGCAAGTTGAGTAACCCGCGAGACTCAACCGCTTCCTTGTGCCATTCCTGCGAATAGCCATTTCCGCCAAAAATAACCGCGCTATGCTGTTCCATAATGGTCTTGAGGACTGCAATGCAAGCTTTTTCGAGTTTGGTTCCCTTCGCAAGTTCTGCCGTCAATTCATCGGACATCCAGTTCAAGGAATCCGCCAAAATTGTATTCAGCGCAACCAATGGACCCGAAACCGACTGGCTCGAACCGACTGCCCGGAATTCAAAACGATTTCCAGTAAAGGCAAACGGAGAAGTTCGGTTACGATCGCCCGCATCCTTGTCAAAGTCAGGTAACGTCGCAACACCTAGCTCCATCAAGCCGCCATCAGGCACGCCCGTCAGGTTTCCAGCCTTGATTTGATTGAACACCGCTTCAATTTGGGATCCCAAATACATGGAGATAATCGCTGGAGGCGCTTCATTGGCTCCAAGACGATGATCGTTACTTGCCGTTGCAATGACAGCCCGCATCAACGGCCCAAACTTATGCACCCCGCGAATCACCGCACCACAGAACATCAAGAACTGAATATTCTCGTGGGGATTATTGCCGGGATCCAACAAGTTGCCCTGAGTGGAGTTGCCGACTGACCAGTTGACATGCTTACCGGATCCATTGATGCCAGCGAAGGGTTTTTCATGGAGCAAGCAAATAAAGCCATGCTTCTTCGCGACGAGACGCAACAATGTCATGAGCATTTGCTGGTGATCGCTCGCCACGTTAGCCGCTTCATACATTGGAGCAATCTCAAACTGACCCGGAGCCACTTCGTTGTGACGAGTTTTAGCGGGGATTCCGAGGCGATAAAGGCGCTGCTCGACATCCTGCATGAAGACCTGAACCCGCTCTGGAATTGCCCCAAAGTAGTGATCTTCAAACTGCTGTCCCTTCGCCGCCGATAGACCAAACAACGTCCGACCCGTCATCAACAAGTCAGGCCGCGCATTGGCAAAGTGCGAATCTACCAAGAAATATTCTTGCTCAGCACCACAGCTCGAATTCAATGGCGCAACCTCACTATTGCCCAACAACTTCAAGAGCCGCATGGCTGCCTTACTCATGACCGCATTCGATCGAAGCAAAGGAGTCTTTTTATCCAGCGCTTCGCCCGTCCAAGAGACAAACACCGTGGGAATGCAAAGCGTCACGCCATTGTCTGTTTCCATCACATAGGCCGGACTGGTTACATCCCAAGCCGTGTAGCCGCGAGCTTCAAACGTATTTCTAATGCCACCATTCGGGAACGAAGACCCATCGGGTTCGCCTTGAACCAGCAACTTACCTGTGAATTCAGTAATGACGGATCCGTCACCCTGAGGGGAAATAAAGCTATCGTGCTTTTCCGCTGTGACGTTGGTCATGGGGTAGAAAACGTGGGCGTAGTAAAGCGCACCCTTAGAAATCGCCCAATCCTTCATCGCCGCTGCCACAACACTCGACACTGAAATATCTAACTTAGTGCCTTCCTTGATTGTCTTCTTCAAAGACTTGAAGACATCTTTCGGGAGGCAAGCCTGCATTTTACTCAGGGTAAATACATCCACGGCCCACATTTCTTCGAGGCGGCTGGGTAGCTTGGGAGGCAGCTTTTCCCGGTTCGTAATTTGATCAATGGCATGGGAGCGCAGTGCATTTACACTCATAATTTCGTCATTCCTCTAAATGTCAAGTTAAGTAAATTAAGGATGAATTTCAGATGTGGTCTGACAATTCGATGGATGATCCATCAAGCTTTGGCAGAACCCAACCAGATGAAGCTCGAAGTATTACCTTCACCCTACATCTCAACCTATGAAATTACGATATATGTCGTAGGCCAGCTTATTTGCCTACGGAATGCAGTTTTGCATCACATGATACAAAATCATACTTTCAGAAAGATTTAATCAATTGTGGAGAGGATTGTAAAGTTTGACAACCACTTTCTCACTTATCAGTAGGCTGAGAGTCTTGATGAAAACCTGCATGGTAGAGTAATTTCTGAAGTCTTTGAACTTCAAGTCTTAAACTTCAGTTGGGGAAGCAACGCGTTTGCTGCGGGAACCTGTTTCTATCCCTATGATTTGTCAACATTTGCTTTAAGGAAAAAATCGCAATGCGGGACGCAGTCACTAGCCTAATTAAAAATTACGACATTACCGGACGCTATCTCGATCGCGATGCGATGGATGATTTGAAGTCCTACTTCCGGACTGGAATGGTCCGTCTACAAGCTGCTGGTGTGATCAATGGGAACGCCGCTGCCATTGTTAAGCAGTCCGCATTGCGCCTGTATGAAGAGGTTCCAGAACTGATTCGTCCCGGTGGAAATTCCTACACAACCCGTCGTTATGCTGCTTGTCTGCGCGATTTGGACTATTACTTGCGCTATGCGAGCTATGCGTTGGTTGCAGCGGATTCAGACGTTCTTGATGAGCGCGTCCTTGAAGGGCTTCGGGAAACCTACAATTCCCTTGAAGTTCCTGTTGGACCGACGGTCATGGGCATTCAGATTATGAAGGAAATTGTTCGTGAGCAGGTTGCTGCCGCAGGTATTGCAGCGGGAAATCTTACAGATGAGCCGTTTGACTATATGTGCCGATCGCTCAGCGAACGAGATATCTAGACTCTCTGGACACCATTCAATTAAAAAAGATAATTAAAAAAGAGCGACTCAATCATGGGTCGCTCTGTCTGTTAGAGGGCTTACTGGGTGAATCAACCTCTTCGTTCAACGGATCGGGCCTCTGGTTCAAAAACCCACACTGAATGCCCATGGGTACTGACTGTAATGACCGTAGTGTTTCCTTTGCGTTCTAGTTTTTGCGCCAGTTCGATCGCTTGAGCTTCATCACGAACAATTCGCAGTAGGCTATGAAATTGTTCGTTATAAGTAATGCCTGTCAGCGGTTTATCTAAGTCTGGGACCAAGATTTGGCAAGGTCGATAATCTCCATCGGATTTCAAAATACGAATCGATCGGGGCGGTGTTTTCGATGCAGTCTCTTTCTTACGAGATCTAGCTTTCGCCGTTGCTTCGTAGACCCAAATACAAAACCCTTTCGGAATACTCGTCACCACTGCCCGACTCCCTTTATTTACCAGCCGATCGACGAGTTGGTTCGCCCGGTCTAGGGTCGTTACTACTTTAAAAAAACTGTAATAATCCCCTTTGAAGTTTATGCCTGCGATCGGTGTGGCTTCGTCTGGAAGGCTCAGATGACAGCGCTCATATTCCATTTGTTGAGTCAGGATAATGCGATCGGTCATGGTAGGCATCATAGAGCTATGGTGAAGGAGCAATGGAGAGAGATGTTAATATTTTTATCATAGTTGAGTTGAATTTTACCGTCTGAACAGCTTCCAAACTAACATAGCCGTGGAATTGACGATCGCTTTGAAAATTAACGCGGTTGATTTGCGTGAAATTCCTGTTGATCACGGCGAACCTGCTGAGCGTAGTGCCTTGCGTAGTCCAAGAGGTCAGTTTGCCAGGACAAATCAGATCCAAAGGCAATCAGGTCATCAGCGATCGCACTGCGTTGTCGTCCGGCACTACGAAGATGTCCCCATGCCACAATACTTGCAAGGGTTTCAATTAGGGCTTTTAGCTGTTTTGGCGATCGGGGAATAGTGTTTAAATCCAATTTGTCCGCTGTGGGCTGAAGTTCGCGTAACACATAGGTTTGATCGGGATCGGTCTGATTGGGATTTGTTAAGACATTCAGCATGGCGGGTGGGGATTCTTGAATGCGAGACTGGATTTCGACAATTCGATGTGCTTCGCTTGTCCAGAGTGGTTGGATCGTTGGTAAATAGGGTTGGAGGCAGGACGATCGGGCGGATTTAAGATCCAGCAGATATGAGCCTTGCGGATAGCCTTTTCCTTGAATCAGAATCAAATAACGTTCTAGACCTAAACTACCTGTCCCCGCAAGGCGTTGAGCGATGTCCAGCACTTTAAAAAAGTCAGGATTGGGCTGACGATTACCCCAGTCGCTGACCAAAGTGTGGATCCGATGGAGATCCTGCGGGGCTACGTTCAGAATTTTGTTAGGGACTCGTTTCAGTGCGCGGATTTTACGATCGAGATGGTTTCTAATAAAAGACTTCCGTTTGCGATCTTTGAGAGTTTGCAGGAGGTCTTTCACCATACCCTGTGCCGTTTCCCGATGAATGGTGCAAGCTTTGCCCGTGATTAGTACTTGAGCATAGGTATGGATAAAAGATTGACCTAGCGCAATACTTTCAAGTTCATTCAAGCCCAAATCTGCAACCAATAAACTGACAACAAAGCGTGCTAAATCCCAACTACAAGGAGCCAGCACCGATTCATCAAAGTCGTTTATATCGAAATAAACCAGTTTCCGATCGGTTTTTTGTAAGCCCAGATTATCATTTCCCTTAAAACTCCCAAAGTTCTGAAGATGAAGATCTCCGCAGATCCAAACCGGAGGGGCCGATTGAAAAATTCCCGTCTGGGGTAAGTCTTCGTAAAACAAATGGCATGTTCCACGCAAAAACGAAAACGCATTTGCCGCCATTGCTGAGTATTTCAACTGAATTCGATCGGGGTTGCGATCGTCAAAGACTGAGGATCGGCGATCGGTATTAAAGGACGAGATCCGATTCATCACAGAAGTCATAAATAACACTCACTTAGGGCGATCTTATTACGGCCATTTTAAAGCTTCGCAGTTCAGCAATTCTCATCATGGAAAATCAACAGGTGTTTAGCGGAGGATGAAGCTCTAAACCGTGGAGTATGAAAGAAAGCGAATGATGATCCCAAGAGTCGAAGCAGAGTTAGTGTCTTGAATCTTTCGCACTCTAGAGTTGAGATTTTTGAAACCCTTACATAGAGAGACTCCACTTTTATCCTCTGAGCTACCGCGAATAATTCATGACACTAACTAAATCTCATTAGGTAATGCTAGATACGGTATACGATCGGGTTGTGATTTCCTTAAGACCATTCGATAGTGAACATGTTGACCAATGGCTTGATGAAATTCATAGACCACACTTGCCGCCGCGAAGCTTTGCACTTCGATCGCAACTTGAATATTATTTTTCTGTGCGACAAAGACTTGTTCGGCTCCTAAGTCGATTTCTAATTTTGTCGTTCCATATCTCAATGTTAATGGAGCGACTTTGAACCAACCATCTTTATCTAGTGCCGTTGTTACTGACTCATAAAATAAGTCTCTTGCAGACATGTCCTTAAACCTGAATCAAATACTATCTACTATTTTATACTACCGATCGCTTCAGCCCCCGATCGCAATTGAGATTGCTTTAGGCTGCAATGAGATCGATCGCATTAGGATTTAAATCGAGATGAACGATGTTCTAACCAAGAGACCTTTACATAAATTAAACTAAGCTAAAAAAAGATGGTAAAACAGTATTTTGTACCGCCACCATCTCATGAAAAATCCCCTCAATTATATCGAATCTTCTCCCCATCTATTCACAACTTTTATGGGGATTTCTCACAGCCATTTTCAATCCTTGGTCAAGGAAGTTGAACAAGCTCAACTAGCAGAACAGGAAGCGCTAGAATCCA
>Ga0105044_10016144_pt1 | contig 10081 bp, 7 predicted proteins | sample MAT01_FD_78092 | JGI IMG/M metagenome (GOLD analysis project Ga0105044, IMG submission 78092) | Freshwater microbial communities from Lake Fryxell liftoff mats and glacier meltwater in Antarctica - MAT-01 | ecosystem: Environmental > Aquatic > Freshwater > Ice > Liftoff microbial mat | place...
ACCGCGACGCGGTCGCTGATGTTCTTCACCACCGCGAGGTCGTGGGCGATGAAGATCAGCGTGAGGCCGTAGCGGGCCTTCATGTCCTCCAGCAGGTTGAGGATCTGGGCCTGCACCGACACGTCGAGGGCGGACACTGGCTCGTCGCAGATCACGAGCTTCGGGTCGAGCACGAGCGACCGGGCAATCGAGATGCGCTGGCACTGGCCGCCGGAGAACTGATGGGGACGCTTTTCGGAGGCCACGTCGGGATCCAGGCCCACCGCGTCGAGCACCTCACGGACACGGTCCTTGCGCTCCTGCTCGGTGCCTCGCTTCCAGATGCGCAACGGCTCCGCCACGATGTCCTTCACCTTGCGGCGCGGGTTCAGCGACGAGATGGGGTCTTGGAAGATGAACTGCAGTCGGGTGCGCACCTCGCGGAGCCGCTGACCCTCGATCGCGGCGAGGTCGGTGCCTTCGAACAGCACTCGACCGCTGGTGGGCGCGGGGAGCTGCATGATGGCCCGGCCGGTGGTGGACTTGCCGCACCCCGACTCGCCGACGAGGCCGAGCGTCTCGCCCTCACGGACGTCGAGGCTGATGCCGGAGACGGCGTGCACCACGCCGGCTGAGGTGTGGAACTCCACCGTGAGGTCTTCGATGCGAAGCAGGACGTCGGGGGTGTCGCGGAGGTGAGCGGTGCCGGTACCAGCCATCAGACACCACCTCCGGGGACGTCAGCGAGCTCGACCTTGGCGGCCATCACAGGGTCGCCGGTGACGGCGGCCTCGGCGGCGGGCACGTGGTGGGCCAGGTTCTTGGCCAGGGCCTCGCGGCCGGCATCGGTGCCGACGGGGAACCAGCAGCGGTAGAGGTGCCCGGGGGTCTCCGCCTCCTGGAGGGGGGGCGGTTCTGTGTGGCACTTCGGCTGGGCGTAGGGACAGCGCGGCGCGAAGCGACAGCCCGGCGGCGGATGGATGAGGTCCGGGGGGCGACCGCCGATGATCTGCAGGCGCGTGTGGCTGGGCTGTTCGAGCTTCGGGATCGACTTGAGGAGGGCCTCTGTGTAGGGCATCCGCACGTTCGCGAACAGCGAGTGCGTGGGGGCCTTCTCCACGATCTGGCCGGCGTACATGACGGCGATCTCGTCGGTGCGCCCGGCCACGACGCCGAGGTCGTGGGTGACGAGCACCATGGCCATGTGGCGCTCGCGCTGCTGCTGGTTGAGCAGGTTGAGGATCTGGGCCTGCACCGTGACATCGAGCGCGGTAGTGGGTTCGTCGGCGAACAGGAGCTTGGGGCCGCAGGCCAGGGCGATGGCAATGGTCACCCGCTGACGCATGCCGCCCGATAGCTCGTGCGGGTACTGCGTGATGCGGCGCTTCGCGTCGGGGATGCCCACCGAGTCGAGGAGCTGCATGGCCTGCTCGTTGGCTTCGCCCTTGGGGAGGTCGAGGTGGTAGCGGAGCCCCTCGGTGATCTGGCGCCCCACCTTCATGACGGGGTTGAGCGAGGTCATCGGGTCCTGGAACACCATGGCCATCTCGGTGCCCCAGAGGGCACGGAGCTGGCTCTTGCCCGCGCCGACGAGCTCGTCGCCGTTGTAGGTGGCCGAGCCCGACCGGATCACGTTCTTGCCGATGAGCAGACCCATGATCGAGCGGGCGAGCACCGTCTTGCCCGACCCTGACTCGCCCACGATGCCCAGCGTCTTCCCTCGCTCCAGCGAGAAGGTGACGCCGTCGACGGCCTTGACGAGGCCGTCCGGGGTGTCGAAGTGCGTGCGGAAGTCGTCGACCTCCAGCAGGGCGCCGTCGTGCCCGGTGCTGGCGGTGAGGAGCCGCCGGCCTGGCCTCGGATCGCTCAAAGCGCAGCTTCCTTCACGTCGAAGGCGGCCCGGAAGCGGTCGCCGAGCATGTTGACCGAGAGCACGGTCAAGAACATCACCAGGGCGGGGATCATGGCGGTGTGGGCCACGTTCTCGAGCTGGAGTGGCTTCCTGCCGCCGTTGATCATGCCGCCCCAGCTGATCGTCTCCTGCGACGTGAGGCCCAGGAACGCGAGGCTGCCCTCGGCCACGATGGCGATGCCTACCACCAGGAGCCCGAAGGCGAGCAGCGGGAGGATCACGTTGGGCAGGATCTCCCGCACGAGAATTCGGCTTCGAGTGGCGCCGGCGGCTCTGGCGGCGAGTACGAACTCGCGCTGGGAGAACGTGAGCGTGGTGGCCCGCGCGATGCGCGCGAAGGCCGGGATGGACACCAAGGAGATGCCGAGCACCACCTTGAACAGGTCGGCTCCCAGGAACGCCACGATGGCGATGAGCAGGATCAGCGCGGGGAAGGCGAGGAAGATGTCGACGATCGCCATGAGGACGACCTCGGCCTTGCCCCGCAGGAACCCGGCGAGCAGGCCGATGGTGCCGCCCACGAGCATGCCGATGACGAGGACCCCGACGGCGACCACGAGCGACACCCGTCCGCCGTACACGATGCGGGACAGGATGTCGCGCCCGATCTCGTCGGTGCCGAGGACGTGGCCCGCCTCGAAGGGCGGTGAGTTGTTCGCGAGCACCGTGAAGTCGGTGATGCCGGGCTCGTCGAGCGGCAGCCAACTAGCGACGATGGCGCTGGTGCTGATCAGGATCAGCCAGAGGCTGGCCAGCCAGCCGCCGAAGCCGAGCACGCTCGCTCGCTTCGGCTTGGCCTCGTCAGTGTCGGTGACGAGGGTTGCGGGGACGGGGACGGTGTTCTTGCCTGCCCTTGTGATGATGCTCATGCGTTGCCTGACCTCCGGACTCGGGGATCGAGGATCGAGTAGAGGATGTCGACGGCGAAGTTCACCAGCACGAAGGCGGTGGCGATGACGAGCACGACACCCTGGGCCACGAGGTAGTCGCGCCTCAGGATGGACTCGATGGCGAGGCTGCCCACACCCGGGATCGCGAAGAACTGCTCGAGGATCACGGAGCCGCTGATCAGGGTGCCGAACTGGATGCCGAACACGGTGAGCAGTGAGAACGACGAGGGTCGGAGGGCGTGGCGCAGCAGGATGTGCCAGGTCGGCAGGCCCTTGGCGCGGGCCATCAGCACGAAGTCCTCCTGCAACGTGGCGATGAGGTCGCTGCGCAGCAGGCGGATGTAGACCGCGGAGAGACCCGCCACCAGCACGGCCACCGGGAGGGCGATCGATTTCAGGTTGTCGAGGATGCCATCGCTCAGGGGCGAGTAGCCGACGGCGGGGAACCACTTGAGCTGGAGCGCGAACAGGTACACGAGGAACACCGCGAAGGCGTAGCCCGGCAGCGAGATCAATCCGAACGCCGTCGTGGTGATGGCTTTGTCGGCCCGCGAGTTGGCGCGGTAGGCGCTGTACATCGCCACCGGCACGGAGATGATGAGCGAGAAGAACTGCGCCAGGAGCATGAGCTCGATCGACGCGGGGAGCTTCTGGGCCAGCAGGTCGGTGGTCTCGAACTTGCTGCTGTACGAGCGGCCGAGGTCGCCCGTGGCCGCGTTCCCGAGGAAGGTGAGGTACTGGACAGGGAGGGACTTGTCGAGGCCGAGATCTTTCTGGACGGCCTCGCGGACCTCGACGTTGGAGTACTGAGGGCCGAGGAGCACGACGACGGGATCTCCGGGAAGGAGCTTGGTGAGGCTGAAGGTGAGAAAGCTCACGATCAGCACGACGGCCGACAGCTTCAGCAGCCGCGTCACCACGTTCTTCAGGATTCCCATGTTGTGTCCTCGACCCTCAGAGTCCAGCGATCAGCGGACGGCTCGCGCCGTCAGCCGCCGGTGGCGTAGAGGAAGCCGGGCTTGATCGCACCCAACGAGTTGGCCTCGCCGGGGGGCGGCGGCCCCACCTTGTCAGCGTTGTAGACGTTGCCGAACAGGTCGTAGAGGGTGGTGATCAGCGGAACCTCTTCGCCGGTGATCACCTGGACCTCGTCGTAGGCCGCCTTGCGGGTGTCGAAGTCTGCCGTCTGGCGGGCTTCGTCGAGCAGCTGGTCCACCTCGGGGTTGGTGTAGAAGACCACGTTGCCCGCGTCATCGGTGGTGAGCCCGGCCCGGATGGCGTCGGGTTCGATGAAGTGGGCGCTGCGGAAGCAGGCGCCGGTCCAGTCGCCCACCTTGCCGAAGATGCGCTCGACGAAGTCCCCCTGCTCCTGGGTCTCCAGGGTGATCTCCATGCCCACGGCCTCGCCCATCTGCTTGACGAGCTGGAGGACCTGGTCGGCCTCCGGCGTCGGGATGCAGACGATGGAGAACTTCAGGCCTCCGAGCTCCTCCACGAGCGCGGCCGCCTTGTCCGGGTCGTACTGCGGGGTGCCCGCATCCGGGTTGTAATAGGCCGAGTCGGTGGCGAAGCCGGAGTAGGACGGCTCGCGCACGCCGGAGTAGGCCCGCTCGTTGATGATGTCCTTGTTGATGGCGTAGGCCACGGCCTGACGAGCCTTGACGTCGTCGAACGGTGGCTTGGCGTTGTTCATCATCAGGATGGTGGAGCTGGAACCACTGATCTTCTGGGCCGTGAAGCCCTTGCCCTCGGCGGTCTTGATCGTGCCCGAGTCGGCGGTCTGGAAGATGTCGATGTCGCCCGCCTCGAGGGCGGCCACGCGCTGGCCGCTGTCCGCGATGGGCTTCACCGTCAGCTTGTCGAGGTACGGCAGCTGGATGTCGTTCTCGTCGGTCTTCCAGTAGTCGGGGTAGGCCTCGAGGACCACGCGGTCGCCGGGGACGTACTCGGTGAGCATGAAGGGGCCGGTGCCCACAGGGTTGTTCTTGTAGTCGTCGCCGAACTCGGCGACGGCGGTGGGGGACTCGATGTAGCCGCTCGAGCCCGCGAGGGTGTTGGCGAAGGCAACGGTCGGGGTGTTCAGGGTGAACACGACCGACAGACCCTCGGGGCCGTCGGGGAGCTCCATCGACTCGATGATCTTGACCTCGTCGAGGCACGGGCAGGCCGTGACCGGATCCTGCAGGCGGAGGAAGTGCTTCTCCACCGCCTCGGCGTTCAGCGGGGTGCCGTCGTGGAACGTGATGTCGGGGCGCAGCGTCATGTTCCAGGTGGCGAGATCGTCGCCGTCGGACTCGAGCGTCTCGGCCAGGAACGGGACGAGCTTGCCGTCTTCGTAGGTCGTGAGCGGGTCGTAGATGCCCAGCGTGATCAGCTTGTCGGCCGGCTGTGCCGCGACGCCGACGTCGAGGCTGGAGACGTCGGACTCCGTGGCGAAGACGAGCTCGCCACCCTTGACGGGGGTGCGGGCCGGCTCATCGCTGGTGGTCGTGGTCGTATCGTCGGTGCCGCCAGTGGTGGTCGGCGAGGCGTTGTCGCCCCCGCCGCACGCGGCGGCGACCATGACGAGCCCCATGAGCAGGGCGGTGATTCGAGACCACGGTGCGTGGCCGTGCTTGTCCTTCAAGATGTCCCCCGTTAGCGGCGTGGTTGCTGGGTGCGAGCCCACGAGGGACGTCGACAACCGGTGACGCCGGTCACACCGGTCGGTCGGGACCGTAGGAGCGCTGTTGTCATCCTGTCAACAACCCTCAGGAGGAAATGTTGACCCGCTGGTCAACCCGATGCGGAGGAATGCCGCGAACGGGGCACGTCGATGCGCCGCTCGTAGCCCCGCGCGTATCCGAGCACGTTGTCGACGTAGGCCAGGGAGTGGTTGTAGGAGAAGTAGGCGGCCCGCAGCCCCGAGTCGGCGCTCAACCCACTGCTCGACGCGCAGAGGTAGTTGGCGGCGGCCAGCGTGGCGTCGTACATGTTGAAGGGCGACATCACGCCGTCCTCGTTGCCGTCGGCCTCGTAGGCCCTCCAGGTCGACGGGATGAACTGCATTGGACCGACGGCTCGGTCGTAGGCCGCGTCCCCGTCGAAGGCTCCGCCGTCCGTGTCGGAAATGACCGCGGTGGCGTTGCTGCCGTTCAGCTGGATGCCGATGATGGGACGGCTCGTGTCGCCGTTGTGGCTGAGCGTCGCCCCGCCGTAGGTGCCGTGGCGACCCTCGACCTTGGCGATGCCGGCCACGCCCCACCACTCCACGCCGCAGCCGGGGCTGGCCGCCGCCTCGGTGGTCGCGGCTCGGTAGTAGGCGTCGAGGGCGACGAGGGGAAACTCCACGCCCTCGACGGTGGCGAGGACTCGCGCCTGCTCGTAGGTGACACGCTCGACGGCCACACGCGCTCCCGCATCCACCTCAGCTCGCACGGCGTCGGGGCGGTCAGAGCGGGCGTCCCGGCCGGCGGCGGAGGCATCGGCGAGCGCGGTCGACGCATCATCGGCGCGCCGCCGGGCGTCGTTGATGCGCTGTTGGTAGGCGTCTCGCTCGGTGAGGAGCACGTCCATCGACAGCTGTCCGAGCACGGCGCGCTGGTCGGCCTCGTGGATCGACGGGGTCTCGGACGTGAGGGCCTCGGACACGCGCGCCGTGTTGCCCCCCGACAGGAACGCCTGCACCGCGAGATCGCGCACGGCGCCCTCGACGTCGTCCAGGCGCTGGGTGAGGCCTTCGATGCGGGCCAGCGCGGCGACGCTGGTCGCCTCGAGGCGACGGATGTCAGCCCGTGCGGTCGTCCGCGTTCGATCGATGCCGAGTCGGGCGTCTCGAGTGGCGGCCTGGGCGTTGGAGATCTCGGCGTAGGCGTCGGCGGCGCGATCGAACGCGGGGCTCGACACGGGCACCCGGGCCAGCTCGATCGACACCAGGGGGAGGTCGGCGAGCTCGGGTGACGGGGGAGCCAACGCGGCTGGATCGAACGCCGCGGACTCGGTCGAGAGAGTTCGGTGGCCGGGTGCCGCCGGCGCAGGAGTCGTCGTCAACGACACGACGGTGGCCCACACCGTGACGGCGGCCATCAGATGACGCGCTCGGGCGCGCTGGCGGGGGATGGAGGAGGAGGCGGGTCGCATCGAGCGGGACGAGAGCGGGAGGGTGCGGCGCAGCGGCGCGGCGGGGGAATGCGAAGGACCAGTCTGCCCCGAACGGGCGCGCCGACCAAGCCACTGGCATGCTGAGGCGATGTCCGACCGGGTATCCATCGCCCTCAACAACGGCATCGCGGAGGTCCGCCTGAACCGAGCGGACAAGCTGAACGCCCTCGATGCGGCCATGTTCCAGGGCATCGTCGACGCCGGCGAGTCCCTCAAGGGCAACCCCGCGGTGCGGGTGGTCGTCCTGTCTGGCGAGGGTCGAAGCTTCTGTGCCGGCCTCGACTTCAGCAGCTTCCAGACCATGGCCGGGGGCGAGTCGTCGTCCTCCGGACCCCCGACCGACCGGTCGATCGACGCCATCGGACAGACCGACGGCCGCATCACCCACCTCGGTCAGCAGGCGGCGTGGGTCTGGCAGGAGCTGGAGGTGCCCGTCATCGCGGCGCTCCATGGAGCGGTGCTCGGCGGCGGACTGCAGATCGCGCTCGGCGCCGACCTTCGGATCGTGGCGCCCGATGCCAAGCTCTCCGTCCTCGAGTCGCGCTGGGGGCTGATCCCGGACATGACCGGCACCGTCATCCTGCCGTTGCTCGTCGGTCGCGATGTCGCCAAGGACCTCACCTTCACCGGTCGCATGGTGTCGGGCACGGAGGCCGTGCGGCTCGGCCTGGCCACCCGCCTCGCCGACGACCCGCTCGCGGCCGCGCTCGAGCTGGCGGCGGATCTCACCACCAAGAGCCCGGACGCGCTCCGGGAGGGCAAGCGGCTGCTCAACCTCTCGGGCACGCGGCCGCTCGCCGAGCAGCTCCACGACGAGCGGGTGACGATGGGCTCGTTGATCGGTACCGCCAACCAGGTGGAGGCCACCATGGCCTTCTTCGAGAAGCGGGAGCCTCGATTCACCTGAGGCGCTCCGTCCGTCAGACCCTCATCATCGGCGTCGTCAGCGGCGTCGTTGCGATCCTGGTCGTGAAGTCCGCCGTCTTCGTGCTGCTCACGTCGGTCAAGGGCCTCGTCCTCCTTGTCGGCGCGGTGATCCTCTACCTCTTCCTCCGCGGCCCCCGCCAGGAGCCGTGACGACGATCAGTCGGTGAGCGCGCCGTTGGCCCGCCAGGCCGCCTCGACTCGGTCGAGGCGTTGGGTGGCCGGGCGGCGGATGCGGGCGGCCACTCCCGTGGCGAGCGCGTTGGCGAGGGCGTGGGTGCCGACGTGGCTGTCGAAGGGCCCGGCTCCGTCGGCCGCCACGGTGAAGGCCACCTCGGCTCCGAGCGCCAAGGGAGAGAGCCGGGAGTCGGTGAGGGCCAGCACGACCGCTCCGGCCTCGGTGGCGGTGACGACGGCGTCGAGGACCCACCGCTCGTAGCGGCGCAGGTCGATGGCTACGAGCACGTCGCCCGGCGAGCCGTGGGCCAATCGGCGACTCACCGCCACGGGCGACCCGATGACGTGCTGCACGTCGGGGCGAAGCAGGTCGAGGGCATCGGCGAGGAGGGAACCGACTCCAGCCTCGGCCTCGCCGGCCACCACCCGCACCGCGCGGCGGCGGTCGGCGAGGAGCCCCACGGCGCGGTCGAAGTCGCTCCGGTCCACCGCGTCGAGCGTGCGGTGGACGTTGTCCGCCTCGCGCTCGGCGGTGGCCGCCAGGACATCGTCGACGCCGTGCTCGCGGATTCGCACCGTGGCGGGGCGGAGGTGCTGGTCGAACCCCGACCGCACCTGCGCCTGGAGGTCGACCCAGCCCTCGTAGCCGAGACGCTCGGCCAGCCGCACGACCGTGGCGCCGCTGGTGGTGGCGCGCCGACCCAGCTCGGCGACGGTGGCGAAGGCGGCCGCACTGGGGTCGGCCAGCACCACCTCGGCCACGCGGCGCTCCGCGGGCGGGAGGCTGGCTGCGTGGTCCTCGATGCGGGTCGCCAGGTCAGTCATGCAACGAATGGTACGGTATGCCAAAGATTCGCAACAGGCATTGCACTTCGGTGCCTGACCAGGGAGGCCCGTCAGTGCCCACGTTTCGCTCGACCAACCCGGCCCGGCCGGCGGAAGTCGTCACCGAGCTGCCGATGCACACTGCCGCCGATGTCGACACCGCGGTGCAGCGCGCCGCCGATGCCCAACGGGCCTGGGCCGACCGCCCGATCCCGGAGCGGGCCGAGGCGGTCGCGGCCGTCGGCGCGGTGCTCGTCGCGCGGAAGGCCGAGCTGGCCGACCTGGTGAGCCGCGAGGCCGGCAAGATCCGCGTGGAGGGCGGGGGCGAGGTGCAGGAGGCCATCGACATGGCCGCGTTCGTGGCCGGCCAGGGCCGCTCGTCCATGGGGGAGGTCGTGCCCTCGGAGATGCACTCGAAGCTGGCGTGGACCACTCGAATCCCCGTTGGCGTGGTGGGGATGATCACGCCGTGGAACTTCCCGGTGGCCATTCCGTCCTGGAAGATCTTCCCTGCGCTCCTCGCGGGCAACGGCGTGGTGATGAAGCCCTCCGAGCTGGCGCCGGCGTGTGGCGTGGCCTTCGTCGACGCCTGCATCGAGGCGGGCATCCCCGCGGAGCTGTTGCAGGTGGTCCACGGCGGGGCCGAGCCCGCCGCCGCACTGGCGGTGCACCCTGGCGTGGGCGCCGTGTCCTTCACCGGTTCGGTGGGCACAGGGCGCAAGGTCGCCGCCTCGGCGATGGCCGTCGGGCCGAAGCTCGTGAGCCTGGAGCTGGGGGGAAAGAACGCCATGGTGGTGCTCGACGACGCCGACCTCGATCTCGTCGTCGACGGTGCGCTCTTCGGTGCCTTCGGGAGCGCCGGCCAGCGCTGCACATCCACATCCCGCCTCATCCTGCAGAGGGGCATCAGCGAGGCGGTCATCGAGCGCCTCGTCGAACGGGTGCGCAGGCTTCGCCTCGGCGACCCGCTCGACGCCACCACCGATGTCGGCCCGGTCATCACCGCCGACTCCGCCGGCCGGATCATCGCCATGGTCGAGGCCGCCGTCGGCGAAGGAGCCACGGCTGCGATCGGCGGACGCCGACGCGACGACGTGGAGGGCTGCGAGGGCGGCTCGTTCGTGGAGCCCACCGTGCTCATCGGGGTGAAGCCAGCGCACACAGTGGCCCGCGAGGAGGTGTTCGGGCCCGTGCTCTCTGTGATCGAGGTGGACGATCTCGACGAAGCGGTGGC
>Ga0105044_10016145_pt1 | contig 10080 bp, 8 predicted proteins | sample MAT01_FD_78092 | JGI IMG/M metagenome (GOLD analysis project Ga0105044, IMG submission 78092) | Freshwater microbial communities from Lake Fryxell liftoff mats and glacier meltwater in Antarctica - MAT-01 | ecosystem: Environmental > Aquatic > Freshwater > Ice > Liftoff microbial mat | place...
AGATTGCGAAGATAGTGAAGTTCCTTGCTTCCGATGATGCGGGTTATATCACAGGTCAGACGATTATTGCTGACGGCGGAATCGTAATGCAGTAAAAAATTTTTCATCTAAATTGAGTTTTATTAGAATCATTAATTGTAAGAATTTCTTTAAAATAATTTTAAATGTAAACCAAAATATGAAACCTAGTCAGACAAACATTCCTTTAATTCCAAAACTGTTATTATCAGTTATAGTATTAATGATTTTAATTTCCGGTTGTAATTCTAAATTCGATAAAATAATCGGAAAGACATATTTGTTTGAAGACAGTGTATTTGCTTTCACGGCGGGCTTTGACAAAGATACACTATTCTATATTATGAAAGATGCACAGCGTCCATATTTTCACAAAACAAAATATAAATCTACAAAGATAAATGATTCTACATACAGTATTGAAGTAACAAACAAACCGAAATTCTGGGATAAGAATGTATGGGAAATTATTGTGAATGATGATAAAGGATTCATTTCAAAAGATTCGAGAAAGTATTATAAGATTTATTCGGACAGTATGATTATAAAGAAAGCTTTTTAAAATGTTCGGGTAATTTATTGATTTAACAGAAGAACATTTATTTATTGCAGTAAATTTATAAAAGTATCATTTATTTTAAACAGAAATTAATTGGATAAAAAAGTAAAAATAAGGAAAGAATCTTTTCAGACTGATTCGAAGATAGTAATTCCGGAATATTTAAATGAAGCAAATTCTGTTTCTGAGCCGGGAGAATTTCCATACACAAGAGGTGTACATAAATCAATGTATCGCTCAAGACTCTGGACAATGAGACAGTATGCCGGATTTGGTACTGCAGAAGAATCAAACAGGAGATATAAATTTTTAATTGAATCAGGAACGACAGGACTTTCTGTAGCATTTGATTTACCGACACAAATAGGATATGACAGTGATGATGAGATGAGTGAAGGAGAAGTTGGTAAAGCCGGAGTTGCGATAGATTCACTTGAAGATATGGAGACATTATTTGAGGGAATAAATCTCGCTGACATTACAACTTCAATGACAATTAATTCAACTGCTTCAATATTATTATTAATGTATGTAGCAATTGCAAAGAAACAAAATGCAGATCTTACAAAATTATCAGGCACAATTCAGAATGACATACTCAAAGAATACATAGCAAGAGGAACATATATTTATCCTCCAAAACCATCCATGCGACTTATCACAGATATATTTAAATGGTGTAGTGAAAATTTACCTTCATGGAATACAATTTCAATAAGTGGTTATCACATAAGGGAAGCGGGTTCGAGCGCTGTACAGGAAGTTGCATTTACATTATCCGATGGAATTGAATATGTAAAAGCTGCTATAGAATCCGGATTGGATGTAGATAATTTTGCAAAGCGGCTTTCATTTTTTTTTAATTCACATAATAATTTCGCAGAGGAAGTTGCTAAGTTCAGAGCAGCAAGAAATATATGGTCAAAGATTATGAAAGAAAGATTTAATGCAAAAGATGAAGACAGTTTAAAATTAAGATTTCATGCACAGACAGGCGGCTCGACATTAAGTGATAAGCAAATAGACAATAACATAGTACGAGTAACTATTCAGGCACTTGCGGCTGTACTTGGCGGATGTCAGTCACTTCATACAAATGGAAAAGATGAAGCACTCGCATTGCCGACAGAGCTTGCAGTTCAGACAGCACTCAGGACTCAGCAGATAATTGCCTATGAAAGTGGTGTTGCTGACAGCGTTGATTTATTTGGCGGGTCTTATCTTATTGAGTACCTTACAAATCAGATTGAAGAAAAGGCATGGGAATATATTAAAAAGATTGATGATCTTGGCGGAGCATCAAAGGCAATCGAATTTGGATTTCAGAAAAATGAAATCGAATTGAATGCATACAAATCGCAGATGGATTTAGAAAGCAAGAAGAATATTGTAGTGGGTGTAAATGATTTTACAACAGAAAAAGAAGAAGTGAATATTTTATTTAAGATAGACGATGAAGTTAGAAACAGACAATTGAATAAACTGAAAAAACTAAAATTGAAAAGAGACAACAAAAAAGTAAACACCTGTTTAGAAATAATTAAAGTTAAAGCACTTACAAATGAAAATCTTCTTCCTTATTTTCTTGAAGCTATAGAGAGCTATGCAACCGTAGGTGAAATTTCAAATTCGCTGAGAGAAGTATGGGGAGAATATAAGAGCAGTTAGGCAGTTAGGCAGTTAGGCAGTTAAGCAGTTAAGCAGTTAGGAGTTAGGAGTTAATTATTTCTCATTTCATCATTCATTGTTCATTATTCATTTTTCATTATTCATTGTTCATTATTCATTTTTCATTATTCATTTTTCATTATTCATTATTCATTATTATCATGAAACAAAAAGTCATCTGGATCACCGGAGCATCAACAGGAATTGGTAAAGAGATTGCGATGGAATTTTCGAAAGCCGGGCATATAGTGGTAGTGTCTGCGAGGAGAAAATCGAGATTAGTGAGGATTGTGAGTGAAATTAAGTTTGCTGACAGAGAAGCTTCTGCATTTGTCTGCAATATAATGTCTGAAAGAAGTGTGCAGACAACTGCTAAACGTATCCGTGAAAAGTATGGAAGCATAGACGTATTAATTAATAATGCAGGTGTTACAGTATTTAAATCTTTTATGGAAACAAAAACCATTGACTACGATACAGTTATAGATACAAACTTGAGAGGTTCATTTTTATGCATGAAGAATGTACTCGGTCAAATGATAAAAAATAAAAGCGGTCATATAATTAATATACTTTCTGTTGCAGCAAATACGGCATTTGAAAACAGTTCGGTTTATGCGGCATCAAAATCGGGTTTGCTTGCAATGTCAAACGGAATCAGAGAGGAAGTAAGAAGATATAACATTAAAATCAGCAACATGCTTCCGGGAGCAACCGAGACACCAATGTGGGACAGCAAATCCAGACAGAGATATAAAAACAGAATGATGACAGCGAATGATATAGCGAAAATTGCACTTGAAATTTTTCAGCAGCCGAGAAAAGTTTTGATTGAAGAAATTATCATCAGACCTGTGAAAGGTGATTTGTAGATTTAAATTTAAATTTAAATCTGAGTATTAAACACCTTAATTTAAATTAAACAAAATTCCAATCTTTTATTTGATAAGAAAAAAGTCTCAATTCTCAACTTCAATTCTGATTTATTTTACAAATTCAAATATTCCGTCGAAAGCACTTTAACAAAACCAAATTATAGTTCCTGATTGCTTTCAGATTTAAGAATTCTAAAAATATTTTTTTATAATTAATTAAAATCCTGATGAAAGATTAATTTTAATTTTACAAGATATTACACTTTAAAATTACTTCATTGAAACCTTTTGAGCATAAATTAGTCATAAGATAAAAAGCATTAAACAGTTTTATAATTTTTGCTTTTAACTATTACTTAAGTATGAAACTTATTATTTTGATGCACGTTTATAAATCATAATTCAAACCGAAATAAATTATCTATTCTAATATACTATTAATGAAAAAAAACTTATTCTTATTATTATTATTTACACTTATTTTCAATTCGAAAATTTCACAATTACATGCGCAGGAAAATATAAACCTGAATCAGGCAGTTAATACAGCTATTCAGAACAACACTTCTGTATCTAATCTTGAAAAGACTCTTGATATTCAGAAACTATCTACAAGTACTGCAAAGGGTAACCTTTTACCAAGCCTGAGTTTAAATGCAAACTGGAGCAGAAACAATACATATTCCGGTGGAACAGTTACTTTTCAGAACGGTGTACCGATTTTAATTCCCGAACAGGATTCCTGGATAAACAATTTTGGTCTTGGGCTTAATACACAGGTGATATTGTTTAACGGATTTTCAAATTTGGAACAGATAGATCTTGAAAAAGAAAATGAAAGTTCAGTCAGAATAAATCTTGACAAAGAGAAGTATGATATTGCATACAAGGTAACAGCAGCATATTTCGATTTATTAAAAAAGGAAAAAGTTCTTAAAGCAAATGAAGACAACTTATTAGATTCGCGTTCACAGCTGGATAAGATTAAAGAATACATGAATGTAGGAAAGAAAACTATCTCAGATGTTTATAAGCAGGATGTTTTAGTTGCACAAAATGAACTGATACTTGAGAGATCTAAAAATGAATATAGTAAGAGTAAAGTTGACTTACTCTTGTCAATGAACACAGATATAAACAAAGAATTCACAGTTTCGGATAACAACATTAGCACTGAAATGTCGGATGCAGAGTTGCAGACAATTTTACAAAAGAATTCAAATACAGAAGCACTTCTTAATGAGGCAATTCAGAAAAGATATGATTATAAATATACACAGCAGAATATTAAAATTAATCAGGTGCAATACAGTATTGATAAAAAGAATTTATATTATCCGTCAATATCAGCATTTGCGAGATATAATTTAAATGCATCCCGTATTGATGATATTGGAAAATCAAGAAATTTTTCTTTCGGATTTTCTCTTAACTATGATTTATTTCAGGGATTTAAATTGGATAACAGGGCTCAAGCATCGGAGATTGCCATAAAGCAAAAACAGGATGACCTTTCACAGCTGCAGCAGCAATTCAGGAGTGACTTAAAAAAATCCTATATTGATCTGCAGACTTCACAAAAACAAATAGAAATTTTAGACAGAAATATAAAAGCATCTGAACAGGATAAACTATTATCTGAAGAGAATTACAGTGTAGGATTCGGAACATTGCTTGATGTACAAACAGCCGGTACAAAGCTGAACTCATTAAAGATTGATAAAATAAATGCATTCTATGATTTTCTATTAGCTGAGAAAAAGCTTAATTATTATACAGGTGATTTAACTTATTAAAAATAAATAAATTATAATAAAATATGTCAGAAACTACCTTACCACTACAGCCAATACCTCCGGCAGCGCCGGTGAATTTTAAAAAGAAAAAAAAGAAAAGTAAGAAAAAACTTCTCTGGATTATTGGAATAGCATTACTAGCAATTATCGCTACAGCCATTATAATTTCAGGAAAAAAAGAAACATTAGTTACAGTGCAGACTGAAAAAATTAAAAAAAGAAATATTACTCAGATTGTAACCGCCACGGGAAAAATTCAATCCGAGACTGAGGTAAATATAAGTGCTGAGATCAGCGGTGAAATAATTTCACTTCCTTTTAAAGAAGGTGATGAAGTAAAGAAGAATGATTTACTTGTCAAAATAAAACAGGATGCATATTCACCTCAGATTCAGGAACAGAATGCGGCTATAAAAGTAGCGGAAAGTAATTTGAATATGAGTCAGGTTACATTGAGAAAATTTGAACTGGAGTTTAACAGAATAAAACAATTAAGTGAGAAAGGACTTGCTTCGCAGAGTGATTTAGATAATGCTCAGAATAATGTAGATCAGACAATGGCACAGATAAATACAAATTCAGCACAGATAAATCAGCAAAGGACAGGAATGTCAAGAATTCAGTATGATATTTCAAAGACTGTAATTTACGCACCTATAAGCGGGACTGTAACACAGCTTAATAATGAAACAGGTGAAAAGGTGCTTGGTACAATTTCAAATCAGGGTTCCAATATACTTACAATTTCAGATTTATCAAAAATGGAATGTCAGGTGGAAGTTGGTGAGACTGATGTAGCACAGGTAAATATCGGAGATACTACAAAGGTTCAGATAGATGCATTCCCTGATAAAGTATTTACCGGTTTCGTATATGAGATTGCAAACACTGCAAAGTCAACAGGAGCAGGTACGCAGGATCAGGTAGTTAATTTTGTTGTGAAAATAAGAATATTGAATAATGAAGTTGACCTCAGACCGGGAATGAGCTGTACCGTAGATATAGAAGTAGATAAAAAGAATGATGTGCTTTCTGTTCCGATCCAGTCAGTAACAACACGTGAAGAATACATTGACAATGGAATGACGGGCGATGGAGAAAACGAAAATTTAAAAAGACAATCTGAAGAGAAACAGCAAAAGAAAATTAAACCAAAAGAAGTGGTATTTATAATAGAAAACGGTGCTGCAAAAAAAGAGGAAGTCAAAACCGGAATAAGTGATGATTCATATATAGAAGTAGCTGAAGGTGTAAAGGAAGATCAGGAGATTGTAAAAGGAACATTTAAAGCAATAAATAAAGAGCTTGAAGATGGAGCCAAGGTGAAAGTTGATAATGAAATAAAGAAAAAGAAAAAAGAAGAAGACGATAAATAAACAAAAAGAATTTCACAGAAACTTAAATCCAAAGAAGTATATTTAATGGAAAATCAGAAAATATTAATTGAGCTTAAAGATATAACAAAGCTTTATGTAATGGGAGTAGAGCAGTTGTATGCACTAAAAGGGATTAATTCTAATATCATAAAAAATGATTACGTTGCGATTATGGGACCTTCGGGATCCGGTAAATCAACATTGATGAATATTATCGGATGTCTTGATACTCCTACAACCGGAGAATATTATCTGAATGGAAAAAACGTGAGTGAAATGGATGATGATGAACTTGCGGAAATTAGGAATATTGAAATCGGATTTGTGTTTCAGACATTTAATTTACTTGCAAGAAGTGATGCATTACACAATGTGGAGCTGCCATTGATTTATCGGGGACTTTCAAAAGCTGCGAGAATTGAAAAAGCGGAAGAAGCTTTGTTCAATGTAGGTTTGCAGGACAGAATGAAACATAAACCAAATGAACTTTCAGGTGGACAGCGTCAGAGAGTTGCGATTGCCAGAGCACTAGTGAATGACCCTTCGATAATACTTGCTGATGAGCCGACCGGAAATCTTGATTCTAAAACCGGTGAAGAGATTATGGGCTTGCTGGAAGAATTAAATCAAAAAGGAAATACAATAATTATTGTGACTCATGAAGAAGAAATTTCACAACATGCACACAGAGTAATAAAAATCAGAGACGGGCTTATTGAAAGTGATGCATTGAGTAAGAAAGGAAACATGATCAGAGAAAGAAAAGAAATTTTAATTTAATATTTTAAAACAGAATCCTTCAGATGAATTTTTTTCTTGAGATAAAAGAAAACTTAATAATTTCTTACAAAGCGATAACTGCAAATAAACTGAGATCATTTCTTGCAACACTCGGAATCGTAATAGGTATCACTTCCGTAACTCTTATGCAGACAGCGATCGAAGGAATCACACGTGCATTTGAAAAAAGTATATCTGCAATAGGAGCTGACGTGCTTTATGTTCAGAAATTCGAATGGTTTGGAAAAGAAGACTGGTCATTTTACAGAAACAGAAAAGATATAACAATGGCACAGTTTAATTATCTCGATAAGAATGCACAGACTGCAGCAATAATGTGTCCTTCAGTCGGTGCACCTAAAACGGTAAAATACAATGATTTGGTTTTAGAAAATGTTTTTTGTGTAGGTACTACTTATGAATATCAGCAGACATTCGGAACAAACATGGAAGACGGTAGATTTTTTACAAATAAAGAATCCGAAGGCGGATACCCTGTAGTAGTAATAGGCACGGATATTAGAAAAGCATTTTTTGAAAATACAAATCCCATTGGAAAAACTTTAAAAATTGGTTCATACTCTTTCAAAGTAATAGGAGTTATAGAAAAACAGGGAAGCTTACTGGGTTTATTCAGTCTGGATAATCGTGTGATAATTCCTATCAACAGATTCTTTAAACTTTTCGGAGGTAAACGAGGATTAACAATTAATATAAAGGCGCAGGATGTAAAAAATATGGATGAGTCAAAAGAAGAGATAACTTCAATAATGCGAAAGGCAAGGCGAGTTCCACTTGGAGAGAATGATGACTTTGGAATAAATCAGCAGGAAGCGTTTAAGACAACATTTGAAAGTTTAACAGCATTAATAAAAATAATTGGTACATTAATAACTTCATTATCATTAATAGTAGGATCAGTTGGAATTGCAAATATAATGTTCGTTTCCGTAAAAGAGCGTACTAAAGAAATCGGTATCAGGAAAGCAATCGGGGCAAAGAGGAGGACTATAATGTATCAGTTCCTGATTGAGTCTATAACAATCTGTCTGCTCGGAGGAATTATAGGAATACTTATTTCATTTCCGATCAGTTTAATTATTGATGCATATGTATTACCAACTGCAATGCCGGTCTGGGTAATAGTACTTGGATTATTTGTTTCAGCATTATTCGGAATAATGGCAGGATTTTTTCCGGCATGGAATGCAGCAAAGATGGATCCGGTAGAAGCATTAAGATATGAATAGAATAGAAATGTTAAAGTTAAGAATTTAAAATTATCATGAGTCTTTTAGAATTAATAAAAATTGCATTAAGTACTTTAAAAGCAAATAAACTCAGAGCAGCTCTGACTTTATCGGGAATTGTCATAGGTGTATTTTCTATCATTGCAATTATGACCTTACTGAATGCACTTCAGGCAGGTATAGAAGGCGGATTAAGTGAATTAGGAAGCAATACATTTCAGATACAGAAATTTCCAAGTATTCAGATTGGACCGGGAGGTCGTAATAAATATAGAAACAGACCAGACATAACTTATGAACAGGGGGTAAGGTTAATGGAAAAAGCTACGATGTATAAATATATATCTATAGAGGATTATATCAATGAAAAAACATTTAAAAGTTCTAAGTATTCTACAAATCCAAATAATACAGTAGGGGGTGTCAATGCTGATTATCTTGAATGCAATAACAGAACTATTCAATTTGGAAGATTTTTTTCAAATGTAGATTTGATAAATAATAACAGAGTTGCAGTAATTGGGATGGATGTAGTAGATAAACTTTTCCCGAATGAAAATCCTATAGGAAATAAATTAACAATTGATAATAATGAATTTCAAATTATAGGAGTGTTTGAAAAAAAAGGTGAGGGCTTGGGACAGAGCAATGATAATTTTGCATTACTGCCTATAACTTCAATGCAGCAGATTTACGGTAAGAATAACAGATCAATGAATATTGCTATACAGGCACCTTCAAAAGATACTTATAATGAAACTGTTGAAAATGTAGTCAGTGCAATGAGGTCAATCAGAAAAGATAAACCGGGTGAAGCTGACAGTTTTGAAATTTTTTCAAATGAATCTTTAATCACTCAGGTAAACGGTTTTACAAAATATTTTAAATATGGTGCCGGATTTATTTCATTCATTGCAATGCTGGCTGCAGGAGTCGGGATTATGAATATCATGCTTGTATCGGTGACAGAGAGGACTAAGGAAATAGGAATTCGTAAAGCGGTTGGTGCAAATAACAGAAGTATTTTAATTCAGTTTTTAATTGAAGCTGTAATTTTATGTGAGCTCGGAGGAATAATAGGAATTATTTTAGGTCTGATTACCGGAAATTTACTTGGTCTGTATTTAAGCAGTCCTGTTGTAATCCCCTATGACTGGGTTGTAATCGGATTAGTCGTATGTTCAGTTGTCGGAATTGTATTCGGAGTTTATCCTGCTTATAAAGCTGCGAAGCTCAATACAATTGATGCACTCAGATATGAGTAATATCAATTTTAATCTCTGTAAGTTTCATAATAAATTTTTTTATATTTTCTTCATGAATAAATTCATATAAACCTTTCATTTTTTGAATTGCCGTTAATATTTTATCTTTCATTTTTACATCATTTCTTTTTTTATAAATATAAGCATAACTTCCGATTGCCTGCAGAAGGCGGGCAAATGCAAAGTAGTAGAAATAATATCTGAATTCTTCAGCATCATAATTAATAAAATACTTAAGTTCTCTTTCGTAATGCTCAAGCAGGCTCAATCGTTCTGCATCAGTAATGTATATACTTCCTGAATATAAAAAGGAAGCCGGATCATACTGCAGCGGACCTTTTCTTCCTGACTGAAAGTCTATATAAAATAATTTGTCATCAAATAACATAATATTTCTCGGCTGAAAATCTCTGTATAAAAAATAATTACAATCTGCGTTAATTATTTTTTTTGAAAGTATTTCAATAATTTCATCAATTTCTTTTTCATTTAT
>Ga0105044_10016147_pt1 | contig 10079 bp, 11 predicted proteins | sample MAT01_FD_78092 | JGI IMG/M metagenome (GOLD analysis project Ga0105044, IMG submission 78092) | Freshwater microbial communities from Lake Fryxell liftoff mats and glacier meltwater in Antarctica - MAT-01 | ecosystem: Environmental > Aquatic > Freshwater > Ice > Liftoff microbial mat | place...
CATTGCCAGCGCGATCAATCGCCGCGGTTCAGCCACTGCGCTGGTTAGCGATGCCGCTGTCCGCTGTTCACGCAGTGTGGCGGGCGGACGCATTGGCATCACGGGGCTAGCCACGGCCCAAACCGATCTCATCGTGCGGGTCGCGCCGCTGGGCCGCGCAGTCCAGATGTTGCGGCTGACCCCGGCACGCCCCCTTGCCACCATCGCCGTACGCGCCGGTCGCTGGCAGGTGGCGGCCAGCTATTTCGGTATCGGCATCGAACATATCGTCTTTGGCTATGACCATCTGCTGTTTGTGCTGTGCTTTGTCCTGTTGCTCAGCGATGTACGGCGAATTGTGGTGGCGGTGACCGCGTTCACTGTCGCCCATTCGCTGACACTGGTGGGCACGACGCTGGGCTTTGTCGGTTTGCCATCGGCATCGGTTGAAACGGTAATCGCGCTTTCCATCCTGTTTCTGGCGGTCGAAGTGCTCAAGAAACAGCCGGGACAACCCCGGCTGTCTGAACGTGCGCCATGGGTTGTCGCCTTTGGGTTTGGCCTGCTGCACGGTTTCGGCTTTGCTGGTGCGCTCAGCGAAATTGGCCTGCCCGAAGGCGAAGTGCCAATGGCGCTGCTCGCCTTTAATGTTGGGGTAGAGGTGGGGCAGATCGCCATTGTGCTGGTGGGGGCCGGGCTGCTTACGCTTGTCCGCCGCATGGCTTTGCCCATCGCAGCGCGCTTCATTCGCTGGTCGGCCTATGCCATCGGCATCATCGCGGGCATCTGGTTCATCGAACGGCTGATCGGCTGATACTGGACAGGATGGGCGCACAGGACTAGGCGCGCCAAAGGCCAGAACAGGATGCATGCATGACTTTTATTCAGCAATTGCTGATCGCAGTGATTCAGGGGATTACCGAATTTCTCCCCATCTCTTCCTCGGGACACCTCATCCTGATCCCTAAACTTACAGAGCTACCCGATCAGGGTCCGATGATTGACGTTGCGGTTCACATCGGTTCGCTGCTTGCGATCATCATCTATTTCTGGCGGGATGTGCGCGGGCTGGCACAGGGCGGTTTTGCGACCGTTGGCATTGGTAAAAATCCGGCACAGCGCAACCTGTTCCTATGGATTATCATCGGCACAATTCCGGCAGTCATAGTTGGATTTATCTTCAAATCCAATGACATGCTGGAAAGCTTTCGTTCAACCCACCTCGTTGCGGTCAACCTTATTATCTATGGCATCCTCCTCGGCATCGCCGACCGTTTTGGTAAGGAAGATCGTGTGTATGAAGATATGACGCTGCGTCATTCCATCATCATCGGCTGTACGCAGGCGCTGGCGCTGATCCCGGGCACCAGCCGGTCGGGCGTGACGATGACGGCGGCGCGGTTCTTGGGTTACAAGCGGATCGAGGCTGCGCGGTTCTCGTTTCTGCTGTCAATTCCGGCGGTTGCGGGGGCGGGCACGCTGGCCGCACTCGACCTGGCCGATGCAACAGCGCAGATGCAGTGGGATGCCATTGTGACGGGGGCGCTAACGTTTGTTGCGGCGTTTGCCACCATGGCGTTCCTGATGAACTTTCTGCGCAAGGCGACGATGATGGTGTTCGTGGTTTACCGTGTGCTCCTTGGTATCGTCCTGCTGATGTTTTTCTGAAACAGTCCGGGCTTCTAAAACAGCCCGGGGATTTCGCGCTGCGCAGCGGACGGCTGTGCCGGGACCAGCGGGACCATGGCGCCGTCCGCGCGTGCGCGTTGCTCGGCTGACTGCGACTGCGCGCCGCTGTCGGCAATCGCGGTGCAGGATTGCCCGGCAAGGAAGTTGATCGCGGCGCGGATCGACGTTTCGCGCGCATCGCCCAGCGGGGCGCTGACGCTGTCCGCTGCGGCGCATGTGCGCGCCACTTTGCTGGCCAGGCCATTGAAATAATCGCCTTGGCCCGCCGCATTGCCAGTGGAAAAGGCCACGACCCGCATCCGATCATCGCAGGATGCGCGGTCAAGTGCGATCTGGCCAACTGGCTTGCCAAAGCTGTTGGCGCCGACGAGCGCCATGTCGCTGCCAAGATAAGGCAGCATGCCGTTGATGACGAACTCGCTCGCCGATGCGGTGGACCCGGTGCTGATGAAGGCGATGCGCGTGGGTGCGATCGATTCGGCTTGGGGCGCAAAAAAGTCGCGGTCATTGTTCGCGGCTTTTTCGGGTCGGAAATCGGTGCGGCTGAACAGTTCGGTGGAAAAACGGTTGCGGCCAAGCAGGTCGCCCATCAGTTCGGCCGTCGAAACCAGCCCGCCGCCGTTGTATCGGAAATCAATGATCAGTTCGGTGATGCCCTGCGTGCGGAAATCAAGAAACGCCGCGCGCAATTGCGGGTTGGCCGATGAAATGAAGGTGCGCAGGTTCAAATAGCCATACCGTTTTCCGCCATCGGTGATGATCTTTGCACCATAACGATCCGAGATAGGGTCGATGGAAAAACTCGCCTTGGTGACGGTAACTTCGCTATTGCCTGCGCCATTGTTGATGCGCAGCACCCGCGTTGTGCCCGGGGTGTTGGGGCCAAGCGCCGTATTGATACCACCCGATCCTTCGGCGGCGACAATGTCGGTCACGGTGCGCAGATTGGCGGCAGTGGTGCCAATGGCGACAATCTCTGTCCCCCGGTCGATCCCGGCGGCAAGCGCAGGGGCACCTTCATAAGCCTCGGCGATGAACAGGCGGCGCGCGCTGCTGTTATAGGATAAACGGACGCCCAGTCCTGCGCTCGCCCCACTCGAAAAAAATGCATTCTCCTCGGCGATTGAGGTGATGTAGGTAAAGAAACGGTCTTTCCCGGCCGCGCGCGCGGGTGCCACAAGGGCATCGATATAACTTTGCACGCTGGAAAAACCGGCCGCGTTGGTCGCGGTGGCGACATCGGCGGGAAACAGATACCATTCATTGATGACATCGCGGGCAAACGTCTGTCGTTCGGTCAGCGAACAGCCAGCGGTTGGTGTCGGTGTGGGCGTCGGGACCGGCGTTGGCGCAACGCTGATCGGCGCAGCGGATCCGCCCCCATCCCCGCCGCAACTGGCCAGCAGCATGGCCGCAATGGTTATGGAGGCGACACTTGAGCGCATGACATGATCCCTGGTTACTCTGTCTTGACGGCTGCTAACGGCAGTGCCGATGAATTGGGGATGAAACACCCGCAAACAGACGTCAATTATCCCCGGTGTCGTTTTTGCTCTGCCCGCGAAATCCCTGCGCAATCACAAATAATTCGGGCGACCCCTTGCGGCTGGCGGGCGGCTTGGCGTGTTTCACCGTCGTAAAATTCTGCTTGAGCAGATTAAGCAATTCGCGGTCAGCCCCGCCAGCAAAAACTTTGGCGACAAACGCACCTCCGGGTTTCAACGTCCGGATTGCAAAATCGGCGGCAGTCTCCGCGAGCGCCATGGTGCGCAGATGGTCGGTCTGCGGGTGGCCGACGGTGTTGGCCGCCATGTCCGACAGCACCAGGTCAGGCGCAGTGCCCAGTGCGGCGAGCAGCGCGCCGGGCGCGGCATCGTCCATGAAATCCTGCTGCAGGATCGTCACTCCGGTAATGGGGGCACATTCGAGCAAATCAATGCCGACCACGGCGGCCCGCAGGTTGACTTTGCGCGCGACCTGCGACCAGCCGCCGGGCGTAATTCCCAGATCGACAATCGCCCGTGCCTTGCCCAGAAAAGCAAATTTTTCGTCCAGTTCAATCAGCTTATACGCGGCCCGCGAACGATAGCCTTCGGCCTGGGCGCGGCGGACATAGGGATCGTTAAGCTGGCGTTCCAGCCAGCGGGTTGATGACACCGTGCGCTTGCGCGCCGTGCGCACACGTTCATGCAAGCCGCGCACGCCGCTGCTTTTGCTGCTGCTTTTGCCGCTGGCTCCGCCCTTGCTTGCGCCGGCGCCCGGCGTGCGCTGGCGGCCTTTGCCGCCGCCGGATCCCGTCGCCTTGCTCATGCCGGCGGCCCCCGGCGGACAACGGGACTATCGCCCTCAAGCCCGGCCAATCGCCGCAAAATCCCCTCGCGAATGCCGCGATCGGCCACGCCCACCCGGGTGGCGGGCCACAGGTCCATGATGCCTTCCAGAATGGCGCAGCCCGCGACGACCAGATCGGCGCGCTCCCGCCCGATGCAGCCAAAGGTCGCGCGCTCGTCAATCGACGCGGCGGCCAGTGTCTGGCTGATCTCCCGCATCGCCTGAGCCGGCACGATCAGCCCGTCGATGGCGCGCCGGTCATAGCGGGGCAGGTCAAGGAAAACGCTCGCCAATGTGGTCACCGTGCCGCTGGTGCCCAGTAGCCTGAGGTCAATGCCGCTGGCATGCGGCGCAATGCGCGCGGCAAAATCCGCCAGCGCCGCCCGGGTTACATCGCGCATCCGGGCATAGGCTGCGGTGCGTGCGGCAACGCTGTCGCCATCGACCGGTGCATATTCCGTCAGTGACACGACGCCCCACGGAATACTGATCCAATCTGCGATATCGGCGCGGCCCGCAGCATCACCCACCAGCATCACTTCGGTCGACCCGCCGCCGATGTCAAAGATCAGCGCATGCCCCTGTCCCGGTTCAAGCAAGCTGTGGCACCCAAGCACGGCCAACCGCGCTTCTTCCGCTGCATCGATGACATCGAGTGCGATGCCGGTTTCGCGGCGCACCCGGTCAACCAGATCAGCGCCGTTGGTGGCGCGGCGGCAGGCCTCGGTGGCAACCGCACGCGAAAGGGTGACATGGCGGCGGCGCAATTTGTCGGCGCAAATGGACAGGGCGGCCACCGCGCGGTCCATTGCTGCCTCGCTGATGCGCCCACTGGCCTGCAACCCTTCGCCCAGCCGAACGATGCGGGAAAAGGCATCGACAACGATAAGCTGGGCGTTCTCGGGGCGCGCGATCAGCAAGCGACAATTGTTGGTGCCAAGATCAATGGCGGCATAACCGGGGGCCCGCGCGACGTGCACCGGCGCGCGGGCGGGCTCCCGATCCTGGTTGTTCGTCCGGCGCACCCCGGGGGGTAACGGACGCCCGTCTGGCACTGCCACTTGCCGCATGGCGCTGTTGTTCTTTCCAATCACTTGACCGCAATACAACTGCGGCCAGGCACTTGGTTACAGCCTAGGGGTGCATGGCGGGCAAGGCAAGCCCCGGCGGTCCTGCACTGGTCAGGACCGCCGGATTGGCGCGGTTAACGGCGGCAGCCGTCGTTTGACCTGTCAATCGCGCGGCCGGCCAGCGCGCCCAGCGCACCACCGATGATTGCGCCGGTCGTCCGGTCATCGCGGCGACCTGCGAGTTCGCGTCCGGCCAAGCCGCCGGCAACGGCGCCGATGATGGTTCCGCCGGTGCCCTTGTCACAGCGGGGACCGCGGCGATAATCGCTGCGCTCTGACCGGCGGTCATAACGGCGCTCAGACCGGCGGTCATAACGGCTGTCATAACGACGGTCATCCCGGCGATCACTGCGCCAGTCGCGGTTTTCATACCGATCATCATCGTTATCGTCGTCGTAATATCCAGTGCCGCTGTAAGTATAATCTGCAGCAGCGGCCGGGGTGGCAACAGCAATTGCGGGAAAGGCCAGCGCGGCAGCCAGCGTCAGGGTCAGGGTGCGGGTCATCGCAAATCTCCAGTGCATCGGGCGGGATGGCCGATGACATGGTTTGCCGTATCGCGTTTGAGCCAAAGCTGAACATGTGCGTTGGCTGTTGTTCATGTTTTTTTGTGCGTTGCAGCGCACGGCTGTGGGTGGCAGGGGCGTGCACATGCGCCGCGTGCTCACCGCCTTGATGCTTTTTATCCTGCTCGCGTCGCTGCCAGGGTCGCAGGGGACGTCGCGCCCCTTCAACGCCAGTCAGGCCCTGACGACGCGCGCGGTTGCCGACGTGCGTCCGGGTCTGCGCTTTGGTGCGCTGACATTGGTCGAGGCTTGGGATCTAATAAGTCCGCACAGCGATTTCGGTGGCCTCTCTGGCATGGCGCTGGTTGGAACGCGCAATTTCCTGATGGTCAGTGATTCGGGCTATCGGCTGCGTTTCAAACTCGCCGCCGATGGCACCGCGCGGCCAGGCGGGTTTGAAAAACTGCCGCCCCCGCTGCCCGGCTACACGGGCAAGTTTCAATATGACGGTGAGGCGCTGACGCATGATCCGGCGACCGGGCGATACTGGACCGCGATGGAAGGCATGGGGCAAATCTGGTGTTTCGAGGCGAATGATGTCCGGCGCACGCGCACCAAACAGCCGATTCTGGCTTCATGGCCAGACAATGGCGGGGCAGAGGTGCTCACGCGCCTGCCCGATGGCCGTTTCATCGTCCTGTCCGAACGCGCCGGGCCGTCGGGGCAACCCGAAGGCGTGATGTTCAGCGGCGATCCCGCCGAACGATCAACCACCAGCTTTCGCTTTTTCCACGATGCAGGGCGGCAGGGGGCTGCAACCGACGCCGCCGTCCTGCCCGACGGACGGCTGGTCATCATTTACCGCAAGCTGGGGCTGTGGCCGATCTTTACCACCAGTATCGCTATTGCTGACCCGAGCAAGCTGAAGTCCGGGGCAATGCTGACCAGCACGACGATTGCCGTTGTCAAGGACCGGCGGCTGGCCGAAAATTATGAGGGTGTGGCCGTCCAGCAGGATAAAGACGGACTGTCGTTGTGGCTCGTATCTGACGATAATTTGCAGGACTGGCAGCACAGCCGCCTTGTCCGCTTTCACATTGATCCGGCCGCGCTGCGCCCATCGGGATTGCGCCCGGCAAAAAGGGCGGCACCGGAACCGGCCCGCCCTTGAATTTGCTAAGGCAAGGAAAGGGTTTAGGCTGCGACCGGGGTCGCCAGCTTCTTGGCCACTTCCTTCTTCACCTTGCGGGCGTTGTCGGACAACAGATCATTGCTGGTCTTGAGCAACCAGTTGTCGAGGCCGCCATTATGTTCGACCGAACGCAGGCCGTGGGTCGACACGCGTAGCTTGACGCCTTTGCCCAGCGCGTCCGACAGCAATGTCACATTCTGCAGGTTGGGCAGGAACGTGCGCTTGGTCTTGTTATTCGCATGGCTCACATTGTGGCCGACCTGGCGGCCCTTGCCGGTGAGTTCGCAGATGCGCGACATATTCAATTCCTCAATTGTGTGGCGGCCAGCGTCGCGCCCGCAAATGGAAAGGGGCGAACCACATGGGCCGGGAAAGTGGGCGCGCTTATCGGCTTGCAGCAGATTCGTCAAGCGAATAGGCCTAGCAAATGGCCTCTGTCTTTCCACTTCCACCCGCAATGCAGCGGGCGCTTGACCTCGCGGCGCAGGCGGGGCGTGAGGGCGGCGTACCGGTCGGCGCCGTGGTCACGCTGGACGGCATGATCGTTGGCGAGGGCGTCAACCCGCCGCCTGGACACCATGATCCCAGTGCGCATGCCGAGATGCTGGCGATTCGCGCAGCAGCAGCAGCGTTAGGCCGCGACCGGCTCGATGGCTGCGATCTTTATGTGACGCTGGAACCCTGCGCCATGTGTGCAGGCCTGATCAGCCATGCCCGTATCGCCCGGCTTTATTACGGAGCGAGTGATGCCAAGGGCGGCGGTGTCACCCACGGCGCGCGCGTTTTCGCGCAGCCCACCTGCCATCACCGGCCCGAGGTGTATGACGGGCTGGGCGCGCGGGAGGCGGCGGCGCTGCTGCAGGATTTCTTTGCACTGCGGCGTTAGGGCGTGATGACGATTGATGGCCCCGCCATGATTATGGTGGCGGTACGCGCGGCGAAAATGCCGGCCCAGCCAGTCCGGGTGTTCAGACGGCCATTGTATTGCAGCCGTTCGGACGGCGCGGTTGCCAGCGTAATCTGGACCGCGCCGCACTGGCAGCTTTCTGCACCAGTCACCGCAAAACCTCCTCCACCCACGCGGGAACCAGTTCGCTTGCGGCGCCGTGCCGTGCCTCATCGAACCAGCGGCTGCCTTGGCTGGGTTCAAGGTTCAACTCCAGCGTGCGGGTGCCTTGCGCCCGTGCCTCGCGCACCAGGCCCGCCGCCGGATAGACCGCACCCGATGTGCCAATACTGACGAACAGGTCGGCGCGGGACAGCGCGGCATAGATGGCGTCCATGCGATAGGGCATTTCGCCGAACCAGACGATATCGGGGCGCAGCGCCGCCGTACCGCAGGCGGGGCAGGGCGGGCGCGGCGACAAGGGTTCCAGCCAGCGGTGGCGCGTGTCACAGGCGGTGCACCAGGCGTTCAGATGCTCGCCGTGCATGTGGATCAGACGTTTGGATCCCGCACGTTCGTGCAGGTCGTCGACATTCTGGGTGACAATGGTCAATTCGCCCGCCCAGCCTGCGTCGAGCCGTGCCAGTGCAGCGTGCGCGGCGTTGGGTTGCGCAATCTGAATCGCCGCGCGGCGCATGTCGTAAAAACGATGGACCAGGTCGGGGTCGCAGGCAAAGGCTTGCGGCGTCGCGACATCCTCGACCCGGTGCTGTTCCCATAAACCCCCGGCACTGCGAAAGGTGTCGATGCCGCTTTCGGCGCTGATCCCTGCGCCGGTGAGAATGACGATATTGCGGGTCATGCGGCGCTCCCTTCAAAGGCGCCCGTCAGCCCGCCGACCACGCGGTCGATGGTGGCCTCGTCGAGGGTGATCTGGCCGTCGAGCGCCAGCATGGCGAGGCCGTGGACCAAACTCCAACAGGACAGCGCGGCGGCGCGGCGGGCTTCGGGGGTGGCGTCGGGGGGCAAGTTGGCGGCGATGGCCCGGCGCAGTTCGGCCATCGCTGCGTGGGTATGATCCGCCTCGACAGCGAACAAGTCCCCTTTGGGAGTGCATACCCAGATCAAGCGAAACAGCGCGGGGTGGGCAAGGGCAAAACGGATATAGGCGCCGCCGCTGGCGCCAAAGGCGGCAAGCCCCCCCCCGCCCGCCGCCTGCTGCGCCGCGGCTTGCTGGGCGTTGCCCAGCCGGTCGAGTCCGGCCAATGCCAAGGCAGCGAGCAGCGCCGCCTTGTCAGGGAAATGGCGATAGACAGCGGTGGCGCTGACCCCGACACTGCGGGCCAGCGCGCGCAGCGACAGCTCCTCGACACTGGTCCCGTCATCGAGCGCGGCTACGCCTGCGCGAATCAGCGCCTCGCGCAAATCACCATGATGATAGGTGTCTCTGTTATCACCCTTGATATCCTGCGTCTCTTTAATGTTGACACTGTTATCTTTATCAATCATGTTTATGGTGTAAACATATTCAGGGGCAAAGGCCAGTGGCGGTTCTCCTCTTTTTCATATCGACCGCTGGCCGACCCCGGTGCGCAAGGAGCAATCATTATGGCGAGCATGGTGGAAACAACGATCCGCAAGATCGTAGGCAAGGGCCTGACGACCTTGGCCAATGTCAACCGGCGACGGCTGAAGGCACCCGCCGAGGGGCATCCCTATTTACAGGGTATCCACACGCCGCTGGACCATGAAATAACGCTGGAGACAGAGGCGTTGCGTGTTACCGGCACCATCCCGCCGGATCTGAAAGGGCGGTATCTGCGCAACGGTCCCAATCCCGCGTCGCCGCCCGATCCGGCAAGCTATCACTGGTTTCTGGGCGCGGGCATGGTGCATGGCCTGGCCATCGAAGACGGCAAGGCGCTGTGGTATCGCAACCGCTGGGTGCGCGGGAGCGAGGCTTGCGCCAAGCTGGGCGAACCCATCCCGCCGGGGCCGCGCCAGGGGCGGAACGATGCCCCCAACACCAATGTTATCGGCCTAGCCGGGCGCACCTGGGCAATCGTCGAGGCGGGCGGCCATCCGGTGGAGCTGGCGCACGACCTGACGACCATTGCCCACAATAAATTCGATGCCACGCTGGCCCACAGTTACACCGCCCACCCGCACTGGTGCCCGGCGACCGGCGAGCGCCATGCCATTTGTTACAAGGGTGATGTGATGGACCAGGTCTGGCACACCGTGCTCGACACCGATGGTCATGTGATTCGCGAAGAACCGATTGCCGTCAGCCACGGGCCCAGCATCCATGACTGCGCCATTACCCCCGATCATGTGCTGGTGTTCGACCTGCCCGTGACCTTTTC
>Ga0105044_10016151_pt1 | contig 10079 bp, 14 predicted proteins | sample MAT01_FD_78092 | JGI IMG/M metagenome (GOLD analysis project Ga0105044, IMG submission 78092) | Freshwater microbial communities from Lake Fryxell liftoff mats and glacier meltwater in Antarctica - MAT-01 | ecosystem: Environmental > Aquatic > Freshwater > Ice > Liftoff microbial mat | place...
CCCATGCACAAGTTTTCGCACACAACTTGTTTAACCGCGTGCCCATCGGGCCGCGTTTTACTCGCGAAAGCGCGGGGCGATGCCCACGCGGTTAAACGAAGAAACTTATGAATGGGTGCTTATACCTCACGTGGTCGAAAGTGACATTAACCCGAAGCGTCAGCGAGTGCTGCAAATTATACTCAACGCGGTCAACATTGAGGTGTCTTGGCGAGCGGTGGGTGTGAGCCCACCGAGTTGCACGCATATCACTCGGAGGGCTCACGCCGCTCCGCTCGCCGGACTCATTTCTGGCCGCCCGATGTATAACCGATACCGCGAATTCTCGCCACCACTGCCGCAATACGGTTCGTGGCCTCAGTAATCTCCTCAGCGGAATTCTGAATCGCCAGTGAAAAACGCACCGACGACTTGCACACTTCCGGATCGAGTCCCATTGCCAGCAGTGACGGTGCAGCCTCAGCGGAACCGCTGGCACAGGTGCTGCCAAGCGAACAGGCGACGCCCGTCAGATGCAGATTGACCAGCATCGCTTCTCCGGGAATCCCCGGAAATGCGATGCTGAGCGTATTCATGAGTCGCTCGGCGTTCGCTCCATGCACAACAACCGGACTGCATTGTCTGATGAGTTCCTGCTGCAATTGATCTCGCAATGTGCGAATACTGTCTGAGCGATTCTGTGAGTCGGCGGCCCAGAGTTGCAGCGCCTTCGCCATTCCGGCAATCAACGGAACTGGTTCCGTGCCGGCGCGGCGGCCATTCTCCTGATGCCCACCCTCCAGCAACGGCGGTAACTTCACGCCACGCTTCAGGAGCAAACCGCCGATACCGCGCGGGCCGTGAAATTTATGCGCACCAAAGGCCAGTGCGGTGGCACCCAGATTCTGAAAATCGACAGGTAACTTACCCACTGCCTGCACCGCATCCAGCAATAATGCCGCGCCGTTTTCTCGACAGCGCTTCGCAAGTTGCGCAACATTCTGGATGACTCCGGTTTCGTTATGAGCCAGAATCACGCAGACCAGTCTGATGTCCGTCCAGGGCAATTTTGCCAATTGGATTTCATCAAGCCGACCCTGATCGTCCACCGGCATGGTGACAATCTGCCAGCCATTCTGTCGGGCTCGTTCACATGCCATCAGCGTCGCAGGATGCTCGCCAGCCGTGATTGCGATCGTCCCGGTTCTGCCAAACGTAAAGCCATGAATGGCCATGTTGATCGATTCTGTGCCACCGCTCGTGAAGATGACTTCGGAGGCGTCCGCATTCAGGATCTCTGCGATCGATTCACGACCGTCTTCCAGGACGCGCCGTGACTCTCGACCGTAAGAATGCTGGCTACCAGGATTTGCAAATGCCGTCGCCCATGCGTCGGTCATGCAGTGCATGACTTCCGGAAATACCGGCGTCGTCGCGTTGTTGTCAAGATAGATCGAAGACATGGACAATTCGACTCAGATCACGCAGGTAATTTGTTCGTCCGGAATTCCTGAACGGCGCGAATGTCGCAGGGAATCCGGCTGTTCCTCGGGTTACACCGGGATGATAGGCGAAAAACGCCAATTGCGACACGCAAAAATGAACAGCGGCGGGAACTGTGCTGACACGCATTCGATATCCTGCTACGATTCTGCCTGTGATGCGGGATCAGTTGCTGTGATTTTCAGGTCAGACAGGACCGTTCATGAAAGACCCACGAGTACGACTCAGAAACCCTGTGGTTGCGGCGCTGCTGGCGTTTGCGATTCCCGGGGCTGGACATTGGTATCAGGGCCGACGATTTAAGGCGACAATCTACTCCGTCTGCATCCTCACGATTTTCGTCTGGGGTATGATTCTCGGGGGTGGCCAGCCCGTCTACAGTCAACTGATTTATCGATCCGAAGGAGCGGCCCCGACGGCTCAGCTTCAGGCATCTGCGCCGCGGATGAAGTTCTCGTTCGGGTATGCCGCTCAGGTGCTTGTCGGAGCGCCTGCATGGCCCGCGATCATTCAGGAAATGCGGATTCGAAACATTGATGCCGATATCAACTGGATTGATGGGCCGATCGAAAGCGACTTTCAGGGTCTTCTGTCAAGTGGATTCGGTGACCGAACGTCAGAAATCGTCACCGGCACGATTGCAGTGAATCCTGCGAACGAGCAGGGCAGCTCGATGGCCACGGGTACACTGCACGCCCTACTTGCAGACGGATCTATCAGAGATTATCCACTGGGTGGTGAGATTGAACTTGGGCGTGAGGTCTTTGGCTCACCGCGTCGCGACATTCGTTGTTTTGTGCTTGGAAAAGACGATGAAGGGCGTGAAGTTCGCTTTCGACTGGAAGGCAGCATCTCCCGAAGTTTTGTCGATTGGTTTCAGGCACCGCGTGATACGCTGGAACTGGATCGATTGAATGGTGCGTTGAGTCAGAATTTCGATATCGGGTCCGTATTTACCTGGATCGCCGGCCTGCTCAACCTTTTGGCGATCTGGGATGCCGCCGAAGGTCCGGCGTACGGCTATGGTGACGAAGAAGAAATTCCCGATGACGAAGAACCCGCTCCGGCGAAGAAAACTGACTGACCACTGTTTTTACAGTTTCGACGGATACTGCTACTCAACCATGCCATTCACCGACTGCACGAGGCACGTTGGGAGTCGGATGTCGAACGGTTCAACAGAATTGAACTTTCTACTTTTTTTTCGGATGCAATCCATGCAGTTCGCCGCCGTTTATGCCATTCCCCTCACCGCTGGCATCTCACTTGTCTACTGCGCCAGTCGCTTTGAAATGCCGGAAAAAATCGTGCGATCTGCCGTGCTGATGTTTGCAAAAACCATCGCTGCGCTCGTCGCCCTGTACTTGATACTGTGGTATTTATCTCGGTAAGGCCTGGTGCGCGGAGTATAATCACGGATGGAATGCAGATCATGCGGATATTGCTTTTTGAAGACTCACAGGCTGAAGATCTGACGCCCATTGCCTTGTTGCGACCCGTGTTCGAACTGGTCTGTGGTCGCGATTCACTGCGCCGGCGTCTGCAGCGTTGGTTTCCGGAAGCTGAGTTCGGCGGTTGGGTCAGACCCTGGCTGGTGGATGCCTATTCTGAAGAACAGCCTTCACTCACGGTCAATAATCTCAACTGGATTCGCAATGGCAAAGTCCTGGTCGTGAATGGCCGCTGGTTGCCGGAACGCCGGCTGACGGCTCTGGATTTTGTCACGCACCAGGCTGGTTTTGTCGATGGTCATCCGGCATGGATGCTTATCCCCGGCGAAGAACTCGGCGAACTGATGCAGGGCGATCCTGCGACAGCATTAGCTCAGTATGCCAACAGTCAGCGTGGACTTCCAACAAGCGGACGCTGGATTCAATACCCGTGGGATCTCGTCTACCAGAATGCAGCACAGTTAATTCGGGATTTTGTGGACGAAGGAGTTTCGCAGTCTCCAAAGTTTGAGCACGTTCAGGTACTCGGCGATCCATCGGACGTCTACATTTCCGGGCAGGCAGAAATCGATCCTTACGTTGTGATCGATGCGCGCAGCGGACCCGTGTCTATCGATCGCGATGCGAAGATTCAATCCTTCACGCGGATTGAAGGCCCTTGTCATATCGGGCGAGGTTCACAACTGTTTCGCGCACTGATCCGAAAGGGAACGACGATCGGTGAACACTGTCGAGCGGGCGGTGAAATTGAAGAATCGATCATGCACAGCTACGTCAACAAGTACCACGAGGGTTTCCTTGGACACAGCTACGTTTGCCCGTGGGTTAACATCGGTGCCATGTCGTGTACTTCGGATCTGAAGAACGACTACACGACTGTGAAAGTGCCGCTGCACGGGCAGATGATCGATTCTGGTTTGAGTAAAGTCGGATCTTTTATCGGCGACCATGCCAAGACCGCGATGGACAGCATGTTCAATTCCGGTTCATCGATCGGCGTCTGCACGATGGTGATCCCCGGTGGGCGACTGCTGCCGCGAAACGTTCCGTCGTTCAGCAGCGTCACGTTTGGTGAGCTGTCATGTGACTGGACTCTGGGAGCGGCAATTGAGACTGCTCGATCAATGATGAACCGCCGCAGTCAGACATTGACTCTCAACGCCGAGCGCTTGTTGCGGATCGTACATCAACACACTGAACAGGACCGCCAGACCGCCATGCAGCACGCCACGAATCGCAAAGTACTCGATTCGTAGGATGGACATTCATTTCCGTCGTGGACCGCGAAATATCCCACACAGTCCAGTGTCGCGCTCGATACAGATCACCCGACAGTTCAATCAGAAGCTACGAGTGATCGCATTCGCGACGGGTTCGGCATCCTTGCGGAAGATCATGTCCGTCGGACGACCGCAGTGCGGACATGGGATGCGGAAATGGCTGGTCACTCTGGTGATGGCTCGAAGATCAGGATTTGCGAGGCACAAGTTTCCAAGGACATCAAAACCGACGGCCTGAGTTCCTTCAGGCACGCTGGCGAAGGTAAGAAAATCCTGCGGGCGAACCTGATCACGAGACACGGAAGTCAACCGCGCCTGTCCGTCCGAACGACCGGTGAGGACCAGTATGGAGCCATCCGGCTGTAGCATCAAACGCGATGAACCTGGAGGTGCGAATCCGGAAGGAGTGACTTCACCGCTGGCGGCAATGTGTACCATTTCACCGGACGCGAGCAACGCTTCTGTCTGACCACCGGCGTTCAACACAAGATCTGACACTGGCTGATAGATCCGCGTGAGTTCAGTGACGTCGCCGGCTGTGCTGATCACAACGATGCGATTCGCATCCTTTGATGCAACGACGAACTGCCCGATTGTGTCTCGCAAAAATGATGTCGCTGCAAATGTCAGTTGGAGCAGCACGGTAGTCTGACCGATCGGGTTCACCATCTGAATCTGCGACTCTCGCGCATTGGAGGTGAGCACATAGAGATTATCGTCAGCATCGAGTTGAATTCGCTGGATGTGGCTGAGGTCTGAAACCGGCAAGCTGACCTGGCCATCGCTGTCCAGGCGAAACACGCACTTCGCGCTCCTGTCGGCAACAAAGATATTGCCAGTTTTTCCAATACGAAGATCGACGGGTTCGATGACCTTCACCGGAAGGCGTTCAATCACAGGCCGCGATTGTACGATGATCGGCGCGTGATCGTGGTTTCGAACAGCGCCCAGCGACGTCACTTCCTGAGCTGGCAGCGGCGCTCCCACACAGAACATCGATCCCAAAACGCAGATCGACGTGATAATTCTGGAAATACTCAACGCATTTTGCATTTCGCAAGGTTCCCCAAACCGTGGCCCGACCGCAAAACGTCGCAGGGACGGTATCGATAACGTCCAGACGCGATCATTCATATTATCAGAGCCCGACACACCTGCGTCAATGATCAGATTCGGAAAATTTTACCCAGTTTGGCAAGCCGACGAACGGTTTCGTCCTTGGATCAAAGGGAAGTGCCTTCCGTTTGGGCGAGCGCAAGATTAGGAATACCAAGCCGAACAACCGGACGCTGGCGCGTGGCGGCTGATTTTATTAGCCGCAGGGCGCTAGCCCCCGGTTTTCGACGATAACCAGAAATCTGCCGCTCGCCTTGCTGCGATAAAAGCTGCTGCACTACACTGTGATCGGAACTCTTCTTTTCAGGAAATATCACAATGCATGGTCCGAGGCTTTGTTTCAGTCGCTGGGTGTGGCTCGTCGCAATCGTTGCAGTGGCGGGGGAAAACAAAAAGGGTCAGGTCTCATTGTTTCGTTCAGCGTATGTGACATGACTGTGTGATGCCAAGTACCAAGCGAAATTGTCCAGCCGGAGAAGTGTTTCCTGTGCTCAATCGAGCGGTCGCTCGACTGGCGATTTTCGAGAAGCCGGAAGACTACTCGGCCTTCATGCGGGTGCTCGATCAAACATTTCAAATCGTTCCGCTCCCCATTTTTGCCATGGTTGCGATGCCCAATCACTGGCATTTCGTGGTGCGACCAGAAACCTCAGATCAGGTCAGCGAGTTCTTCCGTCGATTGACGGTGATGCGGCATGTGGAGCGGAATCCTGTTCAAGCCAACTTCACTGAGCTGGCGGAAAACCTGGAGTGGATGTTCAGCGCCCATTCTTACATCGATGCGAGCCTTGCAGCAGGCATCGGAGTTGCCAGCGGGCGGCGCGAGCAGCATCCTGCTGGATGGATTCCAGAGCGTTGGGCGTTGCCCACACGGTTCAACGCATATGCCATTCCGCCCCGGCTCTGCCAATCCCCGCCGCGTTCCTGCGCGGCAGTTATCACCGGAATCACCTTGCGTGTTTTCACTCAGCGGTGCATGTTTCTGTTGTCATGCAGGGGCTTCTACTGCAACGCATTGCTGGATTCTTCACGCAAGGAATCGCGACTATCGTCACACTTTGCCTGACCGGTAAATCCACTGTCGCTTCACACAACAATTGACGATGGAACAGAAACGCAACGTCTTGTTCCGGTCCTTCGATTTGAAATCCCTGCGAGTGTTCCCATGTCGGATCATACAAAAGAAGGAGCCGCCCCAGCCGGCGACGTGATGGGGAAACCGACGGGCAGCGGGAGCATTGTGCCGTGGATTGCTGTCGGTGTGCTCAGCGCTGGCCTCGGCAGCACGCTTCCATTCGTGCTGGCAGGGCAGCAAACGCACACAGTGGGAAGCAGTGAGGAACCTGACGAGCATGGCTCGACAAATGAATCCGCCAGCCAAGGCGGTTCAGCGAAATCTGACACGAAGAAAGTAAAAGCTTTTACGATGCCGACACAGGAAGACACGGTCTTTCTGCCGTTCGGTGAGCCGGGCAAAGACCAAAGCGTGGTGGTCAATCTGGATGAAGGCCGAATGTCGCGATATCTGAGAATCGCCATATCGCTTCAGATTCCGAAATCGCAGGAAGAGAAATTTAAGAAGCAGATTGAAACAAAAAAGATTGTCCTCAGAAACTGGCTGCTCAGCAAGATTTCCGACCTTGATCTGGATGATATTCGCGGTGCTGCCGGACAAAATCGGCTGCGTCGTGAGATCCGTGAACAGTTCAACGCGGTGCTTTGTCCTGACGGTTACGACCAGATTTACGACGTACTTTTCGAAGAGTTCAACGTTCAATGACCACCAGTGAAACGGCGACCAATATTGACTTCACCGCACCCCGTCGCCTGACGGGGACTGCGAACCGTGCGCTTGCGCAGTGGAACGGAACGGCGACGGCGGTCCTGCAGGAATTCTGGCAGTCTCTGGTTGGAAATCGAATTACGCTTGAAGTTGCCCGCACAGACTCGTCTGTCGCACAAAAGGCGCAACAGGCATTGCCCGATCCCGGTTATGCGGCGTTGCTGAAGATTGGCCCGGCCCGTTTTGACGGTATGGTCGCCTTTTCCAGTCGCATTGTGCTGACGCTTGTGAGTGAGATGCTCGGAACGCTGGGTGAAGAATGGCCTGCCTCCCGAGACCTTACGCCGGCTGAATTGTCGCTGATCGAACTCCTGTTTGGGGAGATTGCACGTGCGTTCAGTCAGGGCTGGCCGGAAGTCGAGGCACTGCCGGTGGAACTTGGTGAGATACTTGTCCGGCCACTTCGCAGTCGGGTTTTTCAGCCGCGCGAAAACCTGATTCGCAGCATCGTTGTGATTCGGACACCTGTTGGCGAAGAAGCATTCGTGATACTGATGCCGCAGGCCGGTCTGGCTTCCATCGGAATTGACGACACGACCGCCAGTTCCGTTCCGCGGCAATCAGCGGCGCCTCAAATGCGTGCTTTGACAGAAACACTGCCCATCACAATGTCGGTCAGTCTTGGAAGAGCGTCGCTGTCGCTTGGTGAAATGCATCAACTGACCGTGGGCGATGTGTTGATCCTTGATCAGTCGATCGGCAATCCACTCGAAGCGCAGATCTCCGGTCGCCTGCATTTTCTGGGCCATGCCTGTCGGCTTGGTCAGAGGCAGGGTTTCCGCATACTTGTATCGCAGAAAGATTAGGAAGAACGACGTGAGCATTGCAACAACCGATACAGCCCATGCTGGTGCAAAATCCGACTCAGCACTCAACGAGATCATGTCGCAGGTTGAATCATCAGTGCCGGAAGCGCACCCTGTTGAGTTTCCTCAGGTTTCGCGTTCCCGCGCAAATGCGGCAATGCCGCTGGAACGATTTGCGGAAGTCAGTATTGAGATCTCGGTGGAAATTGGTCGGGTCACGATGCCGATTGGTGAGCTGTTGAAACTGGGCGAGGGCGCTGTGGTCGAATTGAACAGAGCCGTGTCTGAACCCGTGGATGTGATGGCGCAGGGTGTGCGGATCGCAAGTGGTGAAGTGGTGGTCGTGGACGACCGGTTCGCGGTCAGGATTACGGAAATATTAAACGCGGACGACAAGCGGTGATGAGAGTGCAGACCCAGGCGTGCGATTCTCCGCAGTGCTTACGTGGCCTCGGCCCGCTGAATGACAGATGGCGACCAGATATGAAACGTAGTCACGACAATCGGCAGACACCGAGCTTTCCGCACTTGCGAGGATATCGCAGCGTGCTGGTCGCATGCCTGTGGATACCGATTGCGTTGGGATCTGCGAAAGATGCCGTCGCTCAAAGAGGCATGAAGCAACCAGCCCCGACCCAAATTGTTTCGACGAAAGAACAAGTCACTCTTGGACTTGAGGCACTCCGCGCCAGCAGCTCGCAACCAGCTGTCGATGCTTCGCCTGTCATAAATAAAGAGCTCTTCCTGGACCTGACGGCTGAGCCATCGACTGCCGCGACCGACTCGGGTTCTTCGCAGGCGATGGCCGCGACACTGAACGTCTCGATGGCGTCCAGCCCGATGCAGGTCGTGATGCGGGCTGTCGCATGGATATCCATCGTACTCTGCGTTTGTTGTCTTGTGATTCTGGCTGCCCGCCGCTGGCAACGTGAGCGCGGGCTGTTGCCGACCACAACATCACGCTCCAGGGTACTTGAAACATTGTCGCTTGGCCCCAGCCGCACGGTTTTGCTGATCGAGATGCACGGCTATCGAGCACTCGTTGCCACCGATGCCGGAGGCATCCGATCACTGGTGCTCGCTCCTTCAACATTTGAAGAGAGCCTGATGCAGGAAGGGGGAATGACCAATGACCAATGACCAATGACCAATGACCAATGACCAATGACCAATGACCAATGACCAATGACCAATGACCAATGACCAATGACCAATGACCAATGACCAATGAATCGCTGAGTACCGGATAACTGACAACTGACAACTGACAACTGACAACTCATTTAGGTGCAGGAATGGATTCCGCACAGACAATTCAACAAATCGTTGAGTCCGAAGGATTTCAAACGCTTTCGCCGCAGGTCAAGGTTGCCTTGTTCCTGGGCGGAATGGCGATGATTTCTGCTGCGCTCGTCACGATGACAGCCTTCACGCGAATCGTGATCGTGTTGTCTTTTGTGCGTCGCGCTTTATCGACTCAGGAAATCCCGCCGACGCAGGTCATTCTCGGCCTCTCGTTGTTTCTCACACTGTTCGTGATGGGCCCGACGCTGACCAGCATCGAAGGCGACGCGGTACGACCCTATCTGGACGGCACCATTGACGGGCAGACCGCATGGTTACGAGGTTCCGCTTCGCTGCACGATTTCATGATACGCCAGACGCGCAAGGCGGACATCGCGTTGTTCGCCGGAATGGCAAATGTGAAACAGATTGAGACGCCTGCGGATACGCCCATGCAGGTTTTAATTCCGGCCTACGTGATCAGTGAACTCAAGACAGCGTTCATCATGGGCTTTTGTCTGTACATCCCGTTCATCCTGATTGATCTCGTGGTTTCCGTCATCCTCATGTCACTGGGAATGATGATGATGCCGCCGATGGTCATTTCCACTCCTTTCAAGATTCTCCTGTTCATCCTCGTCGATGGCTGGCAGCTCATTGCCCGTGTGCTGAGTATGAGCTTTCATTGACGCCAGAATCGCAGAATTTGAGATTTGAGATTTGAAACCTGAAACCTGAAACCTGAAACCTGAAACCTGAAACCTGAAAATGTCCACTCCCGTCACAACCAAACCCGCCATCGGCTCCTGGATAAAGC
>Ga0105044_10016152_pt1 | contig 10078 bp, 3 predicted proteins | sample MAT01_FD_78092 | JGI IMG/M metagenome (GOLD analysis project Ga0105044, IMG submission 78092) | Freshwater microbial communities from Lake Fryxell liftoff mats and glacier meltwater in Antarctica - MAT-01 | ecosystem: Environmental > Aquatic > Freshwater > Ice > Liftoff microbial mat | place...
AGTTTGGTATGCACTCTACCGTCTTTTGATATGAGGTGGTGTGTCGCATTCAAAATACTTTCTTGAGATCGATAGTTTTCTTCAAGATCAATCTTTACTGCACCTATAAATTCTTTTTCAAACCCATAAAAGTTTTCCAGTGCCGCTCCTTGAAAGCGAAAGATAGACTGTTTGTCGTCTCCCACAATAAACAAGTTAGGGGGGTCGAGATGATCTGCTTTAAAAAGTTTTAAGATCTCGTTTTGGGCGCCGTTTGCATCTTGGTGTTCATCGGCAAGAATAAACTGAAAGCTCTCTCGGAGTTCATGTAGGAGCTCTTTATTTTTCTTTACACCGTCAAGGAGACCTAGGATCGTATCATCAAAGTCATATAAACCCCGTTTGTCCAACTCCTTTTCGTATTGCCCATATACTTTTTCAAATTCTCGGAGACGTCTCTCTAGTTTCTCCCTTTTTTCCTCTTCTGCCAGATCGGTCTTTGTGACTTTTTCGCTTATTACATTGTCTTTTATTTTAGAAGCTTTTTCTTCTTTATCTAGGATCTTCGATAGATCATCTGGAGATATTGCCTCTCGTTTAAGTTCTGAAATCTTCTTTGTAATATCAGCAAGTTTCACACCAAAAGTAGATGGCCTTAGTTCTTTGAAACTTTCTCGCTTTAATATGTCTTCAATGATCTCTATATTGTCTCCCGCAGCGCTCGGTAACTTTCCGCCTATTTTTTCAAAATACTCTGGGTATAAGGACGCTACATAGTTTGCAAAACCATGAAAAGTAAAGATGTTTACTCGAAAAGATGCGTCGCCAATGATCTCCCTGAGCTTCTCCCGCATATTTTTGGTCGCTGCATCAGTAAAGGTGAGCGCTAGTATCTCATCTGGTTTAGTATCAGTCTTCAAAAGGATATTGGCGATGCGCAGTGTCAGTACGGTAGTCTTTCCAGTGCCTGGACCCGCCACCACCATTACTGGGCCGTATATCGTGTCCACAGCCTCCTTTTGCTTCTTATTTAAAGCTTTGTACTTCTCTTTAAAAATGTCAGTGGAGATGGTTTTCGCAGTGGTTTTCATCTATAAATTATGCCTTAAAACAAGGTTATTTTCTCTATTGACTTTTATAACCTACTATGTTATTATTAAAGTTAGGTTCTTTAAATTAAGAGGTGTTTTTTGAGTTTGGAAGAAAGTTCGCAATTACTTTTTGGCACTCCGCCGGAGAGAATTGTGAGCCTTCCAACCAAACTAAAAATGAAAAGAAACGTCCTAATTATTGTTGCAATATTGTCTCTGATAACAGCTATCGCTGGTTTTAAGGGACTCTATGATGTCAATTACAAAAAGACGTCAGGAGGAGATATGTCCAAATAGGGCAACCATCTCCTCTGTCTCAAACAAAGCGCACGGCCTTCGGGTACGTGCGCTTTTTTTCCAGCCCTCTCCCACATTGAAAAATTATTGTTGAGGGTTTCTTTAAACTCGTTGAGTGTGCGAAGTTTTTAGAGACTCCGCAGGCGACTGGCCGAGGACTGAGGAAATTTCAGCCAGAAATTTCCGTGCTCCAAAAACTTCGCACCGAGAAAGAGTTTAAAAAAACCTAATAATTTTTCAGCCTATTTATTTTTTCATGTCCCCTTATCTTCTCATGCGCCTTTGCTTCAATCTGTCTGATACGTTCTCGAGTGACAGAAAATGTTTTTCCTACTTCTTCAAGTGTATGTTGGATACCGTCGGTCAGTCCGTGACGCATTTCGAGGATTCGTCTTTCCTTCTCAGACAGGTCACCAAGAATTTCTTTGACTTGATCTGAAAGGATTCGGTGGGAAGAATCTTGGTCCGGTGAAGGTATCTTATCATCTGGAATAAAGTCTCCGTATGTCGACTTATCATCTCCATCGTCCCCCACTGGAGTATCAAGCGATACTGTGCTTTGGTCAATTTTTTCAATCTGATACACCTTATCGACTTCAAGTCCCATTTCCAAAGCTATCTCATCTGGCATAGGATCTCGGCCTAGGTCTTGTGAAAGTCGTCTTACAACCTGCTTATATTTTGCGATAGTTTCTACCATGTGGACTGGCACACGAATAGTCCTAGACTGGTCAGCGAGAGCTCTCGTAATAGACTGCCTGATCCACCAAGTAGCGTATGTAGAAAACTTGTAACCTTTGGTCCAGTCAAACTTGTCCACAGCCTTAAAAAGCCCCAAGTTTCCTTCTTGAATAAGATCAAGTAGTGTAAGGTCAGGGCTTCGACCAACGTATTTTTTACCAATAGATACAACTAGACGAAGATTCGCCTTAGCAAGAAGATTTTTAGCTTCTAAATCCCCCGCCTGAATACGCTTTGCAAGCTCTTTCTCTTGAGTCGCAAGAATAAGCGGATACTGACCGATCTCTTTTAGGTACATCTGTATGGAGTCATAGTTTTCACTTTTGCTGCTAATGCCGTATTTTTTTAGAAAATCATCACCATCTGAGTGCACATCAAGTAGACCTCCACCTTCTAGGATATCAATACCTGAGTCTTGGAGTTTTTTGTATAGCTCATCTAGAAAATATACATCTTCTTCAACTGTGGGAAACTCCTTTAGGATCTCGTCATATGTGACATATCCGCGGTTTTTACCAAGCACGACAAGTCTGTCAGCCTTTTTTTCATGATCTATTTTTTTACTTGCTTTACTTCCGTTTTTTTTAACCACACTTTTGACTACCTTTTTTGCAGGTTTTATTTTGCTTACTTTTTTTTGCTTTGAGGCGGGCTTCTTTTTCGATTTATTTGGTTTCAGAACCTTTTTCATTTTTTTGTTTGTCATTTTGTTTTTTTATTAAGTGTGGATAATTTTTTTGAGATGTCGTTTAAGTGTTCCGCGTTCTTGTTTATTTCATTTTCATCTTTGTTTCCTTCTGCGACTTTCAGCGCGTACATTATTTTTGAAAACTCTCCCTTTAAAATATCTTCTTCAAGGTAGTGGAGTATTTCATTTGATGCCACTTCGTTTGGGGCGTTGCCAAAACACGACTCTGCTTGAAAGATGAGTACATCTTTTTTATCCTCATGTTCTTTTATTAAATCATTTATTTTTGGAAGAATCCTTTCTACTTTATTTATAAAAACTTCAGCTTCTGCTCCTTTCGTTTTTGAAAACAAATATATAAGAGATAAAGTTTTTTTCACATTATCACTTAGGCTCTCGACTCCATTTAGTTGGTCCGGTTTTTTGTCTGCTTTTGTGGCACTAACCACCTCGCTTAGTACCTCTATTTTTGCCAAATCTTCCCAGATCTGTTTTTCCGGTACCCCTGTAGCAAATGAAAGCTTGGTTATATATTTTGATTTACCACTTGAACCCTCTATTGATGCGATGAGTGGGAGTATATTTTCTGTTACAATAACTTCCCTTTCTTTATCTTTTTTATCTTTTATAATTTTCAAATAAAAATCTACAATGTGTTCAGACTTATCTAACGCCTCTTTCCACCTCGACGCATCTTCTTTGATACTGTCAGCTGGGTCTTTACCACCTTCGATCAGCACAACCTCTACATCGAGACCAGCAAGTAAAGAAAGTTGCCACGCGCGAAGCGATGCACTCTGCCCCGCTTTGTCTCCGTCATAGGCAATAACCAGTTTATCCGTATATCGTTTTATCAAAGTGACATGCTCTGGTGTGAGGGCTGTTCCTGATGATGCGATAGTGTTACTAAATCCTGCCTGATGACTCATCAGTAGATCTATTTGACCTTCTACGAGAATGGCGCAATAATTTTCTTTTATCTTATATTTGGCGATCTGCATACCGTACAGTGTTTTAGATTTTTCAAATATAGAAGTTTCTGGACTGTTTAAATATTTTGGCTCGGTAACTTCTTCATCCTTTTTTTCATGAAGAATCCTACCCGAAAATGCTATCACTCGTCCCGAGCTGTCAAATATCGGAAACATAATACGTCCACGAAATCGGTCATACGAGGAACCACCTTCTTTTTCTTTTATCAGTCCTGCTTTAAGGAGCTCTGATTCTGAAAATCCGCGTCCTTCTAAGTACTCCTTAAGTGTCCGCCAATCTGCCGTAGCAAAACCCACTCTCCAATCTCTAACCGTTTCTATTTTCAATCCTCGGTTTTTAAGATATATAAGGGCCTCTTGGTTTTTTGAGAGATTTTTCTGGAAAAAAATGCAAGCTTCTTCGGTTGCAAGATAAATCCTTTCAAACTCATTGGTTTCTACACCTTTTACTTTTCGGTATTCCTCAAGTGGTACACCGGCTCTTTCCGCCAAAACTTTTATAGCTCCTACAAAATCAAGTGACTCAAATTCTTGTACAAAAGAAAAAATATCTCCCTTTGCACCGCAACCAAAACAGTAGTAGTTGTTTCGGTCAGGTGAAATGAAGAAAGAGGGTGTCTTTTCGTTGTGAAATGGACATCTTGCCTTCAGATTTGCGCCAGATTTCTCCAATGTAATGTATGAACCAATTACATCGGAGATAGTCAGACGACTTTTTATTTGTTCTACTGGTGTGGACATTGAGACGAATAATTTAAAAGCTAAAATTTAGAATTTAAAGTTAATTTAAAATTTGCAATTTACAATACAAGAAACATTTCTAACATCATAAATTTAAGCATTATTTTAAATTTATCTTTACCCTACTCACCAAACTGATCTCTTTCTCTCGCCAATTCACTTTGGAGATCTGAAATCATCTTAGATTTTCTGCTTCCTTTAAAGCCAGTTCCACCCGGAATCAATCTTCCTAGAATCACATTTTCCATTAGTCCCTCAAGAGCATCTTTTGCACCCTCTACCGCTGCCCCAATAAGAACACGTGTTGTGTGTTGGAAAGAGGCCGCAGAAAGGAAACTCCTTCTGGTCAGTGATACATCAGTAATACCAAGAACCATAGATTCTACTTTTGCTTCTTCTTTCTTAAGCTTTTTCATGTCTCCGTTTTCCTTTGACAGTTCTGCCCACTCTACAACATCACCAACAGTAAACTTACTATCTCCCACTTCCTTAACCTTAAATCGTGAGAACATTTGTCTAACAATAACTTCAATGTGCTTTCTAGATACAGACTCTCCTTGTAGCTCGTAAAGCTTTTTCACTTCAGAAATAATATACTCTTGTGCCTTTTCCTTTCCGGAATACTTGAACACTTCATCAATATCCGCTGATCCATCAGTAATGATTTCCCCTTTCTTTACTTTATCTCCTACTTTTACAAGAGGCATTCTAAAGTAAGAAACTACATATTCAATCTCTTGCTTCTTTGTTTTAGATGTTCTGTCTGCAATATCTGGAATAACAGTAATTATTTTTTCCTTACCAGAAACTTTGATATCGCTAACGACACCATCGACTCTGTTTACAATCGCAGGATTTTTTGGATTTCGTTTTTCAAATACTTCTTCTACTCGAGGTAAACCCTGAGTTATATCTCCGCCGATCTGTGCTGTACCTCCGGCGTGGAAAGTACGCATAGTAAGCTGTGTACCAGGCTCTCCGATGGCTTGTGCTGCAACTGTTCCCACTGCCTCTCCAAGATCGACAAGTTCAGCTCGTCCTAGGTCCGCTCCGTAACACACACCACAAATACCGATTCGCGTTTTACAAGCGAGAGGAGATCTGACATACACTTCAGAAACACCGGACTCTTCTATGTCTAAAGCGTCTTGATCTGAAATAAGGTGACCTTTTGAGAAAATAAGTTTTCCTTTAGCATCGACTGCATCATTTAATAATACTCTACCTTTGATACTTTTTGCTAATGCTACATCGATACCTGAAGCAGATTCTTTTTGAATCTTTATCCCTTCTTTGGTACCACAATCTTTTTCAGAGATTAGTACATCTTGTGCAGAAACGAAAAGTCTTCGAGTTAAGTATCCGGCTTTCGCTGTGTTTAACGCTGTGTCAGTAAGACCTTTTCTAGAACCGTGAGTGGTGATGAAATATTCAATCGGATTGAGCCCCTCTTTACTTGATGAAAGAATCGGGAATTCGATAGTCTCTCCTGCGGAATTTTGAATCAAACCTTTAAGACCTGACATTTGTGTTATCTGAGAAAGAGAACCTCTCGCACCCGACTTCCACATATCGTACACTGATCCTCTTTTATCTAGGTTTTCAGGTATAATCTTTTCTACGGATGCCTTTGCACCGTGCCAGATCTCAATATTTTTTCGAATTCTTTCTTCTTCAGAAAGTAGACCTTCACTGTACTGGCTCATCACTTCGTCAGACTTTTTCTTGGCTTCCGCAATAATCGGGAATTTTCCTTGTGGTACTTTAATGTCATCGATTCCCCAAGTAGTACCTGAAAGTGTTACATATTTGAAACCGAAAGCCTTTATCTGATCTAGAATAGGTGGCACGTTATTTAGACCATACTTAGCCATTAGATCACTAATAATTGTTGCCATTGTGGGCTTATTAATTTCCTTGTTTATATACCCATAATCATCTGGTAAGACTTCATTGAATAACAGTCTTCCAACCGTGGTTTCAAAGTACTTACCTTCATAAGATTTAAATTTTTCTTCTTCAGTGGGAATAACCAGTATCTTTGCTCTAAATGAAACATCACCGAAATTGTAAGCTCCAATAGCGGCAGCTGGTGATTCAAAATACTTTCCTTCGCCTTTTTCGCCAGGGATAACAACAGTCATCCAATAACATCCAAGAACTATATCTAATTTGTCGATTGAGGTAACCAAACTTCCACTACCTGGTTTCAGAATGTTTTTATCTGCTGCCATGATTTCTCTTGCCTCAATCTGAGCCTCTGGAGAAAGAGGCACGTGAACGGCCATCATATCTCCGTCAAAATCTGCGTTGAAAGCGGTACAAACTAGAGGGTGGACACGGATAGCGTTTCCTTCAATTAGAATAGGTTTGAAAGCTTGGATACCAAGACGGTGTAGGGTCGGGGCACGGTTTAAAAGAACGTACTTACCCATGGTTACTTTTTCGAGGATTGCCCAAACCTCTGGGACACCTTCGTCGATAAGTCGAGATGCGCCACGAATGTTGTAAGCAAGTTCTCTTTTCAATATTTCAGCGATGATGAATGGGCGGAAAAGCTCTAATGCCATATGTTTTGGTAAACCGCATTCATTGAGCTTTAGGTCAGGACCGACAACGATAACAGATCGTCCTGAGTAGTCTACTCGTTTTCCAAGCAGGTTCTGTCGAAAAAGTCCTCGTTTACCTTTTAGGTTGTCTGCAATAGACTTAAGTGGGCGTCTTTGAGCCACGTTTGCTCCAGCAAAAGCACTGTTTCCATGACGAATTGAGTTGTCAATGAGAGCATCTACGGCCTCCTGAAGAATCCTTTTTTCGTTTCTAAGAATAACGTCTGGTGCATGTATTTCTTTTAGTTTTTTAAGACGATTGTTACGGTTTATAACTCTTCGGTACAAATCGTTTACGTCAGAAGTTGCGTGTCGCCCCCCATCAAGTGCTACCATAGGACGTAAGGCAGCTGGAATAACAGGAATGTTTGCAAGAAACATCCATTCGGGACGAATATTTCCATCGTTCATTCCGCGAAGTAGTCCTAGTCTTTTATTTAGTTTATCCCTTTCCGCTGAACCTGCATCTACAAGATCTGTTTCGAGCTCCGCAATAAGTTTCTTTAAATCTAGTGTTTTAAAAATATTGTAGATTGCTTCTGCTCCAATAGATGCAGTAAAAACTGTACCGTATTTCATACCGAACTTGTGATAGTGCACTTCATCAAGCACTTTTCCAACGTTTATTGATTCAATTTCTGCTTTAGTCGTTACAAGAAGCTCTCTTATCATTTCTTTTGTCTTTTCATCTTCAACGGTTTTTATTTTTGCCTTAAATTCTGAGTCTAGATCTTTTAACACTCTTTCTCGCTCTTCTTCATTTACAGATGTAATAAGGTATCCAGCAAAGTAAACCACTTTTTCTACATCACGAGACGGAATACCAAGAATAAGACTAATCCGAGATGGCATAGTACGAAGAAACCAAATATGTGCAACAGGCGTCGCTAACTCTATGTGACCCATTCGTTCACGTCGAACTATTGAGCGAGTAAGCTCCACTCCACATTTTTCACAGACAATACCTTTGTATCTAATACCACGATACTTTCCACAGTAACACTCAAAGTCTCTGTCTGGTCCGAATATTTTTTCATCAAACAAACCATTCTTCTCACTTCTTTGAGTTCTATAGTTCATCGTCTCAGCCTTGGTAACTTCTCCATATGACCATTCACGGATACGATCAGGCGAAGCTATTCTAATAGAGATGGCGTCAAAGTTATTTATTTCTCGTTTTTTTTGTGTAAACATATTTTTGGTTAAGATAATTTAAAAATTCAAATTTAAAGTTTAAGATCAAATTTTAATTTAAAATAATAAATCTGATAATATTTTTGAATTTTATTTTTTGGTTTAACATTTTAAATTATTTTTGAATTTATTTATTTAATTTTAAATTATGAAGACTCTTCCTCATCTTCCATCTCTTTTATCGACTGATCAAGAGTGATATCTAACGCTAGACCTCGAAGGTTTGATAACAATACATTGAATGATGCTGGTGAGTTTGGTGGTTGTAATTTCTCTCCACGAACAATAGAGTCGAAGGTTGCAGATCTTCCTTGGATATCGTCAGATTTTACTGTGAGCATTTCTCGTAGTGTATGTGCTGCGCCATGCCCCAATAGTGCCCACACTTCCATTTCTCCAAATCTCTGTCCTCCACCTTGAGCTTTTCCTCCAAGTGGCTGTTGGGTAATGAGTGAGTAGGGACCAATAGATCGCATGTGAATCTTGTCTTCTACCATGTGGTGCAATTTCAAAATATACATATATCCGATCGCAATTTCTTGAGCGAATATCTGTCCGGTTCGTCCATCATATAGAGGTACTTTACCGTTTTCTTTAAAACCTGCTTCCTTTAGCTCTGTTTTTATTTCTGTATCAGTTGCTCCGGCAAACGAAGGCACGATAGCCTGATAGTTTAGCGTATTTGCAGCAAGACCAAGGTGAATTTCTAGAATTTGTCCTAGGTTCATACGAGATGGTACACCTAGTGGAGTAAGAACTATATCAATAGGTGTTCCATCTGCCATGTATGGCATATCTTCCTCTGGAAGCACAATAGAAATAACCCCCTTGTTTCCATGTCTCCCAGCTAGCTTGTCTCCCACAGAGACGTTTCTAAGTTGTGCGACTTCAATATGAATTCTCTTTATGATACCGCTTTCAATCTTATCCCCCTGTTCTCTAGAGAAAACTTTAACAGAAATAATTCTACCTTTCTTTCCGTTTTCCATTCTCTTTGAAGTATCTTTTACATCACGAGATTTTTCACCAAAAATAGAACGAAGGAGTCTTTCTTCTGGGGTAAGCTGAGTTTCACCTTTTGGAGTAATCTTGCCGACAAGAATATCTCCAGCGCGAACCTCTGCACCTACTCTAATAATACCGTCCTCGTCAAGATTTTTTAGTTTGCCCTCCCCTACGTTTGGAATATCGTGAGTGGTGATTTCGGGTCCAAGCTTTGTGTCTCGAACATTTACCACAAACTCTTCAATGTGAATAGATGAAAACTTATTTTCTTTTACAAGACGTTCTGAAAGTACGATAGCATCTTCGTAGTTTTGTCCTCCCCATGTCATAAATGCTACAAGCACGTTTTGCCCTATCGCCATTTCACCATTTACGGTAGTTGAGGCATCGGCAAGTACGTGCCCTTTTTTTACTTTGTCTCCAAGGGATACTGTTGGTCTCTGGTGGTATGAAGTAAATTGGTTTGTTCGATTAAATTGTGCGAGACGATGCTCCGTTTCCTTACCTTTTGTATTTTTGATTTTTATTTTCTTAGCATCTACATAAGTAATAGTTCCCTCCTCCTCGGCGAGAAGCACTCTTCCTGTGTCTTTAGCTGCCTTTCCTTCAATACCTGTTGCAACATACGGGGCTTCTGGAATAACGCATGGGGTCGCTTGCTTTTGCATGTTTGAGGCCATGAGCGCACGGTTTGCTTCATCGTGGTTTACGAAAGGGATCATACTTGTCGCAATAGAAAAA
>Ga0105044_10016154_pt1 | contig 10078 bp, 9 predicted proteins | sample MAT01_FD_78092 | JGI IMG/M metagenome (GOLD analysis project Ga0105044, IMG submission 78092) | Freshwater microbial communities from Lake Fryxell liftoff mats and glacier meltwater in Antarctica - MAT-01 | ecosystem: Environmental > Aquatic > Freshwater > Ice > Liftoff microbial mat | place...
AGCCAGTCGACGCCCTGACCTTCGGAGACCACCAGGAGGTCGGCGTCGTCCTGCAGCCGCTCGGCCAGCACCAGCAGCAGCGACGGGTCGTGCTTCATGCCGAGCGTCCCCGCGTAGAGCACGACGGGACGGCTGCCCAGGCCGTGGGCGGTGGCCCACCCGTTGTCCCGGGGCCGGACGGGGAGGTCCTCCAGGGGCGCCCAGTTCTCGACCGTGTGCAGGTGCTCGGGGGGCACGCCCCAGTCGGTGAGCAGCGGCTCGAAGTCGGCGCTGATGGTGACCACCGCAGCGCTCTCGCGCAGGACCCGCTGCTCGATGTGCACGAAGCGGCGGCCCACGGCCCCGCCGACGACCGGCAGTGCGCCGCGCGCCGCGTCGGCCATGGCCAGGCTGTACACGTCCTGCTGCCAGAAGACGAAGGGCACGCCGGCGCCGGCGATGGTGCGCTGGACCCTGTCGAGGGCCAGCAGGGGGACGTTGCAGCACAGGACCACGTCGACCCCGGTGAGGTCGACCTCCCGGCGGAAGAGCCGGGCGTACCGGAGCTCCTGGCGGATCCGGCGGGCGTAGCGGTACTTGTCGAACTCTTCGCCCAGGTCGATCGTCTCCACGCTGAAGCCAGGCGGGTCGTCGGCCTTCACGGTCACCGCGCCCTTCCCGGTGCGGTAGGAGGTGCAGTGGACGTGACGGACCTGGTGGCCCCGGCGGGCGAGCTCCCGGCTGAGCTGCACCTGGAAGGGGTGACCGGAGTAGTCGTTGAGGACGAGTCGCATGGGTCGCAGTGGGCGCAGGAGCGCCGGCGAAGGATAGTCGGGGGTGCCTCGCCGGGCACGAGCCGTCCGTGACCTACGGTGCCGCGCTGTGGACGGACCGACCCTCGCGGTGGACATCGGCGGCACCAAGCTCTCGGTTGGCCTGGTCTCCTCCGACGGCGACCTGCTCGAGCGCCGAGACGCGCCCACCACCGGCCACCACGACGGCGAGGGGCTCTTCGTCGCGCTGGCCGCCCTGCTGGACGTGGTGCCCGGCGGCGAGGCTGCGGTCCGGTGCGGCGTCGGCTGCGGTGGGCCCATGGCGCCGGGTGGCGCGACCGTGTCGCCTCTGAACATCCCGGGCTGGCGGGAGTTCCCGCTGCGGGACCGGATCGCCGAGCACGTCGGCCTGCCGACAGCCGTGGACAACGACGCCAAGGCGCTGGCCCTGGGGGAGGGGTGGCGGGGTGCCGCCCAGGACGTGCCGAACTTCATCGCCCTGGTGGTCTCCACCGGCGTGGGCGGCGGCATCGTGCTCGACGGCCGCCTGCTGGACGGTCGCCTGGGCAACGCCGGGCACGTGGGCCACGTCATCGTCGAGCCCGACGGCCGGGCGTGTGCCTGCGGCGGCCGTGGCTGCCTCGAGGCCGAGGCGTCGGGTCTCGCGATCCAGCAGGTCACCGGCCTCGAGCCGAAGGACGCGTCTCACGAGGTGCGCGTGCGCTCCGGGACGCTGGTGGGGCGGGGCGTGGCCTCGGTGGTGCAGCTGCTCGACCTCGACCTGGCCGTCGTCGCCGGGAGCGTGGCCCTCGGCTTCGGCGAGGTGTTCTTCGCTGCCGCCCAAGCCGAGCTCTCTGCCCGTGCGGGGCTGGACTTCGCCCGGGGCGCCGTCATCCGCCCGGCCGGCCTGGGATCCTCCGGTCCGTTGGTCGGCGCTGCTGCCGTCGCTCGCCTCCGCCTCGGCCTGAGCTGAAGGGCGACCGGTGCCGCCGCCTCGCCCGAGGGCCCGCCGGTAGGCTGCCGGCCGATGTCGGGGAGCCCAGGAGCGGCGCGAGGTGGTTGGACCCCAGTGGTCCTCGCCGTGCTGCGGCACCCATCGCTCTGGCCGGTGGCCCTCCGCCAGTCGTGGCGCCTGGTGCCGTCTCGGTGGTGGTCGGCCCGCCCACCGCTGCCGGTGCCCGACCGGGCGTACCTGCGCTTCCGCACCGTGACCTCCTCGGGGGGCGACGGTGGGGGAGCACCCCACGCCGCCGAGGTGGTGGCCTGGCTGCGGTGGAGCCGCACCTGGCACGCGGTGGTCCGATGAGCGCCGACCGGACCTGCCGTCCGGGGCTCTCGGGGCCGAGAGCTCGACCGATCCTCCTTCTTGTCGCTCGGTAGGTTCGCTCCGTGACCCGGGCCCTCGTCCTCAACGCCTCGTTCGAGCCGTTGTGCGTCGTGTCCGGGCGTCGAGCCGTGGTGCTGGTCCTCGACGAGAAGGCCGAGGTGGTGCACGAGTCAGGGGAGCAGCTGCACTCGGAGCGGCTGTGCCTCGAGGTGCCGTCCGTCATCCGCCTGCGGACGTTCGTGAAGGTGCCGTACCGACGCCGCGCGGCCCTGAACCGGCGCTCCGTCTTCGCTCGGGACGACAACCGCTGCCAGTACTGCGGAGGCCGGGCAGAGAGCATCGACCACGTGGTGCCCCGCAGCCGTGGTGGCCCCCACGAGTGGGAGAACGTGGTCGCCGCCTGCCGGCCGTGCAACGCCTCCAAGCGCGATCGCCTGGTGGCCGAGACCTCGATGGTGCTGCGCTGCGTCCCGAGGGCACCCGAGCACCTCACCTGGATCATCGTCGCGATGGGCCAGGTGCCCGCCCACTGGGTGCCGTACCTCGGCCCCGGACCCGACGGCTCGGGGCCCCAGGGTGCCACCGCCGACGACCTGTCGGCCTATCCGGCCACGCTCTCCGCTTGACCGCGCGTTCGGCCTGGGAGGTCGGGCGCACGTCCGGCTCGGCGACCGCCCAGCACCAGCGACCCCTGCCCCAGGCACCTCGGCGCGCCGTCTGGATCCATCGTGTCGACCGGCCTGCTCTTGTGCTCGGGAGCAGCCAGCCCAGGTCGGTGGTCGACGCCGAGCGGGCCGCCGGGGCCGGCGTGGAGGTGGCCCGCCGTCGCTCGGGTGGTGGTGCGGTGCTGCTCCAACCCGGGACCTCGGCGTGGATCGACCTGGTCCTGCCGGTCGACGATCCCCTATGGGACGACGACGTGGTGCGCGCTGCCGCCTGGGTGGGCGCCGCCTGCCACGCTGCGCTGGCCCGCCTCGGCGTCGAGGCGGTGGTTCACGAGGGCCGCCTCGAGGCTGGTCGGTGGGGTGAGCTGGTCTGCTTCGCCGGCCGAGGTCCCGGCGAGGTGCTGGTGGCCGACCGCAAGGTGGTGGGGCTGAGCCAGCGCCGGACCCGGCTCGCGGCGCGCTTCCAGTGTCTGGTGGCCCCGAGCTGGGACCCGGCGCCCCTGGTGGCGCTGCTGGCCCTCACCGACGACGAGCGCGAGGAGGCGGTGACGGCCCTCGCCGCACCGACCGTGGCGCCTGCCCTGCCATCGGCCGATGCCATCGAGCAGGCCCTGCTCGAGCGCCTCCCCGGCTAGCCGTCCGGCCGCCCACCACGGCTCCGAGCAGGCCCGGGAGCACCGGGGAGCACCGGGGATCGCCAGGGGTCGTTCAGGGACGAAGTGGGGGATAGTGGGGCAAAGTGGTTGACAGTGGGCCGGTCTTGGGGAAGGGTGGAGCCACTGACCAGGACGGGTCGAGGTACCGAGACGGTGCTCCGGCGCCTCTCGGCAGCTCACCGCCCTCCACCACCACGGCAGGAAAGAACGGGATGACCACGTGTTCGTCGGCAACCGGGTACACACGATCGACGAGAAGGGCAGGGTCACCCTGCCCTCGTCGATGCGTGAAGACCTCGGCGACCGCGCCTACATCACCAAGTACGACGGCTGCCTTGCGATTTGGCCGGCGCAGAAGTTCGCCGAGGTCGGCGGGATGATGGAGCAGCGGGCCGAGGCCGGCGAGATCTCCAAGCGTGCGCTGCGCACGTTCTTCACCAGCGCCGAGCAGGTCCGCATCGACAAGGCCGGCCGCATGTCGATCGCCGAGCCGCTCCGGGAGTACGCCGACCTGAGCCTCAGCGGTGAGGCCGTCCTGGCCGGCAGCTTCAGCCGCATCGAGATCTGGTCGCAGGAGCGCTTCGCCGAGAACGTCGAGTCCGACGAGGGCGACGCCGAGCTCGCCCACGAGATGCAGACCCGGGCGCTCTGATCGCCCGGAACGAGACCAACGCCCCCGAACGACACCCCGGACCACACGATCGAGAGGAGAGAGGCACCGACGACACGGCAGCTAGGGCCCAGCGCCCTTCTGCGATCCTCCGGCTGGCGAGAGGAACGAAGCTCCTACTCCGCCCGCTTGCATCCGGCTCGACCGGGAGAGAAAACCCGTCGTGCGACCGTTCAGCCGGAGGATCGCAGAGGGACGCCGTGCACCCTTGCCGGCGACTCACCCGCGGCCCCGAGGCGCACCGACCAGGTGACGCCGAGGGACCGACCACCACCGGAGGAGGCGCGTTGACCGAAGCACCCCCAGACGACATGCCGTTCCGCCACGTCCCCGTGCTGCTGGACCACATCGTTGACCTGTTCGGGTCCGTGCCTCCGGGCACGCTGGTCGATGCCACCCTCGGCGGTGCGGGCCACGCCCACGCCCTCCTCTCTGCGTACCCGCACCTCGACCTGATCGGCATCGATCAGGACCCGACGGCGCTGGCTGCGGCCGAGGCGAGGTTGGCGGGCTTCGGCTCTCGGGTGCAGCTCCGTCGAGCCCGCTTCGACGACCTCGCACGAACCATGGCCGACCTGCACCCCGACCGGGTCTCCGGCGTCCTCTACGACCTGGGCGTCTCGTCGCCCCAGCTCGACCGGGCCGAACGAGGGTTCTCGTTCCGCAACGATGGACCCCTCGACATGCGAATGGACCCGGACGGCGACCGCTCGGCCCTCGACGTGGTCAACACCTACGACGAGTCCCGTCTCGCTGGCGTCCTCCGGGCCTACGGCGACGAGCGGCACGCTCGCCGCATCGCCAAGGCCATCATCGCCGCCCGCCCCCTCTCCACCACAGCGGAGCTCGCCGAGGTAATCGCCGAGGCCGTGCCCGCCCCCGCCCGCCGACGGGGCCACCCCGCCCGCCGCTCCTTCCAGGCGATCAGGATCGAGGTCAACGACGAGCTCGTCATCTTGGCCGACTCGCTGGAGCAGGCGCTGGCGGTGGTGGCCCCGCTGGGCCGGGTCGCGGCCATCTCCTACCACAGCGGTGAGGACCGCATCGTCAAGCAGGTGTTCCGCGACGCCGAGTCCGGCGGGTGCGAGTGCCCTGTGGGCCTGCCCTGCTCCTGCGGGGCCGAGCCGACGGTCCGCCTCCTGAAGCGTGGGGCCTGGCGCCCTTCGCCCGACGAGGTGGCCACCAACCCCCGCAGCGAGAGCGCTCGCCTCCGGGTGGTCGAGCGGCTGCCCGTCGGTGCGGGCCAGGAGGCTTGAACATGAGCCTCGCCCTTCCCGTCGTCGCCGCGCCGCGCCGCACCCCGCCGAGCGGCGGCGGTCGCCACCTCGAGGTCGTGCGCGAAGGCCGTGTGACCCGTCGGGTCTCCGGCATGGCCGTCGCCTGCGCCTCCGTGGGGGGCCTGCTGGTCCTGCTCTTCGTGCTCGCCGTGCTCCAGACCGCCATCGCCCAGGGCCAGGCCCACCTCGACCAGGTGGCCACCCAGTCGGTCGACCTCCAGGCCGAGGCCCAGGCCCGTCGCCTCGAGGTCGCCCAGATGGAGTCGCCCGAGCGCATCATCAGCGAGGCCGAGGCCCGCCTGGGCATGGTCGAGCCGCAGGTGATCACGTACCTCCAGCCCGCCGACGTGGACCAGCCGCCCGCCCCCGTCCCGGTCGCGCCGGTCTACGCGGCGGCCGCCCCCGAGGTGGAAGCCGGCACGGAGATCCCGCCGGCCGACCCGTCCGTGGCCGAGGTCATCGACCCGTCGAGCAGCGGCGACGCCGACGTGCCCACCGAGGTCCCGTGACCCCTCCCCGCACCGGCGGGGTGACCGCCGAGCGGTCACCCGCCCGTAGCGGTCGACCCCGGCGGTCGGCCCCTTCGTCGCGTCCGGGCCCCTCGGGCCGGGACACGGCCACGCCACGCCGCACCCGTCCGCAGGGCCGACCCCCGTCACGAACCGCAGCCACCCTGCACCACCTGCGGCTCGGACGTCCCGACCGCAACGGCCTCCAGCACCCGCTAGCCCGACGCCGCAGCCCCAGCCCCCGGCATCGCCTCGTGCTGCTCGGCGCAGCCGCCGTGGTGCTCTTCCTCGCCCTGCTCGTGCGCGTGGCCGTTCTCCAGGTGGCCGACCACGACGACCTCTCGGCCTACGGCGAGCACCAGCGGGTCGACGTGCTGCCCGTGCCCGCGGCGCGGGGCGCCCTGCTCGACCGCAACGGTGCCGAGCTGGCGCTCTCGATGGCCCAGCAGACGGTGTGGGCCGATCCCGAGCTGGTGAGCGATCCGGCGGCGGCGGCGGCGGTGCTCGCCCCGCTGCTCTGGACCACACCGGCCGAGCTCGAAGCGCGCCTGAGCCAGCCCGGCCGGTTCGTCTACCTCGCCCGCCAGCTCTCCGACGAGCGAGCCGACGTCGTCTCCGCCGCCCTCGAGGACAGCGGGGTCGACGGCGTCTTCTTCCAGTCCGAGCAGGCCCGCTTCACCCCCGATGCCGAGCTGGCTCGGGGCGTGCTGGGCCGCGTCGGCGTCGACAGCGTCGGCCTCTCGGGCATCGAGAGCCAGTACGACGAGGTGCTCTCCGGGGTGGCCGGCGAGGTTCGCCTCGAGCGGGGTGCGGACGGCGAGACCATCCCGGGGGGCGAGCACTCCGTGACCGAGGCCGACCAGGGGGACGACCTGGTGCTCACCCTCGACCGTGGGCTGCAGCACACCGCGGAGCGAGCGCTCGCCACACAGGTGGAGACCACAGGCGCCCAGGGCGGCACGGCGATCGTCAGCGATCCTCGCACCGGCGAGATCCTCGCCATGGCGAACATCGTGCGAGCCACCGAGGGGCCCGACGCGGGCCGGGCCGTGCCGAGCTCGAACAACTCAGCGCTCACGGCCGTCTACGAGCCGGGTTCGGTGAACAAGGTGGTCACCATGGCGGCCGCCCTGGAGGAGGGGCTGGTCGAGCCGGGCACGATGCTCACCGTGCCGGACAGCATCCAGGTGTCGGACCACCTCTTCACCGACCACGATCCCCACGAGACCGCGAGCTGGTCGGTCACCGACGTGCTGGCCCAGTCCTCCAACGTGGGCACGATCATGCTGGCCCAGGAGCTCGGCGCCGACCGCCTCGACCAGTACCTGCGCGACTTCGGCTTCGGCGAGAGCACCGGCATGGGCTTCCCCAACGAGGTCCCGGGCCTGATGCTGGACGTGGACGACTGGTCAGGCACCTCCATCGGAAGCATCCCGCTGGGCCAGGGCATCTCGGTCACCGCCATGCAGATGCTCACCGCCTACAACGCCATCGCCAACGACGGCGTGCTGGTCGAGCCCCAGCTGGTCTCGGCCACCGTGGAGTCCGACGGCACGGAGCACGCCGCCCCCGCACCCGAGGAGCGACGGGTCGTCTCCGAGCAGACCGCCACCCAGGTGCAGAGCATGCTCGCCCGGGCCGTCAGCAGCGGCACGGGCGCGGAGGCGGCGATCCCCTCCTACGACGTGGCCGGCAAGACCGGCACCGCCCGCAAGCCCCAGCCGGAGGGGGGCTACGAGGACGCCGCCGGCAACTACCGCTACGTCTCGTCCTTCGCTGGCTTCGTGCCCGCCCAGGACCCGTCGCTGTCGGTGATCGTGGTCATCGACGAGCCCACCTCGTCCATCTTCGGCGGCGACGTGGCCGCGCCCGTCTTCTCCCAGATCGCCCAGGAGTCGCTGCGTCGCCTCCACATCCCGCCGGCTGCGGCCACGGTGACCCCCTGACGTGCGCCTCTCGGTGCTGGTCGACGTGCTCGGCCCCGCGGTGCTCGACCACGTCGGGGGCGACCCCGAGGTGACCTCGGTGACCCACGACTCCCGTGCGGTCGAGCCGGGGGGCCTGTTCTGCTGCGTGCCTGGAGAGCGGGCCGACGGCCACGACTACACCGCAGCTGCGTTGGCCCAGGGGGCCGTCGCCCTCCTGGTCGACCGTCCCCTCCACCTCGAGCCGGTGGACGGGGTGCAGGTGGCCCAGGTGCGGGTGGCCGACGTGCGTCGAGCGATGGCACCGGTGGCGGCCCGGTTCCACGGCGATCCCTCCCGCCACCTGGCGGTGGTGGGCGTCACCGGCACCAACGGCAAGACCACCGTGGTGCACCTGCTGGCCTCGGCCCTGCGCGCTGGCGGCCTTCCCGCCGGCCAGATCGGTACGCTCACCGGCACCCGCACCACGCCCGAGGCGCCAGAGCTGCACGCCCGACTTGCGGCGATGCGGGCCGAGGGCAACCGGGCCGTGGCCATGGAGGTCTCCTCGCATGCCCTCACCGTGCACCGCGTCGACGGCACCTGGTTCGAGGTGGCCGTCTTCACCAACCTCAGTCGTGATCACCTCGACTTCCACCCGTCGATGGAGGACTACTTCGAGGCCAAGGCCAGCTTGTTCACGCCCGATCGCTGCGCCCGCGCCGTGGTCGACGTGGACGACGAGTGGGGCCGGCTCCTGGCCGAGCGCCTTGGCGCCGCCGGTGTCGTGCCGACCTCCACCTGCTCGCTCGCATCGGTGCACGACCTGGAGGTGGGGATCGACGACTGCCGCTTCGGCTGGCGGGGCCAGGTCGTCGACGTGCCGCTGGGCGGCACCCACAACGCGGCCAACGCCCTGCTGGCGGCCGAGGCTGCCGCGGCGCTGGGCCTCGACCCGGCCGCCATCGCCCGGGGCATCGCCGAGGCCGGTCCGCTGACGGGACGGTTCGAGCGGGTCGACGGCGGCCAGGACTTCGACGTCGTGGTCGACTACGCCCACACCCCAGACGGCCTCGAGAAGGTCCTGGAGAGCGTGCGGGCCGCAGCCTCGGGCCGGGTCCTGCTCGTGTTCGGGTGCGGTGGGGACCGCGACCGATCCAAGCGACCGGAGATGGGTCGGGTCGCCGCGGAGGGGGCCGACGTCGTCGTCGTGACGTCCGACAACCCGAGGAGCGAGGCCCCGGAGGCCATCATCGAGGCTGTGATCGCCGGCATCCCCGAGTCCCGCCGCGCTCTGGTCGAGCCCGACCGTCGCGCCGCCATCGCCCTCCTCCTGGAGGAGGCCGCCCCGGGTGACGTGGTGGTGGTCGCCGGCAAGGGCCACGAGACCACCCAAGAGGTGGCCGGCGTGCACACGCCGTTCGACGACCGCCAGGTCGCCCTCGAGCTGCTCGCCGAGGTGGCCTCGTGATCGCCATGCTCGTGGCCGGGGCGGTGGCCATGGCCATCAGCCTGCTGGGCACGCCGCTGCTCATCCGCACGCTCGAGCGCCGCGGCATCGGCCAGCCCATCCGCGAGGAGGGTCCGAAGGGCCACTCGACGAAGGCCGGCACCCCGACCATGGGCGGCATCGCCATCGTGGGCGCCGCGGTGGCCGGCTACCTGATCAGCGACTTCGCCCGGGGCCGCATCTACACGAGGTCAGGCATCCTGGTCATGCTGGCGATCGTCGGGGCGGGACTGGTGGGCTTCCTGGACGATGGCCTGAAGGTGCTGCAGGAGCGCAACCTCGGCCTCAACAAGCGCACCAAGACCCTCGGGTTGATGACCGTCGGCATCGGCTTCGCCGTGCTCGCCCTGAACTGGGCGTCGGCGGACACCAGGCTCGGCATCGTGCGCACCGCCGGTGGGTGGGAGCTGGGTCCCTGGGTCTGGGGGATCTTCGCGGTGCTGCTCATCTACGGCACCACCAACGCGGTCAACCTCACCGACGGTCTCGACGGCCTCGCCGCCGGCTCCGGTGCCCTCGCCTTCGGCACCCTCACCTTCATCGGGTTCTGGCAGTCCCGTCCCGAGCACCTGCCGATCTACCAGGTCGACCACGCCCTCGACATGGCGGTCGTCGCGGTGGCCATGGTCGGCGCCTGCGCGGGGTTCCTCTGGTGGAACGCCGCCCCGGCGCGCATCTTCATGGGCGACACGGGCTCGCTGGCGAGCGGGGCCGCCCTGGCCACGCTCTCGCTGATGATGGGGACCTCGCTGCTGCTCCCGCTGATCGGCGGCATCTTCGTCTTCGAGACGGTGTCGGTGATCATCCA
>Ga0105044_10016159_pt1 | contig 10077 bp, 7 predicted proteins | sample MAT01_FD_78092 | JGI IMG/M metagenome (GOLD analysis project Ga0105044, IMG submission 78092) | Freshwater microbial communities from Lake Fryxell liftoff mats and glacier meltwater in Antarctica - MAT-01 | ecosystem: Environmental > Aquatic > Freshwater > Ice > Liftoff microbial mat | place...
GACCGTGCTGAAGAACCTCGAGCAGATCATCGCGCGGGTGAAGGCCGAAGGCGCTGATCTCGGCATCGCCTTCGATGGCGACGCGGACCGCATCGGCGTGGTGGATGGCGAGGGGCACATGCTGTTTGGCGACCAACTTCTGGTGGTGCTGGCCCGCGATGTGCTGAAGACCCATCCCGGGGCGACGATCATCGCCGATGTGAAGGCCTCGCAGGTGCTGTTCGACGAAGTGGCCAAGGCCGGCGGCGTGCCGCTCATGTGGAAGACGGGCCACTCCCTCATCAAGCAGAAGATGGCCGAGACGGGCAGCCCCCTGGCCGGCGAAATGTCGGGCCACACCTTCTTCGCCGACAAATGGTACGGCTTTGATGATGCGCTCTATTCCGGCGTGCGCCTGCTGGACATTCTCTCGCGCAGCGATGAGAGCCTGGCCCAGATGCGCGCCGCGCTTCCGCAGGTGGTGAATACGCCCGAGCTGCGCTTCAACTGCGACGAGGCCCGCAAATTCGAGGTGATCGAGGAAGTGCGCGGACGCCTGGCCACTGAGGGCGCGCAGGTGCAGGCGGTGGATGGGGTGCGCGTGCTCAGCGAGGATGGCTGGTGGTTGCTGCGCGCCTCCAACACCCAGGCCGTGCTGGTTGCGCGCTGTGAGGCCAAGACGGAAGCAGGGCTGGAGCGGCTGAAGGCCCAACTGGTGCGGCAATTGGAGGCTTCGGGCCTCCAAGCCCCCGACTTCTCCGGAGAAAATGCAGGGCACTGAAGGGATCTGCCCCAAGCGACTTGTTTCGGGCGAAATGCTGACTGAAGCGGCATCATCTCCAGTTGGGGTGGTCCGGATTGCAGGCCGAAGACAGTTCCAAAGCGAGAAAGGCCAGCGCCAAGCGTGAGGTTCCTGACCTCCCGCGCTTCATCCTGGAGGCAAGCGCCGTCTCCGGGGCCATCCTGATGACGGCCTGGGTTTTGTCAGCGACCGGTTGACGCCGCGCCCGCCAGGCTTCCAACTATGCCCTGGCAGCCGGGGCACTCAAGAATCCGGCGCCGTCAGGAGCAAGCCGGTCCCATGATCACCCGCCGCAACCTCGCGCCACTCGCGCTTTCCGCAACGCTGGCGCCCGCCGCACTGCGCGCACAAACTTGGACGCCCAGCGGCCCCATCCGGATCATCGTCCCTTTTCCCGCTGGCGGCACCACCGACATCCTCGCCCGGCTTTATGCGCAGCGCCTGACCGAGACTCTGGGTGTCTCCGTCGTGGTGGAGAATCGCGGTGGCGCGGGCGGTTCCATCGGCGCCGATGTCGTGGCCAAGGCGAACCCCGATGGGCAGACGCTGCTGTTCCACAACCTCACCTTCAGCACGACCACGGCGGCCCTGGAATTCGTGGGCCGCGCGCCGCATTCCATCGAGCGCGACTTCGCGCCCATCACGCTGGGTGCGAATGTGCCGATGATGCTGCTGGTGCATCGCGATGTGCCCGCCAACAACCTGGCCGAGCTGGCCGCCTGGGCGCGCGCCCAGCCCAGTGCGCCCTTCTATGGCTCGACCGGCCCGGGCAGCACGATCAACCTGGTGGCCGAGGTGCTCAAGCGCGACGGGAATTTCCCGATGGACCACATCCCCTTCCGCGGCGCCGCGCCACTCGTGCAGGACATGCTGGCCGGGCGCATCCAGTTCGGCGGCGACCAGCTTTCCAGCTCGCTCGGCCATATTCGCGGCGGCGCACTCCGGCCCATCGCCACCCTGGCCTCCAGCCGTGCGACGGCCCTGCCGGATGTGGCGACAGTGCGCGAGCAGGGCTTTGCCAATGCGGAGCTGCTGGGCTGGAACGGATTTTTCGCGCCCGCCCGCACGCCGGAGCCCATTCTGGTGCGGCTCCAGGCGGAGATCGCGGCGGCGGCGCGCGCGCCCGCAGTTGCCACACGCATCCGGGAGCTTGGCGCGGAGCCGGGCGGCAATTCCAGCGCGGAATTCACCCAGCAGGTCCATGGTCAGGTGGCGCAGGTGCGGCCGCTGGTACAGTCGCTGCAAATGAGGGTCGAATGATGCGCCGGCGCACCCTGACCGCTGCCTTGCTCGCCGCGCCCGCCACTCTACGCGCCCAATCCTGGACGCCAAATGGGCCGATCCGCGTCATCGTGCCCTTCGCGGCCGGCGGCACCACGGACATCCTGGCCCGCCTGTTTGGCCAGCGCCTGACCGAGACGCTGGGCGTTTCCATCCTGGTGGAGAATCGCGGCGGCGGGGGTGGCTCCATCGGCGCGGATCTCGTGGCCAAGGCGCCGGCGGATGGGCAGGTGCTGCTGTTTCACAACTCCACCTTCTCGGCCACCACGGCGGTGATGGAATTCCAGAATCGCGCGACGCATTCGATCGAGCGCGACTTCGCCGCCATCAGCCTCGGCGCGCTGGTGCCCACCGTCATCCTGATCCACCCCTCGGTGCCGGCGACGAACATCAACGAGTTCATCGCCTGGGCGAAGCTCCAGCCGCGGCCGCCCTTCTATGGCTCGACTGGGCCGGGAAGTGCGGGGCATCTGACGGGTGAGGTGCTCAAGCGCGATGGCGGCTTCGACATGGAGCATGTGCCCTTTCGCGGCGCCTCGCTGCTCATGCCGGATCTGATGGTGGGGCGCATCCAGTTCGGCGGCGATCAATTGTCATCGGGCATTCCGCATGTCCGGGCGGGGGCGGTGCGGCCCATCGCGATCCGCTCCACTGCGCGCAACCGGCTGTTGCCGGAGATTTCGACAGTGCGGGAGCAAGGCTTCCCCAATGCGGAAATCCTGGGCTGGAACGGGTTTTTCGCCCCCGCGCGGACGCCCGAGCCGATCCTGGCGCGCTTGCAGGCTCAGATCGCCGCTGCCTCACGCCATCCGCCTCTGGCCGCGCGGATTGATGAGCTGGGGGCGGACCCGGGCGGTAACACCAGCGCGGAATTCACTGCAATGGTGCATGCCCAGGTGGCGGCTCTCAGGCCCGTTGTCGCGTCGCTGCGATTGCAGGCGGAGTAGCGGGCGCCACACGCTCGATCAAGTTGGAAATGTTACGCCTTGAGCACTTTATGGTCGGCATTTCTTTGCCGGCGCCCAGTGACGTGTACCCCCAACTTCCCTCCACTCCAGAGTGGAGTTTCGATTCATCGCCACGGCGATCGTGACGATGTTTCTCGATTAGAGCATCATCCGTTCAAACGGAAACGTTTGAACAAATAAAGATGATCCGAAAAACAAGAGGCTAGAGCTGTGGAGGTAACCGGAGCCAAACCCCGGACAGGATTCGAGGTTATTCGAACTTCGGCGCTGTGGGCCGAGCGAAAACCCGCTGAAATCCGTCGTTTCTGATCGTTATGCCAGACGATATTGCACTTGCGTGCCCGGGGTTTTGCCCCGGTTACGTGTGGAGTGAGGTCTTGCGAACGGAACATGCTCTGGTCGAGCAGCAGGACGGCGTGCTGATCTGGCGGACGAATGACCGGCCAATTCGGTCAGCGGCTTTTAGCCCTTGATCCCCGCCAGTGCCATCTTTCCCTTGAAAGCAGGGCTGTGGGGCCTGTCTCGCTCGCCTGTGCATCTTTGTTCCCGTTCCGCGGCAACTTTGCCGCAGCCAGGCAGGAAATACACCTACCGGCTGTCCGGATTTCCCAAGCCACCTCTGCCGGTCATGGTGATTTTCCTTTGGATGGGGGTTGATTCAGTTCAGATGGCTGCGCAGCAGCCAGGCCGCCTTGTCATGCGCGAGGCTGCGCGCGACGAGGAGGTCATGCGTACCAGCATCGCCCGCCTCCTCTGCCTGGGCGGCGACATTGTTGGCCTGACGGGACATGGCGCTGTTCACCTCCGCCAGAAGTGCGGCGGCCTGCTGCGTTGTCATTGCCCCGGTGCCATCTTCCAGCGTGGCAAGTGAAAGCAGTTCACCCAGCCCGCCAGGCGCTCGAATGGACAATGCGCGAAGTCGCTCAGCCAAGGTGTCGATGGCGGCGAAGAGTTCGCCGTATTGGGCTTCGGTCAGCTTGTGCAGGGCGAAGAAATCTGAGCCCGTCGCGTTCCAATGGCAGGCCTGTGTTTTGGCGAGCAGCACGTAGCTGTCGGCCAGGAAGACGCTGAGTGACGCGCCAACCGGCCCTCCTGCATCGTTGCTGTTGCCACTGCGCTTTTCGTTCTGATCGGGCATGTGTTCAATCCTCGTGAGGTTCCTATCCCGCGCAACGCCTATCCCTGACCCGCGTTGCAGCTCTGAGATCAAGGAATGCGACATGCCCCCGTTTCGCTCGCCCGAGCCCTTGCCGCATGAGGGATGGCCGGCCCGGATACTGCTGCTCGGCGGTGTGATTGCGGCGCTCTATGTGGGGCGTGACGTGCTGACCCCACTCGCCCTCGCTTTGCTGCTGACCATTGGCTGCCTGCCGGCGGTGGAATGGTTGGAGCGGAAGGGCCTGCCGCGCATCCCCGTGGTGATGCTCGTACTGCTGGTGTTGGTCGGCCTGTTGCTGGGCCTGGCCTATGTGGTCACCACGCAGGCGCTGGCGCTGGCGGCCGAGCTGCCGAATTATGAGACGGTGCTGCGCGCCAAGCTGGAAAGCCTGAACGAGGGCACGGGACCGATCACGGGCGTTCTCCTCCTGGTTCAGCGGCTGGGGCTCGTGCTCACGCCCCACCAGACGCCTGCGCCCATGGTTGTCACCCTTGAATCCACCTCGGGCGGCCCGCTGAGCGCGCTGGCGCAATATGCCACCGTCATCATCGCGCCCTTCGCGATGATCCTGATCACGCTTCTCCTCATGGCCTTCATCCTCGTGCAACGCGAGAATGTGCGCGACCGGGCGCTGCGCCTGGCAGGCTTGCACGAGATGCACCGCACCACCGGCGCCATGGCGGAGGCCACCTCGCGGGTTGGGCGCTACCTGCTGATGCAAGCCCTGATGAACGCGCTGTTCGGCCTGGCGATGGGGACAGGCCTTTGGCTGCTCGGCGTTCCGCAAGCGCCGCTTTGGGGGGCGCTGGGCTTCGCATTGCGGTTCGTCCCCTACCTGGGGGCGCCCTTGTCGGTGATGTTTCCCCTGCTGCTCGCCTTTGCCACGACCGATGGCTGGACCACCGTGATCCTCGTGCTCGCCCTCTACGCCTCAGTGGCTGTGCTGCTGAGCTATGTGCTGGAGCCCTGGCTATACGGGGCCAGCACCGGCATCTCGCCGCTGGCGCTGCTTCTCTCTTCCGCCTTCTGGGCGCTGCTCTGGGGGCCGATGGGCCTGATCCTGGCACCGGCGATGACCGCCTGCCTCGTCATTCTCGGGCGTCACGTGGAATCGCTGGCCTTCTTCGACATCCTGCTGGGCGATTCGGAACCACTTCCGGTCTCCGCGCGCTTTTATCAGCGCATCCTCGCCGAAGATGGGCGCGGCGCGCGCGCCCTGCTCGCCTCCGAAGGCGATCGCATGGGGGCCAGGATGGCGCTGGAGCAACTGGTCCTGCCCGCCATCGAGCAGATCGGCAGTGACCGGCCGAGCCAGGACTTCGGTGCAGCCCTCGCCATCCGCGCCGCACGAACGCTGTTGCGCGTGCTGGAGGCACAACGCGACGCCGAGGGAGAGACGCTGCGTGGCCCGGCGGATATCCTGATCCTGCCGGTGGCTGGCGCGCTGGACCAGGCGCTGGGCGCGGCCATTCAGGGCGCCCTCATTGATGCTGGGCATGCCGCGTCGTTCCTTCGCGAGGAGGTCGCCGCGCCCGTCCTGGTGGTGCTGGTGGCTGCGATGCCTGCGCCGGCGCACCGCCTGGCCCGCAGCCTGCGCGACGCCCGGGCTCTGGGAGGTGAGTTGTTGGCCTTCACGGTGGGCGATCCGGCAGAGGATCAGTTCAGTCGCGCCGGGCTTGAGATCCAGACCATGACCAGCCTGCTGAGCCGGCTGGAGGAGATCTTCGGCCATGAAGGACCGCTCGCGGCCTGATCAGGTTTCCGGTGCCGCTGGCGTTTCGTGGGGTGCGGTTTTGAGCCGCGAGAGGGCCTCGGCCAATGTCTCCCGCAGACTGAGCGGCGTGATCGGCGCGGCCAGAATTTCCAGCTCCGTGGCAGCACCCTCCGTTGCCTCGGTCAGCAGGATGACAGCCGCACGGCGCCGCAGCATCTCGATGAGGGGCCGGGTGGATTTTCCCTGCAAGCTGCCCCCCAGGATGGCCGCATCCAGCTGACCGGCGGCCTCGACCGCCTCCATTGCATCAGGAAGGGTCTGGGGCGATGCGCAAATCACACATCCCGCCTCGATCAGGCTGCCCGTCAGCAACACGGCCAGCGCCGGGTCATCCTGCGCGATCAGGACGCGCCGCCCGGAGAGCTGGCTTTGCCGTGTGGGCGTCGTGGCGATGGAGCCGGGCGCGAAGGCTTCATCGCCCAGCGTGAGAATGACATGCAGGCCCGCACTCTCCCATCGGCGTTCGATCCGCCCGCAGAGCTGGCCTTGGACGTTCGCATCAATCAGTTGTGAGCCAAAGCCCCTGCGGTATGGCAGCGAACCGAGCCCCGGCCCGCCCCTCTCCACCCAGTCCAGCCGGACCCCATCGGCGCGAACATCCCAGCGCAGCGTGAGCCGCCCCTCGGGCGTGGAAAGCGCACCATGCTTGACCGCGTTGGTCACGAGTTCATGCACCACGAAGCTCAGTGGCTGGGCCGATTCCGCGTGGAGACGCAAATCCGGGCCGGCGAGTTCCACCTGAGCGGAATGGTTGGCAATTTCCTGAGCGATGATCTCGCGCATGCTGGCGCCCACCCATTTTTCGCGCCCCAGAACATTGTGCGCACGGCCCATGGCCGCGATACGCCCTTCCAGAACCTCCACCAGCCCGGCCACGTCGTGTTTCGCCTCGGCCGCGGAGAGCCGCACCAGGCCGCGCATCACGCTCAGCGCGTTTTGGGCGCGGTGGTCCACCTCGCGCGAGAGCATGCGCTCGGAGGCCTCGATCCGCTTGCGCGTCGTGATATCGACGACCGCGCCGCTGAGGCCGGTGGCGGCGCCGTCCGCCCCGCTGACGGCGTAATAGCTGCACAGCCAGAAACGTTCCTCGCCGGCCACTTCAACGCGCAGCTCCAGATCCTCGATGGGCTCACCCGTCTCCAGCACGCGACGCATCACAGGCGCCACCTGCTCGGCCACATGAGGGGCCATGTCCTCGATGGTGCGGCCGATATGCGCGGCAACCGGCTGGCCATTCGCCTCCGCCAGCATTGCGTTGATCGCAACGAAACGCAGCTCCCGGTCCAGCAGGCACAGCCCCACGGGCGCGCTTTCGTAAGTGGCGCGCAGCCGAGCGGCGGTATCGGCCGCCTCGGCCTCCGCCTGGCGGCGCTCGTGGAAGTCCACACCGACCATGGCCCAGGCCACGATCACACCGCGCTCATCCTCGATCGGCGCGCCAGTCAGCAAATGCCAGCGCCACTGGTGGTCATCGATCCGGCACACGCGGGCCTCATGCGTGAAGGGAACATCCGGGCCGGTTGTGGTCTTGCTGAGTGCGGAGAGCCATGCGGCCCGGGCGGCCTCACGGTCGTCTTCATAGATGGCTTCAAGCCAGCCATCGCCCTTGCTCTGCGCCAGGTCCAGGTGGGTGATTCGCCGCCAATGGTCATTGGTCCAATCGACCTGGCCAGCACGGTCGGCCGTGAGGACGATCTGGGGGGCGACATGCGCCAGCGCCTGCAGGCGCGACGTGGCGCGCTGCCGCGCGGCTTCGCGCAGGGTGACAGCCTCGGCCATGCCATCGAAGGCCGCGCCGAGCCGCGCGAATTCGCGCCCACCGCGCAGCCGCCCCACGCGCGCCCCCCAATCCTGTGCCCCCCAGCGCTGCGCGGCCACCAGCAGGCGCTGCACCGGGCGTTCCACCGCCGTATGAAACACAAAGAGGGCGAGCACGAACGAGAACAGGAGCGAGCCGATGATCATCACCGCAACACGGCGGTCTTGCCGGATCACGGCGGCCAGCGGGCCGGCCGGATCCAGCCCGACCACGACGAAGAGGCCGCGCCGTTCCTCTCCCAGCGGCATGAAGGCCGCGATGCGACGCACGCCATCCATCGCGATGCCATCGAACACGCGCGCCTTTGGCTCATGCAGGAACGCTTGCGCGAAAGCTGGCATGGGCTGCCCGACGAAGCGCTGCGGATCCAGGCTGCGGGCCAGCACAACGCCATTGCGGTCTGCAATGGTGGCCGAACTTCCCGCGGGCAGCGGCACGCTCTGAAGCTCCTGGATCAACCAGTCGATGGACAAGGCGACCAGCAGGACACCCTGGACCTCGCCGGCTTCATTTGGCAGCGGTGCCGCGAAATGTAGAATGCGCTGCCCGGTGGCACGGTTTTGCGTGAATTCACCGACCTGGAAGGAATTCTCTCGCAGGGTGGCCTGGAAGTATCCGCGATCCTCCACGGTGAGCGCGCGCGTATCCGCGTGTGCGAGGCAGATGGCCTGGCCATCCAGGCCAAAAAGGCTCGCTGTGAGGTAGCGGGGGTTGGCGGCGACGATGCGGCCCAGGAACGCATTGCATTCTGCGCTGGGTTGCATCGCTCGCAGCGCCTCATGCGCGCCCATCGAGCTCAGCAACTGCTGCGCGGCGGCAACGGTGGTGATGTTCTGCTGCTCGACCAGGCGGACGTAGCGCATGGCCTCCAGCCCCAGTTGCTGCATGCGTTCGATGCGGGCTTCACGCTCCAGCTGAATCTGGACAATGCCCGCCGGAACAAGCGCCAAAAGCAGCCCCAGAAACGCCCACAAGGCGAGTGGAAAGGATTCGACTTTTCGACCGAGCCAGGACATGCCGCGCTGCTAACCACCGTCTACGTTTCAGGCGGCTTGCAGGGCCGCCGGATCCTGCGTGACCTGCACCGTCACATCCACAGAAACTCTCTTGGCGCCCGCGAAGTTGCACACATATCCACCCGCCGACGGCTGCGCCTGGGACGGCACACGCGCAATGCCCACACGGATCAGTTTATCGCCCGCGAGAAGCTCCCTGGGCGGATCATACTCGACCCAGCCGGCGCCAGGAAGATAGACCGCGCATCAGGCATGAGTGGCACCGCCACCTCGTACGGCCTGTGCGCCCGCATATTTAGAGGTAGGCAGTGACGAAGCCGCGCGCCCAATCATCCACCGAGCCGTCATTGCTGGGGAAATGCCGCTCGGTCGGGCGGCTCAGATCAGGGAAATTCTTCGCCGCATTGCAGGAGGGAAAGGTCTCGCCACTCGGATCAAGCGTGGCACCCGGCGCGGCGCTGCCCGAGGAGTAGTGGGTCAACTCCAGCCCCGAAACGTTGAGCAGAAGGGTGTTTCGCGTCACCTCAAAGCTGGCATCGGCCAAGGCGAGCCTGTGCGCAATCGCCAGGCGCTGGCTGCTCCTGGATACCGAGATCAAGCAGCATGATGGACACCTCGAAACCCTGACCACAGCCCGCGTGCCCGCGCTCGTGAACGCGAACGGGATGGCCACGGGCACCGCGGCCGAGATGTTGCTGGTCGTCGGCGACAATCCTGAGGGCAACCACTCGGAGGCAGCATTCGCCAGACTGTGCGGTGCAAGCCCGATCCCGGCGTCAGGCAGGAAGACGACGCTGCATCGGCTCAACCGAGGAGCCAACCGCCAAGCCAATGCCGCTCTGCACCGGGTGGGCCTCGTCCGCTTGCTCGGCCGCCAGCCTGCACTGGAGTATGTGCGGCGGCGCACCGCCGAGAGTGAGTCCAAATCCAAATTCATCCGCTGCCCCAAGCGCTACGTCGCTCGCGTAATCTTCAGTTATCTCTGCGCCGAGCGAGACATTGCCGACGCTCGCGCCTTCGCCTCTCGACGAGTACAGGAGCATCAAAGCACTCGCCGAGACCATCAACGGGCTCTACAAAGCCGAAATCGTCCATCGGCGTGGACCATTGAAGAGCCTCGACGCCGTCGAGTTCGAGATCCTGGAACGGGTCGACTGATTCTACCATCGGCGGCCCACGGAGCCGATCGGAAATATCCTGCCCGCTGAGGTGAAGGACCGATACTCTGCCGCGCTGAAGCAACCAGCAATGGCCGCGTGACGCAAACCAGACCCCCTCC